>Ga0302324_100020974_pt1 | contig 12757 bp, 8 predicted proteins | sample Palsa_T0_1_FD_201949 | JGI IMG/M metagenome (GOLD analysis project Ga0302324, IMG submission 201949) | Peat permafrost microbial communities from Stordalen Mire near Abisko, Sweden - Palsa_T0_1 | ecosystem: Environmental > Terrestrial > Soil > Palsa > Peat permafrost | place: Sweden: Abisko...
GAGCAAATGGCCTTCTACAATAAAGCGATGGCTCGTTTCTCCGGTGTTGACTACCTACTGATCGACTCGCTGTTCTCTGAACAAGAGCTGCTGGTGCGCCAGACCGCGCGGCAGTTTGTCGAAGATCGCGTGATTCCGATCGTCCGCGATTGCTATCGCGACGCACGTTTTCCGAAAGAGCTGATCCCGGAATTCGGACAGCTTGGGTTCCTGGGCGCGAATCTGGAAGGCTACGGCTGCGCGGGCCTGAGCAATGTGGAATACGGCCTGATCATGCAGGAGATCGAGCGCGGCGATTCGGGACTGCGCAGCTTCGTGTCGGTGCAGGGCGCGCTGGTGATGTACCCGATTCTGACCTACGGTTCGGCCGAGCAGAAGGATCGCTGGCTTCCGAAAATGCAATCGGGCCAGGCCATCGGCTGTTTTGGACTCACCGAGCCGGGCTTCGGATCGAATCCCGCGGGCATGCAGACGCGCGCGAAGCAGGACGGCGATCATTGGGTGCTGAACGGCGAGAAAACCTGGATCACGAATGGATCAGTGGCGGATGTCGCGATTATTTGGGCGCGCGCCGAAGACGGTATTCGCGGATTCCTGGTGGAGAAGGGCACGCCGGGATTCACCACGTCGGACATTCACGGCAAGCTCTCAATGCGCGTATCGGTGACATCCAGCCTGGCGCTAGCGGATTGCCGCGTGCCAAAGTCCGCGATGCTGCCGGGCGCCCAGGGCCTCAAAGGCCCGTTGAGCTGTCTGTCGCAAGCGCGCTACGGCATCGGTTGGGGCGTGCTGGGCGCGGCGATGGACTGTTACGAGACCGCGCGCCAATACTCGATCATGCGAAAACAATTCGATAACCGTCCCATAGCCAGCCACCAACTGGTGCAGGAGAAGCTGGCATGGATGGTCACCGAGATCACCAAGGCGCAACTGCTCGCGATCCAAGCGGGACGCGTGAAGGATCAGGGCAAGATCGACCCCGCGCACATTTCGATGCTGAAGCGGAACAACGTCGCGATGGCGCTGGAATGCGCGCGCTTGAGCCGCGATTTGCTGGGCGCCAACGGCATCATGGACGAATATCCGATCATGCGGCACATGTGCAATCTGGAAACGGTGAAGACGTATGAGGGAACGGACCACATTCACGCGCTGGTGATTGGGGAGCGGGTTACGGGCGTGGCGGCGTACAAGTGAGTGGGGAGGGAATGCAAGGGAAACAAGGGAGACAAGGAATACGGGGAATTCCGGCGACCTGCGTTTCGGTCCGGCGGATCAGGCGCGGCCACACCGAATCGGGATCGGAATGAAAGACCGTCGCCGCATCGGCGGGCATGATGTGCCACGCGCCGAGAGCCACTTCGTGCTCCAGCTGCCCGGCGCCCCAGCCCGCATAACCAACGTAGGCGTGAAACACGCTGGATTCCGCGCCCGACGCCATGGTCGCTTTCAGCAGGTCCTTGTTGCTGATCAAGAAGACGTCGTTGAACACGCGCGTGGAGTTATCCGGCTTGCTCGAAGTTTTCAGCAAGGCCAGTACGCTATTCAATTCCACGGGACCGCCGACGTAGACCAGGTCGGTGCGGCTCTTGGCTTCCTTGAGATCCTGGAACACGCGCGACATCGGAACGTCGGTGCGCCGGTTGAGCACCAAGCCGACCGCGCCTTGGTCCGCGCTGTAATGCACCAGCAGGATGACGGTCTGGGCGAAGTTGGGATCGCCCAAGTCGCGGCTGGCGACTAGAAACTTGCCCACCGCGAGGTCGCCGGTCTGAGCGAAACCAGGCGCGCAGGCGAAAAACAGAAATGCGGCGAAGAGTCGTGCTCGTGCTCGTGCCACCATCCCTTAGTTTAGCGAAGCTACAATGTAGCTGGAGGTTTTCCGAATGATTTTGGAAGCGATTCCGTCCTCCGAGAAGGAAACGAATCCGTGGGTTTCCGCCGAGGCGCGTTTCGACGAAGCCGCCGAGCTGCTGGGCCTGGATGAAGGCCTGCGGAAAATTCTCCGGTCGGCGGCGCTGGAGTTGAAGGTGAGCATTCCCGTATTGCTGGACGACGGGCGCTACGAAGTTTTCACCGGGTATCGAGTGCAGCACTCCATCGTGCGCGGCCCTTCGAAAGGGGGAATTCGTTTCGCGCCGGACGTCACGCTGGATGAAGTCCGCGCGCTGGCGGCTTGGATGACGTGGAAGTGCGCGGTGGTGAATATCCCGTTCGGCGGAGGCAAGGGCGGCGTGATTTGCGATCCGGATTTGTTGTCGCCGGGCGAACTGGAGCGCATCACGCGCCGCTACACGTCCGAGATCATGGACATCATCGGTCCCGAGCGCGACGTGCCGGCGCCCGACATCAACACCAATCCCCAAACGATGGCATGGGTGATGGACACCTATTCGATGCACAAACGCCAAACGGTGACGGCGGTGGTGACGGGGAAACCGTTGGCGCTGGGCGGCTCCAAAGGCCGCACGGAAGCCACGGGCCGCGGCTGCATGATCGTCACCATGCAAGCGCTGCGCCATTTTGGCATGGATCCCGCGAACACGCGCGTGGTGGTGCAGGGATTTGGCAATGTGGGCGGCATGTCGGCGAAGCTGATGGCTCGCTCGGGATTCAAGATCATCTGCATCATCGAATATGACGGCGCGGTCTACAATCCCAAGGGTCTCGATATTGAAGCGCTGATGAAGCACCGCAACGAGACCGGCTCGATCACCGGATTCGCGGAAGGCGAGGACATCGATAAAGACCAGGCGCTGCTGCTGGATTGCGACGTGCTGCTGCCGGCCGCGAAAGAGAACGTCATCACCACGGCCAACGCCGACCGGATCAAAGCCAAGATCATTTGCGAAGGCGCCAACGGCCCCACCACTTCGGAGGCGGACGCGATTCTGGCCGACAAAAAAATTTTCGTGATCCCGGACATTCTGGCCAATGCCGGCGGCGTGACGGTCTCCTATTTTGAATGGGTGCAGGACCGGCAGGGGTTCTTCTGGAATGAACAGCTGGTGAACGGGCGTCTGGAAGAGATCATGGTGAACAGTTTCCGAGACGTGGTGAGCTTCGCCGAGAAGCATCAGGTACACAACCGGCTGGCTGCGTATATGCTGGCGATCGATCGCGTCGCCTCGGCTTTGCAGACCCGCGGTCTGTATGCCTGAAGCAGGTGACGCGGCGTCCACGCCGCTGATGCGGCAATATCATTCGATCAAACAACAGGTTCCGAACGCGCTGCTGATGTTCCGGCTGGGCGACTTCTACGAGCTGTTCTATGAAGACGCCGTGACTGCGGCGCGCGAGCTTGAAATCACGCTGACCGCGCGGAATAAGGAGAAAGGCGAAGCCATTCCGATGTGCGGCGTGCCGTATCACGCGGCCGATGGCTATCTTGCGCGTCTCATTCAAAAGGGCTATCGAGTCGCCGTGTGCGATCAGATGGAGGAAGCCGGGCCAGGCAAGAAACTGGTGAAGCGCGAAGTGACGCGCGTGGTAACGCCGGGAACGGCGATGGAACCGTCGCTGCTGCGCTCGCACGAGAACAACTATCTGGCAGCGGTGTGCCGCAATGGAACGCGCGCGGGCCTTGCGCACGTGGATATTTCCACCGGCGAATTTCGGGCGACGGAGCTGGATGTTTCGGACATCAACGCCGCGCTCGAGAACTTGAATGTCCGTGAAGTACTGGCGGCGGAAGCGGTAGCGGATTTGCGCGGATTCCGGACGACGCTGGAGGATTGGATCTTCAGCCAGGATTATTCCGACCGCGCGCTGCGGGAACATTTTCGCTTGCTGACGCTCGATGGCTGCGGTTTGGGTGGAAGGCCTCTGGCGGTTTCAGCCGCGGGCGCGATCCTGCACTATTTGCGGGACACGCAGAAATCGGCGCTGGATCATCTGGATCGGCCGGCGTTCTATGACCGATCGGAATCGATGATCCTGGACGCGGTCACCGTGCGGAACCTGGAGCTGCTGGAGCCGCTGTTCGCCGGCGAAACGCGCGAGTCCACGCTGATTCACGTTCTGGATCAGACAGCGACGGGCATGGGCGGGCGAATGCTGCGCGCGCGATTGCTGCGGCCGGGCTTGCGGATCGAGGAGATCGAGGCGCGGCTGGACGCGGTGCAGGCGGCGTTGCAGGCGACCATCACGCGGGCTGAAACGCGCAAAGTGCTGGCGAACGTATTGGATCTCGAAAGGCTGCTGGCGAAATTGACGCTGGGCACGGCCGGGCCGCGCGAGTTGTTGGCGCTAGGGCGATCGCTCGCGCTGGTTCCGAAGCTGAAGGATTATGCCGCGGCATTTGATGCGGCGCGTTGGCGCGCCATCGCCATTGAATTGGACGAGATTCCCGAAGTCCGCGATCGCATTCTCGAAGCTATTGCCGAGGAGCCGCCAGTAAATCTCGCCGATGGCGGAACCATCCGCGCGGGCTATCACGCGGGGCTCGACGAGCTGCGCGATCTTAGCCGCAACAGCCGCCAGTACATCGCTCAAATTGAGGTGCGCGAGCGCGCGAGGACCGGCATCCAGTCGTTGAAGGTGCGATTCAACAACGTCTTTGGCTATTACCTGGAGATCTCGAAACCAAACCTGCACCTGGCGCCTTCCGATTACGAGCGCAAGCAGACGCTGGTGAATGCCGAGCGCTTTACGACGCCGGAGTTGAAAGAGTTGGAAAGCAAAATTCTGGACGCCGAAGAGAAGATGCTCACACTGGAGCGCGAGATCTTCCAGGAATTGCGTCTGTTTGCAGCCGAGCATGCGGCGCGCATACGGCGGACGGCGGCGGCCATCGCGGAGCTGGATGTTACCTGCGCGTTGGCGCAAGTGGCCGCGGAGAATCGCTACGTGCGGCCGAGCTTTACCGATTCGGGCGAGATTCGCATCGTCGCGGGACGGCATCCGGTGATCGAGAAGCTGGCCGAACGCGAGGCGCTGCGCTTCATCCCAAACGACCTGTATTTCGATACCGAATCGCAATTCATCGCGGTCATTACGGGGCCGAACATGGGCGGCAAATCGACTTACTTGAGACAGGCCGCGGCCATCGTGATTCTGGCGCAGATGGGATCGTTCGTTCCCGCGGATTCGGCGGCGCTCAGCATCGTGGATCGCGTGTTTACGCGCATTGGCGCGGCTGACAACCTGGCGCGCGGGCGTTCCACTTTCATGGTGGAAATGACGGAGACCGCCGTGATCTTAAACACCGCGACGGCGCGCAGTTTAGTAGTGCTGGATGAAATCGGCCGTGGGACGGCGACTTATGACGGGCTGGCGCTGGCATGGGCTGTGGTGGAGCACATTCATCAACGCATCCGCGCGCGCACGTTGTTCGCGACGCATTATCACGAGCTGACCGAGCTCGCCGATCAGTTGCCTGGCGTGGTAAACCTCCACGTGTCCGTGAAGGAAGCGGGCGATCAGGTGATTTTTCTGCGCAAAGTGGAGCCGGGCCGAGCCGATCGAAGCTACGGCATCGAGGTGGCGCGGCTGGCTGGACTGCCCGTCGCCGTGGTGGAACGCGCGCGAGAGATTCTGGCGTTGCACGAGCGGTCCGAGCACGCGGTCACCGAAGAGCTGACGCCGCGGGCGTCCGCTCCGGCGCAGATCCAATTGTTCGAGCCGGTGAATTACCAGATCGCCGAGCGTATTCGCAATCTGAAGGTGGATGAACTGCGGCCCATCGACGCGCTGCAATTGCTGAACGAACTGCAGCGGGAGTTGAAGCGCTAGTGGCGGCTGGCCGCATGAGAGTCGCGGGCCTTATCAGCGGGACATCGGTTGACGGTATCGATGTCGCGGTGGTGGACATTGCCGAGAGCATCGAAGTTGTGGCGACAGCCACCGTGGGCTTTCCCGCGGATGTTCGCCAAGCGATTCTGTCGGTGTCAAACGCCGCGACCCACACGGCCATGATCGCGCGGCTCAATTTTTTGATCGGTGAACTGTTCGCGGAAGCGCTGGAATCGACCGGGGTGGCACTGAACACGATAGAACTGATCGGATCGCACGGGCAGACGATTTTTCACGAAGGCGAGCCAGCCGAGTTTCTCGGGCGCAAGATCGCGAGCACGCTGCAAATTGGCGAGGCCGCCGTGATTGCAGAGCGCACGGGCATCGAGACCATCGCCGATTTTCGTCCGAGCGACATTGCGGCGGGCGGCAAGGGCGCACCGCTGGCGCCGATGCTGGATTATCAACTCTTTCGTCATTCGGAATTGCCCCGAATCGCGCTGAACATCGGCGGGATTGCGAACATCACGGTGATTCCGGCCAACGCGCGGGCGGAGGACGTGGTCGCGTTCGACACCGGTCCCGGGAATATGGTGATGGATGCCGTAGCGCCTCCCTTCGATCGCGACGGCGCGCGGGCACGCGGGGGTCAACTGAATACGGCTCTGCTCGAGCGATTGCTGGCCGATCCGTACTATCAGCGTGAACCGCCAAAGTCATGCGGACGTGAACAATACGGCGACGAGTTTATTCGCCGCACCAACATCGATATTGCAACTGCGACGGAGTTGACCGCGCGGACCATTGCGCTGGCGATCGGGCGTTATCCGGCAACTCGGGAGGTAATCGTTTCGGGCGGCGGCGCGCACAACGGTTACTTGATGGAGCGTTTACGCGCGCTGGTGCAGGCGAGGGTCACCACATCGGCGGAATTTGGAATCGGCGTGGATGCAAAGGAAGCGATTCTATTCGCCGTGCTGGCCCATGAAACGTTTCACGGGCGCGCGGGCAATCTTCCGTCCGCCACAGGGGCGCGCAAGCCAATGATCCTTGGGAAGGTTTCGCGCGGAACAAGCTCTGGTTCAGGTGCGTAAGATAGATAGAGGTGGACGTTTATGTTTTGCACCAGGTGCGGTACCGAGCTCCGAGAGCAAGATAAGTTTTGCTTTAATTGCGCCGCCGCGACGGCACGGGTTGCATCCGCCCCGAGGCCCGCGGAGCCACTTAGCCGGCCGATGCACGAAGCGAAGATTGGCGGTGTTTGCGCCGGATTCGCGCGCTATCTGGGGATGGACGTGACGCTGGTGCGAGTGCTGTGGGTGGTGCTGACGGTGTTTCCTTTGCCGTGCTTTGGATTGGTGTCCTACATCGTGGCGTGGATCGTGATGCCAAAAGATCCAGTTGCGCTGACGGTGCAGCATGCGCATGCCGCTAACGGTCCGGCCGCGTAGCTATTGGTCTCGACTAAGTTCCTCTGGGCTGAACTCATCCATCGCGCCATGCCTGATATGCAAGACTTGCACGGTCTTGGTCTTCAAGAACACTCGGTAGATCACGCGATAGAGAAGCGGGTTTTCTTCCAGTGAGAAGACTGCTCGCTTCAGTCCTCGGTACCACTTCAACGCTGCCCCTGTTTGCTCCGCCCCGATCGCTTCATACAGAAGATCGAGATCGCGCTCCGCGCGCTGAGCCAGGTTAACTCGATAGGCCACGCTTTGCTTCGAAGTCCGCGAAGACTTCCCTGGCCGGTCGGCGGCGTCCCTTCTTTATATCTTCTAGACCCTGCCGAATGCCCTCCGAAGCATTTTGCCGAGCCGCCAGATCAAGCAGGTGCTGATACGATTCCGCCGTCTGCACGACCAACTCAGGCTTTCCGTTCACCGTGAGTACCAGCGGGCGCTGGGTCTTTTTCATCAGCTTTGCAAAAACGGATGGCTGTTTTCGGAAAGCCGCAAGGGGCTGGAAGTCGGCGGTTAGGTCGCGCATTTGGGCTCTCTTCGATTATAGGGCGAATTGGCGGATCGACCGGATGCAGCCGCTTAGCGCAGTTGCTTTTCAACTTCCTCCAACCAATCCGGGCGCTTCAACACTTCGCGTGGCTTGCTACCGTCGGGAGGTCCGATGATGCCCTCGTGCTGCATCATATCGAGAATGCGCGCGGCCCGGCCGTAGCCTAACCGCAGGCGGCGCTGTAGCGTGGAGGTGGATGCCTTACCCATCTCGAGCACCACGCGCACCGCGTCTTGATAGGCTGGATCGTCGCCACCTTCAAATTCGGTGGCTTCGGCATCCTCGTCGGCCGGAGGAGCTTGCAGGAACGTCTGATCGTACTCGGGACGGGCCTGGCTCTTCCAGAACTCGACCACGCGATTGATCTCGGCCTCGGTCACAAACGCGCCGTGAACTCGCGTCAGACGCGATGATCCTGGCGGCAGAAACAGCATGTCTCCTTTACCGAGCAGATGCTCTGCGCCCATGACATCCAGCACGGTCCGCGAATCCACGCGAGTGGCGACGCGGAAGCTGATGCGCGACGGAAAATTCGCCTTGATCAAGCCGGTGATAACGTCCACGCTGGGCCGCTGCGTGGCAAGCACCAGGTGCATGCCCACCGCGCGCGCCATCTGCGCCAGCCTGGCCACCGCCTCTTCCACGTTGCCGCGCTCCAGCATCATCAGATCGGCCAACTCGTCGATCACGATCAAAATGAAAGGAAGCGGCTGCAGATCTTCCGCCTGTAATTCATCCTCGTCGAACAGGCTGCGCGGCTCGTTTGCCAATTGCCGCACCTTCTTGTTGTACTGATCGATGTTGCGGACGCCCTGTCCGGCCAGCAGCTTTAGCCGGCGTTCCATTTCCAGCACTGCATTGCGCAGGGCGTTGGTGGCCTTCTTAGGGTCGGTGATCACGGGCGTCAGCAGGTGCGGGATGCCCTCGTAAAGGCCCATTTCCAGGCGCTTCGGGTCGACCAGAATCATGCGTACTTCGTCCGGAGTGGACTTGTAGAGGATCGACATGATCATGGAGTTGAGCATCACGCTTTTGCCCGCGCCGGTGGAGCCGGCGATGAGCAGGTGAGGCATGGATTCCAGGGCCGCCACTTTGATGCGCCCGCTGATGTCCTTGCCCAGGCACATGGTCAACCGCGAGTTGGAATCGACGAACTCTTCCGACTCCAGGATCTGGCGCAGGCTGATCACTTCGCGGCGCGTGTTCGGAACCTCGATGCCCACCGTGGGCTTGCCGGGGATACGCTCGATCAGGATCGATTCGGCTTGCAGGCCGAGGCACAAATCTTCGGTCAGCGTTGTGATGCGGCTGTACTTGACGCCGGCCTCAGGTTTGAACTCGAACGTGGTTACCACCGGGCCCGGGTTGATCTGCACCACGGCGCCGTGCACGTTGAACTCTTCAAACTTGGATTTAATGCGAGCGGCGATTTCTTTCAGCTCCAACGAATCGAAGGGATTCCGCGCGGGCACTTCATTCAGGAGTTCCGTGGATGGCGCCCGGTAAGCCGGATGTTCGGCCACTTCGGGCACGAACGCCTTAGCTTCGCGCTTGCGCACCGGCTTGGGCTCGGGTTCGGGCGCCGTTTCCCACGGTGGGCGAGCTTGCGGGGGCTGCGGCACATCGTATTCGAGAGTGTGGATTGGAATCTCCTGCGGGATCTCCGGCTCTGGCTCTGGCTCCAACGCGTCAACCTCTGGGAGTTCGGGTTCGACTGCCGCCTCTTGCGCGGCGGCTGGCTGGTTTGCTCTATACGCCGCTCTCTGTTCCGCTCGCTGCCGGGCGCGTTCGCGCGCGAGGGCCATTCTTTCGATGCGCCAATTCGCCCAACGCTGATAAATTCTGCCCAGGAAGCTCAGCGGCCCAGCCAGCCGCTTGGCGGCGATCGCCATCGAGAATCTCGAGATCATGTACAGCGAGAGGATCAGGCAAATTCCCGTGAACAGGACGGCGCCTATCAAGTTGAGTGACGACAGCAGGGAATCGGCGATCAAGATGCCGACTACGCCGCCGGCCGAAAAAGCGCCGTTCCACGGCCGCAGGATGGGCCGGATGGAAAGCGCGGTCGAGATGCTGAGGAAAAGCACCACCGCGCCGATGACTTTCACGGTGGCGGCAGGAATGGCGTCGGACCGGAGCCATCTCCAGGCCAGCATCCACAACAGCACCGGAAGGCTGACGGCGCTGAGGCCGAGCAACTGGAAGCAGAGATCGGCCGTATACGATCCGGCGAGGCCGATCAGGTTTTGCGCGTGGGCCGCGCCGGTCGCCGAATTCCAGGAGGGATCCTGCGGGTGATAAGAGGTCAGGCACAGGATAAGAAAGATCCCGGCGAATAAAAACACTAACCCGCCGGCTTCGTTCAACCTGTGGAAGCGTGTCGGTCCTAAGATATTCATCCCGCTGTGAAGCGGAAAAATGCAGCCAGAGCGATTACTATTATGCCAAAAACGATGCGATAGTACACGAAGGGCATCAGGCTGCTGCGGCGCAGATAGCGCAGGAAGAAGGCGATGACCAGCGCGCCCAACAGGCCGCTCACTACGATGCCGAGCGCCATGGGAACCCGCATGTCGTGCGGAACGCCGCCTTCCTTGTGGACATCCCAGGCTTTTTTGAGAACCGCCGCACCGATAGCCGGCGTGGAGAGCAGGAACGAAAAGCGCGCTGCGGTTTCGCGGTTCATGTCGCGGAACAATCCGGCGCTGATGGTGGAACCGCTGCGCGAGACCCCAGGGATCACCGCGAAGGCTTGCGCGATGCCGACCACGATGCCATCGCCCCAGCTCACTTTGGCCATGGATTTGTCGCCGATGCGCCGGCGGTCGGCGATCCAAAGCACAATGCCGACCAGCACCAGTGTTGCGCCGATCAAGTAAGGCTGACGCCAGGTTGTGTCGGCCTGTTTATCAAACAAGTAGCCCACGATGCCGATGGGAACCGAGGCGATCGCCAGGAGCCACAGCAGTCCCGGATTTTGGCGAAGCTGAGGGTCGTGGCCCCAACTGAACCCGATTCCCTGCCCGATGATTTGGATCCAGTCCTTGATGAAGTAGATCAGGAGCGCGACCAAGGTGCCCGCGTGCAGGGCGACGTCGAAAGTGAGTCCCGGATCTTTCCATCCGAAGAGCCACGGGATGAGCACCAGGTGCGCGGTGCTGCTGACCGGCAGGAATTCGGTGAAGGCTTGCACGACGGCAAGAATGATGACTTGATAAATTGGCATGAGTTTAGTTTTGGGGAACCGCTCCCTCATGGTCGCGGCTCGGTAGGTCACGGCTCGGTATCGACGCGAAAATCAGGGGATCACCACTTTGGCGAGGCCGGCGTTGTTGGCCGTGTCATAGGCGCGAACCACCACCAGGTGTTCGCCTGCGCGAAGCCGGTCGATCGAGATGTGGAATTGCTCGCGGGGGCCATCCGTAACGCCGTCGGCGGCTTCCACCGGAGTCCACGGACCGGCATCGAGCGAATACTCGCAGCGGCGCAGCGGCGAGGTTTGATCGGCCACGTCGGCATCCACTTCAACGTGATCGTTGTTGCGGCGCGGCGCGCTCAAGCGTACCACCGGCGGCGTGTTATCGATCAACACGGGCGAACTAACCAGCTCGTCGGTGCGCGCCACGTTTGCAGCGTTGGAGGGCTGATCGGAAGCAATGACGCGAAAGTAATAGCGGCCGTCCGCGAGAACATCGCCATCCAGCAGCAACGAATTTTCGGAGATATTGGCGCGCAGCAGCTTCCACTCCTTTTCATCCTCGCCGCGAAAATACAGCGAGTAGAGCAAACGGTCGCCATCGGGGTCATCGGCTTGCCAGGTGATTTGCACTTGCGATCCGGAGCCATGCGAAAGCGTTTGGGTCGGCGTGCCGGCGGGCGTGGAGGTTTCGCCGGTGTCGGTCACGGTGACGCTGTAGGCGGAGGGCGTGGAGCTCGCCGCGGATTTTAGCGCTGCCCCGCTGTTCGGCTGCATGCTCACGCTGATGCTTCGGATGACCGGCGGATTGTTCTGCGGCAGGTAAGCGATGCTCACGTTCTCGATGGCGGCGCCTGGACCATCCAGGCTCGCGCGCCATTGGATGAAGCGGGCGTTGGGACTGCGAATGATGGAATCTTGCGAATTGGTCAGAGGCTCCGACCAATCGCTCCAGGTTTTATCCGCGCGCGCGGAGTTGCCGGTGCGGGTTGCGATCTGCACCTTGCCGGCGGAGTTGCCGCGCCAAGTAATCCGGCCCCAGCGCGCCACCGAACCGGAGTCGTGCACCGGCGATTCATAGCTCCCGCTAGTACCCGCGCCCTCGGCCAGGCGGAACAGCTTTCCCATGTCGCCCGTGGCGGCGACCAGTCCGCCGGGCGCATCCAGCAAGCGCGTCGCTTCACCTTCGTTGGTCTCCACCATCAACGTCGCTTTGCGATCCGCGCCTAGCTTATAGAGGCGGCCCTGCCCGTCCGTGGCGAAATACAGCGATCCATTGGCTTCGGCCGCCATGCTGTAAACATTTTCTTCCTTCGATGTCCACAAGGTTTCGACGGTGCCGTCAGGATTGATTTTGTAAATGGCGGATTTGTCGACGCCGGGGATTTCGGCAAGCGGGCTCGCGGCCCCCGCTTGTTGCACGATCTGCGGGGCGGCGGCGCCGGGGGCGGTGGCCTTGGGTTTGATTTCGGTGTCGGCTTGCGAATCGCCCGAATCGGTCACCGTGATGGAGGTGGCTGGCGCGGTCACCGTGGTACTCAGCGGAGAACTGAGCGAGGTGGTGAGCGGCGCGGTGCGATTCGCGACGGAGCCTCCCAGCGCCGATGCATAGATTGCGCCGTCCGGCATGGGGATGATGGAGCGGATTTCCGGAAGGTTCGCGTTGTAGAGTACGAAGGCCTTGTCCTGGGCGCTAATCCGATAGAGAATGCCGTTGGGCTCGGTGCCGGCCAGCACGTTCCCGCGAGAATCGAACGCCAGCGCCGTGACGTGGGATTGCCCCGTTTCATAATACGTCTCTGCCTTGCCGGTTTTGTC
>Ga0302324_100020980_pt1 | contig 12755 bp, 5 predicted proteins | sample Palsa_T0_1_FD_201949 | JGI IMG/M metagenome (GOLD analysis project Ga0302324, IMG submission 201949) | Peat permafrost microbial communities from Stordalen Mire near Abisko, Sweden - Palsa_T0_1 | ecosystem: Environmental > Terrestrial > Soil > Palsa > Peat permafrost | place: Sweden: Abisko...
GATTCTGCATCCACTACCTGGCGTTCGCTTCGACGCCATGCACCCGAGGTAAGAGCCGTATGCGCTAGAGTGCGCCCGTACGGATCCGTGCGGGGGGCGTCCGGTAACGGACGTCCCTACCGCGACTCAACACCGATAATGCCAACTCAAGGTCATCGTTTTCAATCTGCGTTGATCAGTGTTCATCCGTGGCCACCTGCGCTTAGGACTTTTTCGTCGGCCTGCTAAGGGCGGTTCGTGAGATTCTAACCTACATGCGATTCGTCCCCTTGTTCTGCTTCTTTGCTGTGAGCTTCTTGGCGGCCGCGGCGCTCTTCGCCAGCGATGCCTACCCGCCACCGCGCTTCACCGATCCCGAGAGAGTCCGGAAGCTCGAATCCGCACTTCCCGAAGTGGACCAGATCTTCCGCCGTTATGCTTCCGAGAAGAAGATTCCAGGCATGGTGTGGGGCGTGGTCATCGATGGCCGGCTGGCGCATGTCGAATCGGCCGGCGTTCGGGATCGCGCCACCAACGCCCCCATCACGGCCGGCACGGAGTTTCGCATTGCTTCCATGACGAAGAGTTTCACTACGCTCGCCATTCTCAAGCTGCGCGATGAGGGCAAGCTGTCGCTCGAAGACCCTGTGTCGAAGTGGCTTCCCGAGTTCGCGCGCATGGAACTTCCGACGCGCGATACCGCGCCGCTCAAAATCCGGCAACTCCTCAGCCACAGCGCCGGTTTCCCGGAGGACAATCCGTGGGGCGATCAGCAACTGAGCGCCAGCGATGCCGATCTTACGCAATGGCTCCGCCGCGGCATCCCATTTTCCACGCCGCCCGGCACACGCTACGAATACTCCAACTACGCCTTCGGCCTGCTGGGCCGCATTGTGACCAAGGCGTCGGGGATGCCCTACGAGCAGTTCGTAGTTACCGAGGTCCTCGCGAAGCTGTACATGGATGCGTCGACGTTCGAGTTCTCCCAAGTGCCCGCCGATAATCGCGCGGTGGGTTATCGCCTGCAGCCGGATGGAACCTACGCTGTAGAACCACCCCTCCCGCAAGGGGCCTTCGGATCCGCGGGCGGTCTGCTCACGGACGCCACGGATCTCGGGAAGTATGTCGCGTTCCACCTTTCCGCGTGGCCGGCGCGCGACGACGAAGAGATCGGCCCGGTACGCCGCAGTTCCGTGCGAGAGATGAGCCACATGTGGACGTCTTCGAACCTGACCGTGGGGCGCAGCGGCGGCGTGTTGCAGGCGACTGAAGCGGGCTACGGATACGGCCTGCGCATTTCCACCGATTGCCGCTTCGAGCACATGGTCGGACACGGCGGCGGCCTTCCCGGTTTCGGCTCCTACATGGCGTGGCTTCCCGACTACGGTGTCGGAATGTTTGCCATGGCCACCTTGACGTATGTCGGACCGGCCGAGCCCATCAGCCAGGCGTGGGATGTTCTGCTGAAAACCGGCGGGCTTCAGAAGCGCGAGTGGCCCGCTTCACCGATCCTGGCGCAGATGCGCGACCACATCGTGCACCTCTGGAGGAAGTGGGACGACGCGGAGGCGAAACAGATTGCATCCATGAACCTGTTCCTGGACGCTCCGATTGCGCAGCGGCGCGCCGAGATTCAGAAGGTGAAAGATGAAGTCGGCGAGTGCAGCGCGGCCGGCCCCGTCATTCCAGAGAACTGGCTGCGGGGGCAATTCAATATGACCTGTTCGAAAGGCACCGTGGGCGTCTTCTTCACGCTGGCGCCGACGCAACCACCCGCCGTGCAGTACCTCGAATTCCGCAAGATCGATTCCGATCGCACACAGATGGTCGCTCCCACCGGCGCACCAGCCGGCGTCGCCTGCTCCGAGTGAATTAGAACCCGGGCGGACGCTCTGCCGCTACATTAAACGTGCGCTCCAGCGCGAGCCCAACTCGTCCGATCGTGCCTTCATCGAAAAGCCGTCCAATGAGCGTGACGCCGTGCGGTACGCGTCGAGGAGGCGAGAATGTGGGAGCTGGATGGGCCGGGTCTGGAGCCCAATCGCTGCGCGCCTGGGATACTTCAATGAAACCCGCGCGGAGAGTAAGCGACGGATGACCGGTGAAGTTTGTGATGGTGAGCATTTCATCGCGCAGAGATGGAACCAGCAGCAGATCTACCGCGGAAAAGATGCGCGCCATTTCCTGAGCCACGCTGCGCCGAAAACGGTCGGCCTGGACAAAGTCCACGGCGGATAGGAAGCGGGATTGGCGGAAGGAATTCGGCCAGGCATCGGGAACCTGCACCTTGAGTTCCTTGAGTTGGCCGGACAGTGTGAGCTCCTCGAATGCGGCCGCGCCTTCCGCAAATAGGATGAGGCTGAGCGAATCATACGGCCAATCTGGAAGCGACACCTCAGTTGGAACCATGCCGAGTTTTCGGATAGTTTCGAGTGCGGCGCGATCGACGTCGGTAGCGGGAGCTTCCTTCATCCAACCGGGGATGTAGCCGACACGCAGACCACTCACGGGCGCGGACGCGTCGAAATCAAGGCGGCTGGGGATGCTTGCGACATCGCCCGCGTCTGGGCCGGAGATCGCTTCGAGCACGAGCAGTCCGTCTTGCACTCCGCGAGTCATCGGCCCGAGTTTATCGAGCGACCAGCACAGCGTCATCGCGCCAGTGCGCGGCACTCTTCCATAAGTGGGGCGCAGGCCCGTAACCCCGCAGCGCATAGAGGGACCGACAATGCTGCCTCCCGTCTCGCTGCCGATGGAAAAACCGACCAATCCGGCTGCGGTAGAGGCGCCTGGACCGGCACTCGACCCGGACGACCCTTCTTCGAGCAGCCATGGGTTCACCGTCTGGCCGCCGAACCAGATGTCATTGAGAGCCAGCGCGCCGAGGCTCAACTTAGCAACCAGTACGGCTCCGGCATCGTGCAGGCGCTTTACGACAACGGCATCTTGCGCAGGCACGCGGTTGCGGTAGGGTTCGGCGCCGTAGGTGGTAGCGATGCCGGCGGTGTCCAGCAGATCCTTCGCGCCCCACGGAATGCCATGCAGTGGCCCGCGGTAATGTCCGGCGGCGATTTCGCGGTCGGCCTGTTGCGCTTGCGCAAGAGCCAGGTCGCCGGTGAGCGTGATGACGCAGCGCAGCTTGGGATCGAAGCGTTGCAGGCGGTCCAGATACAGGCGCGTGAGGCGTTCGGAGGTGAGCTGGCGCGTTTCGATCCAGCGCGAGAGCTGCGACAACGGAGCGAAGGCGATGTCCTGGTCGTTGGCGGGGAGGGCGCGTTTCGCGTCTGGCGTGCGAACGACGCGATCCTTTGCGGGGTCGGCGCGTTGACCCAGCGATGCCGGTTCCCATCGCGTAGCGGGCGCCACCGTTGACGACGGAAAGAATTTGCGTGGTCCCACTCGTCGTTCGTAGAGGGGCGCCATCGAATTGCGCCAGTTGCCCGCGGCTGTTTCGCGCTCCGAGGGGCTCAGTTCAAACTGCACCAGCTTTTCGGCTTCGGCAAAGGTGGAAGCGGAGACTACCGGCCCTACATCCGGCGCAGTGCCGAAGGCCGGCGGGGTGCCGGGCGGGAGGGATGTTGACGAAGCACTTGTCGAAGTCGTCGTTGGTTTGCGGCACGCGGCCATAGCGGCCATGAGAAGACCTGATGCACGGCTGAAAAATCCCCGGCGCGTTTTGGACATGTCGACTCCGATCCCACATTGTAGCGGTCCAGCGTGCGAACCTCCGCCGGCTCCGGCCTCAAGCTAAGGCACGCCCTCGGTTCGCGCCGCATGGAGCTAGAGTGCTTCCAGGAAGACCGAATGGGCCAACCATCGGCAGCGATACATGAGTCATACACATGAATCACACATGGGAATTCGTTTTGCGCGCTTTTTTTATCGGCGTCGGCTCCACCATCGTGATGGACCTTTGGGCGCTTTTGCTGAAGCAGCTTGGAATTCCATCGCTGAACTTCGCTTTCCTCGGTCGCTGGATCGGCCATCTCCTCCACGCTCGATGGACTCATGAAAGCATAGCGAAAGCGGCGCCCATAGGAGGCGAGTTGTGGATGGGATGGTTTGCTCACTATTCAATTGGAGTTACCATGGCGGCACTCTTACTCGCCGTGTACGGATTGGAGTGGGCACGAAAGCCAACTTTGCTCCCTGCGCTCATAATTGGGATCGCAACGGTTGTTGCGCCGCTATTCATTCTGCAACCGGCCCTGGGGGCAGGCATCGCTTCTTCCAAAACTCCAAGGCCCGTCTTCAATTGCGTCAAAAGTCTGACCACGCACACTGTCTTTGGACTTGGTCTATACCTGGCGGCTCTGGCGACAGCCTCGCTAATCCCCGCAGCGCGTCTTCCTACGCAACCCCTAGGTCAGAGCTATTGGGGAGCAGGCGGGTAAAGGCTCACGGCATTGTCGTGCAAATACCCGCGCGCAATTTCCAACGCTTTGTCCTCCGTTACTTCATTCGAAGCCACCATTTCCGCCAGAGCGGCCGCCAGGGCGTCGCGCGCCGAGTAGACACCCAACCAGTACGTCTCCTCTGAGCCCAGAGCCGCGCTGTAAGGGTACGCGTCCGTGCCGAACGTAATCTTTTCGGGGTAGGTCTCCAGCCAAAACTTCAAGACATTCTTCAGTTCCGACGGGTAAACCAACGTCTCCATTTCCGAGCTGTCGAGGTAAACATTCTTCATCGACGCCAGCCAGATCACCTCCCGGAAATACGGATAGCCGCCGTGGATCAGAACGAAAGTTGTGTTGAGGTAGCGCGGGTCTTTGACGATGTTCTCCAGATTGAGAACGTCGCCTTTCCGCAGGCTGAAATAGTCGCCTTCCCCCACCGCCGTGTGAATATGCACCGGCAAATGAAGCCGGCCGCCCTCGGTGACCAGGTAGCGAAAAACGTAATCCTGGAAGGTCTTGTATTCCTCAGGCGTGGGGACTCCGCCCGAGCGATATTTCTCATAGACGCTGACGGCGGCCTGACGCGGCGGATCGGCAAAATACAGCGAACGGAAGTAACCGGCCTCAAACTTCTCCGCAATGCCTCCCTTTTTCTGGTTCTCCTCGAGAATGCGGGAGACGAAAGCGAGATAAGCATCGAAGCTATTCGGCAAACGGCTGAGGCCGGCCTGCTGCAGATAGCGGTGCAAAACTTTTTCCTGGAGTGGGATGTACACGCCTTCGTCGGGGTTTTCTTCGGTCACCAGCTTGTTGTCGAAGGGGAAGAGGAACGAGTCCGAGAAGAATACCCAACGGAACCTTTTCGGATTCAGGTAACTCGCCATGGCCACCCGATTCGCCACGGAGCTCTCGATGCCGCACTGGTCCAGAATGCGGTCCCAATAACCGCTGCCTCCCGCTTTCTCAGCCGCGCTGGATCGTTCCTGCAGCCAGCGCATGTGCTCCTCGGACATGTCGGGGTACGGGTAGTCGAACAAAGCCTTGACCGACGCTACCAGCTCCGGATTCGTCTCCCGCTCGCGCAAGGGCAGGTGTTGGGGCGGGGTGGCTTGAGCGTCCACGTCGGAATCGTCGCCATATCCCGGGTGCGCGTGGTGGTCGAAGATCTTGATGGTTTTGATCTTCTCCAACAGGCGCTGATAAATTTCCTGGACGTTTCCCGACGGCAATGCGCGCGACTGCGCCCTCGCGGGAAGCGCCCCCGCGGCTGTGAGGATTGCAACCAGAACCCACTGAGTTGGATTTCGCTTCATCTTCGGCCCTCCTGTGGTGCCGAGTACCCAAGCAAGCGAACATGGCTCAAGAGCTACCGGTGGGTATTCGAACAATGTACCATTGTGCGCGGTCCAGCAAGAATCTTCTCGTGGTATCGGCGCCTTGGTGCCGCGTCTGTGATCAAGAAAATTTCTTATATGCCTTATTACAAGTTTCTTTTGGCAATTCGGATGTGGCGGAAGATAGACGTCCAGCCATCGAAATCTATGACGATGTAAACAGGAAAGTTTTCCGCGCCAGCCGCAAGGCGCTCCGCTGGGTGAAATAACTATCGATAAACTTCAGAACATCGACAATCTGCCTGGCGCGGCGATGAGCGCGGGCGACTGACGCCCGTGGCCGTCAGGGGTCCGAAGACTCCATATTGACGCCGGACAGTTTCCCGATTATACTCCATTCTACATTTTCGCTGGGGGCATTAGAGCAAGTTACTCCACGTATAGCCGCTGGCGATTACAGTCTCCACGCGCCGTAGGGTGCAATGACATCTCACGTCCTGCCAGGGCACCCTTTGTGCTCTCGGCTGCTGCTCCCGTTCCAGCAGAGTTGTGCAGTCCGGTCCGCTTCAGCCGTTTACAGCGACTGTTCACACGCTTTGATTACTCAAGGAGACAGAATGCCAGCTACTATGGTCCGCCCCTTTCCGGGACCGCTCTCTCGGCCCAGGTTCGTTTGTTTCATTTCCCTTTTTGTCGCGCTGCTGTTTTGTGAGGCGCTGAACGGCCAATCGACATACGGGACGGTGCTCGGCACCGTGAAGGAAAGTTCGGGAGCCGTGGTGCCCGGCGCCGTGGTGAATTTGACGAACACTGGAACCAACGCGAAACATTCGACCATGACAGGTGACGCGGGTACGTATCAGTTCGTGAATCTGGAAGTCGGAAGTTACCAACTGACGGTCGAAGCCAACGGCTTTCAAAAAGCCGACTTTGCTTCGTTCGACCTGGGTGGACGCGAAACCAAGCGGTTGGATGCGCAGCTTCAGATTGCGTCGCAAACTACCACCATCGAAGTTCAATCCTCGGCAGGCGCTGTCATCGAAACCGATACCTCGAGCATCGCGGAGACGAAGGGATCGCGCGAACTGACCGATCTTCCCGTCGCGATTACGTCGCGCTCCACCGGTTCCACCAGCGCTATGTCCACGCTGACCGCGCAGTCGGGCGTGCAAACGGATACTAACGGCAACATCTCGATCGCCGGTAGTTTGCCGAGCCAGCTTTCCATCAGCATAGACGGAATCAGTTCCATGGGAACCGGTTCAGCCATTACTTTCAGCGCCGTTGGGGCCGTTTCCGAACTCTTCCCGTCGTTCAACGCGATTGAGGAGATTCGCATCGGAGAGACCATCAATCCCGCTGAATTTGGAGGAGTCGCCGATGTCACTACTATTTCCAAGGCCGGTTCCAATCACCTGCATGGAGGGGTCTTTGAAAATTTTCAGAACAGCTACACCAACGCCGCCGACTTCTTCAGCCACATGGTGAATGAAGTGAAGATGAACAATTTCGGCATCTATATGGGCGGGCCGGTGGTTCTTCCCAAACTGTATAACGGGCGCGACAAGACGTTCTTCTTCGGAAGCTTTGAAGCGTTGCGGCTGCCCAAGACTCAGACCGAAATCGAGAGCGTTCCGACGGAAGCCATGCGCAACGGCGACCTTTCGGCGTACCTCCAGGGCAACAGTCAACTATATGGTTATCCGGGCAATCAAATTCCGGCCAGCATGCTTTCTCCTTATTCGCAAAGGGTGCTGAGCACCTTTTTCCCGTTGCCAAACTACGGCGCGCCCGGCGCGATTGCGAATAATTATCTGGCGAACTTCCCCATACCGATTAACAGCGCCCAGGGCGATGTCCGGATGGATCAAATGATCGGTTCTAAGAACCTCGTGTTTGCCCGATACACCTATAAGAATCGGCGGGTACAAGCGGTGCCTATTGCGCCCGCGTATGCAAACCCCGGCTCACCCTCTTTGCCTGCAGTAGGCGATAATTCCGTTCCCGAGTTGGATCAAGCCCTGACCATCGCATGGAACTACACCATAACGCCCACCATCGTGAACGAATTGCGCGGGGGATTTAGCCTAAGCAAGCAGTCATCCACTTATGGAATAACCGCGCAGCAGTCCGCCACCGAACTGGGTCTGACCGGCTTGCCGGCGCCTCCACCGGCAGGCTCAGACATTGTTCCGCAATTCGTCATCGCCGGGTTTGCACCGCTCGGCCTTCAAAATGAGAACGCCAACCAGGGCACCAAGCAGATACTGGAAACACTGACGTGGACGAAAGGAAAACACACCATCAAGTTTGGCGCCGATTACCGGCGTCTCCACGCCTATTACGACGCCGTGTTTTATAACGATCTGGAAGGTAGTTATGCCTTCAACGGATCGGTGATGAGTTCGTTCTTTTGCTCACCCGGTACCGCCAACACCGCTGCCTGCCCCTCCAACGCCGCGGTTCCGTTCGCCTCCTTTCTCCTGGGCTACCCGGACAACAGCACCATCGCCACCAACCTGTTGTGTTGCACCTATGGGATGGCCCAACATTACGCTGGCTTCGCGCAGGACGACTTCAAAGTTTCCAAAAACCTGACGCTCAATTACGGACTGCGCTATGAGTACCATCCGACGTTCCGCGACAAGTACAACAACCTGTCCAACGTCGATCTCAGGTACAGCAGCGTCGTGAACGGCCAGATCGAGCGCGGAGCGGTGATCGTCCCCGGTCAGGGCACCTTGGGATTTCTCGATCCGGGCTTTGCGGCATCCATCTACCCCACGCCCATCGTCACTGCCCAGTCTATTGGCGACCCGGCCGCGCTGCGATATTCCCAAAAGACGGACTTCGCGCCGCGCATTGGATTCGCGTGGCGCGTGTTCGGAAACGACAAGACGGTTCTGCGCGGAGGTTACGGAAAATACATTGAGACCTTGATGAGCACCGCAGCGCTCAGCGCCTGGGGCACGACGTCGAGCGATGTGGGTTTCTTCGACAATTCGTTCGGTAACAACGGGAAACCGGTCTTCCAGTTGCCATATTCCTGGCCCTCCAACATTGCGCAACCCGGATCGCAAAGCTACTTCCAGGTCACGGATCTGCACTACAAGGACCCCTACGTTCAGGAATGGAATCTCACCCTAGAACGGGATCTGGGGGCGGGTTTTGGTCTGCGCGCGTCCTATGACGGGAACCACTCCCGGAATCTAGGAACCGGTATGAATATCAATCAGCCAACTCCGAACACAACCGGATTCAGCAATATTCCCCAATCGAGTCTCCCGTTTCCCAACTGGCAGGAGATCTACTACAACACCAACTACGGCTTTGGCAACTATAATGCTCTGACCGTATCGCTGAAAAAGCGGCTGTCTAACGGTTTGCAACTGCAAAGCAGCTATATCTATGCGCGGAATCTGTCCAATCTTGGCGGCAACCCAGCCACCGCCGCGGGCGGTTTCGAAGGAGAGTATGGCGGGCAGATTTCCAATCCCTACCAGGCAAATATCGACTACGGGAATGTCAATTTCACGCGCCGGCAGCGCTTCCTGACCACATTTCTTTATGACTTGCCGTTCGGCAAAGGAAAGATGCTGCTGAATAGCGCCAACGGATTTGTCGACCGGGTGGTGGGCGGATGGGAACTGGCCGGCGTGCTGCTGTTTCAAACCGGACCGTTCATGACCGTCTCTCAGCTCAACGATCCCTGTGGTTGCGGCTTCAACGTCTTCAGCGCAACCGGTGGCCGGGCGGACACCGTCCCCGGCGTCAGTCCGTACGCGGGGCAATCGATCGGCCAGTGGATCAACCCGGCTGCTTTCTCTACTCCGGCTAGCGCCATCGGCCGGTTCGGAGACTCCGAGGCAGGCGATGTGGTGGGGCCGGGCACTGAGGCGGTATCCATGTCGCTCATTAAGAGCATCCCGATCAAGGAGTCCGTTCGGGCTCAAGTGGGAGTGCAGGTCGCCAATTTGTTCAACCATCCGAACTTCGCTCCTCCCCAAAGTCTGACGCTCGGGGTTGCGGGATTCGGGACGCTCACCGCTCTGCAATCGGCCGAAGGAGCTGGGCCGAGGCAAATCCAGTTGACCGCGCGCATCACTTTCTGATCCCGCGGCTCAATTCGTTACTGTGGCGCCGAACGTGGCGGTCAAGGTTCCTACACTGACCGTCACGCTGAACTTTCCGGAGATGCCGTTGGCCGTCAGGGCAGGCGCGGTTGCGAGTCCGGTTGAGTTTGTCGCAATCGGCATGGCCGGCGTTGAGCTGAATGTTCCGCCAGCGCCGTTGGCCGCCGGCACTACTGTAAATGTCACGGAGGCGCCTTGCACGCCTTTGCCGGCCGCATCCGTTACCTGCACTTCGAGCGGGGTGGCGAAAGGCTGGTCCTTCGCTTCGCTCTGGCTAAGGCCCGCGATTTTGATAATCGCGGCCGCAACGTCGCCACTCTGGGTTACCGTCACCGTCTGCCCTAGCACCGTAATCTGCGCGCTGCGGCTGCTGACGGAAGTGTTGGCTGAGAATGAGAAACCAATTGCTCCGCCACTGGTGCCCGTGATCGTCAGCCAGGACTGATTGCTGGTGGCCGTCACAACGGTGTTCGCCGGGAGCGTCTGGAAGGAAATGGAATCCGTCCCCGCCGCAGCTCCCTCATTCCGGCTGGTGGCCCCTAAGGAAAAGTAAACGGCGGAGTACTTCTTGATGGCTTTGTCACCCGCATCGGCGATATAGACATTGCCTTGCCCGTCCACCGCCACGCCGCAGGGAGACTTCAGTCCCGTGGAAACCAACACCGTTACCTGGCCGTTGGCCGGACTCCATTCCTTGACCGCATTGTTGCCGGTATCGGCGAAGTAGACATTGCCGCCGCCATCCACCGCCACCCCGAAAGGCGCGTTTAGTCCGGACACCACCGTGGTGACCATGGTGGTTGCCGCGTTCCACTCTTTAATCGCATTGTTCTTCTCATCGGCAAAGTACACGTTGCCCTCGGCGTCCACCGCCACACCCGTGGGAATGTTGAGTCCCGCCGTGGAGGGGACCAGCGTGCTCACCCGCTGCGTGCTTACGCTCCACTCTTTGATGGCGTTGTGGCCTGCATCGGAAAAATAGACGTTGCCCTGGCTATCCACCGCCACTCCCGCGGGGCTGGCGAGTCCCGAAGCCACCAGGGCAGTCACCGCTCCGGTGGCCACGCTCCACTGCTTAATGGCGTTGTTCTTCTCGTCGGCAAAGTAGACGTTACCCTGCGAATCCACTGCCACTCCGAGGGGAGTGTTCAGCCCGGAGGGGACCAGCGTGTTTACCTGCTGCGTGCTTACGCTCCACTCCTTGATGGCGTTGTCGCCCGTATCGGCGATATAAACATTGCCGGACCCATCCACCGCCACGCCGTGTGGATTGCTCAATCCCGACGATACCAGCGCCGTCACCTGAGGCGCCGGGACATAGCTTGCGCCCGCCTGCGTTACGGTGAACGTCAAGCCGGATATAGTGAGTGTTCCGTTCCGGGCCGCGGCGTTGGGATTGGCGCCGTAGCTGAACTCGATCAGAGCGCTACCCGTGCCGCTGGCGCTGCCCGCGGACAATTGCAACCAAGAAGCGTTACTTTTGGCGGTCCAGGCTCCGCTAGCCAACAGCAGCACGCTACCGCTGCCGGCGGCACTCCCTACCGTTGCCGAGGAAGCGCCCAGGTAGCTGTAGACCACATTAGTGAGAGTGAAGGTCACACTCAACGTGCCCACGCTGGCGGTCACCGTGAACGTTCCTCCGATGCCGTTGGCGGTAAGCGCCGGCGCCGTGGCGTTTCCGCTGGAGTTTGTAAGAATCGGCATGGGCGGAGTTGCGCTGAATGTCCCGCTTGCTCCACTGGCGCCAGGGGTGACGGTAAATGTCACGGCGGCTCCCGAAACCGGAATACTGTTGGCATCCGTTGCCGTCACTTGCAGCAGGGTGGCGAAAGCCTGGCCTCCCGGCGTGCTCTGGCCGTCGCCCGCGGTTTTGGCAACGGCGGATGAAAGGTCGCCACTCTGGTTTACCGTCACCGTTTGCCCCAACACGTTAATCTGCGCGCTGCGGTTGTTCACAGAGGTGTTGGCCGAGAACGATAAGCCGATAACTCCGCCGGCGATGCCGGTAACCGTCAGCCAGGACTGATTGCTGGTGGCGGTGAGCGGAATGCTCGCTGGCAGCACTTGCGCAGTCAACGAATCCGTCCCCGCCAGGGCAGCCTCCGTCAGGCTGCCGGCGCTCAACGCCAGATAGGCGGGCGTGAGCTTCTTGACGGCGCTATTGTTCGTGTCGGCGACGAAGATATTGCCCTGCCCATCCACCGCCACGCCCATCGGGCCGTTCAATCCGGTGGATGCCGGCGCCGTCACCTGCTGGCTCACTGCATTCCATTCCTGGATCGCATTGTTGCCGGTATCGGCCCAGTACACATTGCCCTGCCCATCCACTGCCACGCCCGTGGGATCGTTCAGCCCCGCGGACACCAGCACCGCAACCATGCCGCTGGCCGCCACCCATTCCTTGATGCTTTCGTTGCCGCTGTCTGCAAAGTACACGTTGCCCAGGCCGTCCACTGCCACACCGGTGGGATTGTTCAATCCCGAGACCAATGTGGTCACCTGCTGGGTGGCCACACTCCATTCGTCGATGGCATTGTTGCTGGTATCGGAAAAGTAGACGTTGCCCTGACCATCCACCGCCACTCCGGACGGGTTGCTCAGACCCGAGACCAAGGTGATCAATCGCTGACTGCCGGCGTTGAACTCCTCGATGGCGTGGTTGCCGCTGTCGGCTATATATACGTTGCCACCCGCGTCCACCGCCACCGCGCTGGGATTGTTCTGCGCCGAAGAAAGCAGCGCCGTCTGCTGCGTGCCGGCATTCCACTCCTTAACGCTGTTGTTGCCCGTGTCGGCGATATAGACATTGCCCGACCCATCTACCGCCACGCCGTGTGGATTTTTCAATCCGGACGATACCAGCAGGGTCACCGGAGCTATCGGAACATAATTGGCGCCGGCCTGCGTCACTG
>Ga0302324_100020982_pt1 | contig 12755 bp, 10 predicted proteins | sample Palsa_T0_1_FD_201949 | JGI IMG/M metagenome (GOLD analysis project Ga0302324, IMG submission 201949) | Peat permafrost microbial communities from Stordalen Mire near Abisko, Sweden - Palsa_T0_1 | ecosystem: Environmental > Terrestrial > Soil > Palsa > Peat permafrost | place: Sweden: Abisko...
GAGTTGTTGGCGTGCGCACCACCGTTGAGGACGTTGAGCATGGGCACCGGCAATTGGTGGGCGTTGGTGCCACCAATCGACCGGTAGAGGGGAAGAGCCAGTTCATCCGCCACTGCCTTGGCGTTGGCCAACGACACGGCGAGAAGGGCATTGGCCCCCAGGCGTGACTTGTCCGCCGTCGCATCAAGATCGATCATGGTGAAGTCGACGCTGCGCTGGTCGAGGGCGTCGAGGTCATCTAGAGCCCGGGCGATCTCGCCGTTCACGTTGGCCACCGCCCGCAGTACTCCCTTGCCAGAATACCGCTCACCGCCGTCGCGCAACTCCACCGCTTCATGGACCCCGGTTGACGCTCCCGAAGGCGCGATGGCACGGCCACGTGCCCCCGAGCTGAGCATGACCTCTGCTTCAACCGTGGGATTGCCGCGGGAGTCGAGGACTTCCCGCCCCATCACGTGTTCAATGGCGCTCACAACGTCACTCCCTCGGCGTCGGCCCTGGTGGGACGCCGGAGATCAAGACTAATCGGTGGGCCACGAGGGATTGGGGACGCCGGACTCCGCTTCCACAATCTGCTCCCGATAGGCCAGGGCGCGGGCGCGCAGTGCCTGCTCCGCATCGATGCCCAACCGGCGGGAGAGATCCGCCACCTCGAACAGTAGATCGCCGATCAGCTCTGCCAATTCGGTCGCATCGACGGCGAGAGGGGTGTCCGCACCGGGAGCAGTCGACTCGGGCATGGCCCGGGAGAGGGCGGCCAGCTTCTCGGCCCAGCGTCCCTCGGCTCCACTGGAGCCCGACCCTGCATCGACCAGTCCAACGGAAATCGCCTTGCGCTGCAGCTTGGTCGAGAGCATGAGCGCGGGGAGCTGGGAGGGTATGCCCTCGGTCACGCTGGTCCTGCCCTTTTCCTCCTTCTTGATCGCCTCCCAGTTGGTGACCACCTCCTCGGCCGAGTCTGCGGCAACGTCGCCGAACACGTGAGGATGGCGGTGCACCAGCTTGTCGTGGACGCCGCGCGCCACGTCAGCCAGGGAGAATTGCCCCGCCTCTTGGGCCAGTCGCGTGTGAAAGACAATCTGGAAGAGCAGGTCGCCCAACTCTTCCTCCAGATGGACGGAGGCGGCGTCACGTCCCTCGTCACCGGTGTCCATGCCGGCGATGGCATCGAGGACCTCGTACGACTCTTCCACCAGGTGCGGCATGAGCGACGCATGCGTCTGTGCCCGATCCCACGGGCAGCGGGCCCGCAAGGTCAGCACCAGTTCCTCCAAGCGGGCCATCTCGCCTTCCACCATCGTGGCGGCGGAGAGTGCCGGTATGTACAACGAAGTCAGGTGATCCGGCTTCAGGGTGCGGTCGAGCTCCCACCAGGGAACTCGCACGATCTGCTCGTCGTCCAGCCCGAGGTGGTGCAACAGGACCACGTCGGGGAGCTCCGATTCGTCGTCCGACCGAGCGGTCAGCTTTATGTCGGAGAGAAGGGACGGGGACCAGCACTGGGCCACCAGGAAGGGACCCCGTTCGCCTCCGGCCTGGGTCGTGAATTGCTCGGCGTCCACCAGGCGCACGCCCTCATGCAGCGGATCAATGCCCAACCGTTCCCACGCCAGGTCGAGAAACGACAGGGCAGGAACGATGGTGATGTCCACCCGGTCGTCCGCCCGCAGGAGCTCCACCGCCCGCTCCGCCACCAGCGGCGAACCTGGAACGGCGAAGACGATCGGATCCGGGGCGTGGGAGAGGGCCGCCGCCACCAGTGCTTCCACCATGGCGGCGTACACCTCTTCGAACGTGTCGGCCGCCTCGTACACGGAGTCGAACCCATCGGCGCCGGCAAACCTCTCAGCCGCCGGATGCCTGGTGGTGCGCAGGAAGGACGCCGCCGCGCTGTCGATCAGGGCCGCCACTTCGTTGCTCAGGTACGACGTTCCGGCGGGCCCGAGGCCCACCACCATGATGTGGGGACGGGTATCCCCCACCAACTAGCCCGTCGACCCGGTGGCCGGTGATGCCGTCCCGGTGGGGGTGGTGGACGCCGAGGTGGCGCTGACCGGATTGTCGACCAACGGGTTGAAGACATCGGCGACCAACGGCTCCTCGGGCACCACAATCTGGGCCTCCTTGGGCACCCAGCTGCCGTAGCGCGGATCAAGCCACACCGAGGCCCGCTTCTCCGCGGCGTCGATCACCTTTTGCGTGGTGGCCGCTCCCTTGCTCTGCACCGCATGCTGGACCTCGGACTTCGCCGTGGCGAACGGGGTGGGCGACCGCGAGGTGATCTCCAACAGCAGGTAGCTGCCGTTGTAGGAGATCGGTGCGGAAACCGTGTTGAGCGGCAGGCTGTCCAGATCGGCCGAGGCGGGCAGCTCCGAGACGATCCCGTACAGCTGGTCGCATCCCTGGGGCCCACCCCCGGGAATGGCCGCGGAAAGTGTGGCGAACGACGCACCTTCATAGACCTGGGCCCGAGCGGCCTCCGCCGCGTTGGAAGTCGAGTACCCGGCCACGGTGAAGCAGGCTGTGTCAAAGACCGAGCTGTGGGCACCGAAGTAGCGCTCCAGGTCGGCATCGGTCGAGCCGACACCCGAGAGGGCTTCCTCCAACACACTGACCGTGGCGTCGAACTGCACGCTCTTCTTCACGAAGGAGGGGGGCAAGGTGGCCAAGACCGTGCCGCCGGTCAGGGCCGCCGTGCTCGACCCGCAGGCGTACTGTGATCCCGAGACGTCCTGCATGATGGCGGTGATCTGGGACTGCAGTTCCTGGTCCGCCGCGGTGATGTCACGGGCGGTCACCACCAGGTGCCGCCGGGCGGCCAACTCCAAGACCAATTGGTGGCCGATGGCGGTGTCGAGGTACGTGGAGACGAATGCGGTCGTCGCTGTCGGATGGTCGTCGCCAGCCGTAACGGATCCGACCCCGTCAATTGCGGGCAAGCCCGACTGGCCCCTCGAACCCACCACCTCTTCGGCGTTGAGGAAGCACGCGTACTCGGCGCTGCCGGCGATGGTCGACACATCGGAGTTCAGCTGGCTCTGGGTAATAGCATCCCCGTTGACCACGGCCGCGTTGGAAGGGACGCTGAACGCTGCCGCAGCCAGTCCGCCGGCCACCAGAACGAGGAAAATGAGGAACCGCTTCATGCGCCGCGCATGCTACAAGGTGTCCCCGACCGGCCCCGAATCAGGCAGGGGCACCAGATCCTCGAGCAGGGTGCGGACGACGTCGGCGGCCACCTGACCAGCCTGCACGGGCACCGACAGCTGGCCCAGTTCCTCCTTGAAGACGGCGCCGGGGACCAGACGGCGAAGGCGGACCTGCGAGCTGGCCGCCAGGCTCACCGGGCTGACCCGCACCACGGGGCTGCGAGAGCCCCCGGGGCGCACCGGGCTCATCGATATGTCGCGGATCCCCCGAGCCATCGCCGCTGTGCGCAGGCGGGCCAGGGCCAGCAACCCCAGCGCCGGCCCGGGCAGCGGCCCGTACCGGTCGGCCCACTCCGCCCCGATGTCCTCCACGTCGGCTACCGCCGTCACCGAGGCCAGGCGCCGGTATGCCTCCAAACGGGCATCCTCGGCGGTGACGTAGTCCTTGGGGAGGTGGGCGTCGCCCGGCAGGTCCAGCGCCACCGTGGGCGGTGCGGGGCGGCGTTCCCCCCGGGCTTCGGCGACCGCCTCGGCCACCAGCTGGACGTAGAGGTCGTAGCCCACGGCGGCGATGTGGCCCGACTGATCGGCCCCGAGAAGATTGCCGGCACCGCGGATCTCCAGATCGCGCATGGCGATCTTGAAGCCCGACCCCAGCTCGGTGTGCTCCCCGATGGTGCGCAGGCGCTCATAGGCCTGCTCGGACAGCACGCGATCGGCCGGATGGAAGAGGTAGGCGTAGGCGCGCTGACCGCCCCGCCCCACCCGGCCCCGGATCTGATGCAGCTGCCCTAGGCCGAGCAGGTCGGCCCGGTCCACTATGAGCGTGTTGACCGAGGGCATGTCGATGCCGGACTCGATGATGGTGGTGCACACCAGCACGTCGTACTTGCGCTCCCAGAAGTCCAGCACCACCGTTTCTAAGGATCCCTCGTCCATCTGGCCGTGCGCGATGGCCACCCGTGCCTCGGGGACCAGGTCCCGCAGCGTGCGAGCAACCTGGTCGATGTCGGCCACCCGGTTGTGGACATAGAACGCCTGCCCTTCGCGCAGGAGCTCGCGCCGGAGCGCCTCGCTGACGGCGGCCTGGTCGTGCTCGCCCACGTAGGTGAGGATCGGTCGCCGGTCAGCCGGTGGCGTGTTGACCATGGAAAGCTCACGGATGCCGGTCAGCGCCATCTCCAGGGTGCGCGGGATGGGGCTGGCGGTCAGGGTCAGGACATCGACCCCCTCGGCCAGGCGCTTCATGGCCTCCTTGTGGGTCACCCCGAACCGCTGCTCCTCGTCGACGACCAGGAGTCCCAACTGTTTGAAGACGACATCGGTGCCGAGCAACCGGTGGGTGCCGATGACCACGTCGACGCTGCCGTCGGCCAGGCCGGCAATGACCTTCTTCTGCTGCGCCGGTGAGAGGAAGCGGCTCAACAACTCCACCCGGACCGGGTAGGGCGCATACCGGTCGGCGAAGGTCTGGGCGTGCTGGCTGGCCAGGAGCGTGGTGGGGGCCAGCACGGCGGCCTGTTTCCCGTCCTGCACGGCCTTGAACACGGCCCGCACCGAGACCTCCGTCTTGCCGAACCCGACGTCGCCGCAGACCAGGCGGTCCATGGGCCGGGGCTCCTCCATGTCGCGCTTGACGTCGGCAATGGCCGCCAGCTGGTCCTCGGTCTCCACGAACTCGAAGGACCCCTCCATCTCGGTCTGCCAGGGCGAATCGGGGCCGAAGGCATGCCCCTCGACCGCCAGGCGCGTGCGGTACAACTCGACCAGCTCCTCGGCCACCTCACCGGCAGCCGCCCTGGCCTTGGCCCGGGTCTTCTGCCAATCGGAACCGCCCATCTTCGACAAGGTCGGCGTCTCGCCGCCGCTGTAGCCGGTGATGGCCTCAATCTGGTCCACCGGCAGGTACAACCGGTCGCTCCCTCGATACTGGAGGATCAAGTAGTCGCGGGTGGTCCCGCCCATTGTCCGTGAGGTCACCCCCTCAAAGCGGGCCACCCCGTGCTGGCGGTGCACCACGAAGCTCCCGACCGCCAGGTCGTCGAAGAACCCCTCGGTGGCCCGGGCCCGCGGCCGCGCCCGCCGGTGCGGCAGGCGCCGGCCGGTGATATCGGTCTCCGACAGCACGGCGACCTTGCAGTCCGCCAGGATGAAGCCGGTGGCCAACGATGCCGCCACCACGACCACGCCCGCCGCCCCCGTGGCGGCCGCCAGCACCGGCGCGTGGACCCCCTGCTCGGCCAGCACGGCGGAAAGCCGGTCGGCGCCGGGCCCGGTCGCCGCGCACAGGGTGACCGCGTAACCCTGCCCCACCAGTTCAGAGACCTGGGCCGCCAGGCGGCTCGGATCGCCGGCCACCGGGTTGAAACGGCGCACCGTCATCGCCGTCGTCGTGGGTCCCTCGGGGATCCCGGGGAGGGCCAGGACGCCCGCTGGGCAATGCTGGAGCAGCCGCTCGTACGCAAGGTGCAGCCTCGGGAACGAGTCGCCCTGGCCCTCAACCACACCCCAGGTGGTGGCCAGCGCATCGGCCAGGGCCGCCTCTTCGTCCAGCAGCTGGACGGCGCGGTCACGGATGCGCCGCGGCTCGACCAGGACAACCTGCGATCCGGCCGCCAGGAGGTCGGGCAGCAGGTCCTGCTCGGGATGCACATAGGGCAGCCATGACTCCATGCCGTCGAAGCTCTCGCCCTCGGCCAGGCGATCCCATTGGGCCACCCCCCAGGGCTGACGGGTCACCAGCGCGGCCGCCGCCGCCCGCACCTCGTCGCTGGGGAGCAGTTCACGACATCCGAAGAAGACCGCACTGTCGAGGTCCGAGGATGAGCGTTGGTCGTTCACGGCGAAGGCGGTCAACCGGTCCACTTCGTCGCCAAACAGGTCGATGCGCACCGGCACCTGCGAGGTCGAGGGGAACACGTCGACGATGCCACCCCGCACGGCGATCTCCCCCCGGTGCTCGACCTGATGCTCCCGGCGATAGCCCGAGCCCACCAGTCGGCTGAGCAAGTCCTCCACGTTGAGCTGCTGCCCCGGCCGCACGACCACCGGTGCCGCCAGATCCCGGTAGGGGCCGAGTCTCTGCAAGAGGGCCCGCACCGGAGCCACCAGGACCCGGGGAGGCGGAGGAACCGTCTGGTCGTCGGGATGGGTCAGTCCCCACAAGATGGCGAGGCGACGTCCCATGGTCTCGACCTCGGGGCTGACCCGCTCGAAGGGCAGGGTCTCCCAGGCCGGCAGGACGGCCACTGGGCCCCCGACGGCACCAACCACCGCACCGGCCCGCCCCTCATCGTCGTCAACACCGTCGTCGCCGGAGAGAAAACAACCGAGATCGTCGGCCAACCGGTCAGCGTCGACCCCGGTGGCGGTCACCACCAGAAGCGGCCGCCGTTGGGTGAAGGTGGCCAGGGCGGCCAGGAGCACCGACTGGGCCGGCTCGGAGACGGCAACGGTCCCATCGGCGGCGCTGATGAGGCTCGGCAGGACCGGATCGCTGCGCAGCAGGGCGGGTATGGCGCTGAGCTCTCCCATCAGGGCAGCGAATGGCACCACTGGGTCGCCGCATCGGGTCCGTCACGGGCGATGTGCTCCACCGCGTCCGCCGCCAGCTCAAGAGCCACCGCCAGCAGCTCCCGCACGGCCTTGGGTGGGCGCCGGAGCACGTGATTGGCCCCTTCGGCCGCACTTGGTGGCTTGCCGACGCCGATACGCACCCGGAGGAAGTCGGTGGTGTGCAGGTGGGCCTGCAACGAGCGCAGCCCGTTGTGACCGGCCAATCCGCCTCCGGTCTTTATGCGCACGGTGCCGGGCGGCAGGTCGAGCTCATCGTGCACGATCACCACTTGGGACGGCTCGGTGGTGCCGTAGCGGGTGACCAGGCCGCGGACGGCCGAACCCGAGTCGTTCATGTAGGTCGTGGGGATGGCCAGCGCGACCGAGCTGTCCCCCAACGTCACCGTGGCCACGCGGGCCTGCAGACCCTTCTCGGGCCGCAGTGTCGTCCCGGCGCGTTGGGCCAGCAGGTCGATCACCTCTGCCCCGACGTTGTGCAACGATCCCGCGAACTCTGAGCCCGGATTGCCAAGTCCGACCACCAGGAGATCGGCTGACGACCCCCGCCGCTCGCCGCGGGGAAAGATGCGGCGCAGGGCTTAGCCCTCGTCGCTGGATGCTTCGGCTGCCTCTGCAGTTGCCGTATCGGCCGCGCCACCTTCTTCTGTTCCTTCGACTTCGGCTTCCAGGGTGACCACTCGCGGCGGTTGGCCGATGGCGATGGCGGATTCCGGGTCGACGTCGGTGGTCACGCCGGTCGGCAGGTTGAGGTCCGAGACGCGGAGCTGGTCACCAATGGCCAGGTTGGTGATGTCGAGCTCCACCGACGTCGGGATGTCGGCCGGTCGGGCGTTGATGGCCAGGGTGAACATGAGCTGGTCCACCAGGCCGTCACCGTGTTGCACCTCAAGGGCCTCTCCGACCAACAGGATCGAAACGTCAGCGGCGATGACTTCGTCGCGGCTCACAATTTGGAAATCGACGTGGGTGACGGTCTGGGCGATCGGATGACGTTGCATCTCCCGGGCCAGTGTCAGGTAGGTGGTGTCGCCGGTCTCGAGGGAGAGAAGCTGGTTGGCTCCCGCTTCTCCGTTGAGGGCCACGCGCAGCTCGCGGGCCACCACGGCCACCGAAACGGGGTCGGACCCGTGCCCGTAAATGACACCGGGGATCTTCCCTTCGCGCCTGAGCCGGCGCGTGGCGCGTGAGCCCAGGGGGCGTCCTACCTCGGCGGCAAGGATGACATCGGCCATAACAGATCTCCTCTAAGTGGTGCGCAACGGCGGTGCGCGGTGGGCCTGGCGGCCTCCAGCGAACGGCCTACCAGCGTAGCTGTATGCGGGGGTCACCCACCAGCGGACGCCCAGACCACCCCCTCAGACCAGGTTGTCCCCTCCGAAAAGTTCGGAGACCGAGGTGTCCTCAAAGACGGCGTCAATGGCGTCGGCGATGATTTTGGCCACGGACAGGATCTCCAACTTGTCGAAAAAGCGGTCCTCGGCCACCGGCAGGGTGTCGGTGACCACGACGCGGGAGACGGGAGCCGCCTTCAGCCGGTCGACCGCCGGGTCCGAGAGCAGGGCGTGGGTGGCCATGATGGAGATCTCCGCCGCCCCGGCCGTGGCCAGGAGTTCGGCCGCGGCGCACACGGTGCCGGCCGTGTCGATCATGTCGTCTATCAGGACGCAACGCCGACCTTCCACATCACCGATCACGTGCCGGGCCTTCACCTCGTTGTAGGTGCCCCGGGGGCGCGTCTTGTGGATGAGCGCCAGGTCCACACCCAAGTGCTGGCTGTAGCGCTCGGCCACCTTGACCCGGCCGGCATCCGGCGCCACCACCACGAAATCGCCACCGATCTGCTCGCGCATGTAGGCCTCGAACAGCGGGGCGGCTACCAGGTGGTCGAACGGGGTGTTGAAGAATCCCTGAATCTGCCCCGAGTGCAGATCGACGCTGACCACCCGGTCGGCGCCGGCGGCCGAGAGCATGTCGGCCACCAGCTTGGCGGTGATCGGTTCACGGCCGGTCGACTTACGGTCCTGGCGGGAGTAGCCGTAGTAGGGGCAGACCGCGGTGATCCGCTTGGCCGAAGCCCGCTTGGCCGCGTCGATCATGATCAGCAGCTCCATCAGCGAGTCATTGACCGGGCTGCTGTGGGTCTGGACTATGAACAGGTCGCAGCCCCGGATGGAGATGTCGTACTTGCAGTGGATCTCGCCGTTGGCGAATTCCCGCAGGTTGGCCTCTCCGAGTTCGACCCCCAGGTGCTTGGCAATGTCCTGCGCCAGGCTGGGGTGCGAACGCCCCGAGACCAGCTCGAGCCGGCGCCGCGGGATGAGCTCCACGACGCCAACGTTACTGCGCCCGGACCAACCCCGCCGATGGGCTGTTCAGGCCCCGTGCGCCTCGACCACGGTGTGTGGCGCGACGACCGCTCCGGCCGGGACGTCGGCTCCCGGCAACAGGACGCTGAACGGGCCGATCCGGGCCCCGTCGCCCACCATGGCCCGATCGCATGTGCTCTCGGACACGGTGGCGCCCCGACCCACGGTGGTGTCGGTCAGCACGCAGTTCGGGCCGATCTCGCTGCCCTCGCCCACGCGGCAACGGCCCCGCAGGATGACCCCGGGCAGAAGCGAGACATCAGCGGCCAACTCCACCTGGGCGTCGACGTAGGTGCGCTCGGGATCCCACATGGTGACGCCGCGTCGCATCCAGCGCTCGTTGATCCGGTCGCGCAACTCGGCCTCGGCCACCGCCAGCTGGGCCCGGTCGTTGACCCCGGCCGCTTCCATGGCATCGGGCAGGACGAGGGACTGCACCCGGTACCCGGCGTTGAAGAGCACGCTGACCGAGTCGGTCAGGTAGTACTCCCCCTGGGCATTGGCCGGCGTGAGGCGGCGCAGGGCGGGCGCCAGAATGCTGCGCCGGAAGCAATAAATGGAGGTGTTGACCTCGCTGATGGCGGCCTCTTCGTCGGTGGCGTCGACCTCTTCGACCACCCGGCAGACCACGCCGTCCTTGCCGTGGACGACGCGCCCATAGCCCCGGGGGTCTTCCACTTCGGCGGTGAGCAACGTGGCCCCGGCGCCTTCGGTCCGGTGGTAGCGCACCAGGGCGGCCAATGTCTGGGGGCGGAGCAACGGGGTGTCGCCGGGCAGGACGACCACGTCCTCCTCCTCGTTGTCGTCATCGGGCAGCCCGGTCAGCCCCACGGCCAGCGCGTCGCCCGTACCCGACTGGGTCTCCTGCTCGACGAATTCAATCTGCATGGACGGCGGGGCCAGCTGCACCAGCGTCTTGGTGACCCACTCGGCCCGGTGCCCGACCACCACCACCACCCGGGTGACGTCGATTTCGGCCATGGCGTCGAGGACGTGCAGGACCATGGGCCGGCCGCAGAGCAGATGGAGCGGCTTGGGCCGCTCGGACCGCATGCGGGTCCCCTCTCCCGCGGCCAGGACAACGGCGGAAAGTCGACGCTCATGCATCGGGCCATTCTTAGCCCGCCCGACGGACGGTGTGCGTTCATGTGGCCCGATACTGTGCAGGAGCGTGATGCCGTACGACGAGTTCGGGCTCTTTTCTGAGAACGCGGCCGAGTTCGGCCTCCCCTATGACGGACCGCCGGCGGTGCGGCGGGTCGGCGTTGAGGTTTCGCCCGGCCGCCAGGTGAGCAGCCTGGTCTGGGGCACGTCCCCACCCGAGCTGGTGCTGGTGCACGGCGGCGCGCAGAACGCCCACACCTGGGACACCGTGGCCCTGGCCCTCGGGCGGCCACTGGTCGCCATCGACCTGCCGGGCCACGGGCACTCAGACGGTGGGCCCGACGGTTCGCTGTCGGTCGACACCAACGGAGCCGATCTGGCCGCCGTCATACGCCAGCTCGCCCCGCAGGCAGCCGGCGTGGTCGGCATGTCCCTCGGCGGCCTCTCCTCCATCGCCCTGACCGCACAAGCACCCGAACTGGTGCGCGCCCTGGTCCTGGTCGACGTGACCCCGGGCATCAGCCGCGAGATGTCGGCCCCCATCACCAACTTCGTCAACGGTCCGGAGAGCTTTGCCAACTTCGACGAACTCCTGGCCCGCACCATGGAGCACAATCCGACGCGGAGCGAGTCATCGCTGCGGCGCGGCATCCTCCATAACGCCCTGCAGCGTGAGGATGGGAGCTGGGTCTGGCGCTACGCCCGCTTCCGCACGGCCGAGCAGATCGGCGAGCGGCCCGAGTACACCGACCTGTGGGCGGCCGTGGCCGGGATCACGGTGCCGATCATGCTGGTGCAGGGTCTGGCCTGGTCGGTGGTGGACGACGCCAACCTGGCCGAACTCCGCCGGCTCCAGCCCTCCTGCCGGGTGGAGGGCGTCGAAGGGGCGGGCCACAGCGTCCAGGGTGACCGCCCGCTTGAACTCACCGCCCTGCTCACGGACTTTCTCTTCTCTCCCGCCACCTGAATGTCTGACATGCGAAGCCGGTGGTTGTCGCGCCGGTCGATGGGTCTCCATGCGGTGATCATCGTCATCGTTCCCACCTTCGCCGCACTCTGTGACTGGCAGGTCCATCGCGCCCTGAGTGGCAACGACCTCAGCTGGGCCTACGTCTTCGAGTGGCCGTTCTTCGCCGGCTATGCCATCTACATGTGGTGGCGCTTCGTGCACGAAGACCCCGTGGCCACCGGGACCGCTGCCACCGGCCAATCGTCACCGCCTCCGGCAACGACACCACCGGCCAGCGCGGACGAGGATGCCGAGCTGGCCGCCTACAACCGGTACCTGGCCGAACTGGCCGCTCGTGACACGCCCAAGCGTTGGCGCTGAGCAGGGCTCCGGGGGGAGGGCTCGAACCTCCAACATCCGGCTCCAAAGGCCGACGTTCTGCCGATTGAACTACCCCGGAATGCGGTCATCACAACGACCCCCTCACGAGAGCTTGTGCGAGACAGAGATTAGGGCCATCACGTGGCGTCGTCCGGCAAAGCACCGGCGGTAGCGTCGCTGTGTGCGCATCCTGGTGGTGGACGACGATACGGCGGTCCGCCGTTCGATCGACCGTGCGCTGCGCCTTGAGGGGTACGACGTCGACACGGTGGGGACCGGAGGCGGGGCCCTCGAGTCCCTGGCCCTGACACCGCCGGACGCCATCATTTTGGACCTGCAGCTCCCGGATCTGGACGGGCTCGCCGTCTGCCGGCGCATCCGCAGTGCGGGCGACGACACGCCGGTGCTCATGTTGACCGCCCGCCAGGCCATTGACGACCGGGTCCAGGGGTTGGATGCCGGGGCCGATGACTACCTGGTCAAGCCCTTTGCCCTGGCCGAGCTGCTGGCCCGCTTGCGCGCGCTCTTGCGGCGACGCTTTGAGGGAGAGGGTGGCCTGCTCAGGGTGGGCGAGTTGACCCTGGACCTCTCATCCCGGGAAGCACACCGGGGTGAGCGGGCCTTCACGCTGACTCGCATTGAGTTCGACCTGTTGGAGATCTTCCTGCGCCACCCCCGCCAGGTGCTCACCCGCGAGGTGTTGCTCAACCGGGTCTGGGGATTCGATTTCGACTCGGGGACGAATTCCCTCGCCGTCTACGTCGGCTACCTGCGGAGAAAGTTGGAGGATGGTGACGAACCGCGTTGCCTGCACACCGTGCGCGGGGTGGGCTACGTGCTGCGGGACCCGTGACCTTTCGCACCCGGTTGGTGCTGGCCACCACCGTGGCCGTCGTGGTGGCCGTGCTGGCCGCCTCGTCGGCGTCGTTCCTGGCCGCGCACAACTCCCTGTTGAACGCGGCCGACAACTCGCTGACCACCGCGGCGGCCAAGATCACCGCCGGGCAGCTGATCGGCACCACCAACGCCACGGCGGAACAGGTCATCGACTCCACCGGAGCGGTGGTGATCGGCGGAAGCCTGCCGGTGACCGGGGAGGTGCGCCTGGTGGCCGCCGGTCTGGCCCCGGCCTACTTCACCACGGTCAATGTCGAGGGGACACAGCTGCGCGAACTGGTCGAGCACCTGGCGGTCGGCACCACGGTGGAGTCGGGCGTCCTGGCCCAGGGT
>Ga0302324_100020983_pt1 | contig 12754 bp, 13 predicted proteins | sample Palsa_T0_1_FD_201949 | JGI IMG/M metagenome (GOLD analysis project Ga0302324, IMG submission 201949) | Peat permafrost microbial communities from Stordalen Mire near Abisko, Sweden - Palsa_T0_1 | ecosystem: Environmental > Terrestrial > Soil > Palsa > Peat permafrost | place: Sweden: Abisko...
ATGCCCGGCTTGGTCGGCTACCTGGTGAGTTTTGCCGCCCTCTCGGGCACGTTCACGGTGGCCGACACGCTCGAAGCCCTGACGGCCCACCTGGCCGACGACGAGATCGCCCGCCGGACGACCTTCGCCGAACGGGTCCATCGCCGTCGGGCGGAAGGGGGAATCCGATGAGGAACAGGGACGACAGAACGACAGGGGCCACGGAGGGGGAGGGAGGGCGCCGCCAGGCGCCTGTCGGCGAGGCCCGGCCCCAAGGCCGGGCCGCAGCCGCCCGAGACCCTCGACGAGTCCCAACCCGCTCCCTCCGGTGTGCCCGCTGCCAGGATCTGCACGACCCCAGGGCGCTCATCACGATGGCCGACGTTGCGCTCCGCCTGGGGACGAGCGTGCGCCACATTCGGCGGCTGGTGGCCGAACGGCGCATCCCGATCGTCAAGGTCGGGCGTTTCGTCCGCTTCGAGGACCACTCGATTGAGCACTGGATCGATGACCACCGGGTCGCCCCTTCCCGCTCGACCGTCCCGTTGCGCCGGGGCAATTAGCGTGGGTCCCCCGAGTGCTGCTGGGCCTCGCACCGAGTGCGACAGCTGGCAGGTGCCTCATCCATTGGTGAACCCGTTGGGTTCCGGATCTCGATGAGGTAGCGGCATGCCCATCAGACGCCCATTCGGAAGCGTCCGCAAACGAGTCAACTTCTACGAAGCGAGTTACTGGTACGGCGGACGTCGCCACCTTGCCTCGACATCGTTCGCCACCAAGCGCGAAGCCCGAGCCTTCCTGGCCGCCGTTGAGACCGATAGCCACCGGGGCGTGTGGATTGACCCGTGGGCTGGGCGCATGTCGGTCAAGGAGCTGGCCGAGGAATGGATCGCCTCGGATCCCACCAAGCGGGAGTCCACCACCGCCCGGGAAGAGTTGACCCTCCGACTCCACATCTTCCCTGTCCTGGGCGAGCGCCGGATCGAGCGGGTCGGGCCGCAGGACGTGCAGCGGCTGGTGAACAGCTGGAGCGACGCCTATGCCCCCCGGACGGTCAAACGCAACTACGAAGTCGTCCGAGCCATGTTCGGCTTCGCCGTGCGTAACGACTGGTTGGCTCGGAATCCGTGTCGCAACATCAAGCTCCCCCTGGTCGAAGGGACCCGGCGCCATGACCTGACGCCCGAAGACGTGGCCCGGATCGCCTCTCACATTGCCGTCGAGTACCAACCCATGGTCTGGATCGGCGCCACCCTGGGGCTGCGCTGGTCCGAGGTGGCCGGCTTGCGAGTTAGTCGACTCGACCTGGTCGGCGGGAAGCTCTCCGTCGTCGAGACAATCGTGCGTGGAATCGGGGGCCGGAACGTCTTCGGCCCCCCGAAGTCCAAGGCCGGCAAGCGCACCATGTTCATGCCCGCCGCCATCGTCACCATGCTGGCGGGGCACCTCGAGGAGGCTGGACTGACTGCGGACGAGAGCGACGCCCTCGTCTTCACCGACGAGGATGGCGGCCCATTGCGCTACTCGAACTGGCGTCGACGGGTCTGGCTACCGGCCGCCAAAGCAGCCGGCTGCGAGGGCGCCGGCTTCCACGACCTGCGCCGGTTGAATGCGACCACGCTCGTGGTCGGGGGGATCGACGTGAAAACGGCCCAGGTCCGTCTGGGCCACGCCGACCCGAGAATGACGCTGGCTATCTACGCGTCCGCCCCGGCTGCGGTGGACCGAGCGGCGGCGGACGTCATCGGCGAACGATTCTTCGGCCAAAACGGCTCGAAATCCGATCCGGATCCGTAGGCACAAAATCTCCGCGCCATTTGCGCGCCATCCGCCCCGGATGGGTCAGGCCCCTCAGAACCTTGAGGCTCTGACCTGGAACTATTGGTCGGGCTGCCCGGATTTGAACCGGGGACCTCTGCGTCCCGAACGCAGCGCGCTAACCAAGCTGCGCCACAGCCCGTCCGCTCCCAGAAGGAAGCAGGCCCGCCACTCTAGCCCTCTGATCTGAGCGGCTCCTCTGCCGCCGGACCCGCAGGCGTCGAGCTGAGCGACGTCGCCACCACCTGGGCGACGCGGCGCTTGTCCATCTCGACGACACGGAGGTCCCAGTCGCCCACCTGGACCTGTTCGCCTTCGGCCGGGATGTGGCCGAATCGTTCGAAGAGCAAGCCGCCCAACGTGACGTACTCGCCGTCGGGGAGGTCCATGCCGAGGCGCTCGCGCACGACGTCGACGTTGGTCTGGCCGTCGATGAGCCAACGGGTGCCGTCCACCCGGACGATCATCGGCTCTTCGACCTCGTCGAACTCGTCGTGGAGGTCGCCGACAAGCGGTTCAAGCAGGTCCTTCACCGTCAGGATGCCGGCCACGCCGCCGTATTCATCCACCACGACGGCGACGGCGCGCCGGTGTTTGCGCATGTCGGCCAGGGCCTCGAGAACGCCCAGGGACTCGGGGACGAGATACGGCTGACGCACCTTGCGGGAGATCTCGAGGGGGCTGGGATCGGTGGCGTCCCGCGACAGCGGACCGTCTTTCCCGGTCCGGAAGATGTCGTTGACGAAGAGAATGCCGATCAGATCGTCGAGGTCGTCGTGGACGACCGGGAAGCAACTGTGCCCCGAGGTCCGCACGGCACGGGCGATGTCGTCTGCCTGGACAGGAATCGTCAGGAAGGTCACGTCGACGCGCGGGGTCATGACCTCACGGACGTCCATGTCGCGCAGATCGGCCAGGGCCTCGATGATGATGCGCTCCTGCTCCGACGCCTCGGCGTCCTTGGCGGACTGCGGAGCCTCGCGCTGTCCGTCGCCCGCCGCGTCACGGCGCCAAGGGCGCCAGGGACGGCGGGGGGGTTCCGGTGGGGGCTGCGTCTCCCGGGGGGTCGACACGGGGGGCCGGCTCAGCTCGGCGTTTCGCTGCCCGCCTCGAGCTGGGGTCCGGCGCCCACCAGCACGGGCACGGGGATATACGAATCGTCGGAGTACGTCCCTTCGTCGAGAAGGATCTTGACGGCTCGCCGCAAGCGGAGCGGGTCGAGCGGCTTGACCAGCCACCCTTCGGCACCGGAGCGCCGGGCCAGGAAGACGTCGGGACGACGATCGAGCAACATCAAGACGGCGATGTGGTCCAGAGCGTCGTAGGACTCCTGCAGGCGGAGCTCGAGGCAGACGGCCATGCCGCCCATGTTGCCCATCTGCATGTCGACGATGACCAGATCGACCGGTTCCTTCGTCACGAATGCCACCACTTCGGGACCCGACGTCACCGAATGGACGGTCACGTCGGGGCCGCTGATGACTGCCTCGATCTCACGGCGGAGCGTGGGCGCATCGCTGGCGACCAGAATGGTCTGCACGCCGGGGAGACTATCGGACGCAAGGCTGGGTGCGATAGCCCAGCTCCGGGTGGCCCCCGCTCAAGCGAACAGGACGTCGGCGGCGTGCTCGAGCGCGCCCAGGTCGTGCACGTCCGTGCCGAAGAGAGGTATGCGCCCCAGGGCTGCCGGCGCGACCTGTATCGCCAGCGCGGCGTACGACCCCTCCTCGCGTCGGGCCACCTCGTTCAGCGTCGCCAGATTGGTCTCCAACGCGGCCAACCGCCCGGAGGCGCCGGCCGGCACACCGGACCCGGGAACGGCAAAGTCAGGGTGGATCCGGTTGACCACCAGTGCGGCGGGCGCCACGTCCCGCTCGACCAGTTTCTCCGCGAAGAAGCTCGCTTCGGCCACGGCGTCGGGCCGGGCCGAGGTCACCAGCACGTAGGCGGTGGACGGGTCGGCGAGCAACTCGCGCACGGCCCCGGCGCGGGTCCGGAACCCCTCCTCCATGCCGTCGAAGGCCTGGAAGAAGGCCACCGCGTCTTGGACGATCTCGGTCCCCGCCACCTTGGAGAGGGTACGCAGCAGGGCCTGGGTCGCCACGCCGATGGCCCGGAGCGACATGCGGGTAGGGAGAAGGAGAGCCCGGAAGAGGCGGTTTTCGAGGAATCGAGTCAGGCGCCGCGGGGCGTCGAGCAGATCGAGCGCATTGCGGGTCGGCGGCGTGTCGACCACCACGACGTCGAAGTCGCCCGACTCGACCAGTTCGTGCAGCTTCTCCATGGCCATGTACTCCTGCGTGCCCGAGAGGGCCCCCACGAGGTTCTGGTACAGCCGATTGGCCAGAATTCCCTCGGCCTGATCCGGGGTGCGGGCATAGGTGTGGATCAAGTCGTCGAACGTGCCCTTGGTGTCGAGCATGAGGGCATGGAGGCTGCCCGGCCAATCGCCCACCACCTCCGTGGGCGTGTTGGGCAGTGACTGCACGCCGAGGGAATCGGCCAACCGGCGGGCCGGGTCGACGGTGACGACGCAGGCGCGCCGGCCCGCTCGCGCCGCGGCCAGGGCAAAGATGGCCGAGACCGTCGTCTTGCCCACGCCTCCCGAGCCGCAGCACACGATGACGTTGCGCTCGGCGACCAAGGTCGATAGCGGGTTCATCGGGCCGGGACCTCGGGAACAAGTGCGCCGATGGCCTCGCCCAGGGCTGCCGCCAACGTGGCGGTCTCGGCCGGGCCGATCGTCTCGCGGCCGACCGAGGGGACGAGGAGTTGGGGCAGCGGAAGGTCATTGGCCAGCCGCTCTATCTGGGCGGCCGAGACGGCGTACCGTTCCAGCCGGAACCGGCGGGCGTCCTCCAGTGCGGCCACGAGCGCCGGGTCGAGATCGAGGCCGGCGGTCACCTCCTCTGCGGGCTGGTCGAGGCCTTCGGGGGCCACGTCCGTGGCGTTGACGATCACTGGTCCCAATTGCACGCCAGCCCGGTCCTCCAGGGTGAAGGCCGATTCGATGGTCTCGCTCACCGGCATGTCTTCGGGGAGCGTGACCAGGATCACCCGGCACCGAGCCGGGTCGGCCAGGAATTCGACCACGTCGGAGGCCTGGCTCCGCAGTGGGCCGCCCCGGGCCGCGCTGACGAGCCCGCCGGCCGAGGTGAGGAAGGTGATGGCGTGCCCGGTGGCCGGCGCATCGACCACGATCAGGTCGGCCACCTGGTCCCGCTCCAGCTGCTTGATCTTGCCGAGGACCAGGACGTCCCGGATGCCCGGTATCGCGGTCGAGACGACGTCGACCACCCCGGAGCTGACCAGGCGCTTGGAGACGCGGCGCAGCCCGTGGTCCTCGAGGTATTCCACCAGAGCGTCGTCGGGGGTGATCCGCCGCGCCCGCACGGTGCCCTGGTGGGGCGGGCGGGACGGCTGGAGCTCTATCTCGTCGTAGCCGAGGTCGTCTTCCAGCCCGAACGCCCCGGTGATGCCCGATTTGCCCTCCAGCTCGACGATGAGCACGGAGCGCCCGGTCTGCGAGGCCATGCGGGCCAGGGCGGCCGACATGGTCGTCTTTCCGACGCCTCCCTTGCCGGCCACGATCAGCACGTGGCTTTGCGCGCAGAAGGTCCCCACGTCCATGTCTTGGCCGAGCGTAGTTGCGGCGCCGGCAACAGAGGGCACGGAACGGCGAAAGAACCAGTTCGCGCCCCTTGATGCTGACGGCAACGGGGCTGTATGTTGACGAGCGGGGGGCTACGAAGGGCCCAGGGGGTTATATGCGCCAAGGACTGGATCAGTGGCAGGTCAAAGCAGCCTGCCGGGGACCTCAAGCGACGGCGTTCTTTCCGCCGTCACACGCTGAGCGGAAGGAAGAGAAGGCGGCACGAGAACTCCGAGCCAAGGAGATCTGCCACCAATGTCATGTCCGGGGGGACTGTCTGGAGTACGCCATACGGATCCGCGAACCACACGGGATCTGGGGCGGTTTGAACGAAGTCGAGCGCAAGATGGTGCTCGACCGCCGGGCCAGCTGACCCGAGGAGCCTGAAGCCCGGGTCCCGGGCCTGGCGACACGGGCCTGGCCACCGCCTAGGCGGAGCGGTGAATTCCCATCTTGGTGTCAGCCGCCGCCACGCCGCGTGCGCTACAGACGGCGGCCGGGCGCTCGCCGGTCACGGTGCAGATCCCGGCGGTGATCTCGTTGGCCGAAGCCAGAATCGCCTGTGTGACCGGGTTGGTCGGGAACGCCAGGTCGGCGGCGATCTGGGACTGGCTCAGTCCGTCGAGGACCGACGGGGAGAAGCTCGACCCCACCAGCACGTAGTGATTGGCGATGTCGAGCAGGGGAAACGTTCCGGCTGAGGTGTCGTAGACGGCCACCGAAGCCGCCTGCCGGGGCGTGGGAATCTGCAACGACATGTACCCGATGCCGGTCGGATTGAGCGTGCTGTAGCGCTCGACGGGCTGGAAGTCCACCCACACGCTGGAGTATTTGGCGTGCCAGAAGGTGAAGGAAGCGGTGTCGGAGAAGGCCACCGACGAGCTCGACTGCATGAGGCCCAGCTGCTCGAACGAGCCGAAGCGGGAGAGGGCGACGACCACCGGCCACCGTTCGGCCCCCGCGTACGGAGCGAACTCGGCCCCATAGAAGAACACGACGGGCCGGGCGCCGGCACCGTCGGCCGGGGACTGCCACATTGACGTATTGCCGGTCGAGCTGGGCGCGGTGACGGGGCTGGTGGGAGAGGTCACTCCGACGGCGCCGGACGCCGTGGCGGGGACATGCGCCAGCGCCGTCATGACCGAGTTGGGCGCTGGCGTAATTGTCTCGACGTCCGAGGTGGAGTTGGTCTGGTTGGCATTGCGGACCACGACGAGCGCACCCACGAGAATGATGGCCACGACGATCAGTCCGAGCGCGACATAGCGCCGGGGAATGGTGTGCACGACGGGCGACTCGGCCTTCTCGGGGGCATCGAGGCTCATGGGAGGCATCAGCGTAGACGAGGGGGTTGGCCGATCTGCAGGCGGCTTCGCCCGTGGCAGTAGCCTCCTGACGATGGCGGCGAACCCTGCACGACGAGCGGTCCGGCCTGGTGGCACAGCTGCCGGGGCACCGGGCGAAGCGGTGGTACTGCGCCCCGCCGCGACGGTGATGTTGGTGCGGGACGCGGCCGAACCCGAGAGCGACGGAAGAGCGCTCGAAGTGTTGATGGTGCGCCGGAACCTGCAGTCTGATTTCGTGGGCGGAGCCTTCGTCTTTCCGGGCGGCGCCGTGGATCTGGCCGACGGCGGAGCCGAAGCCGAGGCCCTCTGCCGGGGTAGATCCGACGCCGAGGCCAGCATCCTCCTGGGCGTCGACTCGGGGGGTCTGGCCTACTGGGTTGCCGCGCTGCGCGAGACGTTCGAAGAGGCCGGACTCTTGCTGGCGGACCGCCCGGCCGGTCCCGCGTTGCTCGTCGGTGACGGCGCGGAGGAGGCCCGTTTCGTGGCCGAGCGGGCCCGGGTGAACGCCGGCAGCCGGCGCTTCCTGGACCTCTGCCGGGACGAGCACCTACGACTGCTGGTCGATGAAGTTCATTACTTCGCTCACTGGATCACTCCCAAGGGAGCCCCCCGCCGTTACGACACCCGGTTCTTCGTGGCCGCCGCCCCTCCGAGCCAACGGGCGGCCCACGATGCGGGTGAGACGATCGCCGAGACGTGGATCTCGCCGCAGCGCGCCCTGGAGGGCCATCGCAACGGCGCCTTCGAGATCATCTTCCCCACCATTCGCAATCTCCAGGCCATCAGCCGTTTTGCCACCAGCGGCGAGCTGTTGGATGCGGCGGAGAGCGCCTCGAGCTCGGTCCCGACCATCGAACCGCGTGTGATCTCTGACGGGAACGGGGTGCGCATCGTCCTGCCGGGCGACGACGGGTACGACGACGTGCCGGCCGACCGGCCGACCGGCCCGGCCGAGGATTTCAACGAAGCCGTGCGCGCCGTCTCGCTGGCGGCCAATCTCGACGGCGGAGCCACGGCCGGCGGGGCCGCCGCGCCCGCTCCCAGCGCGTCTCCCGAGGCCGCCGCACCGTGATCCCACACCCCCCCGGGACGGTCGTCGGCCCGGCGCCGGTACCCGACACGGGAGTCGGGCCCGACCCGGTGCCCGGCGAGCCGGTTCTGCTGGCGCCGGACCTGCTGCGGCTCACGGCACCCAACCCGGGCTTGATGACCGGTCCGGGCACCAACAGCTACCTCGTCGGTGCTTCCGAGTTGGCCCTGATCGATCCCGGTCCCGACGACGAAGGTCACCGGGCGGCGCTGCTGGCCGCAGTGGCGGCGCGGGGAACGCTCCGCTGGATACTGGTCACCCACACCCACCTCGACCACGCCCCGGGTGCCGCGGCAATGGCAGAGGCCACGGGCGCCCAGGTGGTGGGCTTCGGCCCGGCCGAGGGCTTCGCGCCCGACCGCAGCGTCGGCGGTGGCTGGACACTCGAGCTCCCGGGTGCGGCGGGCACCATCACCCTCGAAGCGGTCCATACCCCTGGGCATGCCTCGGACCACCTGTGTTGGCTCCTCGTGGAGAGCCGGACCCTGCTGACCGGTGACCATGTGATGCACGGCTCCACGGTGGTGATCAGGCCGCCCGACGGCAACCTGGGCGAGTATCTCGCCAACCTGGCCCTGGTACGCGACCTGCGTCCTCGGCTGGACCTCCTGGCACCCGGACATGGGCGTCTGATGGAGCACATTCCCGAGGTCGTGGACGCCCTCATCGCGCACCGGCTGGGCCGTCACGCACGCGTGGCCGACGCTCTGCGGGCCACCGGAACGGCCACGGTCGATGAGCTGCTGCCGCAGGTCTATGCCGATGTCACCGAGAAGCAACTTCCGCCGGCCCGGTTCTCCCTCTGGGCCCACCTGCGCCATCTGGCCGAAGAGGGCCGGGCCGTTCCGCTCGACATCGCCTCCGGCGAGGACACCGTCGAGACCCGCTGGCGCTGGGTGGCTGCCTAAACCTGCTCGGCTCCTAGTCCTGCTCGGCTTCGCCAGTGGCCACGGCGGCCTTGACCCGCTCGATCAGTCGGGCCGAACACGAGGATGTCTCGAGGAGCGGCGCGACCTCTTCGGCCACGACCCGGGCCAGGTCGGCGAAGATGCGGGCCATTTCGCCCTCCCCACCGGCGACCGGTGTCCCGGCGTCGCCCGCGGCGGCCAGATCGGGATGGAGGGGGATGGAGCCGATCAAGGGGACCCCGAGCCCGCGTGCGAGCCGCTCCCCACCGCCCGAGCCGAAGAGCGCGTACCGCGTTCCGTGCTCGCACGTGAAGTCGCTCATGTTCTCGATGACACCGGCCACGCGCAGGTAGCCCTTCCGGGCCATGTCGGCCGCCCGGGCCGCCACCTTCTGGGCCGCCAGCGGCGGGGTGGTGACGACCAGCATCTCGGTGCGGGGAAGCATGCGGGCCAGGCCCATCTGGACATCCCCGGTGCCCGGCGGCAGGTCGATCAACAGGTAGTCGAGGTCCCCCCAGTGGGCGTCCTGGAGAAACTGCTGCACGGCGCGGTTGAGCTTGAGGCCGCGCCACATGATCGCCTGCTCTTCGTCGGCCAGGAAGCCCATGGAGAGCACGCGCACCACGCCGCTGCCGATCGGCTTCTCCAGTGGCACCATCTTCCCCTGGCGCGCCTCGACCGCTCCCTCCATGCCGAGAAGACGGGGCACCGAGAAGCCCCAGATGTCCGCGTCGAGGATGCCCACGGTGAGGCCCCGTTGGGCCAGGGCCACGGCCAGGTTGACCGTGACGGACGACTTGCCGACGCCACCCTTGCCCGAAGCGATGGCGAGCACACGGGCGGTGGCGGGCACCGCCGTCTCGGGGGCGTCCTCCCGGGCCTTCCAGCGCGCCCGCGCCATGACGGCCGCCCGCTCGTCCGCGTCCATGCTGGCGATGCGGATCTCCATCGAAGCCACCCAGTCCAACGCCTCCACCTGTCCCCGGACGTCGTGCTCGATCTGGGACCGCAGCGGGCACGCCGCGATGGTCAGGGCGACGTCGACCACCACCCGGTCGCCGGTCACCGCGATGGAGCGGACCATGCCCAGGTCGACGATGGTGTCGCCGAGCTCGGGGTCGATCACGGCGCGCAGGCACTGGCGCACCTCCTCTTCCCGCCCGGAGGGGGGGGAAGGCTGCTTGGCGTCTGACCCGGGACTCACCGGTTCATTCTACCTGCGTGGAGGCGATTTCCGTTCCGATGGTCCCCGAGCGGCACCCTGCCGGGAAGCGGTGCCGGCCCCGGATGGACATGCGATGGTGTGACGCCAGTAACATGGAGCTGTTCCGCGGCACGATGCAGTGGACGGCCAGCGTCGAGATGGCGCGCGACAAGGAGGCTCCCGTGACCACCATGACCACGTCGGTCAACATCGGCAAGAAGCCCTCCCCGGTGACCCTCACCGACATCGCCATCAGCAAGGTCGGGGAATTGCTGGCCCAGGAGGAAGGCGAGTCCATGGCCCTCCGTGTGGCCGTCAAGCCCGGTGGGTGCTCGGGCTACAGCTACGAGATGTTCTTCGACTCCGAGGTCATGGCCGACGACGTGGTCCGCGAGTTCGGGACCGTCAAGGTCGTCGTCGATGCGGCCAGCGCCGAGCTGCTGGTCGGCTCGACGCTCGACTACAGCGACGGGTTGCAGGGGGCCGGGTTCCACATCGTGAACCCCAACGCCACCCGCACCTGCGGCTGTGGCTCTTCCTTCAGCTGAGCGAAGCCTCCACGGCTTCGGCCGTCACCTTCACCCTCAACGGGTCCGCCGTCGTTGTCGACGGCGACAATGGGATCTCGCTCCTGGACGCGCTGCGCGAGCAGCTGCACTGCCGCTCGGTAAAGGACGGTTGTAGTCCCCAGGGCCAATGCGGATGCTGCACCGTGTGGGTGGACGGCGCCGCCCGCGTGGCCTGCGTCACGGCGGTTCGCCGCGTGGCGGGACGGTCGGTGACCACCGTCGAAGGGCTGCGGCCCGATCTCAAGGATCGCTGGGTCGGCGCCTTCGTGGCGGCCGGGGCCAGCCAGTGCGGCTTCTGCACACCGGGGATCCTGCTCCGGCTGGCCGCACTCGAGCAGAGCAGTCGACCGCTCACCCACCAGGCGGTCGAGTCCGCCCTGCTGGCGCACCTGTGTCGCTGCACCGGATGGCAGTCCATCGTCGAGGCGGGGTGCGCCGCCCTCGGGATCTCGAACCCCGATTCCCCTGACCCCGATTACGCGGCCCCCCCGGCGGATCCGCTGCTGGCATCGTGGCGGGCGCAGATCGAGGGGAGGATGCCCCAGAGCACGGGCGCCGACATCGTCCTGGGCGGCGGCGGGTTTGCTGACGACAGGGCCCCCGAAGGGGCCCTCGTGCAATTGGGCGCGGCGGCGGAGTCGCCGCAGCGCAGTCTGGTGGCGGCCCGGGTCGGCGCGACCAAGGTGCAGGGGCGCAACAGCACGGTGGCGCTCGTCCACCCGGTGGGGGTCCCCGACGGGGAGTGGGCGCTCACACTGCAGACGGCGTGGGTGGAGCCGGCCTACGTCGAGCCCGACGCCAGCTGGTCTCTGCCCGGTGCGCCGCCGGCGCCGCCGTTGGCCAACGGGGGGGCATTCGGGGGGAAGCGGCGTAGCACCGCTCCGTCCCGAGCTCACGAGCTGGCCGCGCAGTTCCAACAACCGGTCCGGGTGCTGTGGAGCCGGGAGGACGTCGTCCGTCACGGACCGAAACGACCCCCCATTTCCGTAGGCCTTCGACCCGACGGTTCGGGGGTTATGCGGATCGGGCGGACGCCGGGCTCCCCCGACCTGGGCCAGCTGCACGGGCTCGTGCACGCCATCGCCCCCGGTGTGGTGACAGAAGAGGTGGACATCGTCGGGCCGCCGATCTCGGCCGAGCTGCGCGGGGCGGGTTGGGTGGAAGTGCTCGCCGCCCTCCATGGGCTCGGAACGCTGGGCGAGCGCCGGGAGGGAACGGGCCGGGCCGAGGTGCGGTTGCCCGGAGGCGGGCGCGCCGCCGTGACCGTCGAGACCCTCGGTGGCGCGCACGGTCGCGGCACCGTCACCGCGGAGATCTGGGCCGGGGAGATCCTCCATCAGGCCACGCTGCGGTCCTACGTCATCGGTGCGGTGCACCAGGCACTCGGCCTGGTCTGGTCGGAGGGCATCGCGGTGGACGCCGTGGGAGCCCCTCTGGATCTGACCATCCGCTCGTTCGGCATTCTGACGGCGCGGGAGATGCCGCAGGTCGAAGTCGTGCTCCACCCCGAAGACCGCTGGCCGGTCAACGGGTCGGATGCCGTCTTCGCGGCCACGGTGGCCGCGGCGTGGCAAGCCGAGGGTACGCCGCCGACCTGGCCGACTCGTCGGGGCGGCACTGGTCAGCGTGCCCGCTCCGCCGTACCATCGGGACATCGAGAGGAGAGCGCATGAGTCCGGCATTAGGCCCGTACTCCCCCGTCCGGCGGGTGGGGGATTGGGTGATCACCTCGGGGCAGATCGGCCTGGCCACCGACGAGAGCGGAACGACGGCGCTGGTCGATGGGGGCGCCATTCCCCAGCTCCGCCAGGCGCTCACCAACGTGGCGGCGCGTCTGCGCGATGGGGGGGCAACGATGCACGACGTCGTCAAGACCACGCTCTACCTCACCGACATGGGCGATTACCCGGCGGCGAATGAAGTCTGGGTCGAGTACTTCAGCCAGAATCGGCCCACGCGCTCGGCCGTCGCTGTCGCAGCCCTGCCGGGGGGTGCCCTCGTCGAGGTCGAGGCCTGGGCCTACGTGCCGGGTGGGACGCCTGTCGAGTAGGGCGGAGGCGGGGGGTCAGTTCGCGCTTGGAGCAGCGCCGGAAGGAGCGCCAGCGCCCGAACGCTGAGCCAGTCCGGGGTGCCACGCCACCTGTCCGAAGCGGTAGCCGACCGAGCGCACGGTTTGAATGAGGTAGGC
>Ga0302324_100020987_pt1 | contig 12753 bp, 10 predicted proteins | sample Palsa_T0_1_FD_201949 | JGI IMG/M metagenome (GOLD analysis project Ga0302324, IMG submission 201949) | Peat permafrost microbial communities from Stordalen Mire near Abisko, Sweden - Palsa_T0_1 | ecosystem: Environmental > Terrestrial > Soil > Palsa > Peat permafrost | place: Sweden: Abisko...
CGCCGCCGGCGATCGCGCCCCCAACATCGTCCGCGCCAAGGACGGCCGGCAATTCATCTCCTGTCCACGCTGCGCAACGGCAAACCCGATCTCCTCCAACAACTGCAAAAGCTGCGGCATGCCGTTCACGATGGAAGGAACGACACTCGAAGCCCCCGGCACCAGCAACGGATTCTGCGTCGCATCACTCGTGCTGGGCATCATCTCCATCCCCGCCTACTGCACCTTCGGCATCCCCGCGATCCTCGCCATCGTCTTCGGCATCATCGGCCTGACGCAAACCAAACGCACCGAGACAACGCCCGCCGGCGGTGGACGTGGATTGGCCATCGCCGGGATTTGCCTGGGCAGCATCGGGGGATTGATGACAGCGGCGATTATTTATCATCTCATCTAGTCGCCGGGTGAGAAGATTGTTCTAAGGCGTCGAGCAGTTTTGGGAGACAATAAGTTTTCTGGCGATTACGAGAATCTTTACTTGTCGCGGAGTTACCATGGGCTTCGAAAACGATGGGTTCGTCTTGTCCGAGCTATTGCGGCGAAAGGACAGGGAAGAAGCGATTTCTTGGCTTCGACTCGGAAAAGGCAAGCACAATATTGGCGAGATTTCCCTGCAGAAATCCAAGAAGCTGGTCGCCGATCTCTATAAATTCGGGGCACGGCAGGTAGACGTCGTGGATATTGGCACGAACGCAGGTTTCTCATCTACCGACAGCCTCATCGTTACTCTGCCACGAGAAAAGAAACGGCGCAAACGCATTTTCGACTGGTCTGACACGCAGGCGATTGAGATGGGACTGGATCCCGAGCCGGATCGTGGACAGAAGCACCTTTTCATTTGGTTCGATTAACTGCCAAAATGAAGTTGGCGCGAGCGCGCAGTCATTGTCGGGCAAACGCCTCGATAAATTCAGATTTCGGGCGTCACGATTGGAATTCCATTTGGTCCTTCCATTCGCCGAATCGGTAAATCATAAACTCGCGAAAGAATTTCCGGCTGCAGGACATCCGTTGGCTTGCCGGCGGTGGCGATGAGGCCGTTTTCCAGGAGGAACATTTGGTCGCTGTATGCGGCGGCGAGGTTCAGGTCGTGCCAGGCGATGAGGATTCCTAAGCCGGTTCCGGCGAGTGTTTTCAACAGCCGGCAGACTTCGACTTGGTGTTTCAAATCCAAAAAAGTTGTGGGTTCGTCCAGCAGGAGGGCGGCAGGTTTTTGGGCGAGGCAGCGGCCTATGAAGGCGCGCTGGCGCTGGCCGCCCGAGAGTTCTTCCATCGGGCGATTGAGCAGATCGTCGAGGCCTAGCGAGGTGGCGACGGATCGGACTTGTTGTTCGTCGTCGGGGGATTCGAGACCGAAGGCGGACCAATAGGGCGCGCGGCCGAGGCGCAGAACTTCCAGCACGGTTTGGCCGGGCTCGTGTTGTGGGGATTGCGGGAGATATGCGACCAATCTCGCCAGATCGCGGCGACGCCATTGGGTGATCGGTTTGTCGCGCCATTGGATCGTGCCCGAAGCGGGGAGGAATCCGAAGAGGCATTTGAGCAGGGTGCTTTTGCCGCTGCCGTTGGGGCCGATGATGGATGTGATTTGTCCGGCGGCGGGAGAGAGCGAGACGCCGCGCAATGCCGGGCGCGGGCCGTAGCTGAAGGAGATGTTGTCGGCTTTGAGCAGCGATTCCATCATTCGCTCCGATGTCTTGCGCCAAACAGCAATGCGAGGAAAAATGGGCCACCGACCAACCCAGTCAGGACGCCAACCGGCAATTCAGCGCCGAGGCGATTTTCCATGGCAAGATATCTCGAGGCCGCATCGGCGAGCATCAGCAGGATCGCCCCGGCGGCGGCGGCGGTGGGAAGCAGGCGGCGTTGATCCGATCCGAAAATCTTGCGGCAAAGATGCGGACAGATCAGTCCGACAAATCCGATGGGGCCGCTGATCGCGACGGCGGCGGCGGTGACCAGCGATGCGGCTGCCAGAGTAATCCAACGCAGACGATTCAATCGGGCACCAAGCGCGTGGGCTTCGGCATCTTCCAGAGATGCGACATTCAACTGGCCGCCGAAATAGAAAAGAATCGCGCAGCCGAGTGCGATTAGAGCCAATGCCGACAATCGTTGCGATATGGCAATGGGGTGAATTCCTCCGACCAGGAATGCCATCGGATCGCCGACATCAGGCAGGCCTCGGACGAGTTGATTGATCAGCAGAAAGATCGAACCGTTGACGGCGTTGATGATGACGCCGACGAGCAGCAGGGTGATCGGCTCCAATCGGCCACGGCGGGATGAGAGGCCAAGAGCCAAGAGCACGGCGAGGATCGCCCCGGCGAATGCGAAGGCTTGCTGGCTGAGCGCGGCCAATCCCAACACGCTGACGGCGAAGATCGGCAATCGCCAGATGTATGCCGCCAACATCGCACCGCTGCTCGCTCCGAGCAAATATGGATCGGCCAACGGATTTCGCAGGACGGCTTGATACGCCACACCCGCGGCGGCGAGGGCGGCGCCGATGAGGGCGGCATCCATCACGGATTCCGCGCGGAAGCGGAATGTGTCGCCGTGCGGCCAACCGAATCCAGTTGAGCCGACCAATAGACAGGCCGCTCCGGTTGCGGCGGCGGCGGCCACGCAGAGGAGCAGCATCGTGGCCAGAGTTCGCAGGTCGAAGGGTTTCATTGCGGATAAAATTTCATTGTGGATGGAGTGCGTCGGCAAATTGTTTGGCCAGGTCAGCCACTTTTCGGCCCGGCTGGATGGCGTACCAATCAGTGATGGTCACGATGCGATGATTCTTCACCGCCGGCAAATCCGGCATGGATGCCCAAACCTCGGCGGCGGCGGCGAGCACCTGCGGCTTGGCGTCGCCGCCGGGGATCAGTTGGATCACCACATCCGGGTTCATGGCGGTCAGGCGTTCGCGATCGACGGAAAAATATTCTGGCGCATCGGGACCGGCCGCATTCTGGCCGCCGGCGATGGTCAGCAGATCATCCAGGAATGTCCCCGGCCCCGCTAGCGAGAGGCCGGAGTCGGAGATGGCCACGACCGCGCGGACCGTAGGAAGATTTCCCACCCGCGCATGCACGGCATCGAGCTGGCTGCGCAAATCGGCCGTCGCTTGTGCGGCTTTGTCCGGCTCGTGGAGTTCGTCGCCCAAATCTTTCAGTTCACTGAAAATATCGGCCAGCGTATTGAGTCGGACATTGATCAGTTGAATATGCTGCTCATCGCACCGCTGCTGCAAATCTGCGGGGAGTCGGTCTGGGGCGATTTGGACAATCAGATAATCCGGCTGCAGCGGCGAGAGTTTTTCCCAGTCGATGGATTGATAATCGCCGATTTGTGGCTTGGAGGAAATGGCGGGATCGTTGTCGTATTTGCTGACGGCCACGAGATGGTCGGACAGACCGAGGGCGAGAACCAGTTCGCTGCCGGCGGGGGAAGTGGAAGCGATGCGCGGGGACGGTGAAATCGGTACGGCTGGCGGCTGGGAACAGGAAAGAAGAAATATGAACCACGAAGACACTAAGACACAAAGCGGGCCTCGAAATTCGGGTGGAAGCTGACGAATGGAAACGTTGAGTTTGAATTTATGAATAAAACCCAAAAGAAGTTGATATGGACGTGGCTCACTCGAATCACGAAAACCGCTTCGTGTCTTCGTGTCTTCGTGGTAAATCTTCTTTGTCTTCGATTTGATGATCTGTTGACCCATCGCGCGCGGATGGTAGAGTTGTGCAAAACCGCTGTCAAAAGTGCAGGGAGGCACATGCCATCATGGAACAAGAAACACTACTGAACCGCATTGGAAGGATTTTCCGGCGGAACGGTAAAATCAATGGTCAGGGCAACGGGGGGCCGCTCGTTCAAGCCGAGATCAGCCCGACATCTTCCGTTTCGACGCCGCTGGTTCGGCCCTGGGGCCGTAATCAGGCGGCGATCTCGCAGCTTCAGGAAGGTTTTCAATCCCTCACGGAACTGATGAATGCCATCCGGCTAAGCATGGAGACTCAGGGCCGGCGGCAGGATGAATTGCTTGGGCATCTGTCGGCTTTGCCGCGGGTGCTGGAGATGTTGCCGGAGAGCAATCGGCTGCAGGGGCAAACGCTCAAGGCGATTCACGATCAACTGATGCAGCAGGCCGACCAGCAGCACACGCTGGGGGAGATCCTGGAAAAACTGAGTGAAGATGGCGGGGATCAGCGCGAGATTCTTCAGGGATTGAGGGAACGGGTGGAGACGCTGAATCAACAAGATCGCGCGATGGCCGACAGTTTGAATACGGTTGGCGCGGCGCTGGAATCGGCGAGCCGAAATTCGGCGACGAGTGCCGAGGTGCTGGGCAAATTGAATGACAATTTGCACTCGCGGGATCAGGATTTGGAGCGTGTGCTGCGACGGCAAGGCGCGCGGCTGACGACGATGCTGTGGGTTGCCATTGGCCTTTCGGTCGTGGCGCTGGCGGCCGTGGCGGTGATGGGGTATCTGATGCAGAAGGCTGGAAAATAGATCGATGGCGGGAAGATAGCTCGTTTGAATTCCGCATGACAATCGCAATCCTGTGCCTGACGCCGGCGAGCTTTGTGATCTCCTGGTTGGTGACGCAGCTCATGCGGTCGGCAGCGCCGCGCTTGGGATTTGTCGATCAACCCGGCGGGAGGAAGATTCACGATAATCCCAAACCTCTTGGCGGCGGCATTGGAATTTTCGTCGGATTCGCACTGCCGCTCTTGATCGCCATCGTTTGGGTTTCATTCTTTCCGCCGCCCGACAACATTCTTCCCGCGTATTGGTCCGGGGCGCGCGAGCAATCGCCGTTGGGTTTGAAAATTCTATTGGCTTGTGTCGCAATTGTGCTGCTGGGATTGTGGGATGATCGCAAGGCTTTGGGGCCGTATGTGAAACTGGTTGCGCAATTGGCGATCATCGCTGGGTTGGTGGCATGGGGAGATTTGCGGATTCTGACCGTCGCGGGGCCAACGCTTTCGCTCATCATTACCATTCTCTGGATCGCGGCGATTACCAATGCATTTAACTTTCTGGACAACATGGACGGTTTATCCGCCGGCGTGGCATCAGTTTGCGCTGTGGCGTTTCTGGTGACAACTTTGTCCATCGGCCAATGGTTCGTTGCTGCGGCGCTGGCATTGCTGCTGGGTTCGATGCTCGGATTTCTCTGCCACAATTTCCCCCCGGCGAAAATTTTCATGGGCGATGCGGGGAGTATGTTGATTGGGCTATTGCTCGGAATTTTGACGGTGCGAACGACGTATCTTGCTCCCGGCTCAAATTGGTCGAATCGTTGGTATGCGGTGTTTGCACCGGTGATTGTGCTGGCGTTGCCGTTGTATGATTTGGTGGTGGTCAGCATCATCCGATTGAGCCGCGGGAAAAGTCCGTTTGTGGGAGATACCAATCATTTCAGTCACCGTCTGGTGGCGCGCGGAATGTCGCGGCGTTCGGCGGTGCTGTGTTTGTATCTCGTGGCGGCGGCGACGAGTGTCTCGGCCATTGTTCTGCCGCATGTGGGGGGCGATCTGGCGGTGATGATTGCCGTGCAAACGCTGCTGATTTTGGGAATGGTGGCTCTGTTGGAACAGCATCCGCTGCCGCCGACATGAAATCCGCTCATATAAACTATCCTCAGGCGATGTCACGGGCCACTTCAACCGACCGGGGTGTTCGGATTACCGAGGCCGCATTCACGCTGGCACTGGCGCTGACGGCAGCGCGCTGCACGATGATGGAGAATCTGCGTGATCCATTTGAGGTCGTGCCGGGTAGTACGCCATTTCCACATTCGCCCGGGCCGACGGTTACGGTTTGCCTCAATTTGCTTTGCTGCGTGCCGGCGTTGCTTGTGCTGATTCGCAGGGCGATTGATCCGAGATACTCGCTGCGATGGACCTGGTCGCATTTGCTGATGCTGCCTTTGGCGGTGTGGATGGCGGCGAGCATCGGTTGGTCGGATGACAAATTCGCCTGCCTCATCGCTTCTTCGACGTTCATCGCCGCGTTGGCGCTGATCTGGGCGATGACGCAATTGGTCCGAAGTTGGCTGCGGCTGCGATTGGTGGTGGCGCTGACGGTCGGATTGCTGGCGGCCTTCGAGGCTCAGGGATTTTACTACAAATTCTTCGACGCCCCGCGGGATGCGGAGATGTTCAAGGCCCAGGAAGACCAGCGGCTGCGCGAGATGGGCATGGTCCCGGGGAGTTTTGAGGCCCAGCAATTCGAGAAGAAAGTGCTCGAAGGCGAGATGATCGGATTCAGCTCATCCTCGAACGCCTTTGCGGGGATGCTGGTGCTGGGAATGGCGTTGGCGATTGGGGCGGCGGTACAGCGAATTGTTGATCGAGATGCACCCGTGTGGCCGATTGCGATTGCAATTCTGATTCCGCTGGGGCTGTGGTTGCTCGTTTACACGCAAAGCAAAGCGGCGGCGGCGACGCCGATATTGACGGCCCTGTTGCTTCTGTTCATTTGGCGATTTCGCGGGGAATTAGCAGTGCGCGCCAAGCAGGCATATTGGATTGGCGTGGCGCTCGTTGTCGGCGCAATGGTCGGCGTGATCGGGCACGGCGTTTTTCATGGCCGGCTGCCCACCGACAGTCTGAATTTCCGCTGGCGATATTGGGTGGCGTGTTGGCGGATGTTCTGGAGACATCCGATCATCGGCGTCGGGTGGGATAATTTTTATCTGCATTACCTGCGGGATCGGCTGCCCGTCGCCTCCGAGGAAATTCGTGATCCCCACAATTTCATCATTCGATTCTTCGTGGAACTCGGTGCCGTCGGCGGAATTCTGATGTTGGCGTGGATGATGCGGCTCTGGTGGGAAATGACCCGGCCGATGGTCCCGGACCCGCCGCCGATTTTGAAATCGGCAAGAGGAAGCGCGATTCCGTGGGTGATTCTGGTCGCGGTCCTGGCCGAGGCGATCAATTGTTTTGCCGTCATCGACTTCCAGCAGAGTCAGCCGTTTATCATTCTGAAGCTGATCGAGCGGGGTGGATACACGATGGCGATCGTCATGGGGATGTGTCTGGTGGCGCTGCAATCAGCCGAGCGGTCCGAAGCGGATGATCGGCCGGCTCCGTGGATGTTGTATGGATTGCTCGTGGGGCTCGGGGTTTTTTTGATTCATAATTTGATCGAGTTTTCCCTGTTTGAGAATGGTGGGCTCACGTTATTTGGTCTTTTGGTTGGAACGGCGATTGGAGTTCGGCAGCCGAATTTGGCGGGACAAGCTCGACATACCGCGTCCGCGCGCGGCGTATTGGTTTTGACAACTGCTGCATGGATCGCCGCCATCGCGCTGATTTTCGTTCCGATTTATCGCGCTGAATCATGGGCTCGCGTGGGTGAATCTGATTTGCGGGGTTGGAAATTTGAGCAGTCCGCCGCCGACTATGACAAGGCCATGAAGATTTTTCCGATCAATGCCGAATACGCATATCGTGCGGGCCGGGCTTTGGATGATGAATTGGAAACCATTCGCAAAGCGGCTCCGAACGCACCGATATCGCAAATCCTCATCCACAGCATTTTCCAATACTACGATGCGGCGAGTTTGGAGAATCCGGCATACATCAGCGCGTATCTCCGCCGGGCGGCACTTTCGACGCTCATGATCCAGCCGAACGATGCGATCAATAATTATGTGATTGTGCTGCAACTGGACCCCAACGAAGTGGATATTCGGCTGGCGTATGCAAAGGCGCTCAAAGCGCTTGGCGAACCGGATCGGGCCCGTGAGGAGTTTGAGAAGGCGCTCTGGTACAACGATCAACTCGACGCAGCTGAGCCAAAACGGCTTACGCCAGAAGAGTTGGCAGATGTGCAGAATCAGATTGGCTTGCTCACAGCGACCCAACCGTGATCACTGCTCGGTCAGCGATTGCTGATACTTTCGCATCAGCGCCGATCGGCTGATCAGTCCGATCACATGATTGGGATTTCCGTTCATCACAACCGGCAAATGATTGACGTCGTAGCTGGCGAAGGCGTTCAACACCGTGGCCAGGTCGTCAGTGCTGCTGACCAGAGGCAGGTCGCGGCGGAGTATTTCTCCCACCACCAAAAGCGGGACGGCTTCGCGCTGCAGAAGGGCGGTTTGGATATCACCGGCGACAACCATGCCGGCGTAATTTCCCGGGGGATCGTTGACGACGAAGGTGGTGGCGCCGGTGCGCTCGGTCAAATCGACAATTCTCTCGAATGGATCGGTCGTTTGGATCACCGTTGCCGGCTCAAGTGGGATTTGCTCGACGTTCATGCGGCGAAGCAGCGAGGTGTCGGAGAGCGAACCAACCTGGATACCGCGGTGTCGGAGGCCCATGGTGTAAATGGAATCGCGCTGCACCATTCGGGAAATGGCGGTGGCAACGATGCAGGCGAGCATGGCGGGGACCATGACTTTGTAATCTTCGGTCACCTCAAAACATATCAGAATTGACGCCAGCGGTGCATGCACGACGGCGGCGAGGACCGCGCCCATGCCAACGAGGGCGTAGACTTCCGGATGGATATCTCCGAATAGGTGCGTGTGTTGCAGCAGCGCGCCGAAGACGGCGCCGGCGGTGGCGCCAAGGAACAGCGAAGGCGCGATGATGCCGCCGCTGCCGCCGCTGGAGAGGGTGAGGCTGGTGGCGAGAATTTTAAGCAGGCATAGCGCAGCCAGGACGATCAGCACCTTGTTGGCGTATGGCTGGTACGCAGTGTACGAAGGACTGAGCAACTGCTCGATAAACCCGTAGCCGTCGCCATAAAAGGCGGGCATTGGATAAGTGGGAAACGGCACAAATTTCTCGACGTGCAGCAGGTGTCGCGTAGCCAGGATGTAAAGAACGCCGACCACTCCGAGCAACGCGCCGCCGATTGCAGGTTTGGCAAAACGTGGCGTGGCCATTTTAGCGAAGTATTGTTCGGTCCAGTTCATTAGGCGAATCAACGCCAATCCCACCACGCCACAGATCAATCCAAGCACAACAAAATTGGCGACGCTGTTCCATTGCAACGGTTCGTGGAAATAAATTGTGTCCGGTGAAACATTGAAAATCGGATGGAAATCCTGGGCATGGTGAAACATGCGGAACAAAAGAAGCTCGGTCACCTGGGCGATAACGGATGCGACGACGACCGGAGTGAAAGCGCGGATGGAGAAATCCTGGAGGATGACTTCCAGAGTGAAAAGTACACCGCCGAACGGGGCGTTGAAGATCGCGCTGATTCCGGCAGCGCTGCCGCAGCCGATGAGCACGGGCATTTGATGCCGAGCCACGCGAAACAATTGCCCGACGCCGGAAGCCAATCCCGCTCCGATTTGAACGATGGGCCCTTCGGCGCCGGCCGAGCCGCCGCTGCCGATGGTGAACGCAGCAGTGATGATCTTCTCGAAAGCGGTTCTGGGACTTTGAAATCCGCTGGTGCGGACAACCGATTCCATAACATCGACGATGCCGTGGCCCTCGCGAACGCGGAAAATATATTGCGTGATGATGCCGACCAACAGTCCGCCAACGGCGGGGAATGCGACCAAAAGCCACAGCCAGTGGTTGTAGAGTCGATTCTCGCCGGTATTTAGATAGAGGGCGTCCCGGACGTAATTGATGAGTTCATGGAATCCCACGGCGGCGGCGGCGGTGACGATTCCCACGAGCACCGCGAGAATGATAAGGAACGAATCGTCCCGAAATCCAAACCGGGAAAGAAATCGCGTGACGAGCGAGCGCAACCGCGCAGCGGGATCGCTGAAGGTCAGGGTCATGTGATTCGCATCATCGCGGGATTCGGCGATAGACGCAATTGGATGGCCGAGATCATCCGCGCCGGGGATTTTGTCAGCAGATTTTGCTAAGGTAACAGGCGCATGAAGGTTTTGATTATTGGTGGTGGTGGGCGAGAACATGCCTTGGCCTGGCGACTGGCGGGATCGCCGGGCGTGACGCAGCTTTTTTGCGCGCCGGGGAATCCGGGCATTGCGCAGGTGGCCGATCTGGCGCCGATGAAGTCGAACGATGTTCCTGAGATCACGAAATTTGTCCGTCGCGGGAAAATCGAATTGGTGGTGATCGGGCCGGAGGATCCGCTGGCGTTGGGGTTGTCCGATGCGTTGCGTGAGGCGGGGGTGCTGGTGATGGGGCCGAGCCGGGCGGCGGCGCAGCTGGAATCGGACAAGTGGTTCGCCAAGGAAATCATGCGCCAACAGGCGATCCCGACGGCGGAGGCGAAGAGTTTCACCGATCCGTTGTCGGCAGAGGAATATGTGAAGGCCAAGGATGATCCGGTGGTCGTTAAGGCATCGGGTCTGGCGGCGGGGAAGGGCGTGACGCTTTGCTATCGCACATCCGATGCGCTGGAGACGATCGACCGGCTGATGCGAAAAAAAGTTTTTGGGGATGCGGGAAAACGGATCGTCATCGAAGAATTACTGAGTGGGCCGGAGTGTTCGATCTTCGCGCTGGTGGATCGACGGACGATTTACATGCTCGAGCCGGCGCAGGATCACAAGCCGCTGGAAGAGGGGGACACGGGTCCGATGACGGGCGGGATGGGGGCATATTCGCCGACGCCGGCCGTCACGCCGGAGGTTCTGGGGCAGGTGGAGCGGGATATTTTGGTGCCGATCGTGGATGGGATGCTTCGGGATGGGATCGAGTATCAGGGGGTTTTGTTCGCGGGAATTATGCTCACGCCCAATGGGCCGAAGGTATTGGAATTTAATTGCCGATTCGGCGATCCGGAGACGCAGCCTCTGATGATGCGATTGAAGAGCGATCCGCTGGAGATGATGCTAGCGGTGGCGCGGGGGAAATTGGCGGATTTGGAATTGCGTTGGGACCCGCGCCCGGCAATGTGCGTGGTGGCTACGAGCAAGGGATATCCGGGGACGCCGACGGTGGGGATGCCGATTTCAGGAATCACAGAGGCCGATGCCATGCCGGATGTGCGTGTGTTTCACGGGGCGACAGAAATACGGGATGGCCAACTGTGTACGTCCGGCGGTCGCGTGCTTGGCGTGACCGCAATTGGCAATACCTTCACAGAAGCTAAACGCCGCGCTTATGCAGCCCTCGAAAAGATCCATTTTGATGGGATGCATTATCGAAAAGACATCGGCCATCAGGCGGTCAATTTATAGAAATGGATCGTTCATGAAAAATCGGTTTGTCATTCGTCATATCTTCACGGGACTCTTCGCATTGACGCTGCTGACGGCGGCGGCTGTGGCGGATTCTAATTTTGTTAAACCAACAGATATCGACTTCAAAACCCTGCTGGCAACGGCCCCATCGAATGATTCTGAGCAGACCAAGGATGATATTGCAATGGTTCTGCAATTACAGAACTCACGCACGCCGGCCGAAATTGCCCGCGCTCGGTCAGAAGTGCGTTTCAATGTGTTCGCGTTTAATGGCGTGATGGGTCCTTGGTTCAATTCGGAGAATCTCCCGGTGACTGCCATGCTGATGAGACAGGTCTCAAGAGATACCGATACGATTGTGTCGCAGGCGAAAGAATATTACGGACGTCCTCGCCCTTATGTGCTGGACCCGCGCGTGATGCCATGCTTGATGAAGGAACGGGATACGTCGTATCCCAGCGGGCATTCGACAGTGGCCACGGTGCTCGGTCGGATGCTTTCAGAAATTGAACCCGACAAAAGAGACAAGCTGATCGATCGATCCAGGCAAATCGGCGACGACCGGGTGCTCGGCGGTGTGCATTACCCCAGCGATGTGGCGGCCGGCCGAATTTTGGGAAACGCCATCGCCGACAAGATGCTGGCCAATCCTGAATTTCAAGCGGCGCTGGCAAAGGCAAAAGCGGAATGCGCGGCCAATAGCGTTGTTAAAACTTCGATTCAGCCGGCAACAGCGCCGTCGTCCAATTGATGGATCGAACGTTGCGGCGTTTTCGTTTGCCTCAGCCCCGAAAGCGTGGGCCGGATGATCGGCAGGCCGAAGGATTCGGCGGGATGAGCGGCATCGTTGGGGATGGGATGAATCACCGCGGCGCAGGTGGCCAGAGCGGTGGACAAATCGCGGGGAGAGCGCATCGGACCGGCGGCGTGGGGCCGAAATTCTTCGATATCCATCCACCCCCGGCCGAACAGTACGAGTGGGATTTTTTCCCGCAGCATTTGCCGCGCCAATCCCTGGTGATAGGCCGGCAGAATTAAGCGTTCCAAAAATGTGATTGCGTCGAATCCCTGTTCGGTAATTCCCATTTGCCGGCGATGATCTTCCAGACATCGCATCGGATCGACACCGATGGACAGCGGATTGTTCGATAATTCCTGGGCGATCCGTTCCCACAGCAGGACATGGCTGGAAAACTCCTTCACACGCGTCGGCGGATCGAGCGGGACGGTATCGACGGGCAGGGCGATCAGATCGGCTCGCGGCTGTCGCGGAGTGAAGGGAAGAAATCCTTCGGGCCAGGCGGCGATATCAATGCGATCGCTCGGCCAACCGGCTTGCTCGGCAATTGATTTCCAGTTTGGATCGGCAAGCAAAATCCGGTCTCGGGGTGCATACAGCAACGGCGGGGCGATCCGGCCGCGCGTGATCCAGGTGATCCATTTCGTCCGATTGGAAACGATCCCGGGCAAATCATGGCGGAACATGTCGGCGGCGATGAGAGAACCAGCGCTCTCCGCGGCCATGGCAAGAGCCAAGGGCGACGCATGCAAGGGTTGATCGATATTCAGGCGTTTGCATTTCGAGAATGTCTCGGCCAGCGCAGTTG
>Ga0302324_100020988_pt1 | contig 12753 bp, 12 predicted proteins | sample Palsa_T0_1_FD_201949 | JGI IMG/M metagenome (GOLD analysis project Ga0302324, IMG submission 201949) | Peat permafrost microbial communities from Stordalen Mire near Abisko, Sweden - Palsa_T0_1 | ecosystem: Environmental > Terrestrial > Soil > Palsa > Peat permafrost | place: Sweden: Abisko...
GCTTTCACCACGCGGTCCAGGCTCGAACCCGCCGCCTCAATGATAGCCTTCAGGTTTTCCAGTACCTGCGCCGTCTGTTCCGCGATCCCGCCCGTCACCACGTCCTGTGTCGCCGGGTCCAGCGCAATCTGCCCCGCCGTGAAAACGAGGTTTCCGGTCCGCACTCCCTGTGAGTACGGACCGATCGCCGCCGGAGCCTTCGCCGTCGCAATCGCTTCTTTGCTCATTCCCCGATTGTAATCGCGTTGCTGCTTCCGTTCAGCCCCGGCTCTACCGCCAGGCCGACAGGACGCCGGCGATCAACATCAATCCCAGCAGGTTGTATGCCTGGTTGATCGCGAACAGCTTGAATGGCCGTCCTTCAAAGACACCCTGCGGAATCGCTGTCGCCGCAAAGAAGCCCATCCACATGACAAAGCCGATGAAAAGCCCCCTGCCGAATTCGCGCGAACCCGACCAGATGATCACGTGTGCCAGCACAAACGAGAGCAGAATGTCGCCAACCAACGACATGATCATGCCCACCATCATCGTCTTCTTCTTGTCACCCTGCGGCCCTGGAACCAGCGCCGCCCACTTCTTCCCGAATGCAATGGGCGAGTACCAAATCGCGCCCAGAAGCCACATCATCACTCCGCTGACCAGAACGGCGAGCAAATTGAATTGAAGATGCATCGATTGTCCTCACTTTCCTTTTTTGTTTGTGCTCACCAGGGAATTTCACTCCCTGGGCAGGTTTTCAATCGGGGCGGCGCCTTGCCGCCCTTTCAGAAAAATTGAACTTAAAGAATTCTGCGCGCCATAAACGCCGAGCTTATCGTCAGTGCCGCAATCCAATAACTCGCATTCACCACAAACAGTCTGAGCGGCCGCTTCTCGTAGACGTAGGTCGCCAGCATTGGAGCCGCCACCAACCCAATTCCCGCTACGAATCCAAACTTCGCGCCCCCTCTGACTCCATAAATCCCGTTCAACAAGATCATGTGCAGCAGCACGAGAGACGCCGAAATGTTGGCCCCGAACCCAAGCAGCATGCTCAGCGCCCACCGTTTATCCGCCGCCTTCGCGTCCTCCGGTGCGCCGCTCCTCGCCATCCTTCCAAACAGCACAGGCGAGTACCACAGTGCCCCCAACACCCACTGCCCAACAGCCGCACCCATTATCGGAATAAAGTTGACAATAAAGAATTTCAGCAAGCCTGACCCTCCATCTGGAGCAGCATACCGGCTACAACACTTGAGCCATTGCGCAAGCAGGCCGCACGGCCGCGCCGCGTCAGCGGCTCAAAGACACAGCACAGATTTCCTCTCGGTTTATTGTGCCCTTTGACTTTGCGGCAGTGGAGGCACACTGTCAAGCGAAAACGGCCCCTCTGGACCTCGCCCATCACCGCTTCTTGAGAGCCTCCAGCTCATCCAGCGTCCTCGGCCAGTCTGCCCCCAATAGTCGCGACAAACTCCTGTCCGCCAGCACCTTGCCGCCCGTCTGGCACGTCGCACAGTAGTTCGTCTCGTTGTCCGCATACCGTATGCGCTGCACCGGGCTCCCGCACCGCGGGCAGGCCTTTCCAAACCGCCCATGCACCGCCATCTCCGGCCTGAACGCCGTCACCCCCTCCGGAAACTCCGCCTCCGCTTCCTTCCCCAACCGCTCCATCCACGCCGCCAGCGTCTCCCGCGTAGCCGAGAAAAGCTCTGCCCATTGCACATCCGTCAGCCGACCCGTCAGCGTCACCGGCGACAGCCGCGCCGCATGCAAAATCTCATCGGAATACGCATTCCCCACCCCGCTTATCAGCCTCGGATCGGTCAGCGCCCGCTTCAGCGTCCGATTCTCCGCTCCCAGCGCCGCGCGAAATCCGGCCAGGTCCGTCTCAAACACCTCCACCCCGCCCGGATCAATGCTCTCCAGCCCTGCGTCTCCCCGCATCACGTGCAACGACGCCCTCCGCTTGCTTCCCGCCTCTGTCAGCGTCAGCGTCCCCGTCGAAAAATCAAACGCCGCCAGCGCCTGCCGCCCGCCCACCTTCGCCCCTTTCGCCTTCCAATGCAGCCGCCCCGCAATCATCAGGTGCAACACCAGCCAGACGGACGAATCCGTAGCGCTGGTCCGGGATGAATCTGTAGCGCCGGTCTCCAGGCCGGCTGTCGCGAGGGCATCCTGCCCTTGCCGTTCTTGTCGATCCACCCCTATCGCAATCCGTTTCCCAATCCGCCGAATCGCCGTCACCGTCCGGCCTTCCGCACTTTCCAACGGCGGATCCACAGTCCGCAGCAGAAACGGGCTCGTCACCCGCACCTTCTCCAGCGTCGCCCCAAGCACCCGCGCCTCCAGCGCCTTGATGTAAGCCGAAATGTCAGGCAGCTCAGGCATCGATCAACAGCTTGCTGCATCCTACCGGGCAATTGCAATCACTAAAAGACCGGATGCCCTTCGCGACTCCCTGGCCTCTGCTGGTAGAGTCGCGGAATCGAATTCCTTTGGGGGATGCAGTGCGCAAATTGGTGGCTATCGCAATCGTTGGGACTCTAATCGGCGCGATTCCCTATTCGTCATGGGCTCAATCCACCCCGGAGTTTCACTTCCAGTTCACTGAAAAGCCTGGCGCCCACCCAGTTGGATTTCAAGTCGTCGAACAGTACGACCGTTCGCGAACCTTTCTTGCCTCCCAAGTTGTGCCTGCCAGCGCTGACAAGACCGAGAATCCTCGCCCGCTGCAAACATTAGTTTGGTATCCAGCACAGCCCTCAACCCGCGCAACCATGACCTTCGGCGACTACGCCCAGCTCATCAAGACCGAGACGAGTTTCAACAATCCGGTCGATCAGGGCAAGCCGCAAGCGTTTGTCGAGTCCTTCTTTCATGGGACAACCGGCGCGCACTCCTGGGCCGTGCGCGACACAGCCCAACAGGCTGGCCAGTTTCCAGTCGTCATCTACGCACCAAGCGTGAATGCGCCGGCGACCGAAAACATCGAGCTTTGCGAGTACCTTGCAAGCTTCGGATTTGTGGTCATTGCCGACCCCAGCATGGGAGCGTCGTCACGCCAGATGACCATCGACCTTGACGGTGCAAACGCCGAAGCGCGCGATATCTCCTTCCTTCTGGACTTCGCGAAGACTCTGCCGAATGCAGACATCTCTGCGGTGGCAGTCGTCGGTTACAGCTGGGGTGCGATGGGCGCGCTCTTCGCTGCCGCCCGGGACAAACGCATCGACGCCCTTGTCTCGCTCGACGGCTCGTTCCGCTATTCGCCGGAGACAGTGCAACACGCCGCCGATGTTCACCCGGATAAGATGACGGTTCCGCTCCTGGTATTCAGCCGTGCAGAGGAGCCTCTCGAAACCTGGGACAAGACGCAGCCCGGAAAAGCTTGTGTCTGTGCGCCGAGCGTTCTGAACGAGTGGACGCACGGCGACCTGATCCACGTGAGTATGCTTGCCATGTCGCATATCCAGTTCAGCTCTGTCTATCAGCGCAGCGAGCGATTCCGCAAAGAAGCCCTGCATTTCTCGCCGGCGGACTACTCGCTTGAAGAGGGCGCGCAAAGCTATGGCTGGATCGCCCTGTACACCAGGCAATTCTTGAGCGCTTACCTCAAGCACGACCCGGATGCGCAGGCCTTTCTGGCCCGAAGTGCGCTTGAGAACGGCGCACCACGGCACCTGTTCTTCGTGAACATCCGGAAAGCCGCAGCCAAGCCTCAATAGCGGTCAGCCAGCTCACAGAACCGCATTATCAATCAGCCTCGTCGCCCCACCCACGCCGCCACCGCAAACAGCGTCACCGGCCCCGCAACCTCCACCGGCAGCAGCGTCCCCCAATCCACCACCTCAACTAATCCACCCTCACCCCCGGCTCCTCCTCAAACACCGCCCTCCCAGCCGCGACAAAAAACTCGGCCCCGAAGACCATAGAGGCACTGCCTTAGCCGTGCCGCCGGAAGCTGTAAGTAAGGGCGCGGCTTCAGCGACCGGGGTGCGCGGTTTCATCAACCTCATGGAAGGCGTCAGAGTACGCCATTCCCATCCTCCGTTGTAGACTTCTGTCAAAGGAGCGCATCTATGGCTACCACCGCTTACTTGACCCTGAAGGGTCAGAGGCAGGGCGACAGCCTGGGATCGGTGACCCTCCCTAATCACGAGAGCAGCATCCTGGTCCACTCCTACACCACCGAGATCGACAGCACTCGTGACCCCGCCTCCGGCATTTCGACAGGAAAGTGGGTGCACAACCCTGTGGTAATCCTCAAGGAGCTGGATGCCAGTTCGCCACTCCTCTGGACTGCCCTCGCAGGCAACGAAACCTTCGTCAACTGGGCCCTCGCCTTCTTCACCACCGCCCAGGACGAAAACGGCGCAGCCACAGAGACGCAGATCTATACCATCCGGCTGACCAACGCCAGCATCTCCTCCATCCAAGAGTTCCTTCCCGATAGCCGCGATGCCGCCACGCCAAACTATCCCGTCCAGCAACAGATCAGCTTCACCTACCAGAAGATCGAGTGGATCTGGACCGAGGGCGAAGTGACCGCCGAAGACAGTTGGCAGTAGCATCCTTCCTCACAGTCTTGAAGCGGCATCCTCCCTGGACGCGGTCTGTCACTACAGTGGCGCCTTTCGTGAGGCACGGCCCGCGCCAAATATTGAAATCTTCGACAGGTTCGGCCGCGGCGACTCCTTCGCCTCATGAACCGCCCACCGAATTGCAAGGGCGTGCTTGCGCTCTAAGCGATCACCGCATTATCGATCAACCGCGTCCCCCCCACCCACGCCGCCACAGCGATCAGCGTCACTCGCCAAGCTGCCGCAACCGGTTCCAACGTTGTCCAGTCCACAACTTCGACGTAGTCCACGCGAACTCCCGGCTCTCCCGCAAATACCGCTCGGGCCCCCGATATTAGCGCCTCGGACCGTCGCTCGCCCGTGCGAATCAACCACTCCATATGCCGCACCGCCCGGCTCAGCACCAGCGCTTGCCTCCGTTCCTCCGCGCTCAAATAAACATTCCGCGAGCTCAGCGCCAGCCCGTCCGCCTCGCGCACTATCGGGCAAACCACAACCTCCGTCCCGATCCGCAAGTCTTCCACCATCCGCCTGATCACCGCAACCTGCGCCGCGTCTTTCTGCCCAAAAAACGCTCGGTCCGCCTCGCACGCGATCAGCAGCTTCGCCACCACAGTCGCCACGCCCCTGAAATGCCCCGGCCGCGAAGCCCCATCCAGCCGTCCTGAGAGCCCCTCGACCTCAACAAATGTGGCCGCCCCTGCCGGGTACATGTCCTCCTCCGCCGGCGCAAACACCACCTGCGCTCCCGCCGCCTGCGCCAGCTCGCAATCCGCCTCAAAGCTTCGCGGATACCGCGCGAAGTCCTCGTTCGGTCCAAACTGTGCCGGGTTCACAAAGATGCTTACCACTACACGCCCGCACAAACGCGCCGCTGCCTCAATCAAGCTCCGGTGCCCCAGATGCAGCGCCCCCATTGTCGGCACCAGCCCAACTGTGTGCCCTTTAACTCGCTCCCCTCGCGACCACCCCCGCAGCTCGGCCGCCGTCCTCACAATTTCCATCAGGCCGGCCTCACCAGCCTCTGCCGATTCCCCGCCTGAAGATCCCGCTTTGCCGCCCCAGTCAGGTGATAGCTCTCTTCGTCTGAAGGAAACGCCCTGTGCTCCACGTCCTCGCGATAATGCTCCACCGCCGCCCGAATCGTTCCGCCCACATCCGCATACCGCCGCACAAACTTTGCTGCCGGCGCAAAGGTCAAATTCAACATGTCGTGTAGCACCAGAATCTGCCCATCGCAATCCGGCCCCGCCCCGATCCCGATCGTCGGAACCGGCAGCTCCGCCGTAATCGCCGCGGCCGTCTCCCGCGGAACCCCCTCCAGCACCACCGCGCCCGCGCCCGCCTCAGCCAGCGCCAGCGCCTGCTCCTTCAGCTTCTCGGCCGCCTCTGCCGTGCGCCCCTGCACGCGATATCCGCCCATCTGGTGCACGCTCTGCGGTGTCAGCCCCAGGTGCCCGATCACGGGAATCTGCGCTTCCGTCAGCGCCCTCACCAATTCCACTCGCGGCCCTTCAATCTTCACCGCCTCGGCTCCGGCCTCTTTCACAAACCGCACCGCGTTGGCCACGCCCTCGGCCGCCCCGGCGACTCCCGCGCCGTGGTAGCTCCCAAACGGCATATCCGCCACCACCAGCGCGCGTCTCACCGCACGCCTTACCGCCCTCGTATGGTGCACCATCTCGTCCACCGTCACGGCAAGCGTGTTCTCATACCCCAGCACCACCATCGCCAGCGAGTCGCCAACGAGAATCAAGTCGATCCCCGCTTCGTCCACCAGACGCGACGTCGCGTAATCATACGCCGTAAGCGCAGAGATCAGTTTGCCCTGGCGCTTCATTTCGGCCAGCGCCGGAACAGTCACTTTTGTGAAGGGATTTGCTGCGGGCGAAGCTCCGCCCGTGGGGAAGCTCGTGAGGCTCATGTTTCTCTCCAGTGCCGCTCCGTAGGCTCAGGATGCGGCCCGAACAACCACAGTATACGCCCCTTCCCCCACTCCGTTTCTCCGCACTTTTGCACTTGATTTCCGCCCTGTCGCGTATAATCCGTAAGTACGCCGACGTCTCCAGCCGCGTCTCATTCTGCCTCCGCCCCCAAACAGTGTGGAGTTCCTAAAACCGGTCCCTGGCCTCGATTGCAGCTTGATCGCAGTTTGGCCGCCTGGGCCCGGGAAAGAGCGTGAGGCTCAGTGAAGGGGGCTCCCGTACAGTCGTGCGCCAGGAGCCTGGCTGCCCGACAGGAACTTTGCCCCACCCGACCTTTGAAGGAGTTTTCCATTCCGATGAATCGCTCGCTTGTAGTCGCACTCACGCTCGCCTCGGCCATGACCGCCGGCGCACAAACATTGGCTGCTCCCTCCACTCCCGCTGCTGCTCCCGCCGCGGCGCCCGCCGGCCCCGCCAAAATCGCCGTCATCGCCTTCAAGGCAGCCGTCGCTCAGACCAACGAGGGCCAGCGCGACTTTGCCGAACTTCAAAAGAAGTTCATGCCCCGCGAAAACCAGCTCAAGGCGCTCAACGACGACATCGAAGCCCAAACCAAGCAGCTCCAGACCCAGGGCGCTACCCTAAGCGAAGCCGAGCGCGCCTCCCGCGCCAAGTCCATCGACGAAAAGAAGAAAAAGCTCGAGCGCGACGCCACCGACGCCCGCAACGACTTCCAGCAGGAGATGGGCGATGTCTATAACACTCTCGCCTCCAAGGTCTACGACGTCATGTCTGCCTACGCCCAGCAATCCGGCTACACCTTGGTCCTCGACGTCTCTGACCAGCAGACCCCGGTGCTTTTCGCCACGCAGAACACTGACATTTCCAAAGCCGTCGTCGATGCTTATAACGTCAAGTCGGGCGTTCCGGCACCGCCGGCGCAGCCTGCGGGTACTACCGGAGCCCAGGCTCGGCCCTCCACAGCTAAGCCCGCCACTCCGGCCGCTCACTAAGACTTGCACCCTGACCAATTAGCAAGATCAATCACCAGAAAGGCCCCGCAATTTCGGGGCCTTTTCCTTTTGCAGCTTCAAGCATTTCGAAGACCAGATTCGCCGCCGCCACTTCCATCCACATACCAGGGCCTATCTGTGGAAAATTTTGTGGATTACTTCCCTGATCGCCCCGAAGAAAGTTCATATTTATATCTTGTCAACCTGATCCCGATTCTGATAGTCGATACAACCCTTTATTTATCAATAGGGCAGCGAAGAGATTGTTCCCGATCTTCGGCCCCTGTTTTTTAATTCCTTATGCGAGGCAACCCGGGCGCTTTCCACAATCCATCATGAACAGGAGGTGACTAAAGTATCTGGTAAGTCCTTCCGCCGCCCTACTTCTGCTGGTCTTCGCCCACGCGCAGCACTGCCAGGAATGCCTCCTGCGGAATATCCACCTTCCCAATCCGCTTCATCCGCTTCTTTCCCTCTTTCTGCTTCTCCAGCAGCTTCCGTTTTCGCGAAATATCCCCGCCATAACACTTCGCCAGCACGTTCTTTCTCAGTGCCGCCACCGTCTCACGGGCAATCACCTTTGCCCCGATCGCTGCCTGGATGGCGACCTCAAACTGCTGCCGCGGAATCAGCTCCCGCATCTTCGACACCAGCAGCTTGCCCCGCTCATATGCAAAGTCCCGATGCACGATAATCGACAGCGCGTCCACCGGCTCGCCGCTCACCAGAATATCCATCTTCACCATCGGAGATTCCCACTCCCCGGCCAGCGAATAGTCCAGTGACGCATACCCCCTCGAAATCGACTTCAGCCGGTCGTAGAAATCCAGAACGATCTCATTCAACGGAAGCTCGTAGGTTAGCATCACCCGGGTTGCCGTCACATACTCAAAGTTCACCTGCCGCCCGCGCTTCTCCTCCACCAACTTCAATATCCCGCCCACGTACTCCTCGTTGGTCAGGATCTTGGCCATGATCACCGGCTCCTTGATCGACTCAATATTCGTCGGCTCCGGCCAGCGCGAAGGATTGTCCACCTCCAGCACGCTCCCGTCCGTCAATGCGATGTGGTACCGCACGCCCGGCGCAGTCGTAATCAGGTCCAGCTCGTATTCCCGCTCCAGCCGTTCCTGGATAATCTCCATGTGCAGCAGTCCCAGGAATCCGCACCGAAAACCGAAGCCCAGCGCCACGGAGCTCTCCGGCTCAAAAAAGAAAGACGAATCGTTCAACCGCAGCTTCTCCAGCGCATCCCTCAGCAGCGTGTGCTCGTGCGAATCCACTGTATAAAGCCCCGCAAACACCATCGGCTTGATGTCTTCAAAGCCCGGTAGCTGCGCCTCGGCAGGCCTCGCATCCTCGGTCACCGTGTCGCCGATCTTCGTGTCGCCCACGTTCTTGATCGTCGCCGCAAAAAAGCCCACCTCGCCCGCCGTCAGCTGCGCAATCTCCACCGGCTTCGGCATCAGCACGCCCATGGACTCAATCTCGTGTACCTTGCCGTTCGACATCAGCCGGATGCGCTGCCCCTTGCGCATCGTCCCCTGCATCACCCTCACCAGCACAATCACGCCGCGATAGGCGTCAAACCACGAGTCGAAAATCAGCGCCTGAAGCGGCGCATTCGGGTCGCCTGTCGGTGCAGGCAGCCGGTGCACAATCGCCTCCAGCACCTCCGGAACCCCCTGCCCAGTCTTCGCACTCACCGGAATCGCATCCGTCGCGTCCAGCCCCACTGCCTTCTCGATCGCTTCCTGCGTCCGCAATATGTCGGCCGACGGCAGGTCGATCTTGTTGATCACCGGGATAATCTCCAGCCCGTGATTGATCGCCAGATACGCATTGGCCAGCGTCTGCGCTTCTACCCCCTGGCTCGCATCCACCACCAGCAGCGCCCCTTCGCACGAGGCCAGCGACCGCGAAACCTCATAACTGAAATCCACGTGCCCCGGCGTATCAATGAGATTCAACTGGTAGGTCTGCCCATCCTGCGCCTTGTACATCATCCGCACGGCGTGGGCCTTGATGGTGATCCCGCGCTCCCGCTCCAGATCCATATCGTCCAGAATCTGCGCCTGCATCTCGCGCCCCGTCACTGAGCCGGTAAACTCCAGCAGACGGTCGCTCAGCGTCGACTTCCCATGGTCGATGTGGGCAATAATGGCGAAATTGCGAAGGAAACTTGCGTCCATGAGGAGAGTCGGAGGGAGGGGGCAATCTGCGCCCGCGTTCAGCGCCGCGGCAGCATCGCATTTTCCGAGATGGTGTAGATCTGAGCCAGGAATGTCGCGTCGATTTTCCTTAAGAAAATCGACATCCTACACCCTGAGGAAAGGTCACAGTATTTCGGAAAATGCCTTAGACCTCCAGGCCATAGCTTATCATCGGAACAGGGGGCAGGGTCTTTCGCGGCTCCATGCCCCAGCATCGTATCCCGCCCCGCAACTGCTCATGCGCAAACGCCGTTTTTTCCACCGATTGCCCGCAGTTTTCCTGCTCGCCTCTGCTCTTGCGGGCGCTCACGCAGCATCAACTTTCCCCCCGCCCGCTGATCCCTCAGCTCAGTCTTCCCAGCCCTCGCTCACCCCTCACCAACAGGCTGTCCGCCAAATCATCCAGCAGGTTGAGGACGCCTACGCTCTCGGTCAGGCCGCCTATAAGAAAGGCCAGCTCACTGAGGCAAAATCTCAGTTCGATCGCGCCGTCGATCTTCTTCTCGCCAGCCCCATCCCGGTCAAGTCCGACACCCAGCTCCAGGACGAGTTCATCCGCATCGTTGACGGCGTCAACACCCTCGAGATGGAGGCTCTCAAACAGGGCAACGGCTTCGCCCCCGCTGAAGAGGAGACGCCTGCCGATGTCGCCAGCGACGTCACCTTCGAGCCAGATCCAACCATCGTCGCCAAGGCCCGCACCGAGCTCGCCACCACCAAGTCCGATCTCCCTCTTGTCGTCAACGACTATGTGGGCACTTTCATCAAGTTCTTCTCCCAAACTCAAAAGGGCCACAACACCCTCCTTCACTCCATCCAGCGCTCCGGCCGCTATAAGGCCATGATCCAGCGCATCCTCGCTGAAGAAGGCGTTCCCCAGGACCTCATCTATCTCGCCGTCGCCGAATCAGGCTTTCAGCCTCGCGCCCAGAACCGCCGCTCCCGTGCCGGCGGCATGTGGCAGTTCATGCCCAACGACAGGTTTTACGGACTCGCCAAGACCGCCTACGTCGACGAGCGCTTCGATCCCGAAAAATCCACCCGTGCCTATGCCCGCTATATGAAGTACATCTATGACCAGCTCGGCGACTGGTACCTCTCTATGGCTGCGTACGATCACGGCACCGGCAACATCCAGCATGCCGTGTCAAAGACCGGCTACGCCGACTTCTGGGAGCTCTACAAGCGCAACAACCTCCCCGGCGAAACCAAGAACTACGTCCCGGAAATCCTGGCCGCCATCATCATCGCCAACAACCCAACCCAGTATGGCTTCGACGATGTCACCTACGATCCCCCGGTCCTTACCGACACCGTCACCATCAACTACTCCATCGACCTCCGCCTGGTCTCCGATCTGGTCGAAGCTCCCGTCGACGAACTCACCGCCCTCAATCCCAGCCTTCTGCGCATGGTCACTCCGCCCGACGCGACCTTTGACCTGCATCTCCCCGCCGGCACCGCAACTCTGTTTGATCAGCGCGTCGCATTGATCCCGCAAAACAGGCGCGACGCCTGGCGCTACCATCGCCTGGCTGCCGACGACTCCCTTGCCTCCGTCGCCCGCGAATTCCGGGTCTCCGAATCGGAACTTGCCTCTGCCAATCAGCTCCACTCGGGCCAATCCCTCCAGGGCCTGGATGCCCTGGTCGTTCCTCAGGCGCCACCCGCCGCCGCTGCCACGCGAATGGTCCTCTACACAGCTCGCCGCGGCGACACTCTGGTCACCGTCTCTGACCGCTTTGGCGTCTCCCTCACCGATCTCCGCCGCTGGAACCATCTTGCCGGCGCCGGCACCAAGCTCGTCCCCGGAAGCCGCCTCCACGTCGCCGAGCCAGCCGCTCCGCCCGTCTCCGCTCGCAGCAGTCATCGGACCTCTGCCGCCTCCAAATCGCAGGGCGCGCACTCCGGTTCTTCCAGTTCCAAATCATCCTCTCCCGCAAAAGCTCCGGTCCGCAAATCGAAGGCACACTCCGGCTCCGCCGCACACTGACAAATTCGTTCCTTCATTCAACGCATTCGGCGCTTGTCTTTTCATGGCATTTGCGTGCAAAGTATTCATACGCAAATTTCGGCTTGCGGAGCGCTTTGTGTCGTTCCGCGATTCTGCAATTCAAAAAACACCGGCAGCGGAATTCCGCTGGAGGCAATGGGATGGACGAAGTTCGAAAGATGTATGCGATGAGTAGCGACGACTCCACCGGGGAGCCGCTGGAATCGGACCCGAATCACGAAGATGACTTCGCGGCCGATGAAGACGAAGAAGTCGAAACCTCCAGCGTGCACACCTCCTCCGACGACGATGAGCCGGGGATCGGTGAAGCCGCAACCGTGGGTGTGCCTGCGCCCTCGGCTCCCCCTAAACCAGCAAAGAAAGCACCAGCGAAGAAACCCGCCAAAAAGGCAGCAACGGCACCCGCGGTCGCGGCGCCTGCCGCCGTCGCTGACAATGGCGCCGGTGGCGGCAAAGGCGGAAGCACGAACACTGCGGCAGCTCCCGCGGCCATCGTAGAGAAACCCGCCATAAAGGCTCCTGCGAAGAAGGCCGCGAAAAAAGCTGCCAAGAAGGCGCCGGCTAAGAAGGCCGCCAAGAAAGCAGCCAAGAAAGCTCCGGCAAAGAAAGCTGCAAAGAAAGCGCCGGCGAAAAAGGCCGCCAAGAAAGCCGTGAAGAAAGCGGCTTCCAAGAAGGCTCCTGCAAAGAAGGCCGCCAAGAAAGCCGCAAAGAAAGCCGCCAAAAAGGCTCCGGCGAAAAAGGCCGCCAAGAAGGTCGCACCAAAGAAGGCTGCCAAAAAGGCCTCACCCAAGAAGACAAAGAAGGGCAAGAAGAAGTAGTCTCCCTCAACCTGACTCCCTTACCAAGGAAAGCCCGCTTCGGCGGGCTTTCCTGCACCTAAGAAGATTCACCCCCCGATGAGCTAAGAGGAATACTGTTCAGTTTGTGAATACGACCCGCGAGCAGGTTTGTAGCGCCGGTCTCCAGACCGGCTGTCGTGGGGGGGGGCCCCCCCCCCCCACAACCCAAAATGAAAACAAAGAA
>Ga0302324_100020995_pt1 | contig 12750 bp, 14 predicted proteins | sample Palsa_T0_1_FD_201949 | JGI IMG/M metagenome (GOLD analysis project Ga0302324, IMG submission 201949) | Peat permafrost microbial communities from Stordalen Mire near Abisko, Sweden - Palsa_T0_1 | ecosystem: Environmental > Terrestrial > Soil > Palsa > Peat permafrost | place: Sweden: Abisko...
AAAACCGGCACTTGGTGGCATCGCTTAGGCTGCGGGTGCTGCTGGATGATCTTGTCAATCAACTGCCCAACCTCGGCCTCCAGCCAGACTTCGCCGCACTGGCCGCAGACCAGCGCAGGCACGTTCTCAAATTCATAAAGCTCATCGCCCCACGGCTGCTGATGGGTGATGGTTTTGCGCTCCAGGGACCCTCCGCAATGGGCGCACACGGTTGGTTCGAACATAGGGCTATTCCCTCCTTCGCGTCCGGGGATCGTGCCATTTGGCGGCATCGTATCGATGGACCGTTACGATGTAGACACAGTTGCCATCAGGGGCAAGAGACGTATAACGGCTCGCCTTGGACGTGCGCCATAAACAATACCTTTGGATCAGGCTGGTTGCCGGGATCCTCTTCCACGACATCGCCAGTCGCCACCACATACTTAAGGTCGGTGTGAGTGATTTTCCGCAACCCCATGCGTTCCTGGGCATGTCGGCTGATTAGATAACGATCCTCCCGCACGGCTTGGCGCAGGGCGGCTATGTCAACCTGGCGCATTCCAAACCGGGCCTCCAGCCATCTTACCATCCACCCGCCCCGCCCGTCTCCGCTACAATCGAAGTAGTGTCCCCCGAAGTCTCCACCACCCCCGAAGCCCCACCCCTATCCCCGCCCCCCGACCGCATCGAGCAGCTCTTCCAGGAACTGGAAGCCAAAATCCGCGAATACCGCCCGCGCGACGATCTCGCCCCCGTCGAAAAAGCCTTCCGCATCGCCGTCGAGCTGCACAAAGGCCAATTGCGCCAGTCCGGCGAACCCTACATGGTGCATCCCCTCATGGTCGCCCACATCCTGGCCGGCATGCGCATGGACCTGGTCACCATCGAAACCGGACTCCTCCACGACCTCGTCGAAGACACCCGCATGACCCCCGACGAAATCCGCAAGGGCTTCGGCGACGAGGTGGCCCGCTGCGTCGACGGCGTCACCAAGCTCAGCAAGCTCGACATCTTCAACGCCGAAGAACGCCAGGCCGAAAGCTTCCGCAAAATGCTGCTGGCCATGGTGGACGATATCCGCGTCATCATCGTCAAGCTCGCCGACCGCCTGCACAACATGCGCACGCTCGGCTACCTCAGCCCGGAGCGCCGCGCACACGTGGCCACCGAGACCATCGAAATCTACGCCCCCATCGCGCACCGCTTGGGCATGGGCAAAGTGCGCGGCGAGTTGGAAGATCTGGCCTTCCGCCATCTGGATCCGGAGGCATTCGAAGAAATCGCGCAGACCATCGAATCCAAGCGCCACGCCAACGAAGAATTCCTGACCGAGATCCGCACCATTGTCGAGAGCGAGCTGCGCCGCGAAGGCATCCCCGCGCGCGTCGAAGGGCGCCTCAAGCGGCCCTACTCCGTCTATCAGAAGATCAAGCGCCAAAAAATCGCCATCGAGCAAGTCTACGACCTGATGGCGTTGCGCATCGTCACCGACTCCCTCAAGAACTGCTACGCCGCGCTGGGCGTGATCCACAACGAGTGGCGGCCCATCCCCGGCCGCATCAAGGACTTCATCGCCATCCCGCGCCCCAATCTCTATCAGTCGCTGCATACCTCCGTCGTGGGGCCGCGCGGCAATTACTTCGAAGTGCAAATCCGCACCGAGGAAATGCATCGCATCGCCGAGGAGGGCATCGCGGCGCACTGGAAATACAAGGAAGGCCGCAAGGGACCCGCGCCCGACGACCAGCGCATCGCCTGGCTGCGCCATCTGGTCGAGTGGCAGCGCGACATGCAGGATCCCGCCGAGTTCATGTCCACCCTCAAGGTGGACCTTTACCCGGAGGAAGTCTACACCTTCACGCCGCGCGGCAAAGTGATCGTGCTGCCGCGCGACGCGACGCCCATCGATTTCGCCTACTCCATTCACTCCGACGTGGGCCAGACCTGCGTGGGCGCCAAAGTCAACGGCCGCATAGTTCCGCTGCGCTATGCGTTGCGCAACGGCGACATCGTCGAGATCATGACTCAGACCGGCCATCTGCCAAGCAAGGATTGGCTGACGCTGGTCAAGACCGCCAAGGCCCGCAACAAGATCAAGCACGTCATCAACGCCAGCGAGCGGTTGAAAGCCATCGAGATTGGCGAGAAGTATCTGGAGAAGGAAGCCAAGCGGCTCGGTGTGCAACTGGGCAAGATTTCCAAGGGCAGCCTCGAAAACGTGGCGGGCGACTATGGCTACGGCAAGATCGAGGATCTGCACGCCGCTTTGGGCTATGGCAAATATTCCGCGCGCCAGGTGCTGCAAAAATTGGCGCCCGGACAAGTGCTGCCGGAGCTTGCCGACACGCCCAAGGCGTCCGCGCCGCAGCCGGAAACCGCGCCCGCTCCCGCCGGGGCGCCGCGCGGCCCGGATGGCGATGCCGTCATCCGCGTCAAAGGCATGGACGATCTGCTGGTCTACCGCGCCAAGTGCTGCAACCCGATTCGCGGCGAAGGCATCGTTGGCTACGTCACCCGCGGCAAGGGCGTCGCCGTGCATTCCAAGCTATGCACCAACGTACAAAACCTGATGTACGACGTGGAGCGCAAGATCGAAGTGGAATGGGCCCGCAGCGCTTCCGATGCCTTCCCGGTGAAGATCGTGATCCAGACGGACGACCGTCCCGGCATGTTGGCCCAACTGACTTCAGTGCTTTCCGACGAAAATACCAACATCCGCAGTCTGGAAGCCAAGACCGAAACCGAGGCGGACGGCGGCGCCATGGTGGAGATGACCGTGGACGTGCGCGACAAGAAGCATTTGGAGAAGCTGGTATCCGCCATGCGCCGCATCTCGGGCGTGCGCGACGTGGAGCGGCTGCAGAACTGATATGACCATCGTCAGCGACCCCGAACATATCGCCATTTCGAAATCGAAAGGCATCAAGATCGACTGGAAGGACCGCCACTCGAGCGATTACGGCATCGACTATCTGCGCGACAGGTGTCCCTGCGCCACATGCACCGGCGCGCACGGCACGCCGCCGCGCCAGCCGGAAGCCGCCTCGCCATTTCAAATGTACAAGCCCACGCTGAAGATGTTGAGCGTCGAGCCGGTGGGCAACTACGCCATCCGCATCCACTGGAGCGACGGCCATTCCACGGGCCTCTACTCGTGGGAGCACCTGCGCAACATCTGTCCCTGCGCAGAGTGCCGGAAATGACCGTTGCGCACGCACTCCTGCGTGCCGCGTCGGCACTCATGCCGACGCTGGCTTGCTTAATACTTGTTCTTGCGGGGGAACAACCAGCGGACAACACGCTGAAAAGTTTCTTCAAGACTATGTGGGACCTCCTTCTTCGGAAAACGACAAAACAACGCGATACGTCGCCGCCTTCGTCGACCTGAATGGCGACGGGGTGTCTGAAGCCGCCGTTTAACGCCGTTTATCTTTCGGGTGGCGGACGGTGCGGCAGCGGCGGTTGCACCACAATGATCCTGGCACACAGCCATTCTTCTTTCAGAGTCGTCACAAAGATCATGGCCACATGGCCGCCCATCCGCGTGCTGACCACCACTTCGCACCCGGGCATCCCTAAGGGGTACGAAGCGGAGTTACGCTTCGATGGCAACACCTACCCCATCACCCCATCCATGCCCTCCGCCCGGCGCCTGAACGGGAATATTGGCATTGGAAGAAGGCACACCGGTGTACCCATGATACGGAGCGCGGGATGACCACTGCCGCCGTGGCGCACGCACTCTTGCGTGCCGCGTCCCCACTCCTGGGGACGCCCGGCTTTCAGCGCCTGCGCGAACTTGACCTGCCGAACGTGCAGAGATGACTTAACGGAAGTCGCGGGCAAGACGAACGGCTCGCCTCTAAGTATCCCGGCGCATGGGTTCACCTTCGACTAGAAGCGTTAGTGAGAAGCGCATGGCCTGGCCCTCTCCAAGCTAGAGCGCAACATTGATCGCGATCGTGACGAAGTGCGGCGCCTTGCGCAAGCGGGCCTCCTGAAGCCGGAGATTCTACGCGACCGCTATTACAACGAGCTGCGCCCCAATCTCTTGCCCCGCGAGGCTCGGCACGACCTGACGCTCCAACTGTGGCTTGAATCTTACTGGCCGGCGTGATGCCATCCGGTTTCCATTCACAGCTTGCAAACTCCCTACATCCCCATGAAAACAAAGCATAAGCCCCAATAGATCCCCATCCCCCCACAAACCCCCATGCTACTCTCACGTCGAGTATGCCAATCGACACTGCATCTGACCCTACGCCATCCCCCCTGTCCCCCATTCAGGAGAAAGTCGCCATGGCCCTGGCCGCCGGCGCGACCCTTAGCGCCGCCGCAGCAGCATTCGGCGTCCATCGCAGCACCGTCTACCGTTGGCTCAAGACCCGCCAGGAGTTCTCCCCCGCCCTCAGCCAGGCTCGCGCCGAATCCGTCTTGTCGCTCCGCGACGAGCTCCACGATCTGAGCAGTTGCTGTCTGAAAACCCTCCGCGCCGTCCTCGCCAATCCCAAATCGTCGCCCGCCGTCCAACTGCGGGCCGCCATGTTCATCCTGCAGCGTCCCCAATTGCCCAAGGTCGGCTGGTCCCTACCCGAACCCGTCCCCGATCCGGATGGGAATAAGCTCATCGACTCCGCCATCCTCGAACAGGACTATGATAGCCTTCCCGGCCTCTACCACATTGAAAGGGATGAAGAATGGCACGACCCAGACGGACCCGCTCATCCGGCTCAATCCCCCGCTGACGCGACGGAATGCGACAGAATGCAACCTAATTCGGAAATTTGCGAGGACGTTGCACGCGCCGCCTCAGGCAGCCTTGCTGGCAGCGACGCGGGCAGCGCAAGCCCTCTACTCGTGCTGCAAAGCGATCGTCGGATCCAGCCTCGCCGCGCGCCGCGCCGGGATATAACTTGCCGCCAGCGAAACGGCGGCCATGGCCACCAGCACCACGCCGAAAGTGGTCCAGTCGGTCGCGCTCACGCCGAAGATCAGGCTGCTCAACAGCCTCGCCAGCCTCGCCGGGAAAATCGAGCCGGTCAGGCTGATCGCCAGGCCGATACCCGCCAGCAACATGCCGCGGCCCACCAGCATGCGGAGCACGGCATCCCGCTGCGCCCCCAGCGCCAGCCGCACGCCGATCTCGTGCGTACGCTCGGTCACCGCGTAGGCCATCAGGCCGGACACTCCGACGGCGGAAAGCCCCAGCGCGATCGCGCCCAGAACGGTCATCATCACCGCCATGTACGACAACCCCAGCACCGAATCCGTCATCACCCGGTCGAGCGTCTTGATCGCCGCCAGCGGCTGGTCGGGATCCACCTTCGCCACCTGGCTCCGTACGGTCGGCACAACCCGCATGGGATCGCCGTGCACGCGGATCGCCAGGGTCGTCCAACCCTCCGGCGCCTGCCGGTAACTCTGGTACAGGACTGGCGGCGGTTCCTTGTCCAACCAGTCATACTGGATCTCGCCCACCACTCTGGAGACGCCTCGGTCCAGTTGGCGGCCTGGACCACCAGGTTCTCAAGCTGCGGCAGGGCTACTGGCTTCAGCAGGAAAGCATCCCCAATGCCAAGGCAAAGCACGACCGGCATCGTGGCGCACGCACTCGTGCGTGCCGCGTCCCCACTCATGGGGACGCGGTTTTCAGCCTACGTGAACTTGACCCGTCGTCCGTGCGACATCGGCATGATGCAGATCGTGCCGTTGACGTTTTTCAAATTGATGTAGGTCCCGCCGCCCTTCAGCACGCCATGCAACTGGCTGCCCGCGGAGTGATCCTGGCTCACCGGAATGCCGAAGTCGTTGTCGATGCCGCCGGTGACATTGCGCGCATTAAACTCGGCGCCAGCGTCGTAGGGGATGGAGAGCGAGATCGGCCCGTTCACGGAATTCATGGAGATCGTTCTGGCGTCGCTCAAGCGCTCGAAGGTGGCTTCCAGCTTCCCATTCACGGTCGACAGTCGCACGTCTCCGGCAATCTTTGCCGCGCGCACGGGTCCGTTCACCGACGACGCATTGATTCCGCCGCTGACGCCTTCGATATCCACCGCGCCATTGATCGCCTTGATTTCGCTCAGACGCGCATGCCGCGGTACCATCACGGTAAACTCCACGCTGCCGGGATTGGTGGTCGAGCCGTCGCCGAATCGCGTGCGAATGCTGATCGCATCGGCGCTCGCATCGATGGTGACGCGCGCTTCGTTCAGCAGGCCCTTGCTGGATGCGGTCTTGACCGCTGCGATGCGCACTTCATTGCGGTCCCAGGCGCGAATGTGCACATCGCCGTTGATGTTTTGGAGCGACACTCGTCCACGCGCCGAAAGATGATAAATCCGGCTGGACTCTTGATGGAAGTTTCCCGTTGCCGGCAGGTTGACCACCCCTGCCAGCGCCAACAGCGCGCTCGCCAGTAGCATTCTCCCTCCTTCGTGGCGCACGCACTCGTGCGTGCCGCGTCGGCACTCATGCCGACGCCTCGTGCTGCTTAATTCCGCGTCGCCTCGTAGCTTTCCTCGACGATCCGCCCGTCAAACATGCGGATGGTGCGGTCCGCGAACTGCGCGTACCGCGGATCGTGCGTCACCATGCATATCGTGGCGCCATTGCGGTGCAGATCCTTCAGTAAATTCATCACCGCTTCGCCGTTGGCCGAATCCAAATTTCCAGTCGGCTCATCCGCCAGCAGGATGGCCGGATCGCCGCCCAGCGCCCGCGCCACCGCCACGCGCTGCTGCTGACCGCCCGAGAGCTGCGACGGATAATGTTTCATGCGATGCGACATGCCCACGCGCTCCAGCGCCTCCTGCACGCGCTTCTTGCGCTCGGCCGATCCCATCCCGCGATACGTCAGCGGCAATTCCACGTTCTCATACACCGTCAGGTCGCCAATAAGGTTGAACGCCTGGAAAATGAAACCGATCTCCCGGTTGCGAATCCGCGCGCGCTCCGAGAGCTTCAGCCCGCTGACCGGCCGGCTATTCAGCGTGTAAGTGCCGTCGCTCGGAGTATCCAACAAGCCCAGAATGGCCAGCAAAGTGGACTTGCCGCAGCCCGACGGTCCGGCGATCGAAAGGTACTCGCCCTTCTTCAGATCGAGTTGTATCCCGGATAGGGCGTGGGTCTCGACCTCGTCGGTCACGAACACCTTCGTCACACTATCCAATACAATCAGCGATTCTTTTCCGTTTCCGTTAGTGCCCATTTCATCTCCAATACGTTTCGTTCCGGCTTTTCGTTCAACTTAGTTCAACTTTAATCGGTCGTACTGGTCCCACGCCGACATATCCGACAAGATCACCCGGTCGCCCACATTCAGCCCCTTTTTCACCTCGATAGTATTCACCGAGGCGCGGCCGAGCTCGACCTGCACGCGATTGGCGTACTTCCCCTCCGGCTCGATCTTGAACAGGCTGACCTTGCTATCCGCCTGCCCGAACACCGGCCGGCCCGTGTAGACCACGTCGTCCAGCCGCATCAGCTCCACCGTTCCATCCACGCTCAAATCCGGACGCGCGCCCGCCGGCAGCGGACCTTCGAGGCGGCAATCCACGGTAACCGTTCCGTTCAATACCGCCGGGTCGATGCGCGAAACGTGTCCCTTCACCAAGCCATTGCGCGTGTCGATGACCGCTGGCTGTCCGATGGTCACGTCCTTGGCCTGAGTCTCCGCGATCTTGAGTTCGGCTTTCAAGTGCGAGGGCTGCGCGACCTTGCCCAGCGCGGTTCCGGCCAGCACTTTCTGCCCTTCCTCAACCGGAACGGGCAGCGCCTGCAGCATGCCTTCCGCTCCGGCCCGGACTCTGAGCTCTTCCACCTGCTGTTGTTTCAGTTTGTACTCGGCCTCAAGCTGGTCGACCTTCACTTTCTGCGCGGCCAACTGGGCCTCCACCGACTCCTGGTTGATGCTGAGCCGCTTTTCCTCAATCCCGTTGCGCGTGGATAGCTCCTGCGCGGTCACGTCGGAAATCTTGGCATCCACCTGGGCCACCAGGCCTTCTTTCACCAGGGCGTCGTCGCGCTCGGCCTTGAGCTGCGCGGAATGGTAATCGGCGGACACTTGCGCGGCGTTGGCCTGCAGATCCAGCCCTTGCTTTTCCAGGGTTACCCGCAAATCGGTGTAAGAGGCTTGCGCGGCCTTGAGAGTGAATTGGGCATCCAGCAGGGCGGTCTGCAGCTCCTGATTGCTCATCACCAGGATGACGCTGTCCGCATGCACCGGCGTGCCGGGTTTGATCAGGATCTTGTCGATGCGCCCGTCCGTTTGGGCCGGGATCAGCAGGGTGTCTTCGGGGACCAGGGTGCCCAAGCCGCGCACTTCAAGCACCATCGGTCCGCGTTTCACCGTCTCGGGCCACAGCGTGGAGAGATCCACGCCCGGCGCGGCGGCCTTCAAATGCCCCTTGAACGGGGTAAACGGGATTCCCACGTAATACCCCACGGGCATGAGGGCGACGAGTATTACTAACCCGATGATAATGCGCTTGATCAGGCGTTTCTTGGCTGCGTCTTTTCTCGGTACATCCATTTTTGGTTCCACGGAGGGAGAGGCACGGCGCCTGCCAATCGATCCGAGGCTGGTAACATTATGACTCCTTTGGGGGAAAAAGGTTAGGACCGCGAGGCCGAGAATGCAAAAGTGTTCGCTTTTGGGAATGCACGTTCCGGGAGTGGACTGGGGGGTTTGGTTTAATTAGTGGGGCGGACCCCCTGGTCCGCAGCCGACTCCCTGGTCGGCTCCGGGGGAACTGCGTTGGTTTGGCGTGGTCCATAAGCGCGCTCCGAGAAGCATCCCCACTCGCATCCGCAACTACGAGATTCGACGGGCCTACCGCGCTGCGTACCGCGCCTTACCCTTCGGCAAACGGCTGAGCGCAGACTGCACCTTCTTCCGCCAAGCCTCCAGCGTCGACGGTCTCTGACCAAGCCATTGGGCCGGTTGACGGCCGTGCGATCCTCACATCGGGCAGGCTTGGCTTCTACCGATAATTCCGCCGGTACCGGAGGTTTGCCCGGCGGAAATTCGCGCGAACTGCCCGCCGCCATTCGCCCCCTACCCGGCACCCAACCCGGCCACCCAGCACCCAACACCGGCGCGCAAGCGCCCAGCTATGATAGGCACTTGGGGCCGCCACCGATCGAGCACTCCCAACCCACCGATCCCCTCCGCCGCGCGCCGTCCTGGTTAGCCCGCGCCTGGGAGGCGCGCCGCAAAATGCCCCATTGGGTGCCGCAATTCGTGGGCTATGCTTTCTCCGCCGGATGCCTGGCCTGGGTGCTCCACAGTTACAGAGTCGCCGATTTGATTCCGCAGTTCCGCCAGCTCGAGTGGCAATGGGTGGCCCTCGGCGTGGCGCTGGACCTCTCCGTCTACCTCTGCCAAGCCTGGCGCTGGGTCCTGCTCTACCGGCCCGTGGACCGCTTGCCGTTCTGGCGCACGGTGCAGGCCATCTACATCGGCCTGTTTGCCAACGAGCTGTTGCCGTTGCGTGTCGGCGAGCTGATCCGCTGTTACCTGGTGGCCCACTGGAACGATCAACTGCTTTCCGTGGTCTTCGCCTCGGCCGCCATCGAACGGCTCATCGATGGCTTCTGGATGGTTCTGTCGTTCGTCATCGTGGCGCAGCACCTCAAGGGCATCCCCGGTTGGTTGACGGACACAGTGCGCTTGATTGAATTTGCGGTGGTCGCCGGGACCGCGCTGCTGGCATATGTGATGATCCACAAGACGCATGCGCACGCCATGGTAAAGGAGAGCCGTTGGGCCGAGGTGTTGCGCCACGTCGTGGAAGGTCTGCACACTATGGGCAACTGGCGGACACTCGCGCAAGTGATGCCGGTAAGCTTCCTATATCTTGTCTTGCAGGTGTTCTCGTACTGGGCGCTAATGAAAGCTTTCCAGTTGGATCTTTCCCCCTGGGATGCGGTGGCCGTGCTGGCAATCGTACGGCTGGGCACGGCGGTCCCCAACGCGCCGGCCAATATCGGCCTGATCCAAGCGGCGTGCGTGATCGCCTTGTACGATGTTTTCGGGGTGGAACGGAACGATGCGACCACGTTTTCTTTCGTGCTCTTCCTGGCCCTGACGCTGCCGTTGCTGGTGGGCGGAGCCATCGCCACGGCGCTCACCGGATTGAACATCGGCGAAATCCACCATCACGCGCGCCAGCGCATGCACGCCACCGAAGCCAAGCCGCCCGAGGATCTTGTGTAGCATTGTGCAGCCTGTGCAGGAGCTATAATCCGCTAAGGAGATCCACCATGTCTGAATCCACCCCCAGCCTCTCCCGGAGGCAGCTCGTCGAAAAGACCGGCGCCGCGTTAGCCGCCGGCTTCACCATCGTTCGCCCGGAATCCGTCCGCGGCTCGCAAGCAAATTCCAAAATCGCCGTCGGCCTCATCGGCGTCGGCGGACGCGGCCAGTACGACGCCACCATCTTCAATGCCGACCCTCGCGCGCGCGTCACCGCGTTGTGCGATCTGTTCGACGACCGCATCGAAATCGGCACGCAGAAAATCAAGATCGAAAAGCCCACCGTCTACAAGGATTATGAGAAGCTCCTGGCGGCCAACGATCTCGACGCCGTCATCATCGCCACCCCGCCCTTCGAGCACCCGCGCATGCTGGCCGCCGCCATCGAATCGCGCAAGCATGTCTACTGCGAAAAGCCCATGGGGGTGGACCTCGAAGGCGTCAAGAAGATCATCGCCGCCAGCCGCAAAGCCGACCCTAAGAAGAACGTCTCAGTCGGATTCCAGCAGCGCTACGGCCCGGTCTACCTGGAAGCGTACAAGCGCATCCGCGAGGGCCAGATCGGCGAACTGGTGAATGCCCGCGCCTTCTGGATCAGCGGCGATCCGTTCAAGCGCACACCGTACGACGATCCCAAGATCGAGCATCTGCGTAACTGGTTCTGCTACCGGGACTACTCGGGCGATTTCATCGTCGAGCAGGATTGCCACAATTTCGATGTGCTCCACTGGTTCCTGGACGCGCGGCCCATTCGCGCCGTCGGCATGGCCGGCACCAAGGTGCGCACGTCGATGGAGATCCTGGATCATCTCACGCTGTCGTTCGAGTTCCCCAACGGCATCCACGTGAATTTCGAAGCTAACCAGATCAGCCCGCCGGGATTCGGACGCGTCGGCGAGGAGTTTACCGGCACCAAGGGCGTGATCGAAACCTCGCGCGCCCGCATGGTTCACCATAAAGGCCCCAAGGATACCGAGACAATACCTTCCCCGCGCGACATCACCAACGATGCGATTGAGGCCTTTCTGACGCGCATTCAAAATGGCGAGGTGGAGAACGTCGCCGAGCGCTCCGCCATCAGCACGCTGTTCGCGATTCTGGGCCGCACGGCGCTTTATCAAAAGCGCGAGGCAGTCTGGAAAGACGAGTTCGGAGACGTCTAATATGTTCCGTCTGGGCGTCTGTCTGCTGCTGCCCGCGGCCGCTCTGCTGGCGCAGGATGCCCCGTTGCGCGTGATCGCATTCGGCGCGCACCCAGACGATTGCGATATCCGTGCCGCGGGAACCGCCGCCAAGTTCCGCGCCCTGGGGGCCGCGGTGAAATTCGTTTCGGTGACCAACGGCGATGCCGGCCATCAGAGCATGGGAGGCGGCGCGCTGGCCAAGCGCCGCCGCGCGGAAGCGGAGGAATCCGGACGGCGGCTGGGCATCACCTACGAAGTGCTCGATAACCACGATGGCGAGTTGCTGCCGACTATCCCCGTGCGTGAGCAGATCATTCGGCGCATACGGCAGTGGAATGCGGATATCGTGCTCGCCCCGCGGCCAAACGACTATCATCCAGATCACCGCTATACAGGCGTACTGGTGCAGGATGCCGCCTACATGGTGGTGGTTCCCGACGTCTGTCCCGATACGCCGCCGCTGCGCAAGAATCCGGTGTTCCTCTACTACGAAGACCACTTTCAGAAGCCGTCGCCGTTCCGCCCGGATGTAGCCATCGGCATCGACGACGTTTTCGATCTAAAGGTCGCGGCGCTCGATGCGCACGTCTCGCAGGTTTACGAATGGCTGCCCTGGGTGGATGGCAAGCTCGATACGGTGCCCAAAGATCCCGCGGAGCGCAAACGATGGCTAGCCGAAAGCCCCGCGGGCGAGATCACGCCGGTCGTGCGCCGCGCACTGGAGAGGTGGTACGGTCCGGAGCGTGCCGCCAAGATCCAGCACGCCGAAGCCTTCGAAGTATGCGAATACGGCCGCCAGCCGAGCGACGAAGACTTGCGCCGCCTCTTCCCCATGCTCGGGCACTGACGTGGCGCACGCCCTCGGCGTGCCGCGTCCCCACTCCTGGGGACGCCTGCTTCGCGCTGCTAAACTAATACCAATGGAGACATACACACCCACCGAACGCACCCAAGTGAAGCGTCTGCCCAAGCGCGGCGTCTATGACCACGCGCAAGTCCACTCAATCCTCGACGAAGGTTTTATCTGCCACGTCGGGTTTATAGTGGACGGCCAGCCCTACGTGATTCCGACCGGTTATGCGCGCTCTGGCGACCGGCTCTACCTCCACGGATCCGCCGCCAGCCGCATGTTGCGCGCGCTCGGCCAGGGCGCAAGGCTTTGTGTCACGGTAACGCTGGTGGATGGCTTGGTGCTGGCGCGATCCGCATTCCATCATTCGATGAACTACCGCTCGGTCGTGGTGCTGGGCCAAGCCCGCGTGGTCACCGATCCGGAAGAGAAGACGGCGGCGCTCAGTCACTTTACCAATCACATCGTGCCCGGCCGCT
>Ga0302324_100020996_pt1 | contig 12749 bp, 15 predicted proteins | sample Palsa_T0_1_FD_201949 | JGI IMG/M metagenome (GOLD analysis project Ga0302324, IMG submission 201949) | Peat permafrost microbial communities from Stordalen Mire near Abisko, Sweden - Palsa_T0_1 | ecosystem: Environmental > Terrestrial > Soil > Palsa > Peat permafrost | place: Sweden: Abisko...
TTGCCGATGCGCTGCATACGCTGCAGGCCGGAAAATATCGTGGCGCTCGACATGTAGGCACTGTAGAGATTCATGACGTTGCCCTCGAGAACGCCGACGATGATCAGGATGCGCACCAGCCCGCGCCCACTGCCAAACGCCTGCGTAATCGCAGTCCCTGGATCGGCTACCAGCAACGGGTCGGTGAACCCGAGGTATACGCCAAAGGCCATTATCGAGCTGGCGCCAAGGAAGCAACCGACTCCGGTGAACCAGAAGGTCTTGGAAGCGCTCGTCGATTGCGGCAGGTATCGAGAGTAGTCGGCCACGTACGGTCCGAAGCTCAGCGACCAGGCCGCCGACTGCGTAATGGTCAACATCAGGGCCGAGGCATTGACGTGCGTCGGGGCGCTGGCACCGGCCATCGCAGGCGTCGCGCCATGCCTGATCAGCACGCAGACCGTGACCGCAAACAGCAGCCCCGAAAGCACCATGACGAACACGCCCAAGCGGTGAATTAGCTCGTAACCGACGTAGGCGATGATCAGGGTGATGGCGCCGAACACGACCAACGCCGTGGCATTGCTCATAGGCAGCAATGCGCGAAATGATCCTTCGACCAGCAGTCCATCTGCCGCAGTGTACAGCAGGTAGGTGATCACCACCGCAATCAGCGGCAGTCCAGCTCCCAGCACTCCGAATTGCGCGCGGCTCTGAATCATTTGCGGCACGCCCAGATGCGGCCCCTGCGCGGAATGGGCCGCCATGAACACCGAACCGATGGCGTTGCCAATCGCCAGTCCGGCGATTGACCAGCACAGGCTCAGTCCGTAGCCGGAAGCAATCGTGCCGACGGCGGCGCAGACGATCGACAGATTGATGCTGAACCAGATGGTAAATAGTCGCAGCGGCGTGCCGTAGCGCTCGGCTGCGGGCACGTAGTCGATGCTATGGCTCTCGATCGAGAGGTTCTGCAGGTCACTCACTGGAATATGCACCGCATGAGGCACTCACAGCTCGTTACAATATAGAGGCTACCGACCGTCGACAATGAGTCAGTCATGCCCGGCCCGAACTTCTCGCTGAATGGCAAAGTCGCGATCGTTACCGGCGCATCGCGCGGCATCGGCAGTTCTGTGGCCGCCGCACTCGCGCATGCGGGAGCGGCCGTGGTGTTGAGCGGCAGAGATGCGCGGGCGCTGGAAGCAAACCAGGCGGCGCTGGCGCAGATGGGGTGCGCGGCGACGAGCCTGTGCGCGGATGTCAGCGACGTTTCGAGCATCGACAACATGTTCGAGCTGGCATGGCGGTGGCAGGGCCGAGTCGACATTCTAATCAACAACGCCGGCGTCGAGCAGATCTGTGCGTCGTCGCAGATGTCCGAGGCACTTTGGGACCGGATCGTGGACACTAATCTCAAGGGGGCCTTCTTCTGCGCCCAGGCGGCGGCTCGGCGCATGCCTAACGGCGGCAGCATCGTCAACATGTGCTCGCTGACCTCAGAGGTTGGCGTTTCCGGAGCCGCACCCTACGGTGCCTCGAAGTCCGGGCTCGCCGGCTTGACACGCGCACTCTCTACCGAGTGGGCTGAATGCGGCATTCGCGTCAACGGTATCGGGCCCGGATACTTCCGCACTGCCCTCACGGAGTCCTTCTATCAGGACGAACAATGGCAACGTCTAATGCTGCAGAAGATCCCGCTGCGACGCTTCGGCCAACTTGATGATCTTGCTGGAGCGGCGGTATTTCTCTGTTCCGACGCTGCCGCGTACGTTACGGGCCAGATTCTCTACGTCGACGGCGGCTACCTGGCGGCGCTCTGAGGCAGCTTCGCCGACGCTTCAAGGTGCAACGATTGTCTTGAGGAACCGACGTTGAGTGGCACTTCGGGCTGCACGCGAAGCAACTGGCGGCCCGGCAGATCGATCAGTTCGGCGAACGCCCCGTCGCAAACGTCCCCGATATAACCCATTCGGTCACGCCAGGTTAGCGAAGGAACGCCGCCACGTGACAGTGCTGCGTCAGCCCAGCGCGAGTCGACTCTGGGTGGCGGCGGGATCAATCTCCGGGACCGGCGCGGGATGAGTATGGGTGCTGATCAGCTGGTCGAATTCCTTCGCCGTCAGTGCTGCGCAGAAATGAAACCCCTGGTACTGTGCCCTGTTCGCCCAGTAATGGCTGCAGGCGCCTCACGTCCGCCTGCCTTTCGGCGAAAGGCCGCTCAGGGATATCGTGATGCCATCTAATGGAGGGCTTCACGATGCAAGCAGCAATCGGATACTTGAGAGTCAGCACCCAGGAGCAAGGTCGCAGCGGCTTGGGATTAGCTGCGCAGCGATCCGAGATTGAGGCCTTCGGGCAGCGCGAAGGGTTCGCGATCAAATCTTGGCATCAAGACGTGCAGACAGGTGGCGGAGCGGATGCGTTGCTGCTGCGGCCGGGGCTCGCAGTAGCGTTGAAGGAGGCCCGCGCAGCACATCGCCCGTTGCTCGTCTCAAGACTCGACCGGCTCTCACGCAACGTGCACTTCATTACGGGCCTTATGGAGCATAGGGTACATTTCATCGTTGCGGCACTCGGTAGAGACTGTGACCACTTCACCCTACACATCTACGCATCGCTTGCTGAACAAGAGCGAAAGATGATTTCCGAGCGCTGCAAGGCCGCTGCAGCCGCACTAAAGCGCAAGGGGAAGAAGTTTGGTTTTCAGTTACGCCCAAAGACTGAGCAGCGGCGATGCCGACTACTGGCTGGAGCGGTTCTATCCAAGGCCGCCATGGAGCGGGCAGAAGCGTATCGCATGCACATTGAGTGGGCATTGCGGCAGCCAGGCGTGCATGGGAGAGCGATTTCGCCCCGGGGAGCTGCCGTCAAGCTCCAGGAGCGAAACCTTCCCTCACCCATGGGTGGGCGCTGGAATGGAGAGCAATTGCTGAAAATGGCAGCCCGTCTCGGGATAAATCATCCATTGGCCCGCATCCGGCCGGCACTAGCCCGTGCGCTGGTATATGAAATATGGAAGCAGCATCCTGAATTTACCGGAAAGCAGGTAATCGCGAGTTTAGGTCCTACTCACCCTCTGGGCACCACTCGGGCCGAGGCGCTGCTGAGGCATTATCGTGGCGCCGCTGCCGAGCGTAGCTCAGCGTGCAAGCGAATAGGGTGGCCGCTCGATTGTCACACTGCCGCACGAATCCGCATCAGCGCCATATGGAAGAAGCATCCTGAATTCACGGCACAACAAGTAATTGAAAAACTCGGGTCCGACCCCTTTTTGACGGTTAGCTGGGTTCGGCAAATCATGAAGGATTGTTGGCGGGCCTCCGCAAAGCATAGTCCGAAGAAGTGGCTTAAAGGACGGCGATTTTATCACTCCTGGCGCGGGCGCAATTAATCTGAAATACGCGAATGAGGCAAAGCACATCCCAGTCTCTGCCCGCAATCCGTCGGCGTGATTTCCACCATGTGGCGCGCGCCCTTGGCGTTTGTTCCGAAAAATACACCGACATGGGAGCTGAACTCAGCGATGTGAAAGCCGGCGGAAGCCGTCGCGGACGCAACCTTACGCACCTGCCGTTTTTTGGCGTTGTATCCACTGGCAGCTACTATCGCGGAAGGCAGGGGAGCTGCCTTTCTCGCCGAAGGCCCGTCACCGTTATATATCGCCGCGGTAACACTTTTTCGCTGGAGAAATCGTGGCCAGCCGGTATGGATCTTCACTTTATCAGTCCATCGCTGACACACCGGCAGACGGTCTCTAGACCCGTGTGCCAGTTGTGCCAAATCCAAGCGCTTTGGCACACTGCCACACAACCCTGACATGACCGCGGTCGCCCTGGTCAGTTCGAGCAGATCAAGGGCCGGGCCTCTATCCTCAACGAAAGGCGCGAACAGACCGGTCGCAATTTCCACGTCGACCGCTGAGAGAGGACTGGCTGGGCGCGAGGCGGCCCCTCTCAGATCACGGAGCCAATGGAGGCTAGGGTCGGAATCGCAGCTCGCGCGCAGTTTATTGACTTGAAAGGTCAAATTGCTGCCACTTCGCCGCCTCCTACCCCGCGCATGTACCCCACGTCGCTTGCCCGGAAGCGGCTTCCCAAAGAATCAGCTGGTGCGAAAATCACCTAGCAGGTCAAATCCGTTAGAACTGACTCAGGAGCCGCGCCGGTACGGCGTCACCAACGAGCACCGGGCCGGATTGATTCGAGGGAATTGCCGCCAGACGCTGACCTGAAGCGCGCCTTAATTGCGGCTATGCTTGAATACGTCGACGTGCGCTGGAAACCTGGCGAATCAGTTCACGTTCCGGCATTTCCTTTGCACCAAGAGTGGCGAGCGCCGAATGGTCGAGGTCACCCCGAGTGATCCCAGGTGAATGTCATTAAGGAGGCTCTGTGATTGGCCGCCCGGAACGGGATGTCCGCTGAGACTATTAGGGACAACACTCAAGTTTACGCGACCGATCTAGTTAGGGACCATGACATCACAGTTGACAGAAGATGGAGGCGATACCTTCCTTCGCTTTCTTGAGAAACATGCCGAGAAATTGCGAGCGCAAGGATACCGGGAAACTCAGGCGCGCGGCTTGGCGGAACTGGAGTGGCGAGTCGCAAACTGGCCCTCAGATTGGCCCGATTACGTGCTGATGATTCTCTTCGGTGACTTCATGCCTCCGAAAGAAGCATTGTCCTTCCCTTCGCTTGGGATAACGATCGATTCCGAAAATGTCGCCGATAAGACGCTCGTCAAGACTGCCCGCACCGCACTGAAAGCACGGGTTTCCGTAAAGGAAAAGACGGTCTCTGCGCTCTTGGACGCAACTGCGCGGATAAATTTACTGCTAGGAATCTGGGCAGCGCTGGGTTGGGGTAATTGGGGATCAGGTTGGTGGTCTCACATTACGCACGGAATCCCAATTGGCATGAGTGCCCACGTGCCTGTGGAAAGGAGCGAGGGCGTGTTCGACGCTCTTATGAAGCTTAGCGCTGAAATTAGGCAAAAGGTAACGTCAGCTTTGTATTGGATCAGAGAGCCGCGTCAGTTCTCCCAGGAAAACTATCGGTCCGATATTCTTCGTCGCTATGCTGGCTACTGGAATGCCTTCGAGTGTTTGGTGGAGGCTGTCTGCCTTGAAAAGCCGATGACGAAAATGTCGGCGACCGAGAAGCAGATAGCGATCGATCAATTTGTCTCCGGTCGTCGGGTCGACGCTGCGCTAGTTGCGGACTGTTATTTGACCATTGTCAGGCCGGGGTTTGTTGGCAAGGCCAGTCACGCCCTTAAGAGTTGCTTCGATGGTCGCGCGAAGCATTACATTGAGCAGTGCTTCCGCATTAAACCAGACGCGGATCGTCTCTACCAGATACGTAACGACATCGATCACGGATCGATAGATGCAGATAATCTCAGCGAGCTTTTGCGTATCTCAGAGAGGCAAAGACTTCTATGGGAAATTGTGTTCATCATGCTCGGTCGGTTTATTCCTACCGACCGCCCCCCCTGTTCGCTCGGCTGAGCAAGCGAAATGTTGCGCACCTCGGAAGGCAAGTGCCGCGCCAAATTGGATCAAGCGAATTGGTATAGACTGAAGCTGGAACTGGAACAGGCTTAGGGAAGAATGCCGCACTCCCAGATATCAGGCCCGCAGACCCAGCTTCGCGCAGCCGGAAAGTCCTATAGTGCGTGTGCCAGGCAGGTGGAGCTGAAATTAGCCGTGCCGGCGCGACCAACAGTTGATGAGTCCGAACGTCTCATAGCATTTGGAATCGCCTCGGACTGGTGCCGACGGGCAGCGGCACTAAGGCCCCTGACCTATTTGGGGCGGAAGATGAATAAATCAAAGCGATCAGCTGGAGTGACCGAGCTGATTCGATTCAACTTTGCATGGTCCGGAATGAACGCACTATTTTCACGGAAAGCGATCCGAGACCTGCTGGGAAACACTGCAGCAACGTCTGAGCTCGATAGATTTAAATTCTTTTTTACACACGCGCGGCTTCCGTCAGCTTCCGTATCAGCCATGACGGCAACCCTTCACGGAATACTTAGGATCCCAGTTACAACGCGAATCGCCGGAGTTGCCCTAGCACCGGTGACCACGTTGGAGTCCATATTTTTCAAATATACAACGCTAGAAATACAACAAAAATCTGCCGGCGAGAAGATTCGGGCCGCAATTGCGTCTGGCAATATGACCGCCCTCGATCTTCCGGTTCTCATTTATCAAATGAGGAATTGGAGTGTACACGGCGGCCTCTTGGATAGTAGCTTCAAGAACGAAGCAAGATTTAGGGCGTATATTGATACGGTTCTCGGTGCGCTCAGCGAAGTGCATGCAAACATCTCGCAAGTCTTGCTTCAAAATATCTAGCGCTGCACCCGGCCGAGCGGAGGAGCCGTCGTTTGGAACAGGTGTCGCGCGGCTGCCCCACAGTGGATGCCCCCTGGCGTGGTTGCGGTTTTGCCCGAGTCGGTGTCTCCAGACGGAGCGGAGGGCCACCACCAGCCCGCTGGAATGCCGAAGGCGTCTAACATCCACCTCTGCCCGGAACGCATACCGCAGGAACGCTATTGAGGCGACGCGTATACCTATTCCCCCACCGTTCCCGGCACGGACCAGAACCTCGACATGGAAGGGCAGGACAGCCCGTAGCGCGCCCCCGCTACCACTTGTCCTTGCGGACAAACGAAAAGGCCGCCCGAAGGCGGCCTCGTCGTGCCAAATGGCAGGTCTTCAGGCCAGCGGCTGTTGTGGACGACGAGCCGCAGATCAGGTGCGGCGACAGCCTTGGGGGTCGATCTAAGTCGGAATCAACTTCCTAGCGATAGCCTCTAACTGTCGAAGGTTTGGGAATCCCGCGAAACCGCCAGCAGCCTCGCGCACTTCGACATATTCAAATCCCTTGCCGCTGTAAATCGTGCTGGCCGCGCAAAGGACATCGTACTCGGACCGATCCAATGGGCCACATGCCGCTTGCATATCGTCGTAGGCGGCCTTCAGGTCATGTCCGTAACTGTTTTTCACTTCTTTGCGTGATTTCGACACCAGATGCTTCGCCTTGAGCTCAAGCTCGATGGCTCGGCACAGTAGAAAGTACGGCACCGGGCTTACGGGTGTGTCGGGCACATAGCTCTTGAAGCACGCCAAGTACTGAACTGCGTACGCGTGAAAAAGGTCTGGCGAGATGTTGTAGTGCCCCGTTTTTGCTGTGAGGATGTAGTTCATCGTGGCAGACTACTTGAGCTTCACGGACTTGGGAACGCTAGGAACACGCGATATCGCACCCACCCCACCAAATCTATCGGGGATGTTGCGCCTGCCAGCGATCTGGCTCACGATCCCGCGAATGACCTCGCGACCGCAAGCAACGTCGATGGCGTGTTCCCCAGGTCAGCCACCATAGCCCCGTAGCGCCGCACTGCACTCGGTAGAGCAGCGATGACTGCGTGTAGGTCTAAAACTACCTTCCCCGCACTCCGAAGCCGCTCCAGCTCAGCCTCTGCCGCCTGTAGGCGATCAATCAACGCGGCAGATTGGAATCCCCGACCGATTACATCAGCATAGTTGGCGACCGTTTCGCTGCAGTCCGCGCCGCGCGCGACGGGGGACGTCGATAACAGGGTGTCGCGCTGCGCGCTGTGCATGGATGTTACAATGGCTGACTGCGGCAACGAAGTTGTGGGACCGGACATTAGGTTTATCGATGGCAACCGGCTGGGAAAATTCAATGTTCTTCCCCAATTCGGCAACGGGCTGGTCGAAGGAGGATGTGTTGGTCAAGTTCGCCGACGTCGCGTCGACGAACGGTGCCATCCCGGCCAACGGCGCGATCTCCGGCTTCGGCGGCCCGCGCACTGGACGAGATCGGGATCCGCGAAGTGATTCAGGGCGCCAGGGGCTGCACTCCGCGACACGCGCAACGGCTGATGAGCGCGACGGACCTGCCGCAGTACAGCGGCATGCGGTATACGTCCCTGGAATTGCTCAACGGCATGTTGCGGCATGCTGCCGACGCGCCGGCAGACGTCGCCGAAGAACGGTGCCGCATCGGTAAAGCCAGGGCGTAAGCCGCGAGGGCGCCCCCCCGACCGGCTCCTTGTAAAGACCTGGCAAACTATAACAAAATTGTCATAAATTCACTACCAGATCCCTTGACAAAAAAGTTATATTGGTACAATGACTCCGTCAAGCAGGAGCTGGTGAGCTGGCCGGAGCCGGTTCGAAAGGCTGCCGGGCACCAGCTGCGCGACGTGCAGAACGGTGAGTTTCCAGACGGCGCTAAGCGGCTGAGAAACGCCGGGCCCGGGGCAATACAGCTTACTTGTCGGGGCTATCGCGTGGGGTTGACGATCGAAATTGAGCCGGATGTGTGGGTAGTGCACGCATTCAAGAAGGACGCGCGGGAAGGACGGGAAACTCGCAAACGTCACATAAGGCTGATCGAGCAGCGAGTAAATGAACTCGTGGCTCGGAATTTGCGGAGACATTAAATGGCGACGAAGAACGTATTCGCAGAGCTCGGACTATCGAGCGATACCGCTGCCGTAGAGGCTTGGCGCAGCGACCTTGCGCGCATTATCCGGGACTACTTTAAGCGTAGCGGCATGACTCAGACGCAGCTGGCTACGCGCCTCGGCCTCAAGCAGTCGGTCGTGAGCAAGATCATAACCGGCAAGCTCGTATCTCTATCGATCGAGTTTCTGCTGCGGCAATGCGTGAAGCTGGAGACGCGTGGATGCGCTGCATGGGGTCCTTCGCCCGATGAGGCATTTGCGACATCTGATGTGACGGCCGTAATGGGAACAGCGACGGAGACCGTGCAGTTCTCAGGTGAAGGAGTCATCCAAACGACGGCGCCGACTGGCCTCAGGAGCCAGGCGCGCAATCTAAACGTGATCCCCGCGCGCAACCTTCACTGAGAGATCATATCTATGGCGAAGCTCGTTTGGTCGGTGCTATGCCAGCAGGCGCTAATAGATCGTCAGACGAACAACTTGAGTCTCATCAATACCATCGACGAGGTGCATCCGGCGCGGCCCCAGCAGGAGATCCCAAAAGTCTTAAACGGCAAAAAGGTATTGCCGATAATCCCGATGACTTGCTCTCTAGTGACACTTTGGGAACGGGATCGGCTCACCATATCCGAATCGGCATCAGTGCGCGCATCGCTGGTCGGTCCTGACGGCAAGACGTTGTTAAAGATCGAAGCAGTCATTGATCTGCGCAAATCGATCAGAGCCAGAGTGTTGGCAAATTTGCCAGGACTTCCGGTCGCTGGAAATGGCACATACAAATTCGTGCTGCGCCTTCGATCCGGAGTGACATGGCGAAGGGTAGGACAGCTGTCATATGAGTTTTCCTACGCATTTCCAAGGAAACTGAACTAGCACCGCAGAGCGCAGTACTGCTGGGGGATGACTCCAACGTCCTAAGCGCGACGCGCGTTCGAATCGTGCACCATCAGGTCGAGCGGCGAAGAATCCAAAGTCAGGATTGACCTCCGATAGAGTCTGCTGCTCCACTTCTGGCAGGAATCCTCACGGCGAGTGAAGTCAGGGGCACTAGATGAGCACCGCGCTATTTGATACAGACCCAAACAACTTCAAGGCATGGTACGTCGACGTGCTCGAATCGCTGTACCCGATCCGGAGCGCAGGGATTGCAGCGTTTATGATTACACTGCCGCTTGCGGAGCGATACCTTCGTCAAAAGGCCAAGGTCGGCCCGACCTCGCACTTGACCGATCAATGCATGAAGGAGTTCGTAGGAATCATCCCGAGCCTCAATAACGTGAAGACAGCGCAAGCGTTCTGGACTGTCTATCGGCACGGGTTCCTGCATCAGGGCACTCTTTCAGTTAGGAACCGATCTGGCGTGGCGCTGCCAACAGGGTGGCTGACGCATGATCAAAGCGATCCGTTTGCGATAAGGAGTGACGGAGGCTTCGTCGTGCAACCGGTGCTGTTCAGCAAAGCTGTGATCGGTCGAATACTTGCAGACTTCAATACTTTTTCGGGTGTGGCAGGTGGAGCACCTCCTTTGCCAAAGGTCGCTCGTTTGGATCCGATCACGATTCCCAGCACGTACATCGGCACGCGCGGCGGCTGATCGGGTCGCAGCCAATGCCAACGCTGCCACAGCTTATCCCCGACGCAAATGTTTTGCTGGGACTGGCGCCGGAAGAGCTGGCGTTCTACGTTCTGCGCGCAGCCAGGAGTGCGGAGCAAAACGGATTACTCAACCTGCAGCCGGTCGTGAACGATGCGCAAGGAGCTATCGGCATTGCCCACGGGCGCGGTGGAGGGGTATATCCGCAAGCGCAGATGGCCGAGATCGAGGTCGCCTTGACGGAGGCCTGGGCATGGCTTGAGAGCCAGCTTTTCATAGTTCCAGCCCCCGGAATTAATGGCACGCATGGGTGGAAGGTGCTCGGTCGGCGAGGGAAAGGCCTCGAGGACGAACGCCAATTTACCGCGATTCGAAAGGCTTCAGCGTTTCCGCGAGAGTTGCTTCATCCGGCGATCGCAGAGCGCGCCTGGATCTCCATCATGCGCGGCGAATTTGATGCCGCCGTATTGTTCGCGTTTCGAGCAGTCGAAGAGGCCGTCAGGGACGCGGGAGGTTTCCAGGCCACGGATATCGGTGTCAACCTGATGCGCCGGGCATTCAGCCCAGCGAACGGGCCGCTCTCGGATATGACCCAGCCGGAGCCCGAGCGCGAGGCGCTGATGCATCTTTTCGCAGGCGCGATCGGGTCGTATAAGAATCCACACTCCCATCGAACTGTCGTGATCCAGGACGCGAGCGAGGCCCAGGAGCAGGTAATGCTTGCCTCGCATCTGTTACGGATTGTGGCCTCTCGCGGTCGGTAGCCCGATCTAATTGTCCAATAAAATCAATCGCTCGATATCAGGCAATCGCGCCCCGCTACCTGACACGCCTGCCTTCACGCACACGCGAGCAGGCGCCGCAGGGACGGCGCAAATTCTGCCCCCGATTTGACCCTACAAGTGCCACGACTGCATTCCTGTCGCGGCGAGGTCAGCCGGTGCACAATCCGGAAAATCTTCTGCCCGACATCCTGACCGCTTGCCAGAGTATCGGTCTTTCCTGTGCCCAATTAGCCCGGCGCCTTTGTTGGGTTTCGCTTAAAAAACGTAGAAAGACGGCATCCTAATCGGGCTCCCTACGTTCAATGTAGCCGACAGGTCGAGTCAACCGTCCACGCCGACCAGAACAGTTAACAACTGCCCACACGGCCCGTCGAACGCCTCGCAAGGATCCCATGCTAGACCGCGCGCTGTACTCGATCCAGGAATCCCGAAGGCTGCTCGGTGGCATCTCGCGCAATACGATCTACGACCTCATGCGGACCGGGCAATTGGCAAGCGTTCTGATTGGGTGCCGCCGGTTCATTTCGGCCGACGCCATTGCCGATCTCATCGCACGATCGACGACCACCGACAGTCCTTCGCGAGTGTCATGCCGGCGGCGCCGACTGCCGGAACAGCAACCTCTCCCTCTTCCGTTGCCAGGCTCAACTCGCGCTCGAATCAGGCGAGCTCAGACTTAGGACGATGCGGCTCCGGCTTCCAATGCCACGAATTTGCCATGCCGCGCGGAGAATGCGTTTTGCGGTTGGAAATCGGATTGAGGGCAGGATAGCGAGGTGTCCGCACTTGCAGCACGAGCGGCCCTTGTCATGACCTGCCGCTCTGCAAGATCACCGCTGCCTTCGATCACCGCGCGACCCTCTCCGACGGAGAAGGCGCGCTTTGCCACGCTCGCCACGGCGTCGGGTCTCTCGGAATCAGCGCTGGCGCTGATCGCAATCCGTAAGGTCTTGGACCCCGACACTGCCCAGTCACGTGAATCGGTGCCTGCGCCGGCGCGGGGACCGGCGACCGACCGGATCACCATCCGCTTGCGTCCGGGGGACGGCGAATCGATCGCGCGGCGTGCGGCGCAACGCGGCATGAAACCGTCCGCTTACCTCGCGGCCTTAGTGCGGGCGCACGTGGCTGTGAATCCGCCGCTCACCACGAACGAGCTCGCGGCGCTCAAGCAGAGTGTCGCGGTCCTGGCAGGCATCGGCCGGCTACTGGCGCAGGCGATCCGGCTCCCCTCCTCCCCAGACCTTGCGCGAGAGGAGCTGCAGCGCACCCGTGCTGCTGTTGCGATTCTGGAGCAGCGGACGCATGACCTCGCCCGGACCGCTCTGATCAGCTGGGAGAGCCGTAGTGGCTAAGCGGGTCTTCCATGTACCGTCGACGGGCGAACCGTTCCTGGACGTCTTCAGTGCCGGGCAGTCGGGCCCACACGGGTCGGGCGGCTTCACCGCAGCACAGATCGAGCAGATCCGGCGCACCGTTCGGCGGGAGCCGGAAGTCATGGTCAAGGTGACCGGCGGCGGGCAGTCCGTCGGAGCCGTTCGGGCGCACGTTTCTTACATTAGCCAGCATGGCGAACTCGAGATCGAGACGGACGAAGGCCAGCGAGTGGCCCATGACGCGCAGAAAGCACTCGTCAAGGACTGGCATCTGGAACTCTCGGCAGGTCAATACCGCGCGCCGCGCGGTCAACAAAAGACCAGCCGTACCGTCAAACTGGTCCACAACGTCGTGCTTTCAATGCCGACGCCGACACCGCCGGAGAAGGTCCTTGCGGCTGCCAGGACCTTTGCTCGTGAGAAATTCGGATTGAAGCACCGATACGCCATGGCGCTGCACACGCATCAACAGCACCCGCACGTGCACCTGGTCGTCAAGGC
>Ga0302324_100020997_pt1 | contig 12749 bp, 17 predicted proteins | sample Palsa_T0_1_FD_201949 | JGI IMG/M metagenome (GOLD analysis project Ga0302324, IMG submission 201949) | Peat permafrost microbial communities from Stordalen Mire near Abisko, Sweden - Palsa_T0_1 | ecosystem: Environmental > Terrestrial > Soil > Palsa > Peat permafrost | place: Sweden: Abisko...
AGACCTTCAGACACTCGACGCCCTCGTATGGGAACCCGGCTATCATCATTATCTTCCCCATTACATGGAGCGTGTCCTGCAGCGATGGGACAGCGTACCCGGAGGGGTGAGAGTGTGCCACCCCGACGAAGCTGAGGTCGATCGGGACCAGCCACCAGTTGAAGCTCGAGAACCCCTCGCCATGTGTGGCCAGAGGCGGGATGGCGACGCTGTCGATGCGCAGAACCCCCTTCTTGCTGCTGCCCCGGAGCATCAGTATCCCCTCCCTGGGATGGGCCGCCTTGGAGTAGGTGAGCACGCTGTCCACGACTTCGCGGGTCACCACGACGCTCTTTACGGGCAAGCAGTCTCTACCCCGGCAGCCCACGGGCCGGAATAAAACGGCTTTGGAGCCGCGATACACGACAGAATGCTTTAAAACGACCCCGAAAGCCTGCTTCTTCAACTAGAGGAATTAGGACAACATGTTTGCACCTTCAGCGGGTTATGACAGGGCGATTACCATCTTCTCGCCCGATGGAAGACTATACCAGGTAGAGTACGCGCTCGAGACTGTACGAAGAGGCAGCCTAGCGGTCGGGGTACGGACGAACGAAGGCGTCGTGTTAGCGGTAGAAGAAAGGGGCAGAAAGCTGCAAAGCGGCTATTCCGTGGTAAAGATGTTCCAGATCGACGACCACATCGGAGCGGTCGGCGCCGGATACATCCCGGACGCAAGGATCCAGGTCGACAACGCCAGGGTCATCGCCCAGAGCAACAAGCTGGTCTACGAGGAGCCTGTGGACATCGAGACGGTGGCTAAGAGGATCGCCGACCTGAACCAGCAGTACACTCAGTATGCCGGAGTGAGGCCCTTTGGAGTCTCACTCATAATCGCCGGCGTGGACGAGAACAGGGGACCCGTGGTCTACCTGACAGACCCCACGGGGGCATACCTCAGCTTCGACGCCATCGCGATTGGCGCGGGCAGCGACCAGGTCAATGAATACCTGGAGAAGAACTACGACCCCAAGATCAGCCTCGAGGACGGGATAACACTGGCAATCGAGTGTATCTACCTGGTCAGCGAGGACAAGCAGGGAACCGCCCATATCAAGACGGCCGTCGTAGAGACGGAGACGAAGATGATGCGCAAGCTCACAGAGGACGAGATCGCTAAGCACGCTGCAGGCGCTAAGACTCGAACCGAGAAGCCGCCTGCGAAGGGCGCGTAGCCTCGCGTTGTAAGGTCATGAGCACCAAGTTCACAAGCGTGCGTATGACCATCGAGGGCGACCGCTACGAGGTTCTTGTCTTTCCGGATCCTGCCTTGAATTATAAGATGGGGAAGCAGGTCGACCCGACCCAGGTTCTGGCAATCGACGAGGTCTTCACGGACTCATCCCGGGGACAGAGGGCCAACGCAGAGCAGCTGAAGAAATATTTCAATACCGAGGATCACGCAAAGGCCGCGCTCGAGGTCCTGAAGAGAGGAGAGCTCCAGCTCACACAGGAGCAGAGGCTGCGGATGACCGAAGAGAAGAGGCGACAGGTCGTAACAATAATCTCGAAGAACTACGTGGACCCAAAGACGCACCTTCCCCATCCGCCGGTGAGGGTGGAGCAGGCTATGCTGGAAGCCAGGGTTTCGATAGACCCGTTCAAAGACGCAAATGAACAGGCGAAGCAGGTCATCGAAGAGATCCGCGTCATAATACCACTCAAGTCGGAGAGGGTGAAGCTGATGGTGAAGACGCCGGCCCAGTATGCTGGCCAGGCCATAGGTGTCGTGAAGGTCTTCGGCGAGATACTTAAAGAGGAGTGGGGGCAGGACGGTGGACTGTCCGTCGTGCTGGAAGTACCGGCCGCCTCCCAACCCAGCCTACTTGACAGGTTGGGAACGGTGACAAAGGGATCGGCACAGGTGACATTGGTGAAATGAGATGCCAGAGATAATCAGAAAGCAGGTAATCCCCGGAGACGTAATCGCTAGTGGGGACTACAGACCAGGAAGCTTTGTAGAGCGACGTGGCAACGACCTAATCGCGCTGCGCGTCGGGCTCGCCGAAGTGATCAGGAGCGACGTAAAGGTAATCCCACTCTCGGGTTCGTACATTCCTCGAGTGGAGGACCAGGTTGTCGGAAAGGTAGTCAACGTGACCGGTTACGGATGGGAGATCGACATAAACTCCTGTTTCTTGGGATATCTTCCGGCTCAATTCGTCTTCGGACGCGACTTCTCCCCTGCGACTCATGACCTGAACTCGAGGTTCAGCATAGGAGACATGCTCCTGGCCAAGATAGAAGCCTACGACCGCTCGAGGGACCCGCAGCTCTCAATCCGAGGCCCCGGTTTCGGGAAGATTCCGTACGGAGAGCTCGTCAAGATTTCCCCTACGAAGGTACCTCGTCTAATCGGCAAGAAGGGTTACATGATCAAGATGATAGGGAACCTGACGCACTGCGACATTCGCGTGGGTCAGAACGGACTGGTGGTCCTCGCTGGGCCGCCGGACGGAGTGCTGAAGGCGGTCAAGGCTGTCGAGCTGATCGAGCAGGAAGCTCACATGGCCGACCTGACACAGAAGGTCGAGGGATTCCTGACTAGTGGTGTATAGAATTGGAAGAGAAAAGAAAACTAATCGATGAAAACGGCATCCGCACGGATGGCCGCAAGTGGGACGAGCTGAGACCCATCAAGATTGAGGTGGGCCCCCTGAAGAACGCTGACGGCTCAGCTTACATCGAGTTCGGGAAGAACAAGATCATGGCCGCGGTCTATGGCCCGAAGGAGATGCACCCCAAGCACATGCTAGTAGCCGACAGGGCGGTGCTCAAGTGCAGGTATCACATGGCGCCGTTCTCCGTGGATGAGAGGAAGAACCCCGCTCCTTCGAGGAGAGAGATAGAGATATCGAAGGTGATCAGGGAGGCAATCCAGCCCGCGATAATCCTTGAGGATTATCCGCGCACGGCCATTCAGATCTACGTAGAAGTCCTCCAGTCGGACGGCGGCTCGAGGGTCGCCGGGATCACCGCAGCCGCCTTGGCGGTGGCTGACGCAGGGATCAACATGCGCGACCTCGTAGTGGGGTGCGCGGTCGGCAAGGTCGACGGCAAGATTGTCCTTGACTTGAACGACACCGAGGACAAGGAAGGCTCGGGAGACATGCCGTTCGCGTTCATGCCGAACTACAATGCGATAACCCTCCTACAGCTCGACGGCCTCTTCACTCCGGCGGAGTTCAAGCAGGCTCTTGAGATGGCGACGGACGGCGCCAGGAAGGTGTACGCGCTCCAGCGTGAAGCGCTGCTGACAAAGTACTTCGCAGGGGCGACCGCTGAGTCTACAGCTGAAGAGGTGGGCGAGTAAGATATGCCTAGTAAATCATACGTAGTCGAGACACTGAGGAGGGCTCAGATGCTCGAGCTGCTCGCCAAGGGGACGAGGCTCGACGGGAGAGGCCTAAGCGATATCAGGAAACTAGAGATCCAGACCGGCGTAATCGGGAAGGCCAATGGCTCCGCCATGGTTACTTTGGGGAACACCCAGGTGATCGCTGGCGTCAAGATCGACAAGGGTACCCCGTTCCCCGACACACCAGACAAGGGTCTGCTCATCTGCGGCGCAGAGGTTCTGCCGCTGGCGGCCGCCAACCTAGAAGCGGGTCCTCCTGACGAGAGCGCCATCGAGCTCGCAAGAGTCGTCGACAGGGGCATCAGGGAGTCCGAGATGATAGACATGAGCACAATGGTCATCAAGGAGGGTAAGTTCGTGTATGCGATCTTCGCCGACGTCAATGTGCTCAACGTCGATGGCAACCTCTTCGACGCAACGAGTTACGCAGTGGTCGCATCGCTCCTGACCGCCAAGATGCCGCGATTCATCATGGAAGGCGACGCAGTAAAGAACACGGGCGAGATGAACCCGGTACCGGTCCTTAAGGTCCCGGTATCCCTCACCATGGCCAGCATCGGCAACACGCTTGTCGCTGACCCCACCTCAGAGGAGGAGGCGGTGATGGACGCAAGAATAACACTGACAACCGACGGGGAGGGGAACATCTGCGCGGGACAAAAGGGAGAACCTGGCGCACTGACTCAGGAGCAGATACTCACAGCCGCGGACTGGGCGGTATCGAAGGGCAACGAGATCAGGGCCGCCATCAAGGAGGCCACGGGACGTGCCTAGGTCCAAGTCCCTCCGCGGGCTGGGGGCCAAGTACGGAGGCACAGTAAGGAAGCGTTACTCCAATGTCCAGCGGTTGCTGAAGTCAAAGAAGGAGTGCCCGTCATGCTCCAGCATGAGGCTCGTTCGGATGTCCGCTGGTATCTGGTCTTGCAAGACCTGCGGCTACACAGTGGCCGGAGGGGCGTACGACGTCTCCCAGTCGAGAAACACGTAGGCCCATAGAGCGCATCACGCTGAAGGTCCGGGTCGAAGGCGACCAGGCAGAACTCGCCAGTATCAAGAAGAGTGTTCCCAAAGGGAAGATCATAAAAGGCGCCCTGTTGATATCAGTCGACGGCACAGCCCCACAGGATGTGGCAGAACAGCTCAAGGGTCTCGGCGAAGCAATCCGTGAAGCCGAGAAAAATCCGAAAGGATTTAAGTAGTCAAAAGGGAGCGCTGAAACCAGTTTGAGTCAAGAGATACCTCCCTGGCTGAGGGAGCAGCTGACGAGGCTAGACGGCCTCCAGCAGAACCTCCAGTCCGTATCCATGCAGAAGCAGCAGATTGATGCTGAGTTGGCGGACGCGGAGAAGACGCTCGAAGAGTTGACAAAGGTCCAGGAGGGAGAGCAGATCTACAAGTACATCGGCAGCTTACTGGTCAAAGTCTCGAAGGAGGACATCGTCAAAGAGCTCGAAGAGAAGAAGGACATCTCCAACACCCGCACCCTCGTCCTCAACAAGCAACAGGCAAGGCTCAAGGACAACATCAAAGAGCTGCAGGTCAAGATTGACGACATGATCAAGGGAAGGACTCAGGGTGCCCCACAGGGCCCCCAGTCGTAGAGCCGCGTTCCGCAGCCCACAGGTTATTAGACCCGACCCGTTCGAGAGCAGACGGCGCTCCGTGAAAGAATGGGCCTGAACCTCCCCGACTCCCAGAAAGTCAAGACCGTGGCCGTGCTCTGCCACAGGCACGCCGACGCAGACACCTACCTCTCAGCGTACGCTCTGACCTTCATCCTCCAGAAGCTCTTTCCCGAGGCTCGTATCTCGATAATTATCCCGGATGGCATGAGCGCTCTGACCAAGAAGCTGGCCGAGTCGTTCCCCCGCGAACAGATAGAGGAAGCGCCGGACTACGACCTGCTGGTCGCCGTCGACATAGGACACCTGGAGCTCCTTGGAGACTGGGGCGAGAGGCTGCGCAAGAGCAGCGGGATGAAGATACTCATAGACCACCATCCTCCACAGGCGGACTCCCCCTACGACCAAACATTGGTCGACACCAAGTCCTCCTCGGCGGCCGAGCTGGTCTACGGCCTTTCGAAGGAACTCGGAGTGGCTCTTGAGCCCAGGGTGACCCAGGCACTGTTGCTGGCCATACTCTTCGACTCTCAGTACCTCTCGATAGCCGGCGCGCGGACCTTGAAGGTCGTCCTCGAGCTGGTGGAGCAGGGTGCCAATCTTGAGGAAGCGCGCGCCTCGCTCCGTTCCCCTCCGGACTATGGGGAGGTCGTCGCCAAGTTCAAGGCAGCTAGGAGGTCCAAGATCTACCGGTCCAAGGGTTGGGTGATTGCGGTAAGTACCGTCGGCTCGTTCCAGGCGAACGTCGCACGGAGCCTGACGCAGCTGGGCGCCGATGTTGCGCTGGTGGTGGGTGAGATGGATGACGAGGTGAAGGGCAGCCTGCGCGCGCACCCGAGGTTCCATACCGAAACCAAGGTACATCTGGGCACAGACATCGCCGAGGCGATTTCAAAGGGCAGAGGATACGGGGGTGGTCATCCAACGGCGGCCTCGTTCACGCTCGCCTCGGGAGACGAGGAGAAGACCCTCGCGGATTTCCTCGTGCTCATCGGCGAGCTTCTCAAAGAGAAGCCTACCGAGATAACCTGATCACTGTTTCTTCTGGATGTACCTGTTGATCCAGAGGCCTCGTCCGGCCGCCCGCGTGCTGCGGATCTGTGGCAACCTGATTATGAGGAAGGCGACTCCGGCGGAGAAGAGGAGCTGAAGCGCGTTGAAGATTGCCGTCACCCCCAGGATTATCTCAAGGCCGTTCGACGCATTCACCGTGAACCCAGCCGAGACAAGGTAGTGCCCGTAGTACGAGATTATCGCCGAGAGCGAATAGTAGGTGAAGTAGCTGCTCAGGAAGACTATGAGGTAGTAGTTCGCTAGCGTCATCACGCCCATCCTGGCGAGTATGCCGAGGAAGGTGCCGAGCCCTGATGCCTTCTCCAGAGTCGGTTTTCTCATTCGGGATACCAGGTACGTCCCGACCCAGATCCCGAGCAGGGACGAGAGAATGGAAGCCAGCTTGAGTGGCGGCCCTATGGGGGTGTTCTCCCCTATGGCTAGCAGGGTCCCGAACTCGATGAAAGATGCGACCACGGCCGGTATGGGCCCGAATATGAAGAACGCAAGGAAGATCGCTATCTCTCCCAGGTCGAACTGGAGGTAGGGAAGTAGCGGGAAGTTCAGCCCCAGTGACTGCGAGATCGTCGTCAGAACGACCGCAAGCGCACCGAATATCGCTATCCCGGCGAGCGAAACACTGTCGAGCCGGCCTATACCCCTGCTATTTTCCACGGCCGCGCCTCAACCAAAGGAGTCTAATAACAATTTGGTAGTCACCAAATATTTAGTAACCCCTCGGAAGGGCCGCGTAAGATAGCAGTGGTTGCCTTCCTCCAAACGGTTATCTTGTTCTGATAAGCGCGCCGGATGCCAGCGCCTCCCAGAGACCTCGAGGCGCATTAGATTATGAAAACCCTCGTAAGCGTCGACAACCTCTCCTTCAGGTACCTCGATTCGGAGAAATGGGCGCTCGACGGGATCAACTTCCAGATACAGGAGGGCGAGGTGGTCGTGCTCGCGGGCCAGAGCGGTTGCGGCAAGTCCACGCTCCTCAGGTGCATCAACGGCCTCATCCCTCACATGTATCCCGGTGACTACAAGGGCTCCATCACCGTAGACGGGGAGGAGGTCGCCAAGACACCCATGCGCGCCCTCGCCCAGAAGGTTGGACTCCTGTTTCAGAACCCCGAGAACCAGATCTTCATGTTCTCAGTCGAGAGGGACATCGCATTCGGCCTCGAGAACCTCGGCGTGCCACGGGCCGAGATGAGGCGTAGGGTGGACGATGTCATGAAGCTCCTCAGCATAGTTCCGCTGGCCCTGCGCGCCCCCCACGAGCTCTCCGACGGGCAGAAGCAGAGGGTCGCTCTCGCTGGCGTACTCGCAATGCGGCCGCGGCTGATTATCCTGGACGAACCAACCTCCCTGCTGGACCCCCAGACCGCATCTGAGCTGGTCTCGCTCGTCCATTCGCTCAACAAGGAGGCTGGGCTCACGTTCGTCATCGTGGAGCACCGGCTTGAGCTTCTCGCACCGATCGCCGACAGGATCATCGTGATGGACAAGGGCCGGAAGGTCCTGGAAGGCACCGTCCCCGAGGTCCTGGGAGACCCGAAGGCGCAGGACTACGGCATCTCTGTGCCGCCGATTTCAAGGCTCTACTCTCAGCTTACGGGTGCAGGGCTGGCCCTCCCCCAATACCCGACCACTCCCGAGGAGATGGCCGACGAGGTGAACGCGCTCTGAAGCTCATAGAGTTCAAGGACGTCACCTTCGTGCATCAGACGGGAGTAAGGGCCCTCGATGGGGTGAACCTCACGATCGACGCCGGCGAGATGGTCGGGATAGTCGGGGAGAACGGTGCCGGCAAGACCACCCTCGTCAGGCACGTGAACGGCCTCCTGAAGCCCCTGACCGGGTCGGTGGAAGTGGAGGGCACGAACACCCGCGATGTAAGCACGGCCAACCTGTCGAGAAAGGTCGGCATCGCCTTCCAGAATCCGGACCACCAGCTCTTCTCCGACAGCGTCGAAAAGGAGGTGACCTTCGCGCTCACCAACTTCGGGTTCGACAAGCCGAAGATAGATGAGCGGGTCAGCTGGGCGCTTGATTTCTTCGGGCTGGACCGATATCGTAAGTCCTCACCGCTGATCCTCAGCGGTGGCGAGAAGAAGCGCCTCACGCTCGCCTCGATCCTCGCATGGGACCCTGGTGTGGTCATCCTCGACGAGCCTACCGTCGGCCAGGACGCCATCCAGAAGGAGAAGCTCGCTGAGATAACGAACACCCTGCATTCGGCGGGTAAGACCGTCATCATCGTCTCGCACGACGTCGAGTTCCTCTGGTCGCTCCAGCCCAGGGTGGTCGTGATGCGTCAGGGGAGGGTCGTCGGTGACGGAACCTGTGCCGACGTGATGCTCGACCGCGAAATGCTCACGGCCGCGAGGGTGTCGCAGCCTCAGCTAGTCCGTCTGCATGAACGCCTCGCGCCAAGGCCCGACAAGACGTTCCTGACCGTCCCTGATGCGAGAGCGTGGATCACGAGGGAGGTCGCATGATATGTACTGGATTGCCAACGGCTTCCTGTTCAGAAGGGTCACCTCGCCCTTCCACAAGCTGGACCCTCGCGTCAAGCTATCCATCTCCATCATGTTCTTCGTGCTGTCGCTTCTCGCGTCCTACGTCATCACCGTAGCGGCCGTCCTGATAGCCATCTTGGCTGTGGCGGCTTTCGCCAGGACGCTGAAGCGTGTCGCCCGGACGATGCTCTTCTCTCTGCTCTTCGCCAGCATCATATTCCTGATTAACTTCTTCTTTGGGCTGGGGCTGCTCCATGCCCTGGTCTACGCGCTGCGGTTCTTGGCGATAATCAGCTCCACGAGCCTTTTCTTTGTCACGACCTCCCCGGACGAGCTCGAGCAGATTATGAAATGGATGAGGGTCCCAAGGGATGTCGTCTTTGCGTTCGTAACCGCTGTCAGGTTCATCCCGGTGGTCATGCTTGACGCGTTCCAGATTATGGACGCGCAAAAGTCGAGAGGGCTGGAGCTCGAGAAGGGGAGCGTGCTCGTCCGCGTCAGGAACCTGATTCCGATACTCATCCCGCTGGTCGTCAACTCCGTGATAAGGAGCGGGGAGCTCGCAGAGGCGATGGAGTCGAGGGCATACGGGGCGATTCCCAAGCCTACGTCTCTATACGGCATGAAGCTCAAGTGGTACGACTGGACCGTCCTGTTGACGAGTTTCCTGGCATTCCTCATAGCACTCTATATCTACCACTCATTCCACTTTCCGTTCTGATGATTCCCCCGAGGGTAGTCGTGGACGAGAGGGAGAGGCAGAGTGGGGTCCCAGAGGCGCTTTCGAAGCTTGACGTGAGAGTCTACTTCAGCCAGCTCCGCGTCGCGGACTACGTGATAAGCCCCGAGATAGCGGTGGAGAGGAAGGCGCTCCCAGACTTCGTCTCTTCGGTCTACGACGGAAGGCTGTTCGTCCAGGCGTCCGAGATCTCAAACTCTTACAGGAAACCCTACCTTATAGTGGAAGGAGACATCAAAGAGCTTGCCAACCTCACGAAGAACGTCAATTCGTACTATGGTGCGATTGCCTCTGTTACTCTTGCTTACGACCTACGCATCATCCACACAAGCGACCGGTCTCAGACCGCCGCGGCCATAGCCGCCCTGGTTCAGCACAGCCGGGCGCGTCCCCTGCCTCCTGGTTCGATCAGCGCGGCTCCGAAAGGCAGCGACGAGCCGCAGCAGCAACTCTACTTCGTATCGGCACTCCCCGGTGTCGGCCTCAAGCTCGCGAGACGGATGCTCACCAGGTTCGGGACGCCGAGAAAGGTCATGAACCTGACAGAATCGCAGCTAGCTCTCGTGCAAGGTCTTGGCGCCAAGAGGGCCGCCAGGATAGCGCACATGCTCGACACCGTACACTCCAGTCACGGGGGCACCGCACCCAAGCAGGAGAAGCTTCTGGAATGAGCAAGAGAATAGCGGTCGTGGGAGGGACTGGAGACCTCGGCCTGGGACTAGCATCTAGGCTGGCGAAATCCTACTCGGTAGTCATCGGTTCGCGGGACGCCGGGAGGGCGGCGGAGGCGGCGGCGAAGGCATCCGCTCTGTCAGGCGCGACGGTGACCGGGATGACCAACGTCGATGCGACGGCGGCCTGTGAAATAACGATACTCGCCATCCCTGAACTGCCAACCGATGAGGCGCTGCTCCCGATCAAGGCAAATGTGGCGGGGAAGCTTGTAATCTCGCCGATAGTTCCCATGGAATTCCGCGACGGCCTCTTCTACCCTCTGCTCTCTTCTGGCTCGGCCGCTGAGAAAGTAGCTTCTGTACTGCAGACGAGGGTGGCCGGCGCGTTCCATAACGTGCCCGCGGCGCGGCTGATGGAGGTTGACAAGGTGCTCGAGTACGACGTCCTCGTAGCGGCGGAGACAAGGGAGGTGTTCACCGAAGTATCCGGGCTGGTCTCGAGCATCGCAAATCTTCGTCCACTCTACGCGGGGCCGCTCCAGACGTCCAGGACTCTGGAGATGCTTACCCCCGCTCTCCTGAACGTGGGCAAGCTCAACAAGATCCGAACTCCATCTATCAGGGTCGTCTGAGGGACCGCCGAGGTGGGTCAACAGCGGGCCTCCCCAGACCCGCATACAGAATGGGCCTGTAGGTCTTGAACGCCCAGTATTCGTCGAAATCGTCCTCGGCTCTCGCTTCCTTGACAAGCCCCACGACGAGCTCGTGGTCCCCGTAGCTCCGTACATCTTCGACTGTGCAGACGAGAAAGGCAGAGGACTCGGCTATTACCGGTACCGATGGAGAGCCCTTCACGCGATAGTGAAGCCCTGAGGCGAGAAGCTTGTCTGCGACCTCCCGACCCGAGCTGGTTCCCAGGGACTCGACCGCGCGCCGATGCTTCTCCCCCAGCCAAGAAACGGAGAAGGACCGCGCTTCCAGGATGCGCTGAAAGGTCGAGTGGGCCGGGGAGGATGAGATTCCGATGAGCGGGGGGTCGTTCGAGAGAGACACTATGGAAACCACCGGCATGGCAGAGGTCTTCCCTGCGCTTGCGGCCGCGACGATGGCAGGCACAGACGGGTAAAGGAGACGATAGACCTTGGAGGGCTGGACCTTTCTCATGCGAGGTCGAGCGGGACGGGCGCTTAATTCCTTGACGGGTGTCCGCTCAGATCTTCATGAAGAAGTTCTCAGGGTGGTCCAGCACGGCCGCAGGGTGCTTGTGGTGCACTCCGCACCTTTTCAGGTGACGGGCGTAGTTCTTCTCGCTAATCTCTTTCCTGCACTTGGGGCAAATCGGCATGTAATCATGCGCGCCTCGGGTGGCTTATACGTTAGTGAGGATTTGTTGGGAAGAGTTTCTTCTGGCCGACCTCGTCACCACACGGGAGACCACGAAGAATCCGAGGGACAGCGCGAATATGATGCCCTCGAATTCCCATAACGGCAGCTCCTGGGCAAAAGGAACCAACGCGTCCAACAGGCCCATGGGCAGCGCTATGGCCAGGTAGACGGGCTTCTTGAGGCAGACAGAAAGCACGCACAGATAGCCCCACGCGAAGTGAGCGAGGAAAGACGACACCCTTTCCAGTGTTGCAAGAGCTATGAGAGGTGCTAGTTGAGACGTCGGGTAGAAGAGACCCGGACTCGAGCTGACCAGGGTCTGATAGATCGACTGTGGTAGCAGTCCTTCCGCGATCATCACGTAGGTAGCCGTGATGTTCACCAGAGCAAGGGCCCCTATGAGTATCGCATTCTCCCAGAATCCTAGGGAGACACCGTATCCTTCGGCGTCGGAGGCGTCCATCATCTTCCTGGCGACCGCATATCTTGCCACTAGGTAGGCCAGTCCGACCTCAAAGAAGCAGGTCTGCAGGCCGTAGTACAAACCCGTCTGCCAGCTCACGGCGCCGTACTGAACGGTGACGCTGTTGAGGGTGAACGCCTGGACCACTTCCTTCAGAGCTATTGCGCCGGCATAAGCCATGAGCGAGAAGAGCAGCATGGTCCCCGCCAGCTTCCTCCTTAGCCTCCAATAGGCGACTGGCACCGCTCCGACCGCGATGAACAGGACGGGCTCGATCAGAATCACCGGGTTGAAGTCCTGCACAACTGTAGGCGCGCCGCTTCGATAGATAAGCGCCCCCCAAATCCGTCATCACGAAAGAGTTTTCTGCAAGGGCTGTCAGAGATACCAAAACGTAGCATGGCAGAAGGCGTTGGCTTCCTGCTCAGCCTCGGAATAGTCTCGGCCGTCGCCCTGGCCCTCGGCTTGCTGCTCGCCCGACTCCGTCTCCCAATAATCACGGCCGAGATTCTTGCCGGCATGATCGTGGGGCCCTACGTTCTGGGGTGGGTCTCAAACACGACCGTCATCGGGGACATCGCGAATGTCGGAATCGTCGTACTGCTATTTCTCATCGGACTCGAGCTCGACCCGATCAAGTTCGCGAAGATGATAGGCCGAGCCGGTTCGCTTGCCCTGCTCGAGATGGGGCTGACCTTCCTCGTCGGCATATTCTGCGCTTTCGTACTAGGGATGACCCTCGCCCAGACTCTGATATTCTCGCTTGCGGCGAGCGTCACCAGCACGGCCATCGTCGGACAACTAATCCTCGCAAGGGGAATGCCGGGGGAGACTTCAAGGCTCCTCGTCGGGATGCTCGTCGTGGAGGACATTGCGGCGGTCGTCTTCCTGAT
>Ga0302324_100021002_pt1 | contig 12747 bp, 12 predicted proteins | sample Palsa_T0_1_FD_201949 | JGI IMG/M metagenome (GOLD analysis project Ga0302324, IMG submission 201949) | Peat permafrost microbial communities from Stordalen Mire near Abisko, Sweden - Palsa_T0_1 | ecosystem: Environmental > Terrestrial > Soil > Palsa > Peat permafrost | place: Sweden: Abisko...
AGGGTGATGTGCTTGGTGAGGAGGTGCGCTCGATCGCCCATCCCGGTGTAGCTGGGCGCGAATACTCGATGACCCTGCGCGCGCAGCCGATCGGCGACGCGCGTCCAGCACCAGCCGCCATGCCATGACCCGTGGGCGAAGACGAAGGTTGGCAATGCAGTTCTATGCCTTGGTTGGACCGATGAACCCTTTAGAGATCAGCAGCTGGCTGATCCCCTGCGATTTTCCGGTCATGTTCGCGGATGGCGGTGAGCTTGGCAAATTACGGATACTGCGTCACTTCACGCCGGGGTAATGCGCGGACAATATGATCAGGGAGTCGATGGTGTCGGTAATTCCGTGCGCAACAATCGGCGCCAGCAGATTGCGTCCGCAGGCGATATACAAGGCGGCCAGCAATGCGCCGTCGATGGCGTTTTCAATGGCGCCAGTCCAGCCTCGATTCGCATGGGCAAGCCCGAATACGACACATACGACGTCCGCTGAGACCAGTCAGCCGAGCCGCGTCCGCCCGGTCAAGTCCAGGCATTCTTGAGGCGTGCTTTACTACTGTGAGACCAAAGTACGCCCGTAGTTGCTCAAGAGAATTTGAATTCCCAAATAGCCCGTGAATTCGGGCTGGCCGTCAGAAAGCCCATTAACGCTTCGACCGGCCATGAATAACGCGACGAAGCCCCGACCTAGCTTGTAACGGCCGCCGACATCCAGTGTGGTGGAATGCGGCGTAGCATCGCCGGCACGGTCGTCGTAGATTTCCACGTCAAGTTCGAGCTTATCCGACACCGGCCTGCCCGCGACAAAACCGAGAATCCGCTCTCGTGGTCCATGCCCGGCAAGGTAGTAGCCCGCCTCGAAATCGACATCGAGCGGCCCAATCTTTTTTGTAACCTCGAGCGGCAACAGATAGCGGGGCCCCGGCACGGCAATTCCCTTCTGGCGAGCGAGCAATGATGAGGTCGTCTCGACCTGGGGGAATGTTGACATTTGCCACCCGTCCTCGCCCTCGTCCAAGAAGCGCCACTTGACACCGGGATATCCATTGCTCCACCCGCTCTGAACGGATTGGCCGCCGCTGCTCTGCAAGACGAAGGGAACTTCGTATGTCAACTGAACGCGATCGCCGACACCGAAGTTCAAGTCGACTTGAGGAACCTGGTAGGACGAAACGCCACGAGAGATCGTTTGCATTGAGCCAATATTAATCTCCCAATTTGCGTTGCCTGGAGTCCCGGGATCGTTGGTCAGGAACGGAGGACCCGCTTGGGCGCGGGCTTCCCCAGCGAAGCCCAAGCTTAAGGCGGCCGCGCAGAGTGGAGCTCCGAAAGCGGTTTTCAGGCGCAATTGTGCGAACCCCAAGAGGCCAAACGCGTCACTGCCCCGTCGTGGAAATCACGGTAAACCCACCTTGCGAATGGCTTGCTCGAGTAGAGCTGCTGATGCGGCGGCGCACCATTGAGTTCCTTTATACTTCGTGACACGTATAATCTGTTTCACGTATAATCACCCTGACTAATATAATATCTACGCGGGGGGAGGGGAAGATGGCTCTAAAAATACTCGAGCTTCACCATCACGCTGTGACGATGCCCAACGAATTGATCGAAAAAATGGGCGATTTCTACAAGAACCTCATGGGCCTCGGGGTTGATGAAGGTCGTTGGAATATACCGGGCGTCCCTGGCTTCTTTCTTGATCTCCCGGATGAAACGCAGATTCACCTGCTAGGTCGCGATGGTCCTTCGCGGTACGCGAAGGCACCTAACGAAGACCCAGTAACCAACCACGTTGCACTCGCTGTCGCAAACGTCCATGAGGCGGAGCAAGAATTGATCAAATTCCGCGTCCGGTATTGGACGCTGGACAACGTCGCGTCCCCCGAGCTTAAACAACTCTTCTTTCGCGATCCGGCCGGCAACGTTTTAGAGCTACATCAAATCGGACGATGTCGATGCAGGAAAAGCAACCGGCAGTTCTCGGATGAGAAAACCAAGGCGGCGTCCCAATCAAAATGATGCCGTCGCAGCCATTAAACTCGCAACGTTCGCGCATTCCGATGCACCCGCCTGAGTTGTTGCATGAACGCAGCACTAGATTGTCTGCTGGCCTCTTCGCTCGCTAGTAGGAAACCACTTTGCTGTTTGACTTTGACACACTTGACGCCCAGCAGAAATACAAGCTTCTGACCGCGACCGTCGTGCCTCGCCCCATCGCGTGGGTCGTCACGCAGAATTCAAAGGGCGCAGTCAATTGTGCGCCGTTTTCATTCTTCAACGCCTTTTCAGGTGAGCCACCGACGGTGTGCCTAGGCATCGGGGCGCGCGACGGCGCGCCAAAGGATACCGCAGCCAATATTCATCAAACGGGGGAATTTGTTGTGAACCTCGTGCACGAAGCGATGGTGCAGCAGATGAATATTACAGCCATAGATTTCGGTGCCGAGATCGACGAGTTGGCGCAAGCACGCCTCGACACGATTCCAAGTACCAAGGTGACTCCGCCAAGAATCGCTGGATGCTCAGTCGCTATCGAATGTAAACGGTTGGTGACTTTGGAAATCGGCACCGCTCGGGCAATTGTCGTGGGAATTGTAGTCGCCATGCATGTGGCGGACGAGGCAGTGCGAGATGCGTCCAGGTGTTACATCGATACGCCGAAGCTGGGTCTGCTGGGACGCATGCACGGAGGCGGCTGGTATACACGAACACACGATCAATTCGAGGTACCACGCATCAATGAAAATGATTGGTGGTCTGGGAAACGTTGACTACGAATTGCTGGTTCGACCCAACGAGATGGGCGGGCAGCGAGCTCTTCAACGAGTAAACCGAGGAGCAAGGTTTGTAAGGAAACACTGCGCGGCAACGGACAGTGAATGCCGTAGGGGCAACGGCGAGCAATAACTTTTACGCCTTGACGAGATCGGGGAGAACTGGCATGAGATCGACAAGACGCAAGTCCGCTTTCGGCTTGTTTCAAACTGTGTTGATATTCGTAGGGCTGCAAGCTGGCGTTGCGGCGTTGGCGAATGAGGAGAACTCTTCATCTGCCGACTCTACGGTCCAACCCGCCGGGCAGACCACGAACGAACCGGCCGCGTTAGAGGAGGTCATTGTCACCGCGCGCAAGCGCGACGAGCGGCTCTTGGACATTCCCGAATCCATCACTGTTATCTCATCCTCGGATCTTGCTAACAAAGGTATTGAAACGATTGAGGATGTGGGTCGGCAAACGTCCAATCTGCAGCTCAACATGCGTCAGGATCTAACTACTAACGTCGTTATCCGCGGAGTAGGCGCGTATGGTGACGTGCTGGGCGTCGGATTCAGCATCGATAACGTGCCCAATTTCACAGATCAGACAATGCGCTTGGAGGATCTGGAAAGCGTCGAAGTGTTGAAGGGACCTCAAGGGACCTTGTATGGCGGGAGCAGTATTGGTGGCCTGATTCGATATGTAAGCAAGAAACCGTCTTTCGATTGGAGCGGCGAGACATCCGCGGAAGTGGGAAGCTTCAATCAGATGAACGTATTTGCGGCGCAGAACTTTGTAATCATACCGGATCAGCTCGCGCTGCGGCTCTCGGGATACGATGCAAAAAGTGCCGGGTGGATAACCAATGACGCGCTCGGCATTGATGGCAACCCGTCGACGGACTACGGCATACGCGCGATGCTCCTCTATCGTCCAAACGACGCGTGGAGCGCGTTACTTACTCTGCGACACTCGTATATAAGAAACGGAGCCGACGAATACGCACCGGTTACGGGTGTGATGGGCTACACATATGACGCACCATTTTTTCAGCCAACGTTCAACACGCGCACGACAGATGGAGCAGTACTTGAACTCAATGGCGATCTTGGTCCGGTACAGCTGACATCTATTTCATCGGATACCTACGCCCTGTACGCTCAGTCAGCTGACATATCGTTCACTCCCCCCAACGTGCCGGGTCAAAGTTTGATCACAATGCCGGGCAATCGACCAACTCGCGTCGATACGCAGGAGTTCCGCGTGACATCCCCTTCAGGTCATCCATTTCAGTGGCTAGCGGGAATATATGCCGCAAACATCGAAGACGTCCTTCTTAATCAGAATGCAGTAGCGAACTACCCGCCCCCGCCTGAAACGACGGTGGTAAATGACTTTCAGACAAAGCGTACTGACGAGGCGATATTTGGCAACGCAAGTTATAGCTACGGTCCGCTATCTCTTGAGGCGGGTCTGCGCCTTACGGAAACCCAGTTCAAGGCAAATGTATTCGTAGAGGCCGGCGGACTGCCGGACCAATCCGGCTCCGTTACCTCTCGGGCCGCGTTGCCCAAGGTATCCCTTTCGTATGGATTACCTTCTGACGAGCGAGTGTACGTAACCGTCGCCAAGGGTATGGAGCCAGGCGCGGTCAATACGGTCTCGACCGCTCCAATTCCCTACCGATCGGAAACTGCGGTCAGTTACGAGCTCGGCACTAAGGGCACGACGCTGGAACACCGCCTGGAATACGACCTCGCTGTATTCTATATAAACAACGACAACCACCAATACGAAACCAACCAATACATAGCTTCCGAGGGCGGCCTCGTTACACTCATCGACAATATAGGTAATTCGAGAAACTACGGTGCCGAGACAAGCGCAACATGGAGGGCGACTCAAGAAGTCACGCTGGGAGCGAATGGCGGCTACCTCAATGCCAAATGGAAGACGGCGGCGGTCTTCGGGGAATCAATCGATGGGAACACCATCCCGAATGCTCCGGAAGTCACCGCGAGCGTTAACGCGGCATATTCTAGGGCCGTACTGGGGAATCTGCGTTTCGATGGTAATTTCGACATGTCCTACACCGACGCTATGTGGTGGGACCTCCCAAATACTCCTACGAGCAAAGAGCATCCTCATTGGCTCGGCAGTCTGAGAGCCGCGTTAGGCACCGATGGTCGAGGATGGCAGGTCGCTTTTCGCGTAGAGAATATTCTGGGTGCCAAGTATTGGACGGAATATTTTCCCAACTTCTTTCCCGCCGGGTCCTATCCATGCACTGGTTGCAGCAACATCGGCGCAATCGGTGCGCCCCGCGCGTTCATTATGTCAGCTGCGTTTCGGTACTGAAAAATGACGCTATGGCGCGTCCACGCCTTTTATGTGGTTCCACACTTTTGAGAGAACGCGCTTAAGGGCAGCGCGGTCTCGCTCGGTGAGGCCGAGGGCGAGATTCTCGCACGCTGAGCAGAAAGTTGGGAGCACTTGCGCTACCAGCTCGCGGCCCTTGGGCGTGATCGCAGTCTGTATACTTCGGCGATCGGTTGGATGGTGCTTTCGATCAATTAGGCCGCGAGTTTCCAGCCAATCAAGCAACCCAGTTGCCGACGCAGGGGTTACATTCATGTAGTCCGCAATACCCGTTGGAGTAGGTGCTTCGTCGGCGTGCTGGTCCCAGTTGTTGGCTGTAAAGAGCATGAGCACGTCGAGTTTCTTTTCCGATATTCCATATTTCTCCAGTCGACTGGCTACTGATCTGGAGACGTCGTCTGCTAAGAAAAGAAGCAGCAATCCCAAAGTAGTCGCGTCAAAGTCGGTGCCACGGGGCGCGGCCTTGCGCATTTGCAGCAGATACGGCGCCATCGCATGGTCTGCAGTAGGGTGCACGTGGCGCCCTTTTCGTACAGCGGGTTTCTTGGAGTGGTTGGCCATGTGCGCGGTGCGCTTTCCTGTTATACGAGCCACATACTATCGGGGACGTGAATTACCGTCCAACAGTATCGATTGAACAGGGCGCCAATTGGACAGCATGCGTTAATCAATAAACGCCTCGCCCAGCCATTTTAGGAACGGCGAAAGTCCCACAAATTCCTTGTATGCGGCTCGGTCGGTGCATATACTATGGCATCCTAACTATATGGCTACCGTAGTGTATGTAGCCCGATGAACGGAAAGGCAGTACGAGGAGTTTCCACATGCCGGTTGAGAGCACGCCATCTGTGAGCGCAAAGCCCGAGGTCACTTCGCGCCATCAACCACCGAAACTCGGACCGTACACAGGCGCGGAATACCTCAAGAGCCTCGACGATGGCCGTGAGGTCTGGATTTACGGAAAACGCGTAAAGAATGTCGCTGAGCACCCGGCATTTAGAAACTCCGCGCGAATGACGGCACGCGTCTACGATGCGCTCCATGATCCTGCTACGCGGGAAGTCATGACGATTCCCATGGATAACGGCTGCGGAATTCGCACCCACCGCTTCTTCCAGGCGCCGCACTCGGTCGAAGAGCAAGTGGCCTCCAGGGATGCCATCGCGCAGTGGGCAAAAATTACCTATGGCTGGATGGGGCGAACACCGGATTATAAGGCGGCCTGGATCGGCACATTGGCCGCGAATAGCGGTCTTTACGGCGAATATCAGCCAAACGCAAATCGATGGTATGACATTTGCCGCGAGCGCGTTCCGCATATCAATCATGCGATAGTCCATCCGCCGGTGGATCGGCAACTACCCAACGAACAGGTCGACGTCTTCGTGCGGGTGGAAAAGGAGACGGACCAGGGTCTGCTCATTAGTGGAGCGAAGGTCGTCGCCACCGGCGCCGTGCTGACGCACTACACTTTCATTGCGCACTACAACGTGCTGCATAACAAAAAAGAATTCTCGCCGATTTTTATCGTTCCGACTAACGCTCCGGGTGTAAAGCTGATTTGCCGCGGTTCATATGAATTCATGGCCGGTGCCGTCGGTAGCCCTTTTGATTTTCCACTGTCCAGCCGGTTAGACCAAAACGACTCGATCCTGATACTCGATAAGGTTCTTGTTCCTTGGGAAGACGTACTTATGTACGGCGTGGAAATGTCCAATCAGTTCATCTCGCAATCGGGTTTTCTCGGGCGGACCCTGCTGCACGGCTGCACTCGCTTGGCGGTAAAGCTCGACTTTATCGCGGGTCTATTTCTTAAGGCAGTAGAGATTACAGGAACTAAGGATTACAGGGGTGTTCAGGCGGCCGTTGGGGAAGTGATCGGCCTTCGGCACGTTATGTGGGGGCTTTCGGACGCGATGGCAATGCATGCGGAACCGTGGTGCGGGGACTACGTCCTCCCCAATGTTGAGTCTGCACTCGCATATCGAACTCTCGCGGCAGATGCATATACGCGTGTTCGAAATCTAATTGGAAAGATTGTGGCAAGCGGGCTTATTTATCTCCCATCTGGCACGCTTGATTTTGAGCAGCCGGAGCTTCGACCTTACTTGGATAAATACCTGCGTGGGTCTGGCGGCATTCAATCGATGGAGCGAGTCAAAACGCTTAAGCTGCTGTGGGACGCAGTCGGGTCTGAATTTGCTGCGAGGCACGAACTGTATGAGATTAATTATTCCGGTAGCTATGAGCAGCAACGGATCGATCCGCTCCTCGTTGCGAATGCGACTGGGCGAACGGAGCAACTAAAGAAGTTTGCCGAGCAGTATATGGCGGAGTACGACGTACGGGGCTGGATCGCCCCTGATCTGATTAATCCCAGCGATATAAATATCTTGAAATGACAACCGATGAGTTAAGGCCAGGTACTTCTCGCATGATCAGGGAAGAGTCCGATGCAGTGCAGAACGATCCGGGAATATTCCGGCGGGTGCTGGGACGGTTTGGCACAGGGGTGACGGTGTTGACTACTCGCGGAACGGACGGAGTACACGGAATGACAGCCAACGCTTTCATGTCCGGATCGCTCTATCCGCCACTCGTCGTTGTCTCGGTTGGGCAGTGCACGAAGTTCCATGAACTAGTGATGGCCAACGGTCGAATGGGTATAAGCGTTCTCGCCGCCGATCAGGCGGACTACAGCCGTCTTTTTGCGGGCCAGCTCCGAGACAAATTGGCTCCGGCTTTCGAGTTTCCGCGGGAGATTCCCGTGGTTGCAGGCGCCCTGGCAACGATCGCCACGGAAATACACGATACTCACGCTTGCGGCGACCACACTCTCATCGTGGGAAAAGTACGACACGTGTCCTATCGCGAGGGTACTCCCTTGCTAGTGTTTTGCGGAAATTACGAGGGCTTGGCATTGCCGATCATAAATTCTCCGTGTCTCGCAGCTGATCGCTGGGAACTCGACCAAATGGCCTGCGCCTGGTGAGCCGACGGACCGGTCGCGCTATCGTGAAGACGCCGTTTGCGCTCACTATCTTACTGGTTATTGCCGGTAGCGTGTATGCGGGTGACGTGCCTCTTGTTCGCTATGCAGTTGCGACGCGAATTGCGGGGCCGCCGACAGGCAGCTGGGATTACGCCATCATTGACCCACACTCGCGGAAACTCTACCTAGCGAGCGATGGCATCCTGGTATTGGATCTCGGAAGCCAGACGGTACGACGACTCAATGTGGCTGGCAAGAGCATGCATGGCCTGGCGCTAATTGACGACGGCGTGTTAGCCGTCGCAGACGGCGCGAGAAACCAAGTTGAGTTCTTCGACGGTGCGACCGGCAATATTCTCTCTTCAGTTGCGACAGGAGCGCCGCCGACGAGCGATGGCTGGCACAATCCAGATGCGCTTTTAGTCGAGCCCGTGAGCGGCCTGCTAGTCGCCGTGAATGGCGATAGTGGCGCAATTGTATTGATTGACACGAAAACGAGAGTTCGGGTGGGCGACATAAAGATTGGCGGAAAACTCGAGTTTGCCGCCGCCATCGGCGACGGCCTGGTGGCTGTAAATATAGAGAGCCGCGATACCATTGCTGTCGTCGACGTAGTGCACCGAAAGGTAGTCAGAAAGATTGCTATGAAACATTGCGACAGTCCAACCGGACTCGCTTATGATCAGATAGATCGCCTCGCAATTTCGGTCTGTAGTAATGGCGTCGCGAAGTTTGTAGATCCGCACCTGGGACTCGAAGTCGCTAGCCGCCATGTTGGAAAGGGCGCCGACGCGATCCTCTATGATCCAATGCGTCGAACGGCTTTCGCCACCGCGGGCGACGACGGCACCCTGACAGTCATCGCTGTAAACGGGCGCAAGGACATTAAAGTGACCCAGACAATCAATACCGAACCCGGGGTGCGACTGGGTGCGATCGATATTGAGACGGGACGGTTGTATCTCCCGGCTGTACGGTACGACAAATCCTTACAACCTATCATTCTCCCTGGGCTGCCCCCAATGCCGGCGCCGATCCCCGATACCTTCGAGTTCCTGGTCGCGGGCGGCATATGAGCGATGCGCCTGAAGAATTGAGCCAAATTCCAACCTGCCCAGCGATCGCACTTTAATACCCAATGTTGCCTCCTGAACTTATCGGCAAGCTTGCGAAACGTCTGTACGATGCAAGAAAGAACCGGATTCAGCTGCGGCACTATTCCAAAGAGTATCCCGGGATCACAATCGAGGACGCATACGCGATTCAACGCGCTTGGGTGCGACTGGAGATGGCGGACGGCCGCAGCATACGAGGTCGCAAGATTGGACTCACATCGCGAGCGATGCAGCAGGCGTCGCAGATCGCTGAGCCCGACTATGCCCCATTGATGGACGACATGTTCTTCGCGACAGGCAGCGATATTCCGTTTCAGCGGTTCATTGCGCCCCGCGTCGAGGTTGAGCTCGCCTTTGTGCTGTCGCGAGAATTGAAGGGCCCCAGTGTGACGCTGTTCGATGTATTGCGGGCCACGGAGTACGTGGTTCCGGCTATCGAGATCATTGACGCACGCATCGAGCAGTTCGACCGTGAGAGCCGGGTTCCACGCAAGGTCTTCGACACTATTGCGGATTTTGCGGCAAATGCGGGAATAGTGTTGGGCGGGCGGCCGGTGAAGCCAGATGCGGTCGATCTGCGCTGGGCTGGTGCCCTTCTCTATAAGAATGCGGTAATTGAGGAGAGCGGGCTGGCTGCCGCTGTGCTCAATCATCCAGCCACAGGAGTTGCCTGGTTGGCGAACAAGCTCGCGTCATACGATGAGCAGCTCAACACAGGCGACATCGTGTTAAGCGGGTCATTTACCCAACCCACTATTGCCGCCTGTGGTGATGTGCTGCATGCGGACTTCGGCCGTTTAGGCAATATCTCCATGCGGTTCGTCTGAGGAAAATACGTCTTTGGAACTACCCATCAACTCCTTTAAACAAGGCTTGCGCGCCGGCACAGCGCAAATAGGCCTGTGGTTGGGCCTGGCCGATCCATCAGCAGCGGAACTCGTGGCGACTGCGGGTTTCGATTGGCTTCTAATTGATGTCGAACACTCACCCAATGATCTGCGCACGGTACTTGCGCAGCTTCGTGCGATCGCTGCTTACCCCAGCCACCCAATCGTGCGCCCCTCGAGCGGTTCGGCTGAAGTCATCAAGCAGTATCTCGATTTGGGAGTGCAAACTTTGCTCGTGCCGATGGTTGAGACACCCGATGAGGCGGCGCGTATCGTTGCGGCGACGCGCTATCCGGTCCGTGGCATCCGCGGTGTTGCCAGTGCGACGACGCGCGCATCGCGTTGGGGTCAGATTGACGGCTACTTCGAGCGGTGCGAGGGCGAACTGTGCGTGCTGGTGCAAGTCGAGTCAGTTAGGGGACTCGACAATTTGCAGGCCATTGCGACGGTCGATGGTATCGATGGCGTATTCTTTGGTCCGGCCGACTTGGCGGCGTCCATGGGTTTGATCGGCGCACCCACTGACCCACAGGTGACAAGAGCCATTATCCAGGGTATCGCAGTTGTTCAGAAGGTTGGGAAGGCGGCAGGCACTCTCACTAGCGATTTTGAACTCGCGCGCAAATATCTGGCGCACGGAGCACGTTTCGTTGCGGTCGGCATAGATACGGTGCTGTTGAGGCAGGGCGCGAGTGATCTCGCTGCGATGTTCCGGCAGGGTGTCCAACCCCAGTCTCGATAATGGCAGTATCGAATTGCTGCGTTAGTGCTCGGCCAATTCACGCCCGAGCCAACGCAGCCGTGTCTTGTGCAGTTCTACCTCGAGCAACAACGCCCGTTGCTCTGTATCAGGACGACCGGAGAGAGCCGCCAGCATCTCGAGCTTTTGTTCCAACTTCCTCACCAAGGCCCGCAACAATGCCTGGCGACCGGCTGCCGGCAATATGTCCCAGTAATCCGCACGACATCTAAAGGGATCCAAACCGGACCCGGAGGCACGCTCCACGTCTTTGAGCCAAGCCTCAAATGCCCTTCTGCCGGCTGCCGACAGCGAGAATCGCACCGAGCGGCGTGCATCCTCAGTTTCCTGCGCCAGCAGCAAGCCACCGGCATGCAGGCGTCGAATCGCTGGGTAGACAGCACCGGCGCTGCCGCTCCACTCCAGGGAACGAGACGACAGAAAGTTCAGGCGAACCTGGTAGGGCGTGCAGGAACCCAAGCCATTGATGACCGCGAGCGCCGCTCCCTCGAGTTCGGTCAAGGCATGGGCGGCCCGTTTGCGTATGGATTTCATTGGAAATTGATCATTGACAGCGATAGTACTAATAGTACTATATTAAATCCGCGAAGTCCTCAACCTAAGGGTCCGTATGCAACCCGTCACCAACCGGTTCACTGTAACCGGCGCCATGGCATTGATTGCCAGCGCTCTGGCGAGTGCCTCCATTCATGCCGCGACCGACCCGCAAGCCGAGCGCGTTTTGCGCGAAGCAGCGGCGGCAACCGACGAAGCTCGGTGGTCGAGTGTTCACTGCGTGCGGGTCAAGGGCAAACTCACCACCTCCGGCTTGAGCGGTACATTCGAGAGCCTGTTCGATGCCCGAACTGGTCGCTACCGCAACTCGCAGCAGCTCGGGCCCATACCCGGCGCCGACGGCTTCGACGGCACGACGGTGTGGCAGCAGGATGATGCGGGTCAGATTACGCTTCAGGGCAGCGAGGACTCCGTGCGTGGCGCCGTTAACGAAGCCTATCAAAATGCCCGTGGCTACTGGCACCGCGACAAATTTCCGGCCGATATCGTCTATGTGCGTCGCCAAGCAGAAGGCGCCGACGCCTTCGATGTCTTGCGCGTTACGCCCAGGGACGGTCGGCCTATCGAGGAATGGTTTGATGCCCATAGTCACTTGTTGGCACGGACTGTGGAGCAGGCGGCTACTCGCACCACCACGACTTACTTCAGTGACTATCGTCGCGTTCTGGGCGCCCTGGTTGCTTACACCATCCGACAGACCACAGGTGAAGAAAAATACGATGTGTTTCTGAAAATCGATTCCGCCACATCGGAGGCGAGTCCCCCGGCGACCGCCTTTGCCCCTCCGGCATCGTCAAAGGTCGATTTTGGCATCTCCAGCGGCGATGGAACGACCATTGTCCCGTTGGAACTCATCAATAATCACATGTATGTCGAAGTCAAGCTCAACGGTAAGTCGTACGATTTTCTCTTCGACACCGGTGGCCGCAATGTCGTCACGCCAACCACAGCCCGGGAGCTTGGCCTGACAACGCAGGGCGCCTTGCGGGGCGGCGGGGTGGGGGAGAAGTCGGAAGACTTCGGGCTCACAAAGGTTGCTCACATGACGATCGGCGCGGCGCACCTGGATGATCAAACCTTTATCGTGATTGCCCTCGAATCACTGGGTGCCGTGGAAGGTCGGCCGGTCACCGGTATCTTCGGTTATGAGGTTTTTAAGCGCTTCATTGTCCGCACCGACTACGAGAAACAGCAAATCACGCTATCGGATCCAGGGTCGTTCAAGTATTCAGGTTCCGGCACCCGCGTGCCGTTCACCTTTATCGATACGCAACCGGTGGTGGACGGCGAAATCGACGGCCTGAAAGG
>Ga0302324_100021004_pt1 | contig 12744 bp, 10 predicted proteins | sample Palsa_T0_1_FD_201949 | JGI IMG/M metagenome (GOLD analysis project Ga0302324, IMG submission 201949) | Peat permafrost microbial communities from Stordalen Mire near Abisko, Sweden - Palsa_T0_1 | ecosystem: Environmental > Terrestrial > Soil > Palsa > Peat permafrost | place: Sweden: Abisko...
AGGTAGGTTCGGTAGCCCTTTGGCATAAAACATTATGTACCGGTTCTGTTTCGTTTGAACCCGCGAAGTTGGAGAATACTCGGACAGGCTCCTAGAGCGGAAAACGTTAGCGAGGCCGGATCAGCCATAGGAATCCGCCGTCAGTTCTACCACTACATCCCCAGCAAATTAGTCTCTAGCTTCACGTAGTCGTGCTCTTCGGCCCAGATGTTCAGCGCCACCGTGGCGATTTCGTCGACGACGGGAACGGCATGGCCGTCCCTGGTAAGGTCGATGGATTTGAGATAAGTGTGACAGGTATCGCAGGCATCCACGCGGGCGGCGGGAAATTCGGCGGCGGTGTAGATGGGCAGCTTGTCCTTGTTCTCTTCGCCGCAGCCGGGGCACAGCACACGTCGATATTGCCATTCGGTGAAACACAGCGAACACAGCAGCCAGCGCTTGCCGCCGTCACCCTCGCCGCGCAGGACTCCGGCCACCGGGCGTGCATTGCAGAACGGGCAGGTGGGACCCGCTCCGCTGGCGTCAATATTGCCGCGCGACGCCAGGTATTCCGCGTAGGGCTGCAAAAGCACCCGAGCGTAGAAGCGGCCGGCGGGATCCAGCGTTTCGCCGCCCTCCCAAGCCACCGACAGCAGTTCCAGTTGAGCTTCCGCGCCTGAGAGATTCTGCACGGCAAAATTGGCGAGCAACTGGGAGCCGGCGCGAGCAATCAGCTTCAGGAGCGCCGGAAAATAGCACGGAAGAGCTCCGAGATCAGTCTCGCCTTTGGACTGGAATTCAGTGAATATGGCCGCCTGGAAGCGCGCCAGCTCCGCATAGAAATTCAGCAACTCAGCGGAGCTTGGCTGGGTGGAAGCAAGGTGGGCGGCGCGCGCGATTCTAACGCCGTGCGGTGAGATCATTCCTCGCGGCCGGTCACCCGACGGTACCATAGCCGGTGATGCGTCCAGGCCCAAGCACGCGTGACGTAGCCCGTGGTGATCGCGGTCATGCTGAAGGGAACCATGAACACGCTCATGTAAATGTGGATGATGAACCCGCCGATGGTGACGAGCGCGGCCACCTCGTGCAGCAGGATCATCACGCCGTGCACCCAAGCGGCCTGGCGCGGGATGTATTCGGGTATCCAGAGAAAGATGCCGGAGAGCAGCAGAAAAAGCGCACCGTAGATCATCAGCCAATAATAGAGTTTTTGTCCGGCATTGAAACGCAGGGACAGCGGCGTGTGCTCTTCGTCATTGGTGATGTAGGCCTGGATGTGATCCAGCCAGCGCTTGTCAACGTCGGTCATGGACATATCGCGGCCCCACATGCCATGCATCCACAGCGTGCCGATTACGAAAGCAAGCGCCACGATGGGATGCCAGAAGCGGGAGGTGGGCGCGCCGCCCAGCATGTACGCGATCCAAAAAAGATGCGGCGAGTAGAAAGCCAAGCCTGTCAAAAAGCAGTAAAGGTAAGTGAACCCCGTGGTCCAATGCATGACTCGCTCGGCGAATGTGTAGCGCTCCAGCTCCCCGGCGCGCGGCGTGTGAGAAACGGCGGACGCATTCATTGTTCACCGCCTTTCTCGACCGGCTCAGTCTCTACTTCCTTCGGGCCGAATCGCAGGTAGTGCGCCGCGACGCCGATGATCCCGGCGGCCATCGCGAAGTTGCCGGCCCATTTCAGCGGTCCTTTCCAGATGCGGACCATCCACGGCACATGCGGATCTTTGGGCAAGCCGCCGTAGCGCTCCGGATGATTGATGTCGTGGAGCACGTAAATGACGTGCGTGCCGCTCACGCCCGGCGGATCGTAAACGCCGGCATCTTTGTGCGAGGTGTGCTCGCGCAGTTGCGCGGCGCGCGTTTCGGCCAGATCCTTCATGTCGTCTTTACTGCCAAAGTGCAAGCAGCCGGTGGGACACGCCTTGATGCAAGCCGGCTCCAGGCCCGCGCCCACGCGATCCGAGCACAGCGTGCATTTGTAAACTTTCTTGGTAGTCGTATTGAATTTCGGAATATTGAACGGGCAGCCGGTGACGCAATACTGGCAGCCGATACAATTGTCCTGCTGAAAATCGACGATGCCATTGGTGTATTGCACGATAGCGCCGTCGGCCGGGCACGCACGCAGGCAGCCGGGATCCGCGCAATGCATACACTGATCCTTGCGCATCAGCCAGCTGAAATTGCCGTCGGCGTCCGTGAATTCATTAAATCGGATCAGGTTGTAGTAATTCCATGCCGTATCCGGCATGGTCTGGTAGGTGTTGTCGAAAACCGTCTCGCGGAACGGGTAGCCGTTCCATTCCAGGCACGCCACCTCGCAGGCTTTGCAGCCGATGCAGGTGGTGACGTCCACCAGCTTGCAGACGTCGTAATCGCGTGAGGTGTTTTTGCCGGGTACGGTTCCAGCGTGTCCCGAGATGGCTTTGATCTGCAGTGGTCCATTGGCCATAATGTCACGCTTTCTCCAACTTCACGAGAAAACCTTTGAATTCGGGCGTGTACGCGTTGGGATCGGTGACGGTGGGTGAAAGCAGGTTCGCGATGCTGCGCGGCACGCGGCCCGCGTCCTCTTGAATCCCGCGAAAGCCCTGATGGATCGGCAACCCGATTTGATAGATCTTCTTGCCGTCGATGGTCATCGGCCGGATGCGGCGCGTCACCATCGCTTTCGCCAGATACGTCGCGCGCGCGCTGGTCACTTTCACGCGCTCGCCGCCCTTTATCCCCAAGTCGCTCGCCAGCTCCACCGGAATTTCGACGAACATTTCGGGAACTAATTGGACGTTCATCGGATTATTCTTAGTCCAGTAATGATAGTGCTCGGTCAGACGATAGGTGGTGCAAATAATGCTATAGCCTTCGGCGCTGGTTCCGTATTTGTCCATGTCGGTGGTGTATTTCTTCACCACCGGATTGTTTTGCTGCTTCGGATGCAGCGGATTCGCGACCGGACTTTCGAAGGGCTCGTAATGTTCCGGGAACGGACCATCCGCCATGCCGGCCAGCGGTACGAACAAGCGGCCGACGCCTTCCGGGTTCATGATGAACGGGCCCAAGCGGTCTTTGGGCGCCGAGTCGGGCTTAAAATCGGGCACGTCATTGCCCACCCAGCGCTTCAGATCTTCGTTCCACCAGATTTGGCGGCGATCCGCATCCCAGGGTTTGCCATTCAGATCGCACGACGCGCGGTTGTACAGCACGCGCCGGTTCATCGGCCACGCCCATCCCCAGTTGGGATAAACGCCGAGTCCCGACGGATCGTCCGTACCGCGGCGCTGGGCCAGCGATCCCGCTTCGGTCCAGGAACCGCACCAGATCCAGTTGCCGGACGATGTGGCGCCGTCGTCGCGCAGGAACGCGTAACCGGCCAGTTGCTGGCCCGCTTTGACCATTTGCTGGGTAGCGCTATCGGTGAAATCGGTAACCGCGCGGCCATTCAATTCTTTCGCGAGGTCCTGTAGCGGCGGATTTTTCGGGTCGGTATAGTTCCAGGTGAGATTGAGGATCGGGTCCGGGAACTTGCCGCCTTCTTTCTTGTACAGATCGCGAACGCCGAGGAAAATGCGCGCCAAAATCTCCTGGTCCAATTTGCAGTCGCCGGGAGTCGGAACGGCCGCCCACTTCCATTGCAGCCAGCGCGCCGAATTCACGAAGGTGCCGTCTTTTTCGGCGAAACCGGCGCCGGGCAAGCGATACACTTCGGTCTTGATGTTCTTTACTTCGTCCGGAGAAATGCCAGGCGATTGCCAGAAGTCGCTGGTTTCGTCGGGATAGATGTCGCACACCACCAGCCACTCGGCCTTTTTGAGCGCGTCGATGTTCTTCTGCGAATTCGGTCCGATGTTCACGCCGTTCATGCCGAACGCGAGCAAGCCCTTCACCTTGCCGCGATACATGTCATCCCAGATGTGGACCCACGAATACTCGCGATCCACCTTCGGCAGGTATTGATACGCCCAATCGTTCTCCTTGGTGGCCGCGTCGCCATACATCGCTTTCATGAACGAAACGGCGAACTTGGGTGTGTTAGACCAGTAGTTCCACGAATCCCAATCCTTGGGCTTGGAACTGGTGGGCGTGATGCGCTTCATCCAGCTCGCGAAATCCTTGTCGGCCGGAATGGGAACCTTGAGATATCCGGGGAGGTTATCGAAGATACCCGCCATGTCGGTGGCGCCTTGGATATTGGAATGGCCGCGCAGTGCATTCACTCCCCCGCCCGCCCGGCCGACATTGCCGAGCAGCAACTGGAGCATGGCGGCGGTGCGGATAATCTGCGATCCGAAACTATGCTGGGTCCAGCCGACGGCGTAAACGATAGTGGCCACTTGCTTGACATCGCCGTCCTTGCGGATGGAAGTGAACAGGTCCGCAGCCTTCAGGAACTGGTCCTTCGGAATGCCTGTGATGCGCTCCACCATCTCCGGCGTGTAACGCGAATACTGCTTCTTCAGCAGTTGATATACGCAGCGCGGATGCTCCAGTGTGATGTCGAAGGTAACGTTGGGAGGAAGCAATGGCGGGCCGCTGGGTTCCTTCGCGCCGCCACCGCTCTCTTCGTAGTTCCAGGTGGCTTTGTCGTAGGTCTGCGCCGCGCTGTCGTAGCCGGAAAAGAGCCCGTCTTCGGGGAGTTTGAAGCCTTCCTGGATCACGAACGCGGCGTTCGTATAATTGACCAGATACTCTTTGGCAATACGCTGATTTTCTAGCGCGTAGTGAATGACTCCGCCCAGGAACGCGATATCCGATCCGGCGCGAATCTGCGCGAACATGTCGGACACCGCGGCGGTGCGCGTGTAGCGCGGATCCACTACGATCAACTTGGCGTTCCGCTGGCGCTTGGCTTCCACCACCCACTTGAAACCGCAGGGATGATTCTCGGCTGGATTGCCACCCATGACCAAGATCATGTCGGCATTCTTGATATCGACCCAGCCATTCGTCATGGCCCCTCTTCCGAACGATGGCCCCAAACTGGAGACCGTGGGGCCGTGTCAAACCCTGGCCTGATTTTCGAGGAACGTCACCCCGAGACTGCGCATGGTCTTGACGGCCAGAAAATTGAATTCGTTGGTGTCGGTGCAGCCGCCGTTCCAGGCGATGGTTTCGAGGCGATTCACGGTACGGCCTTCGGCGTCCGTGGCGATAAACGTTTCGTCGCGAGTCTTCTTGATATGACGCGCCACTTCATCGAACGCCTGGTCCCACGCAATGTCTTCCCAATGGTCGGAGCCCGGGCGGCGCACCTGCGGCTTGAGCACACGGCGGTCGTTCAAGATGTCCTGCATCAGCGACGATCCCTTGGAACAGAGCGTGCCGCGGTTGATGGGATGGTCCGGATCGCCTTCCACGTGCACTACCTGAGCAGTCACGTTCTTCGCTTTATCACCGATGGTGTGAATGATGACGCCGCAGCTCACCGCGCAATAGGGACAGGTGGAGCGCGTCTCGGTGGTGCGGGCAATCTTGAGTTCCTGGGCCTGAGCGTAGGCCGTTTTCACATCGAAACCCAGCACCGATGCCGCGATCGCACCGGTTCCGGCCTTTAGAAAACCTCTTCGAGTGGACTGCACAGACCACCTCCCGAGCGTAGTTTTGCGCGAACTCCGAGAACTATACTACCAATACGGTCGCCACCGCGCAGATAAGATGCAATGGGCGGGGCGAACGATACGCAAGAAAATATTCGGATAGCGTCAATAGCCGATTACGAGCCGCGCGAAGCGCTATCATTTGAAATGTTAACTGAAATGTTAACCTCCAACCAGTGACTGCCCCCTCCTCTTCCGCACTGGCCCTCATCGTGGATAACGACTTAGGATTTCTGATGTGGCTGGGGGAGGTATTCGCCGAACTGGGGCACCAGGCGGCGCCCGCGTTGCATTGCCGTCAGGCGCTGGCCATCGCCAGGCGATTCGAGATGCCGATTACAACCCTGGTCCTGAATCCGGAACTGCCCGGGGCGGCTCGCGTGGTGAAGCTGCTGACAGGGACCAACCCAGGAGTCCGGGTGGTACTGATTCGCGACGCGGCGGCTCATCCGGGTCCGGCTCTCGCAAAGGGTCGCGTTCGGGCGAATCCGGATGGCATCCCGGCCCACTGTATATTGGAGCGGCCGGCGCCCTGGGAAACGATTTCCCGTCCGGAGTGGCTGGCAAAAGTTCGCGAGATGATCAAACTATTGCACGGTTAGGTACGCGCTGGGCTGCGTTTCGGTCCCGCCGACCTTTGCCACTACCAACTGGCCGCCGGCGGGAAGCCCGGCCGGTATCACAACATTGATTTGGTCCAATCCAGGCGCCACCAGACCGGCGTACTGAACCACCGCTGGAACACCGCCGATGAAAACCGCAACCACGTCGGCCAACGAAATCGGCGCTGCAATCAGCAGTCCCGACGGCGCAGGTGGAGCGGACGGGCCAAAGCCTGTTCCCCACAGAACGATTTCCTCGCCCGGCTGGGCAGGCGTAGAGGAACCGGGGTAGAGGCTTGTATTTCCCACCAACGTGTTGTTGCCGTGCGTAGCCACGATATATTTCGAGCCGCCGGCGGGCAAGATGAAGAACGCGGGCGCGAAATCCTGCTTGTTTGCGAGCACGCTTGGGCTGGCTACACCTCCGCTGGTTACCTGAACCGACACGATGCCGACAGTAGGATCGTCCGGGGCGAGCACATTGATCTGGCCGGGGCTGATGTAATCGACATAGGCAGGTATGCCGTTAATGGCAACCCAAACTCCATCCAGCGCCGTGGGCAGCTTGTTTCCCATGAAATCCGACAAGGCCCACGACCTGGTGTCCGGCGCGAGGTTTTCGCCGAAGATGGAAACAAACTCGCCCGAAGTAAATGCGGGCGTAAGACTGGCGGCGTTCACTACCGGGTTGCCGGAGTCGAGCGCCGGAGGGCTGGCCGGGGAAGTGAAGACCAGGCTATAGAGGTAGATATTGTCAAAAGTAAGATCGTCCGATACATTCGCCACAATTTGGTTGTCGTGGACGCCATCCGCCGGCCCCCAGTCGAAATACTCAAATTGGACGAACGCGCCTTTGAAGTAATACATGGAGGAACCGGGTGTGTTGTACGTGGTGGCGCAGATCTTCGACCCACCTCCCGGATTCTCAATGGCAAGATCCAGCGCGACGTTGGCGATGGTGACTGGCGGCAGCACTGGCGTGCAGGTTGAAGAGACAAACGCGTAGCGATTTCCCTGCGGGTTGATCTTGCCCATCTCAGACCATTCGATCCCACCGGGAGAAACCACCTGGAGGGTGCCGAGGATGGTGGATGCGACGCCGCTGCTTATATCCAGCGAGTATTGGCGAAAGGCCTGCGTGGTGTCGCCGGCCATGCTGAAGAATAATGTATGCGTGGCGGGCTCGGCCGAAGTTGGATAGGTTGTCGCGCCTTCCACAAACGCGGAAGAACATGTGTTGCCGGGCATGTAGCCGGCCGGCAGCAGATCGCCATCGGACGTTCCCGTTCCGGTATAGACAATCTGCGTCGCCACCGGCGCGGGAGTCCAGTTAAAGATTCGGATAGCCAGCGCCTCACCGAAAATCGCGGTACAGGTGCCGCTGTGAGCAACCACGTGTCCGCCAAACAGCTTGGTTCCGTCGGCGCTGAAGCGAAATTGCAAAAATCCCGAAGCGCTCCCGGTTCCCGAAGTTGCGATGGTGGTGCAGGACGTGGTGAAGTTTGCGTCGCACTCGACAAGATCGGCGCAAAGTCCCGCGCCTGGCGTAGCCTGTGCGGTGGTCAGCGTGCAACCGGAACGTTCCTGCTGGAACACGATATCGCCGTTGGGCGCCCATTCCGGGTTGCCCTGCTGGCATGGTGCGATCCCGGAGGGTCCGCAGGTGGGGCCCGGCAGATGTGCGGTAGCGTAAGGCGTACACGAGAGGCAGGTCTGGTTTCCGCCATTCGCATCCATCGACCAGATCTGATAGGCGCCGCCGCTGCCGGGTATCGGGTGTTGATACACGATTGCATTGGTCCCGCAGCTGGCTTTGCACCATGCCGGATGCTGGGCATTGCTCGCGAGCAGTGTAGCCGCAACCGGATGGACGCTGGTCTGGGCGAGCGCCGGCCAGGCAAGAAAACAGACCGCAAGAAGCCTTATTGGAATGTCACTGCGCTTCAAGAAATGTCATCGGCGCGGATTCGGCACCACTGTAGGAGCAGGCGTTAGACCACCAGTCCACGCTGGCGGAGGGTCTCTAAGATCAGCCGCGCACTCGACTCGGGAGTACCGGCGCTGGCGTCCAGCGTGATGTCCGCATCGTCAGGCAGCTCATACGGATCGTCCACTCCCGTCATTCCCGGCAGCGCGCCCGCGCGGGCCTTGGCGTATAAGCCCTTTACATCCCGCTTCTCACAGACGTCCAACGGCGTGGAGATGTGTACCAGAACGCAATGCCCGAGTTTGCCGCCGGCCTGATCCACCATGCGGCGGACCAGCTTGCGGGCTGCGTCATAAGGGCTGACCACGGCGCAAATGACGCCGCCTTGATGCCGTACGATCTCCGACGCCACAAAGCCGATGCGGGCTATATTGGTGTCGCGATCCGCGCGGCTGAACCCGAGGCCGGCCGACAAGTGTGTGCGGACTACATCTCCGTCCAGAACGGTGAGTGTCCGGCCGCGCTCGGCTAGCAATTGGACCAGTACGCCTGCGATGGTTGATTTGCCGGCGGACGGCAAACCGGTCAACCAGACACAGAAGCCCTTTCCCAAAGAGCGCCCTGGCGCCGGCCCTTCGGATGGAGACGCCTCCATCATCCGAACCACGGTAGCAGCTCCCGTTCCGCTGGTAGCGGCCGCATTTGAATTCACGCCATTATTCATTCCCATACATCCTCCCTGCCATCTTGTACCGCCGCTTAAAACATCGCATGGTTCTAAGATGCGTTTGAGCTTCGCCCAGGGCTCTTAGCTAGTCTACTTCAGCTTCGAGCGCCGGTCTGCTATGAATAGTAATAGAACCTCTAGTAATTCTTGCGCTTCTCCCTATGTTGGATCGCGCGAAGGGTATGATACCCTTGAAACTCTCGCTAACGTAGTGGAAGGGCGCCAGAACAGGGAACTTGCACTAACTGCATAACTTATGACCACCGCCAGCCCACAACCTTCCGCCCTTCCTCCGGAGCAAATCTATGAACGGCTGCGCGCCATAGTCACCGAACGCCTGGCGTTGACGGCTGAGCAAATAGCCGCCTTGCGGCCCGACCTGCCCATTGTCCAGGGCCTGCAACTCGATTCTCTGGCGACGGTAACCTTCATCGCCGGGATCGAGGACGAATTCCACATCGAGCTGGACCTGGAGGACCGCGAGCGCATTACCACCATCGCGGATCTGATTAGCCTGATTCAGGAGCGAGCGCCTGTTGCAGAGCGCTAACTAGCTGCCAAATGAGCCGGATGTAATATGCAACTTCAATTGAAACATCGGACAATCGTAGACGTGTTGATTGGGCTAGCCAGCCAAACACGCACCGGCGCGCGCTTTGTCCGGAGAAATGGTACCGCCGAGTTCTACCCCTATCGGGATATTTTGGCATCGGCCCAGGCCGCCGCCGTGGGACTTCAGAAGCGAGGAATCAAACCGGGCGACCGGGTGGCGCTGATTCTGCCCACCAGCAAGGGGTTCCTGGACGCTTTCCTGGGCTGTCAATTGGCGGGCGCGGTTCCGGCGGCTCTCTACCCGCCTGTCCGGCTCGGAAAGCTGGACGAGTACTTCACCCGGACGCGGCAAATGTTGACCAAGATAGGCGCGCGTCTGCTGATCACCGACGCGCGGGTGAGGAAGCTGCTGGGTCCGGTGGCGAGCGGCGTGGAGTGCCTGGAAGCTGCAATCGACGTCATGGATCTGGATGGCGACGGCGCCGAGTGGCGTTTGCCCGAAGTGCAGCCCGATGATCCGGCGTTTCTGCAGTTCTCATCCGGAAGTACCCGGGAACCAAAGGCCGTCATCATGACCCATCGGAGTCTGACCGCCAATCTGGAAATGATGGCGTCCGCCTTTCGTTCGATACCCGACGCCAATCCCGAACACGGCGGCGTATGCTGGCTTCCGCTTTATCACGACATGGGGCTGGTGGGATGCATGCTCAGCGGCGTGTACTACCCCGCCACGGTCACCTACATTCCTCCGGAGGATTTCATCGTGCAGCCGTCGATCTGGTTGAAGACCATTTCGCGCTACAAAGGAATCATCTCCCCGGCGCCGCATTTCGCGTATCGGCTCTGCTATTCCAAGATCCGCGACGAGGAACTGGAAGGCGTGGATCTTTCGAGCTGGAGACTAGCGCTAAACGGCGCCGAGCCGATAGAGATAGAAGGTATGCGGTTATTCCAGGAGCGCTTCTCCAAGTGGGGGTTCCAGCCGCAAGCGATGACGCCGGTTTACGGGCTGGCCGAAGCAGGCTTGGCGGTTACTTTCTCGGATCTGGCGGCGCCGCCGCTGATCACCGAATTCGATCGCGAAAAGCTGGCCACCTGCAGCACGGCGGTACCCGGAGCCGGGCGCGAGCTGCCCAGCGTGGGGAAGCGGCTTCCCGGCCTGGATGTCGAGATACGGGACGCCAACAACCAGACCATGGCCGACAACCTGGTGGGCAAAATCGTGATCCGGGGCGCGTCCATTACACCGGGTTTCTTCAACGATCCGGAATTGACAGAGGCCGCCATCCAGGACGGCTGGCTGGACACCGGCGACCTGGGATTCTTCCATGAAGAAAATCTTTACATCGCGGGGCGCGCCAAGGATCTGATCATAATTCGCGGACGCAATTATGCTCCCCAGGAAATAGAGGATCTGTTGTTCGACGTTCCCGGCCTCAGGACCGGGTGCATGGTGGCCGTGAGCGCACCTGTAGGATCGGATGGCGAGCAGTTGATCCTGCTGGCCGAGAAGGATCTGCGCGTGCCGGTACCCGAAGCGGACCTGGCCGCCGCCATCGGCGACAGGATTCTGGCCGGGCTGTCTTTGAAACCCTACCTGGTCCAGATTCTCGAACCTGGAACGCTGCCGCGAACGTCGTCTGGAAAGTTCCGCCGCGCGGACGCGCTGCGTATGTTCCTGGCCGGTGAACTGGTGCCCCCGGAGAAAGTCACCGCGCTGAAGCTGTTCGTCGAGCTGGGTAAATCGCAGATCGCCTGGGGGCGGTTCCATCTGCGCAAGGAATAATGATTTTTACAAAAAATACAGAACAGCGCGCGCTAGCAAGCGTTCTTTTTCGTCTCTGCTTGCTAGCCATATGCGCGGCCGCATTGCTCTATTCGCAGGCGCAGAGCAACTCAGCCGACCTGAAGGGTTCAGTGCAGGATCCCTCGGGCGCCGCTATTGCGGGCGCGAATTTATCCATCAAGGATCCTCAAACCGGCCTGACCAGAAACATCGTCTCGGACCGCAACGGAGAGTACCTTTTTACTTCCCTGCCCCCCTCCCGGTACAACCTCAGCGTGGACGCGCCCGGCTTCGCCGTCCGGAATATCGAAGGCGTGGAGCTGCGCGTGGGCGACACGGTAAGTCTCAATGTTGCCATGTCGGTGGAACAGGTGGGAACCCAACTGGATGTGACCGCGCAAGCGCCCACCATCGACCCCGACCGCACCCAGCAGTCCAGCACTCTGGAACTGCAAACCATCGTTAATTTACCGATTAATCAACGCAATTATCTGGATCTGGCGCTGCTCACACCCGGAGTTTCCGATTCCAACACGTTGGTCGACAGCAACGATTACCGGATCGCGCAGACTCCGCAATCGGGGCTGAGCTTCGGAGGCAGCAACGGCCGCTCCAACGCCTTCTTCATCGACGGCGTGGAGAACTATTCGAACTCCGGAGGAGTGAGAATGTCGGTGAGCCAGGAGGCGGTGCAGGAGTTTCAAATCAACCGCAGCACTTTTTCAGCCGAGTATGGCGGCGCGGCCGGCGGCACGGTGAATATAGTTACCCGTTCGGGAACCAACAGCGTGCATGGAGATATTTTCGGATTCCTAAGGGCCACGGCGCTGGAGGCGCGCAATTATTTCGATCCGGGGAAGGCCTCCTTCACGCGCTCGCAGGCCGGCGCCACCATCGGAGCGCCCATTAAGCGCGACCGGACGTTCATCTTCCTGAGCTTCGAACGGCTGGACCGGCATGAAGCGGCCTTCGTCAGCATCCTGGACAATCCGTCCATATTGAACCAGATAACACCCTCCCAGCAGCAGCTGTTCGGTTATCTCACTTCTTCCAACAATCTGCTTTTGAGCCTGATCGCGCAACAGGCGGAAAAGCTGCTGGTGCCTTCCGCCAATCCCGCCGTGACCCAATTGTTCGATCAGAACAGCGGCGTGTTCCCGTTTTCGGAGGAGAATCCCACTTACTCGGTGCGTATCGATCATCGCTTGTCGGACCGCAACAGCCTGTTCTTCCGCGGGAATTTGAATACGCTTTTTCAGCATAACGCTCAACTGGGCGCCCAGATCGGCTACAACCGGGGTGAAAGCTTCAACCAGTTCGACGGCACCGTGGCGCTAGGCGATACCTTTGTGGCCACTCCGAATTGGGTTATCGAAACGCGCGCCATGTTCAACTACAACCGGAATTTCATCAATCCAGTGGATCCCAACGGCCCAGAACTCAATGTGGAGGGTTTTGGCTCTTTCGGCAGAGATACGTTTCTACCGTCGGCTACTTACGAACGGCACTACGAGCTGCTGCAAAACACCACCTATCACTCTGGAAAGCACACCGTGAAGTTCG
>Ga0302324_100021006_pt1 | contig 12744 bp, 11 predicted proteins | sample Palsa_T0_1_FD_201949 | JGI IMG/M metagenome (GOLD analysis project Ga0302324, IMG submission 201949) | Peat permafrost microbial communities from Stordalen Mire near Abisko, Sweden - Palsa_T0_1 | ecosystem: Environmental > Terrestrial > Soil > Palsa > Peat permafrost | place: Sweden: Abisko...
CATCGGCGAGACCGGCAACATCGGCCAGGTCAACTACGCCGCGTCCAAGTCCGGCCTGTTCGGCCTGACCAAGTCGCTGGCCAGGGAGACCCTTTTCCAGCGGCACCGGGCCCAGCATCCGGTCGGGCACGGGATCGGGCTGACCGTCAACGCGGTCACCCCCGGCTACATCGCCACCGACATGATGGCCACCATCCCGGACAAGGTACTGGACCGGATCCGGACCCAGATCCCGGTCGGCCGCCTCGGCACGCCGGAAGAGATCGCCCGCGTGGTCGCCTTCCTGGCGGCCGATGCGTCCTCTTACATCACCGGGCAGATCTGGGCCGTGAACGGCGGACTGGATATGTAAGGAAAGCGGTCTTCGAACGGATCTAACCAGCGCTGACCAGGCCACTGGAGCTCGTCATGAAAATGCTCATCGTGGGCGCGGGCGTGATCGGGACCGTCTACGGCGCCCACCTCGCGGCCGCGGGAAACCACGTCTCGGTGCTGAGTCACGGGCGCAGGACCGATGACGTGGCCGCGGGAGGCCTGTGCGCCCGCGATGTGCTCGGCGGCGGCCGGGTCGATGTCGAAGCCGAGGTGGTACCGGACGCCGGCGGGGACTACGACGTCGTCCTGATCGCGGTCCGGCGTGATCAGCTGGCCTCGGCATTCGCCGAGCTCGCGCTGCTGGCCGGAAAGCCGGCCGTGGTTTTCTTCGGCAACAACCCGTCGGGCCGGGCGGCCATCCCGGGTGACGTGCCCGGCGATGTCTACCTCGGGTTCCCTGGCGTCGGCGGCGTCATGGCCGGCGGGACCGCCGAGTACGTTCGCATCCGGCAGCAGCCCACCGCGTTTCCGAAGGCATCTGATTCCCGGCTGGCCGCGCTGGAAGCGACCCTGTCCGGCCGCGGGTTCGGCGTACAAAGGGTCATCGACATGGACGGGTGGCTTGTCTATCACGCCGCCTTCGTCGCGTGCGTCGCGGCGGCCCTGCACCGCTGCGGGACCGATCCCATCCGCCTCGCCGCGGACCGTCCGACCCTCACGCTCATGTGCCGGGCCATCACCGGGGCTTTCGGCAGCCTGCGCGCTGACGGTACGGGCGGATTGCCGCGGAACCTCGCCGTCCTGCACAGCCCGGCGCTGCGGGCGGTTGCCGTCCGGTACTGGGCCCGGACCATGCGCTCGCCGATGGGCGAGCTGGCCTTCGCCGCACACTCGCGGCACGCCGAGGCGGAGATGCGGGCCCTGGGCGACGACATGGCCGCCCGGATCACGGACTCCCCCGCGCTGACCGAGCTGCTCCGCCCGGTCGAGCACCAGCCGTAGCCATCTGGACGTCCATTGCCAGTTTCCTGCTACGAGCGTAGGTTTATGGCAGATCATCGGACCTCCGGACCCAGGGTTCGCGGCCAACGTCCCGACGGACTAGGTACTCACCGGAGGTGATCCAGGTGTTCATCTGGATGTGGATCAAACGGCGTCGCGCCGCGAAGCTGGCCAAGTTGCAGCAGACAGCGGCACCAACAACCGGAAGTTCCGCGTCGCCTGCGCCTTGACGGCCGGCCCGGTCGCCGGCCCGCCAGACCGGCCCCCGCGCAGGGATAGACGGCGGGAGGCATCCGGTGGTTCCTGCTGAGTTCACTGGGTACTTCACGGCGGCCGCGGCGGCCGCCGGGGTCCTGATCGGCCTGCTGTTCGTAGCCGTGTCGCTCCGTTCGGAGACCGTCTTCGGTGACGGCGCGTCGGCCGCGGGGCGGGCCCAGGCGGGCTCCGCGTTCATCAGCCTGTCTAACTGCTTCTTCGTCTCCCTGGTGGCGCTTATACCGAAGACCGGGCTCGGTGTGGTCGCCATCGCCGTGTCCATCATCTGCCTGCTGGCCAACGTGCGCATGCACGGACAGGTAGCCAGGCAGGAACTGCAGCTCGCGATGCTGGTGCTCAGCCTCGTTACGTATTTGTTTCAGCTGGTCATCGGCATCCTCCTGGTCATAAGCCAAGCGGATCACGCCCTGGTCTACAGCCTGGCCTACCTGGAGATTGCTCTCTTCGCGGTCGCGCTCAGCCGCGCCTGGGCCCTCGTCCAGGGAAAGCACCTGCGGCCGTCCAGCAAGCCCGAAACGGCCAGGCCGGCTGACCCGGTTACCCGGGCCACGGATGCAACTGCATGCGAGCTAGCTAACGCAAAGAAATGAGAAACAGACATGGCGAAGTATGGCAGTACGCGAACGAGCGTGCGGCTCGGCGTGGTGGCCATCGCGCTCAGTTTCCTGGCCGCGGGTGCCCTGGTGGCTGGCGCCAGTGCGGCTCCGGCGGCACCAAGTAACCCGCGGACGGGGCTGGTCGTCACCACCACTGGGGGAACCCTCCGCGGCATGACGGCGGGCACTTCGGATGAGTTCCTCGGCATCCCGTACGCGGCTCCGCCAGTCGGCCCGCTGCGCTGGCGGCCCCCGCAGCCCGCTGCTCCCTGGACCGGGATCCGGGCCGCCACGGCGTTTGCGCCGCACTGCCCGCAGCCGCCGTCGGGGTTCGGCGTGGCCAGCACGTCCGAGAACTGCCTCTACCTGAACGTCTACACCCCGGCGGACGCCAGGGCCGGCGCGCGCAACCTGCCGGTCATGGTGTGGATCCACGGCGGCGCCTTCATCGCAGGTGAGAGCGATGACTACAACCCCGCCGAGCTGGTGCGGCACGGCGTGATCGTCGTCACCATCAACTACCGCCTCGGCGCGCTCGGTTTCCTCGCCGACGCGGCGCTGGCCAGCCACCCGGGCGGGTCATCCGGCAACTACGGCCTGATGGACCAGCAGGCGGCGCTGCGCTGGGTGCAGGCCAACATCGGCCAGTTCGGCGGCAACCCTCGCAACGTGACCCTGTCCGGAGAATCCTCCGGCGGACTCAGCGTCCTGTCGCAGCTCGTCTCCCCCGGCGCCCGCGGCCTGTTCTCCCGGGCCATCGTGGAAAGCGGCACCTACGACCTGACCCAGGCCACGCTGGCCACCGCCGAGACCGCGGGCCAGGCCTTCGCCGCCAAGGTCGGCTGCGCCAGCCAGAGCGCGGCGTGCCTGCGTGCCCTGCCGGTCTCGACCATCGTGGACAACGAGGACTTCGCCGGCTACAAGCCCGACATCGACGGCACGGTACTCACCCAGTCGATCGGACCCGCGTTGGCCAGCGGCCAGTTCAACCGCGTGCCGGTGATCAACGGAACCAACCGCGACGAGTGGCGGCTGTTCGTCGCCCAGGAACAGCTGGACGGAGCCCCGCCGGTCACTGCGGCGAACTACGAGGCCAGTATCGCCTCCCTGCTCGGCGTCTCCGCCGCGACCGCGGCCATCATCGCGGCCCAGTACCCGCTCAGTGCCTACTCCAGCCCCCCGGTCGCGCTCGGCGCGGTCGGCACCGACGAGATCTTCGCCTGCCCGGCACTGACCGTCGACGAATCATTGTCGAAATACGTGCCGACCTACGCGTATGAGTTCAATGACCGCAGCGCGCCGGAACGCTACCTGGCGCCGGTGGGCTTCCCCTACGGAGCAGCGCACGAGTCCGAGGTCCAGTACCTGTTCAGCCTGCAGAACACTCCGTTCCCCGGCGTCCTCACCCCACCGCAGCAGCGCCTGGCCGCGGCCATGAAGCAGTACTGGACGAACCTGGCCAAGACCGGATCCCCCAACTCGCGCACCGAGCCGTGGTGGCCCCGTTTCGACAGCACCAGCGCGCAGCTGCTGTCCCTGGTCCCGCCCCGGCCGCAGGTCGAGACCGGCTTCGCCGCCGAACACCACTGCGCCTTCTGGGCCCTCGCCAGCTAGCCCCTTAACCCTGTTACGGAAGGATCGAACGTGACTGTGGATCCCCGGATATCGAACGTGTGGATGGTCGGCGGCGGCATCGCTAGCATGGCGGCGGCGGCGTTCCTGATCCGGGACGCCGGTGTGCCGGGGGAGAACATCCACATCTTGGAGACGCTGGATGTGCCGGGCGGCTCACTGGATGGCGCCGAGTCGCCGGTCGGCGCCGGTTACGTCACGCGCGGCGGGCGGATGCTTGAAGACGAGGCGTACCGCTGCCTGTGGAACCTGCTCGAGGGCATCCCCGACCGTGACGACCCCAGCAAGTCCGCGCGGCAAGGCATCATCGACTTCAACCGCCGGGTCACGACGCACGCTCATGCGCGGCTCATCGATTCCGGCCACGAGGTCCTCGACGCGGCGGCGTACGGATTCAGCACCCGCGATCGGATGGAGCTGATGCGGCTGCTCGCGCTGTCCGAGCACGCGCTTGGCGCCCGCCGGATCGATGAGATGTTCTCCCGGCATTTCTTCGAGACCAACTTCTGGCAGATGTGGCGGACCACGTTCGCGTTCCAGAACTGGCACAGCGCGATCGAACTGCGCCGTTACTTCATCCGGTTCGTCCAGGAGTTCCCGCGCATCCACACGCTGTCCGGGGTCCGCCGCACGGTCTACAACCAGTACGACTCGATCGTGGTGCCGCTGCAGGAGTGGATGCTGGCGAACTACGTCGACGTGCGCTTCGGGACGACGGCTGTCGACGCCGACTTCACCGACGAAGGTGGCCACCGCCGCGCGGTCAAGCTGCGCTATACCGAAAAAGGGCAGGACTCCGAACTCGAGCTCGAGCTCGGCGAGAACGACTACCTGTTCATGACGCTCGGATCGATCACGGCCGACTCGTCCTATGGCGGCCGCACCTCGGTGCCGGAGCTAATCCGCGACCGGCGGGACGGCGGCTGGGCGTTCTGGGACACGATCGCCCGCAAGGCCCCCGACTTCGGGCGGCCCAGCACGTTCTACGGAAACATCGACGAGAACAAGTGGGAGTCGTTCACCCTGACCATGCACGACCGCACGCTGCTGGACCGGATCATCAAGTACTCCGGCGACGAACCGGGCACCGGTGCCCTGATGACGTGGGTCGACTCCGGCTGGCTGATGTCGATCGTCGTCCCTTACCAGCCGCACTTCCCGGCTATGCCCGAGGACACCTACACGCTGTGGGGTTACGGGCTGCTCGTCGATGCCGACGGGGACTACGTCAAGAAGAAGATGTCACAGGCCACCGGCGAGGAAATCCTCACCGAGCTGATCGGCCAGCTCGGCTTCGACGACATCGGCGGCGAGGTGCTGAAGTCAACCGACGTGACGACCGTCATGATGCCGTACGCATCGGCGGTTTTCAGCCGCCGGATCCCGGCGGACCGGCCCAAGGTGCTCCCCGACCGCGCCGCGAACTTCGCTTTCCTCGGCCAGTTCACCGACCTGCCCGAGGACGTCGTCTTCACCGTCGAGTACTCCGTCCACGGCGCCATGCATGCCGTCTACCGCCTCTTCGGCGTCGAGGCGGAAATACCGCCGATCTACCACGGGCTCCTGGACCCCAAGGTCGGGCTGAAGGCACTCGAGTCCGCGTTCAGGTAAGCCCCGGAGGGCGGGAGCGGCGCGGCAGCATGGCTCTGCCCAGCTCCTGACTGCGACAACGACCAGGAACAGGCTGCGCGACCACCGCCCCAAAGTGGTGGACCTACAAGGCCAAGGTTGGCTCCTGGCGGGACTACTCAGGATGGAACGGCTGGCTCCGTTCCATCCTTACTGGACGCGGATGAGCTCGATCGAGATGAGGTAGATCCAGACGATGACGGAGAGCGTGAAAAATCTCTCGATGAGTCCGAAGATGGGCTTCAGTCGAGGACCGACGAGCCCCAGCGCACAGGCGACCGCACCAGCGAGCACCACCCAGCCCAACGTCACCAGGAGGCTCTTTGCGCTGTGCCATGCGGGGTAGTGGCTGAAAAGCCCACCCAGCCCTGTTGCTGCTGCGGCCACCGCCCCGAACGCGACAACCGCGAGAACCATGTGGATCGTCCCCTTGACCGTCTCGAAACGGTTACCCGATTGATCGGTGGGGAACGCGGGCATCAGCAAGCGCGCCGCCGCGTTTGCCAGCAGCAGCACGACGACGAGGGTGGGCACGTACGGATGCAATCCGGTCAGTGCCGCGGCGATGCAGATGCAGGCCACCGCTCCGGCAACGAGCTGCGCCCAGAAATAGCGGCGGTAGTCCCCTACGCCGTAGTCGCTGATGGCGTCGCGTACCGGGTCATACTTGGTCGGGAGCACGTGCAGCGCGACCAGGATGGCCAGCTGCGCCGACGCAGCGATCAGCGCGATCACACTGAAGGCGCTAATCAACATGGCATCCTCCGGGTCCGGTATAAGCACTTGCTTCGTAGCCGGGGTCCGGGGCGATGCCCCGAGAGGGTGCCAGCATCGCCAGCACCGTCCAGCACGGGCCGGGGACAGCTCAATCCGTGTCTACCTCTGACGGTACACCCACCTGGGCGTGCCGCTCCCATCGCCACCTGAGTAGCGGGAGAGAGCCGCTGGAACCCGCCAGCGGCATCGTTGGTCCTGATCATTTGCGTTAACGTGCCCGACTGGCAGCAGCCGGCCGCGTTCCGACGGCCTCGCCGTCTGGCGCCGGGCCCGGTGGCACGGCCTTTTCCGTGGCGTTCGACGCCGGCAGGAAGACCACGGTGAGGACGACGCCTACCACGGCGATGCCGGCTGACACGGCCAGCGCCAGGTCCATGCCGTGCACGAAGGCCGTCCGCACCGACGCGAGCAGCGCCGCCGAGTGGATCTTCTGGGCGACCGCTACGCCGCCGAAGACGCTCTGCCGGACGGTCGCGGCGGCAGCCGCAGGCAGACCCGACAGGTCCAGGCGGGCAAGATAGCCGGCGCTCAGCACGCTGCCGAGGACCGCGATGCCGAAGGGACCGCCGATCTTGTTGACCGCCTGCAGCACCGCCGCGCCGACGCCGCTCTTATCCGCGGACAGTTCGACCAGCGCGGCGGACATGGCAGTGGCCATGGCGATGCCCGTCCCCAGCCCGGCGAGCGCCATCCACATCCCCACGAACAGGCCGCTCGAACCGACACCCGTCATAGCCCCGGTGAACAGCCCGGCCGCGAGCAGAACGAACCCGGCGGTCACAGCCACCTTAGCGCCCACCAGGCGGACGACACGGGCCGCGGGAACGGCGCCGGCCACCAGCCCAGCGACCAGGGGCAGCAATCTCAGGCCCGAGCCCATCGCGTTCGCGCCGAGCACGCCCTGGAAATACTGCGGCATGGTGAACAAGATGCCGAGCATGGCCAGGATCGGCACCACGGCCAGGATCACGCCCCAGGTGAACGAGGCCGAGCTGAACAGGCTCAGATCGATGAGGGGCTGACCGCCGGGCCGGCGGGTCAGCCGGCGTTCCCAGGCGAAGAAGCCCACCAGCAACGCCACTCCGGCGATCATCAAAGCAAGGGCCCCGATGTCGCTCCAGCCGTCCTGACCGGCCTGGATCAGTCCGTAGGTCACCGCCACCAGCCCGCCGGCCGAGAACACCACCCCCACTAGGTCCAGGCCCGGGCGCTCGGTGGCGCGGGACTCCGGTACCAGGGCGACCACGGCGGCCAGGCTCACGACCACGACGGGCACGTTGATCAGGAATACCCAGCCCCACCAGTAACTGCTGAGCAGCCAGCCGCCGAGAATCGGGCCGATCGGGAAGGCCACGAAGGTGACCCCCGCCATCACCCCGACGGCCTTGGGCCGCTCCTGCTGGCTGAACAGCACCGTCAGGACGGAGAACGCCATCACGATCAGCCCGGCGCCGCCGAGCCCGATCAGTACCCGGGCCGCCAGGAACTCCGCCACCGATGTGGAGTACGCGCACGCCGCCGATCCGATCCCGAAGACTCCCAGGGAAGCAAGGAGGACCTTCTTGCGGCCGTAGCGGTCGCCCAGCAGGCCCGCCGGGAGCATCGCGGCGGCCAGGACCAGAAAGTATCCCGACGAGAACCACTGGAGATCGGACTCCGACGCGTGCAGCGCCTTAGCCAGCGTGGGCAGGGCCACGCTGAGCACCGTGCCGTCCACGCCCACAGCCAGGCCGGCCAAGCCCAGAGCACCCAGCGCCCACCACTTTCGTGTTCCGGACACCGCGACGGGCGCGAACGCGTCGCCGAGGACAGCAGTCACCGCATTTCGTCTCCCGTGTCTTCGCACGGTGAGGTGCGGGGCGCGGTCTCGTGACCGCGGGCGGCAAATGCGGTGTCGCGGACCTCGCGGATGGTCTCGTCGAGGGACACGACGGCTGCTTCGATGTGCTCCCTAGCCGCGTCTGCGGGCAGGTCCATGGCAACTTGCAGGTTGAGTCCCACGTCGAAGATGCTGGTGATCACGGTGTCGAACAGTTCCAGGCTGCGGCGCGCCTGCTCAGCCGGAGGGACGGCGGCCCCGTTCTGGTCCGGCGGGAGGTCCTTAAGCACAGCAGTACCGCCGGGAACGCCGCGATCGCGCGGCCGCTCCGGTCGTGCCATGCACAGTCGGTGGCTGACGCATCAGTGAGGTACCTTTGGTCCGATCCGGCCATGACCGGTCGAGCCGCCGGGGTCCCGAGCGACGCGCCTGCCCGCACCTTTACTTCGGCCTGGTGCGGGACGCTTGCCAATATTAGTCTTTCTTCACAATACGCCCCGGCCGCGGTCTTGGATACCCGCAGCCACATTATCGTTTCGACCCGCATTCAGCTGCGACTTTTACCCGGGTGCGGCTGCCGGGTCCGGAGCAACATTTTCGAAGTTACTGCACTTTTCCGGATTCCCTCCATTCGCGAATTTGCGGATCGGGTGCGGGTAAATTTACGTCGCGGATAACGGGGCGCCTGCTTTTCTCAGCGACGGGTAGTCCATCTCGGCCCGGTCCGGTCCCACGCCGACTCCCACGCGGCGAGCCGCCGTCGGTCCAGGACCAGGCGGGACAGCGCATAGACCAACAGCAGCACCAGCCCGGCGAGGCCCGCCACCAAGGCGCCCGCGATCAGCGCGTAAATGATCATGACGGCGTGGCCGGCTGGCGGCGCAACGGGCTGACCCGACGGATTCAGCCATACCGATATCCGGGTACCCGCGGACGCGCCGGCGATGGCTGGCGTCGTCGCGGTGGTCAGCACGCCGGAGTGCTGACCGCGCCCCGGGACGAACCACCGCGCCTCGACCTGTCCGACGCGGGCCAGGTCGCCGAGCGCCGGGCCGTCCCGAAGCACCACGGCCGCCGCCGGGCGCAGGCCGACGGCAGCCGCCCGCTGCGACTGATAGGTGTGGGTGCCGACGATGCACGCGAAGGCCACGGCCGCCAGGAAGGCGACGAACAACGCGACCAGGACCACGCCCTCGATCCGGTCGACGGGTCGGCGCAGCGCGTTCCGCCCGGTGAGCAGCCGTGCCAGCCGGGACACCCGGCGGGCCTTGACGTTGGTGGTCACGGGCGGCCGGCCTTCGCTCGGCGGACCGGGGCTGATGCGGAGGATGACACGGCGGGACTCCTGGAAGGCACATCGTGGTGGGGCTGGTTGATGTGCCGCCGGGGTCCTGAGCGGCGGAGGCCGGGCGGGATCCGCGTCGTGAATCGCGTCACTAGCCCGGATGGCTGTCCCATAACGGTAACCCGTCCACGTCTTGTGTTGGACCACCCCGTCGCGGGGCCGAGCGAAGCCGACCCCGCCCGCCGCTGAGCGGTGGTCCCGCATCCGCCTCCGCCGGCCCGCCTCCACCGTTCGGCTCCACCCGTGCGAAGGGGGGCCCCTTACTGCTGGCGGCGGAATGCCTTATCCGTAAGGAAAAAGGAGTATGATTAAGGTGTTGCTCCGGACCCCGGCAGCTGCACCCGCGTCATTTCCGCGGGAGCAGCCGCAGGACCGGAGCTTTTTTGTTCGTACACGGCACGGTGCAGGCCAGACGCCACAGCCAAGGGACGGTGAGACTCCCCGGGAGAACCTGTTCTCCCTATCGCGATCTACCCAGCATGACCGACCACCGCGTACATCACCTGGTCACTGACCTAAGGAGTCGGTTATGGGCATCATCGCATGGATCGTTCTCGGCCTGGTCGCAGGCTTGCTCGCCAATATGCTGATCCCCGGCAGGAGATCACAGGGCCTCATTTTGACCTGCGTGATCGGCATCCTCGGGGCGCTGGGCGGCGGCTGGGCCGCCACCCGCCTGTTCCACGTCCACACCCTGCACGGGTTCTTCAACCTGTCCACCTGGCTCACCGCCATCGTCGGCGCAGCCGTCCTGCTGCTCATCTTCCACCTGATCAGCGCGCGGTCCACTGGTTCCGGCCGGTCCCGCCGCCGTTCCGGCCTGTTCGCGAATCGTTGAGCAACGCCAGCACGGTGTCCCGCAAACGGCACAGACGTGCCGGGCGCCACGGTCTACCAGCAGCAGTCAACAACTGAGATCGGAGTACGTCATGATCATCATCGGGCTCGTCATCCTGATCGCGGCGGTGGTCGCCGGCGTGGCCGGCGTCCTGGCCAATAGCGGCAGCGGGCATCCGCTTACGCACCACTTCGCCGTGTTCGGCTACCACGTGACCGGCTCCACCGGCACGCTGTTCCTGAGCGGCATCGTGGTCGGGGCGCTCGGCATGCTCGGGCTGAGCCTGCTGCTGGCCGGCGCCCGCCGCACCTCCCGCCGCGGCCGCGAGGCCCGCCACGGGCTCACGCAATCCCGCCGCGAGACCGCCACTGTCACCCAAGACCGCGATGACCTCATCGGCCAGCGGGAGACCGCCCGCGCTTACACCGCGAGCACGCTGGACGACGATCCGGCCGCCAGCGGCCGCGGTCGCAGCGCAGCCGCCGACGGTCGCAGCGCAGCCGCCGATGGCGGCCGGCACAGCAAATGGCACCTGTTCCAGCCCCGATCCGTCGCCGCGCAGCCGGCCGACCCATCCGACCCATCCGACGCGTCGGTGCCGGCGGTAAACGAGGATGCCGCCGATGTCCCCGCTGACGCGTCCGTCGCCTCGGACTAGCCAGGCCACCGTGGGCGTCGTCCCCAGGATTAATATTCGAATCCAGCCCCTCACCATATACAACAGCTGCTAGGAGCTACTCATGATTATCTTCGGCATTCTTCTCCTCATTATCGGCTTCGTCGCCGGGATCGCCATTCTCTGGACGATCGGTGTCGTCCTCGTCATCATCGGCGTGATCCTGGCGCTCCTCGGCATGACCGGGCACGCAGTCCGCGGACGCAGGCACTACTTCTAATCGCTCGCCGGGCAGTCCCGCCCTGCTTGCGGGACTGCCCGGCGGCTCGCCGCACCGGCATTTCATGATCTCGCGCGGCTCCACAATGGAGGACTGACTAATCAAGACCATGAATCCCGTGCTGACGGGACCGCTCTCTCCGGAACTGCTGCACCGCATGGATGCGTACTGGCGGGCCGCCAACTACCTATCGGTCGGCCAGCTCTACCTCTACGACAATCCGCTGCTGAAAAAGCCGCTCGAACTGTCGCATGTGAAACCGCTGGTGGTCGGGCACTGGGGTACCACACCGGGCCAGAATTTCATTTATGTTCACCTGAACCGGGTCATCAAGAAGTACGACCTGGATATGTTCTATATCGCTGGTCCCGGTCACGGCGGCCCGGCGCTGGTAGGCCATACCTACCTCGAGGGCAGCTACAGCGAGATCTATCCGGACATCAGCCAGGATGAAGCCGGGATGAAACGGCTGTTCAAGCAATTTTCGTTTCCGGGCGGGATCTCCAGCCATGTCGCGCCGACGACTCCAGGATCGATCCACGAAGGCGGTGAGCTGGGTTATTCGCTCAGCCATGCTTTCGGGGCCGTGTTCGACAATCCTGGCCTGATCGTCGCCTGCGTGATCGGGGACGGCGAGGCCGAGACCGGTCCGCTGGCAACCGCGTGGCACTCCAACAAGTTCCTCAGCTCGGTCCGCGACGGGGCCGTGCTGCCGATCTTGCACCTCAACGGGTACAAGATCAGCAACCCCACCGTGCTGGCCCGGATAGAGGAGGCGGAACTGGGCCAGTTCCTGCGCGGTTGCGGCTGGGAGCCGCACTTCGTGACCGGCGACGACCCCGACGAGATGCACCAGCTCATGGCCAGCGCCCTCGACGATGCGATCGAGGGCATCCACCGGATCCAGGACCATGCGCGCAGCTCCGGCGACGCGGGCCGGCCGCGCTGGCCGATGATCGTGCTGAAGTCGCCGAAGGGCTGGACGGGCCCGAAAGTCGTCGACGGCCTGCAAGTTGAGGGTACGTTCCGTTCCCACCAGGTGCCGCTGCTGGTCGATTCCGATCATCTCGAGCACGTCGGCCAGCTGGAAAGCTGGATGAAGAGCTACAAGCCGGAAGAACTGTTCGACGCCGACGGCCGCCTCCTCCCCGACCTGGCCGAGCTGGCCCCCGAGGGGGACCGGCGGATGGGCGCCAATCCGCACACCAACGGCGGCGTCCTGCTCCGTGACCTGCGCATGCCGGACTTCCGGGTGCACGCCGTGGAGGTGCCATCACCCGGTGCCGTCGACGCCCAGGACACGCTCGTACTCGGCAAGTTCCTGCGCGACGTGACCGTCTTGAACGAGGCGCAACGGAATTTCCGGGTGTTCGGTCCCGACGAGACGCTCTCGAATCAGCTGGGCGCCGTCTTCGAGGTAACCAGCCGCCAGTGGGAGGCCCGGACTCAGCCGAACGATGAATTCCTCGCGCCCGATGGGCGGGTGCTGGACTCCATGCTCAGCGAGCACCAGTGCGAGGGCTGGCTGGAGGGCTACCTGCTGACCGGGCGGCACGGCCTGTTCAACTGCTACGAGGCATTCATCCACATCGTCGACTCGATGTTCAACCAGCACGCCA
>Ga0302324_100021007_pt1 | contig 12744 bp, 10 predicted proteins | sample Palsa_T0_1_FD_201949 | JGI IMG/M metagenome (GOLD analysis project Ga0302324, IMG submission 201949) | Peat permafrost microbial communities from Stordalen Mire near Abisko, Sweden - Palsa_T0_1 | ecosystem: Environmental > Terrestrial > Soil > Palsa > Peat permafrost | place: Sweden: Abisko...
ACTCGGCGCTGGCGGCGTGATCGACCGTGAATCCGGCCGATGTTAATCCGCGAATGACCGCGTCTGCGACGAGCTCATCGTCTTCGACCAGGAGTATGCGCATAGGCGGTTGCGGCGCGAAGATGAACCAGCGCTGTGGCCTCGCCCGAGTCAGCTTGATGTGAGCCGCTAGCTGGCCATCGCGACGGCAGCCCGCTCCCGGCTCACGCTATGGACGCGTACGCCGTCAGTTCGGATTGAGGCAACCCCCAGTGCCCGCAGTAAAGCTGGGCGTGACGCTGGCCGAATCGTCGCCGTAGGGACTGACGATTCCCGGCGGATCTACCGTTATCGTCGTGAGATCCGTGGCCAGCATGGGCAGCCAGAACGTGGAGGTAGTCGTGGTTTCGGTACCGGCTACCGTCGCGGTCGCCGTCAGCTCCGACTGCACCCAATCGGCATGATCCTGCGGATAGGTCACGGTCAGGCTGGCCGCGCCATTGATGGTGGTACCGCCCGTCAGTGTGGTCGCTGCCGTTGTGACCGTGCCGGGAGACACGGCCGCGATGTTGCCCGGATCGAGCTTGCCGTTTTGGTTGGTGTCCTCGGAAACCTCGTAGACGCCGGTGCCGGCGACGTCCTCATTGGCGCACACGACCACGCCAGGCGGCGTGGCCGTATAGGGGGCACCCTGCGGATCCCCGGTCTGAACCCAAGCGGAATTGAACACCACCCATCCGCCCTTGGCGTACTTCAGCGACTTGATCGCGAGCGTGACGGTCACGCCATTGACGGCATTGCCGGACGCGTCCTGGGCCTGCACCACGAACGGCATGATGAACTGGGTATTGGTGGGATCAGCCGTGATGGTGTTGCCGGTACCGAGCGACAGGTAGACCGTCTGACCGCCGACCGTCAGGTCGACGGTAGCGGGCGGCACTGCGGGCACCGCGGGAATGCTGGCCGTAATGACCACGCCGTTGGTGGCACTGGAGGTGCTGCTCGCCGTATAGACGGTCTGCGCCTTGCCTTGCACGTCGGTGACGGCCGAGCCGACCGACAGTTGGCCGCCGGTGACATCGGTCAACTGGAAGGAAACCGTCTGACCGTCCACCAGGTTGCCGGCGGGATCGCGCACGATCGCGGTCACGGTACTGGAGCCGCTGGTCAGGATTGAGGCCGGGCTGGCCTGCAGATCGATCGTTGAGGGATCGGTGGCGATGAAAGTCACCGGTAATTGCGCCGACACGCCGGTGGCCGATGCCGTGATGATGCCAGGGCCAGCCGTGGTGTCCGAGATCGTCACCGATGCCGACCCGGCGCTGTTGGTCGTGGCCGTAGCCGTGGTGGCCGTGCCACTGCCGTTGAAAGTCCCGCGCGTGGTCGAAAAGGTGATGGTTTTATTCGCCTGCGGCGCACCGGCGCTCGACCACACCAGCGTCACCGGCTGGGTCACCCCGATGGCAATCAGAGCGTCGGCCGTCGGCACCGTGAATGCAAAGTCCTGATTGCTCACCGAGACGGTGGCCGCTGCGCTTTGTCCGAGCGCAGTGGCGGTCACGGTGTCGCTACCGGGCTTGCTTCCGGTCATGGTAAACGTGGCGTGCCCGCTGGTGTCGGTCGTCAGACTGGCCGCGCTGAGCGTGTTGCCGGCGGCCGATGCCACCGTCACGGTCTGCCCTGAAATCGGCGCACCCGCCGAGTCGGTCAGCGAGACGGTGAATGTGCCCTGGTTGCCCTGGATCAGGCTCGCCGGACCGCTAACCGCGAGCGTCGTGCCCACGACTCCGACCGTGACCGTTCCCGACTGCTTACCGGCCGTCGCGGTGACGGTGATGCTTCGGTTGGTCGGGTTACCCGCGGTCCCGAGCGTTGCCGTGGCCTGACCCTCGGCATTGGTAGTTGCGGTCGTGACCGCCAAGCCGCCGGAGGTGGCGCTGAATGTGACCGGTATGCCTGTGAGGAAATTGTTGTCAGCGTCACGCACGAAGGCGGTGATGGTGGCGCTGGCTGAATTGTTGGAGGGAATCTGGGGCAGGCTGGTCGTCATCGACACCGCCGCCACCTTGGCGGCCGCACCGCCGCTGCTGCTGCTGCTGCTGGTGCTGACCGTGGCAAACGAACTGGTGCCGTTGCCGCCGCACCCGGCCGCCGCGGTCAGCGCCGCAAGTAGGAATATCCATCCAAGTTTTCGCATCGTATTCACCTGAACTGTCGGTCTGTGTGCTGTCCGCCTGATTCCCCGGCAGGCGATCAATTGACGCTAACCCCTTCCCGTAAGATCTTCGGTGTAACGAAGATCAGCAGCTCATCTTTATCATCGGTTCGAGTCGTCTGTTTGAACAGATTTCCCACTCCTGGAATGTCGCCCAGCCACGGCACCTTGGTGGACTGCAGGCTCTGGGTGGTCTCCAGAATGCCGCCGAGCACCACGGTTTGGCCGTCACCCAGGACCACCTGAGTCGAGATGGTGCGCGTGTTGATCGCTGGTACGTTGACACCGCCGGAGGCCACGACGACTGTTCCAACGCTGTCATCCGAGACCGTCAGATCAAGGATGATGCGGTTGTCGGGCGTGATCAGTGGCTTGACCTTGAGCGACAGCACCGCCTTCTTGAAGTCGATCGTGGTCGCGCCGCTGGAAGCGGACTGCTGGTACGGAATTTCAACGCCCTGCTCGATCGATGCCTCCTTCTGATTGGCCGTGATCACGCGCGGCGAGGAGATGACGGTGCCGCGGTTTTCGGTCTGAGCAGCGGACAGCTCCAGGTCCACGAGAAAATCGGATCCGAGAATGCCGAGCGCGATGCTGCCGGCCGGAGTGGCGACCGGCAGATTGACGTTGTAGCGATTGGTCGCGGTAGCGCCGGTCGGGATACTGACCGGGTACACCGTGCCGTTGGTCGACAGGTTGGTCAGCGCCGAGCTGATGCCCTGATCGGTGCCGGCTGCCGTGCCGGTAGTCTCATACAGTCCATTGGTGCCATTGGCGCGCGTCGCGGTCACGCCGAAACGCGCGCCCAGATCACGCTCGAAATCATTGGTGACGATCACGATACGCGACTCGATCAGCACCTGCTTGACGGGGATGTCGAGCGTAGTCACCAGGCGACGTACGTCCGCGAGCCGATCCGCGGTGTCCTGCAACAGCAAGGTGTTGGTACGGTCGTCGACCGAGACGCTGCCGCGCGAGGACAGTACGGAATTGGAGTTCGCGGTACCCCCGCTGGTCCCCGTGCCCTTGAGCAGCGTGGCGATATCCGAGGCCTTGGCGTAGTTGACCTGCAGATATTCCGCGTGCACCGGTTCGAGCGCCTGGATGTCCTTCTTGGCGGACAGGTCGGCCTTCTCGCGCGCGGCCAGCTCATCGGCCGGCGCTACGATGATGACGTTGCCTTGCTGGCGCTTGTCGAGGCCCTTGGTTCGCAGCACGATGTCAAGCGCCTGGTCCCACGGAACGTTCTGCAGTCGCAGCGTGACGCTGCCCTGAACGCTGTCGCTGACGACGATGTTCTGGCCGCTGGCATCGGCCAGCAGCTGCAGCACGGCCCGCGTCTCGATGTCCTGGAAGTTCAGCGTCAGGCGCTCGCCCTTGTATTCCTTCGGCGCATTGGCGGGATTCGCCGTCTCGACCTTGCGCACCGGTGACACTTCGACGACGTACTGATCATCCGACTGGTATGCGAGCTGTTGGAAGTTGCCCGTGGCATCGATCACGATGCGCGTACCACCGTTGAGTCGCTCGGCATCGAAGCCCGTAACCGGGGTACCGAAATCCAGCGTGTCGTAACGGCGGGTCAGGGTCTTCGGCAGATCCGTGCCGGCGAAGTCCACCAGGATCTGCGAGCCCTGCTGCTTCAGATCGATCGGCGTGCGCGGATCGGACAGGCGCACGATCAGCCGGCCCCCGCCGGTGTCGCTGCGGCGAAAGTCGATGCTCTTGATGGCGCGATTGGGGCTCGCAGCTGCGGCCGCCACCGAGGCGGTCGGGGCGGCGGCGCCGGAACTCTTGGCGGCAGCGCGCGTGTCGGCGACGGCGCCGACCAGCACGACGATATCGTTGCCGCTGACGCGCGTCTGATAAGGCAGCTGCTGGTCGAGATTGAGCACAATGCGTGTGCGTCCGTTGGCCTCGGCGGCGAGCACGGTATCGACGCCGGCGGAGCCGACGTCGATGCGGCGCGACGGTAACGCCAGCGCGGTATTCGGCAGGTCAAGGGAAATGCGCGCCGGCTTGTCGATGGTAAATGACAGCGGTTCCGGCGCCGGCCCGGACATGTGCAGCGTCAGCTGCAGCTGATTGCTGCTCAGCGTCTGAACGTCGATCGTTTGCAGGGTATTCGGGGTCGCCGCCGCGTCAGCCGCCGCTGCAACTGCGCTTCGGGCGCTCAGGGCCACGAGCATCCCGGCAGCCCAGGCGATGGCCAGCAAGGTGCTGCGTGCGCGCAGCGTGTGGAGGATGGACCGTTTCATTCGATGTGTCTCCCTGCCGATCACTCGTTCAACCCCAGGGCTGCAGGCCGTTCAATGTAGCCGCCCAGTCCGTCGGGAATGATCTCTACCAAAGCGATCTTCGAAGGCGTGATGTCGGTAATCTTGCCGTCATTGGTGCCGATGTGTTCGCCGATGACAACGCGGTGTACGCGGCCGTCCTTGGTCGCAACCAGGCCGTAGCGGTTCCCGCCCAGACTAAGCGTGCCGACCATTTTCAGCGTGTCGAGCGAGAACTGTTCGAGGAACTCACGATTGCGCTTGCTGTCCGGGCGCAGGCCCGCGCTCATCCCGCCGGAGCCGCCGGGCACGAACGGCGAGCGCAGCTCCTGATCGGTGTAGGTGTAAGCGTCATAGGGCTTGACCTCCGGCAGCGGTTCCACGCGTCCGCCGGGCTCCTTCTTGGTCGCGTCGATGAAGCGATCGAGATCCCCATCGCGACCGCTGCAGCCGGCCAGCAGACCCACGACCAGCGCCGCGAGCACTGCCAGGCGCGCCAGCGGCCTTTCTGCGGCGCTGTTGTATCGTTCACTCATCGCTAGCTTCCCGCGCCGTGACGCTTGGCCTGATCGGCTTTGCGCTTCTCGGCTTCTGCCGCCGCAATTTCGTCGTCATCCAGATACCGATAGGTCTTGGCAGTCAGGTCAAGCTGCAGCTGATCAAAGGCGGCGTTCTTGTCTTTGCTGACCGGCGTGATCTGAATGTCGTGCAGCGTGACAATACGCGGCAGCGCCGCGATACCGCTGACGAATGCGCCGAATTCGTGGTAGCTGCCGGTGAGCTGAATGTGAATCGGCAGTTCGGCGTAAAAGTCCTTCTTCACTTCCTGTCCAGGCTGAAACAGCTTCTCTTCCAGTGCCGCAGCCAGGCCGGTTTGCGAAATGTCCACCAACAGATTCGGCACCTCGGTTTTGCTCGGCAGTTGTCGCAGCAGCGCGCCGAAGGATTTCTCGATGTCGCTCAGTTGCTGCTTGTAGATCGCGAGGTTGATGGCCTTGGAATGCTTGCTGCGGAATTCGTTGCGCAGCTGCTGTTCCTGGTCTTCGCGCTGCTGCAGTTCGGGCATGCGATCCTGCCAGACGAACACGTAGATCAGGCCGATCGCAACCGCAACGAAGCATGCTCCCACCGCCGCGGCGCGTACTGCAAACGGCCAGCGTCCCGGATCGCGCGGATCGAGGGCTCGCAGTTCGTCGATGAAGCTCATTTGGCGCTCCCGGGGACGGGCCGCGCCGGCCGCTTGACGGCGCCGGTGTCATCCGCCGTATCGGGCACTGTGATCTGCTGGGCGTCGAGCACGAAGCTGCTGCCGGCCGTATCGGTCTTGGTCTGGACCACTTCGAGCTCGGGCTTCTCCAGCCATTGCGAGGCCGAGATGTTGCGCATCAGGGCCGACACGCGCGTGGAGGACTGCGCCACCCCATCGAGTTTGAGCTTATTGCCGGTCTGCTTTACCGAGGTCAGATAGGTGCCGTCGGGCATCTCCTTCACCAGCTCGTCGAACAGGTGTACCACCTCGGGACGCGAGCGCTGCAGGGTCTCGATGATGCGCATGCGCGAGATGAATTTCTGCTTCTGCGCCTCCAGGTCGTTGATTTCCTCGATCTGCTTGTCGAGCACCTTGATCTGGGCGCGCAGCCGGTCGTTGCGTCGTTCCTGCGCGTCGATCATCGAGCCAATGAGCAGATAGGCAATGAAAGCCGCGATCGCAGCCAGTGCCGCCGCGGCACCCAGTGCCACGAAAAATGCCAGTTTTCGATCCCGTCGCTGCTGGTCGCGCCACGGAAGCAGATTAATACGCGGCATTAGTCAAAGCTCCGCAAGGCGAGGCCGCAGGCGGTCAGCAAGGCGGTGGCATCACGCTGGACTGCTTGGGCGCGCGCGCGCGCGGACAGTTTCATCTGCCCCAGCGGATCGCCGCGCTCGGCGCTGATGCCGACGCGGCTCTGCACCACGTCGGCGACACCGGCGATATTGGCGCAGCCGCCGCAGATCAGGATCTTGTCCGGCTGCTCGCGGCCGCTGCCGGAGGCCAGATAGAACTGCAGCGAGCGGCTGACCTGCTGCGTCATGTCGTCGATGAAGGGATCGAGCACTTCGGCCTGGAAATTCCCCGGCAGACCGCCCTCTTTCTTGGCGCGGCCCGCTTCCTCCATCGACAAGCCGTAGGTCCGCATGATCTCTTCGGTCAGCTGCTGGCCGCCGAAGGCGAAATCGCGGGTATAAATGACCTTGAGATTGCGCAGCACACTGAAGGTGGTATTGCTGGCGCCGAAATCCACCACCGCGACACAGTGGTCGATACCGCCGTCGGGCATCTGATGCGTCATCAGGCGGCAGGCATTCTCGAGCGCGAAGGCTTCGACGTCGACGATGCGCGCGGTCAGCCCGGCCGCAGCTACCGCGGCGCGGCGTTGTTCGACATTCTCGCTGCGGGAAGCCACCAGCAGCACATCCACCGAATCGTTGTCCTTCTCCGACTGGCCCAGCACCTCAAAGTCGTAGCTGACCTCATCCATCGGGAACGGGATATATTGATCGGCCTGCATCTCAACCTGCGCTTCGAGGTCGGAATCGCGCAGGCCGCGCGGCATCTGGATAACCTTGGTGATGGCGGCGTCGCCGCTGATCGCGATCGCAACCTCGTGACTCTTGGCCCCGGAGCGCTTCACAGCGCGGCGAATCGCCTCGCCCACAGCCTCCGGATCGACCAGGGTCTTCTCATTCATCGCATTGGTCGGGGTCGGCTCAGCCGCGTACGCCTCGACCCGGTATTGGCCGCCGCCCATGGTCAATTCAATGAGCTTGATCGACGAGGTGGTTATGTCCAACCCGAGCAGCTGGCGGTACTTGCGCGATAGTAGAAACACTTTTTCGAGACCTTTCAGTAGGCTACGCGCGTTTTAGGACGACCCTGTCTCATTATGTCAGAAATATATATCAGCCAGAACGCGATTACGACGTGAGTGCGCTCACTGTTACGACCGTGCACGCCTTAACCTTAAACTGGCGGTGGAATGCTGCGGCGTGATGGAGGTCTAACTTCCACGTTCACCGAAAGGCGAGCTTTGCCATAGGCTGCGCGCCTTTGCGGTGCGCTGCTATGCTGCAACGTAGCCATAATTCCTGGCGCCCGTGACTGCGGGCGAGTCCTCACGCGCTCGGCACGTAAGCCGACGATAGCGGAAATTAGAGCCTAACTTCGTGAAGATGAGCACTTTTCGCATCGTCGGACTGGTCGTTATCGTGTGCCTCGGGCTGGTAGCGGTGGCCGCCTATGCACTGCTCGCGAGCTATATCTACCTGGCGCCATCATTGCCAACGGTGGATGCCATGCGCAGTGGCAGCGTGCCGGTGCCACTGCGAATCTTCACCCGCAGCGGCGAACTGATTGCGCAAATCGGCGAGAAACGCCGTGTACCGGTTGCCTACGATGATGTGCCGGTGCTGGTGCGCGAGGCCTTTGTCGCCGCCGAAGATCAGCGCTTCTTCACGCACCACGGTTTCGATTACAGCGGCGTGCTGCGCGCGGCCGTGGTCGACCTGACCTCCGGGGATTTCACTCAGGGCGCCAGCACGATCACCATGCAGGCGGCGCGCAACATGTTTCTGAGCTTCGACAAGACCATTCGCCGCAAGCTGCAGGAAATATTTCTCACCTACCGCATGGAACACGAGTTCAGCAAAGAGCAGATACTCATCACCTATCTGAACGTGATCTTCCTCGGCCAACGCTCGTACGGCGTGGCCGCGGCCGCGGAAACGTATTTCGGCAAGCCGCTCGATCAGCTCTCGGTAGCCGAAGCCGCAACGCTCGCCGGCATTCCGCAGGCGCCCTCGCGCTTCAACCCGATCACCAACCCGAAGGCCGCGCAGGTGCGGCGCCACTACGTGCTCACGCAGATGCAGAAACTCAACTACATCGACGCCAGCACGGCGCAGCGCGCGGCGCAGGAGCCGGTCGAAGCGCGCGATCACGGCATTCAATACGACGTCGAGGCTCCGTACGTCGCCGAAATGGCGCGCGCCGAGATCGTGAGCCGCTACGGCGACGACGCGGTGAACCAGGGCTACCGGGTCTACACCACGATCGACGGGCGGCTGCAGACGGCGGCGAATCGCGCCGTGCGCATCGGCCTGATCGAATATGACCGTCGCCACGGCTACCGCGGTCCGCTCAAACAACTCACCCTCGATGAACACAGCGCGCCCTCAAAGCTCGATGCCGCGCTCAGCGTGGTGCCCGAGATCGGTGACCTGCATCCGGCGCTGGTGGTATCGGTGGCGCCGACGGCGGCCCGCGTCTATATACGCTCGATGGGCTTTGCGCAGATCGAGTGGGAGGGCTTGTCCTGGGCGCACAAGCGGATTTCCGACACGCGCGTGGGCGCGCCACCCAAGCACGCGGACGACGTCGTGCAGCGCGGCGATGTGGTCTACGTGGTGACTAACGGGCGGGGCGAGGCCGCGCTCGCGCAGCTGCCCGAGGCGCAAGGCGCACTGGTGGCGCTGGATCCGAACGACGGTGCGGTCGCGGCGCTGGTGGGCGGGTTTGATTATTTTGACAACAAGTTCAATCGCGTGACCCAGGCGCGACGCCAGCCGGGCTCAGGGTTCAAGCCGTTTCTGTATTCGGCCGCGCTCGAGAATGGCTTCACGCCCTCGACCGTCGTCATGGATGCGCCGATCGTGTACGACGATAGCGGCCAGGAGAAGATCTGGCGGCCGGAAAACAATGAAAAGAGCTTCTCCGGGCCGACGCGACTGCGCGAGGCGCTGGTGCATTCGCGCAATCTGGTGACGGTGCGCGTCGTGCGGCAGCTTGGCATCGAAACCGCGATCGATTACGCATCGAAGTTCGGCTTCAAGCCCGACGATATGCCGAAGGACATGACCATTGCGCTCGGCAGCCTGCCGGCAACACCGCTGCAGATGGTGACTGCCTATGCCGTGTTCGCCAACGGCGGCTATCGGGTAGATTCGAATTTTATCGATCGCATCGATGACGCCTCAGGCCGGATCGTGTTTCAAAATACGCCAAGGCTCGTGTGTGAGAGCTGCGATGCACCCATGGCGGGTGCCGACAGCGCGGCTGCTCCCGGGGACAGCTCGTCGGCGCCCGGCGCTGCGGCGGGTGCGGGCGTTGCGGGCGCCACTGTCGGGGCCCGGTCCACTGCCGGGGCCGGCGCTGGGGCTGGGGTCGGCGACCTCGACCACGCTCCGCCCAATCCTCTGCCCTCCCTGATCGCAGCCAACCGCGTCGCCGAGCGCGTGATTTCGCCGCAGAACGTATGGATCCTGGACGACATGATGGCCGATGTCATCACGCGAGGCACCGGCGTGCGCGCCGGCATGGCGCTGCACCGCAAGGACATCTCCGGCAAGACCGGCACCACCAACGAGGCGCGCGACACATGGTTCAACGGCTTCAATCGCAATATCGTGGTGACCGTCTGGGTTGGTTTCGACCTGGAGCGCCCGCTGGGCGAGGGCGAGGAAGGCAGCCGCACAGCGGTGCCGATTTGGGTTAATTTTATGCGCGAGGCGTTGCGCGGCCAGCCCGATCGGCCGCGCCCGATGCCCTCGGGTCTGGTGAGCCTACGCATCTCGCCGAAGACCGGAGCCTTGGCTGGAGCCAACGATGCTGATGCGATCAATGAGATCTTCATGGAAGACCATTTGCCGCCGGCCGCGAACACCGGCAATTCACCGCCCGGCACCGGAACGCAGAACGTGCCCGGCAGTGGTGAGCCGCTGTTCTGACATGAGGCCATTTACGTCGACGGACTGACGCGAGGACATCGACCTATGAACCGCCGCGCTTCACCCCGCAAGGGCAATCTGCGCCGCGCGCTTGCGCAGGAGGCGGCGCGCATCATGGCGCAGCATGGGATCCATGACTTTCTGACCGCCAAGCGCAAGGCCGCCGAGCGCCTCGGCGTCGCCGATAGCAGCGCGTTGCCGCGCAACACCGAGATCGAAGACGCGCTGGCCGAGTATCAGCGGCTGTTCGACGCCGGCGGCCACGAGCAGACGCTGCAGGAGCAGCGGCGCGCCGCCCTGCATGCCATGCGTGGACTGTTGCAGTTCGAGCCGCGCCTGGTCGGGCCGGTGCTGACTGGCACCGCCACCGCCTACGCCGACATTCAGCTGCACCTGTTCGCCGATCGACCGGAAAGCGTCACGCTGCAGCTGATGGATCGGGGCATTGCGCATGAGGTCACCGAGCGGCGTGTGCGCCTGGACGCCGAGCGCATCAAGGCCTATCCGGGGCTGCGTTTTGCGGTGCACGACCGCCGCGTCGAGGCCACGGTATTTCCGCTCGATGGCATCCGCCAGGCGCCGGTGAGCCCGGTGGATGGCAAGCCGATGCGGCGTGCCGACGCCGCGGAGCTCAAGACCCTGCTCGAAGACTAGGCTTCGAGCAGCGCTTTGCGCTCGGCCGCCGGCAGGTAGTCGCGGCGCACCGAACCGGTGTAGAGCTGCCGCGGGCGGCTGATGCGCATGTTCGGGTCGCTGATCATCTCGAGCCAGTGCGCCACCCAGCCGACCGTGCGCGCTATGGCGAACATCACCGTGTACATCGAGCGCGGAATTCCGAGCGCGCTGTAGATGATGCCGGAATAAAAATCGACGTTCGGATACAGCTTGCGCGAGACAAAATACTCGTCCTTGAGTGCGATGTCCTCCAGCCGCAGCGCCAGCTCGAACAGCGGATTATCCTTACGCCCGAGCTTGGCGAGCACCTGGTGGCACATTTCCCGGATGAGCTTGGCGCGCGGATCGAAGTTCTTGTAGATGCGGTGACCGAAGCCCATCAGCCGGAAGTGGCTGGACTTGTCCTTGACCATGCCCAGGTACTTCGGAATATTTTCGGCACTCCCGATCTGTTCTAGCATCGCCAGTACCGCCTCGTTGGCGCCGCCGTGCGCCGGACCCCACAGCGCCGCAACCCCGGCCGAGATCGCGGCGTAGGGATTGGCTCCGGTGCTGCCGGCCAGGCGAACCGTCGACGTGCTGGCGTTCTGCTCGTGATCGGCGTGCAGGATGAACAGCAGGTCGAGCGCCTTGGCGGCGATCGGATCGACCGTGTAGCTCTCGCACGGCACGGCAAAGAACATGCTCAGCATGTTCGAGCAGTAGTCGAGGTCGTTGCGCGGGTAGATGAAGGGCTGGCCGAGAGAGTGTTTGTGCGCCGCGGCTGCGATGGTCGGCAGCTTGGCCACGATGCGATGCGAGAAAATCTCGCGATGGCGCGGATCATGGATGTCCGTCGAATCGTGATAGAACGCTGACATCGAGGCCACCACGGCCGACACCATCGCCATCGGATGGGCGTTGTGATGGAAGCCGTTGAAAAAACGCAGCAGCGATTCGTTGATCATCGTGTGCCGGCCGATGCTCTCCGAGAACTCGTGCAGCTCCTGTGCGCTCGGCAGATCGCCGTAGATCAGCAGATAAGCGACCTCCATGAACGTGCTCTTCTCGGCCAGCTGTTCCACCGGATACCCGCGATACAGCAACACGCCGGCATCGCCATCGATGTAGGTGATCTTGCTGTCGCACGATGCGGTCGCCGCGAAGGCCGGATCGTAGGTAAAAACGCCGTGGTCGCGATTGAGGTTGGAGATGTCGAGCACGTCGGGGCCGATAGTCCCGCTGCGTACCGGGAGCGAAGTGGTCAGGCCCGATTCCGGATTCTTGAGCTCGAAATTCTTGCTGTTCATCCGCGCGGTCCTTAATTCTGAACCGCCGGAGAACCCCGCGGTCAGCGCCGCAGCGTTACATGGCCGGCGCGCGGAATCAAGGCGCCGACAGCCGCCGAACGCAGCTGCTGCGGCCTAAGGCGGCGCTGGCTCGAGGCGGCAAATCGCGCTGCTTAAGCGGCGCGGACTGACTTCAGCGGGTGCCGGCGATTCCGGCGTACTTCTTGCGAAATTTGTCCACGCGGCCCGCGGTGTCCACCATCTTCTGCTTGCCGGTATAGAACGGATGGCAGTTCGAGCAGACGTCGAGGCTCAGATCGTGCCCGACGGTCGAGCGCGTCTTGAAACTGTTACCGCAGCTGCAGGTAACCGTGATTTCTTTGTACTCAGGATGGATCGAGGCTTTCATGATTCACTTCCGGTATGGACCTGAGGGCGCGCGGGCCGATAAACAAGGCCGGGATGGAAAAAAGGGCGCGCAGTCTAGCCCCGACATCGCAGCTCCACAAGAGCTGTTGCGGCGCCTCACTGAAACGCGATTCTGCGCGGGTCGGTGGCGCGGTGATTA
>Ga0302324_100021010_pt1 | contig 12742 bp, 10 predicted proteins | sample Palsa_T0_1_FD_201949 | JGI IMG/M metagenome (GOLD analysis project Ga0302324, IMG submission 201949) | Peat permafrost microbial communities from Stordalen Mire near Abisko, Sweden - Palsa_T0_1 | ecosystem: Environmental > Terrestrial > Soil > Palsa > Peat permafrost | place: Sweden: Abisko...
GCAAGCCGGTCGGCTCGTTCCTGTTCTCGGGCCCGACCGGCGTCGGCAAGACCGAGGTGACGCGCCAGCTGGCGATCGCCATGGGGGTCGAGTTCGTGCGCTTCGACATGTCGGAGTACATGGAGCGGCATACCGTATCGCGCCTCATCGGGGCACCGCCCGGCTATGTGGGATTCGATCAGGGCGGTCTGTTGACCGAGGCCATCGCCAAGCATCCGCATTGCGTGCTGCTGCTCGACGAAATCGAGAAGGCGCATCCGGACGTGTTCAACCTGTTGCTGCAGGTCATGGACCACGGCACGTTGACGGACAACAATGGCCGCAAGGCGGATTTCCGCCATGTGATCATCGTCATGACCACGAACGCCGGAGCCTTCGAGATGAGCCGTCCGAGCATCGGATTCACTCAGTCCGACACGGCCTCGGACGGAATGGAGGCCATTCGGCGCTTGTTCTCACCGGAATTCCGCAATCGGCTGGATGCGGTCATCCAGTTCGGCTCGCTCGACCAGGACACGATCGAGCGGGTGGTCGACAAGCTCTTGGTCGAGGCAGAGGCGCAGCTCGAACAAAAGCGGGTGTCGATCTCGGTGGACGAGAATGCGCGCCGCTGGATCGCCAAGCGCGGCTACGACCCGAAGATGGGAGCACGGCCGATGGCGAGGATCATCCAGGAGCACATCAAACGGCCGCTCGCCGAGGAGCTCCTGTTCGGCAAGCTCGTGAATGGCGGACACGTCGAGGTCAGCTTGAGCGAGGACGGCGAGAAGTTGGTTCTCACCACGCGCTCGGCGGATGCGCCGGCACTTCTATCGCACGAGAAGCAGGAAACCTAAGGAACTGCAGGCCGCGAAAGTCGCGCCTTTCGCGGCCGGTAAATTAGCTGATGTCCGAAAAAGCGCCGTAGGCGACTTTTTCCAATTAACTAGCGGCCGCGATAGACGATCCGGCCCTTGGTCAAGTCGTAAGGCGTCATCTCCACGGTGACTTGATCGCCCGTGAGAATGCGGATGTAGTTCTTGCGCATCTTGCCTGATATGTGCGCGGTCACGACATGGCCGGTCTTCAGCTTGACGCGGAACGTCGTATTGGGCAGGGTCTCCACGACCTCGCCCTCGAATTGAATTGCCTCTTCTTTTGACATGCGTCCTTGTTCTAGTCCAACGAGCCGCGCATTGTGCATAAAGGCCCCTGGTAATGCAATTTCACGCCCAGCGGCCGCTGGGAACGCGCCGCGCGCAGCGGCGCAGCAGGCGCACGAACTCGTTGCGCGGGACCTCGCGGGCGCCGAGGCTGGCGAGATGCGAGCTCGCAATCTGGCAATCGATGAGCTCGATGCCGCGTCGACGGCACTGGTCCACTAGGTGGGCAAGCGCGACCTTGGAGGCATCGCGCTCACGGCTGAACATCGACTCGCCGAAGAACACCCGGTCGAGCTGCAGGCCATACAGCCCACCCACCAGCTGATCGCCTCGCCAGCTCTCCACCGAGTGACCGTAGCCCAGGCGGTGCAGCTCCTCGTAGGACTCGATCATGTCGATGTTGAGCCAGGTGTCGGCGCCTGAGCGGCGCGGCGCGGCGCAGGCGCGGATCGTGGCTGCGAACGCGCTGTCGAGACGGCACTCGAAGTGGCCGCTTCTCAAGGTTTTTGCCAGACTTCGCGAGAGTTTGAATTCGCCCGGAAAGAGCACCATGCGCGGATCGGGCGCCCACCAGAGAATGGGCTGCTGCGCCGAGTACCACGGGAATACGCCGCGCTCATAGGCGGAGAGCAGCCGCGTGGGGGAGAGATCCCCGCCCGCGGCAAGAAGTCCCGATGGCTCGCGTAAGGCCTGCTCGAGCGGCGGAAACCACTCCGGATCGGCGTGCTCGCTGAGCCAGACCAGCCTGCTCAGAGGTGCAATTCCTCCTCGCTTGCACGGTGATAGGGGACGTGCTCGTTGACGGCGGCGGCGTAAACGTCGACCCCGTGCGCCTCGCGCGCCGCGAACTCGCGGATCGCCGCGGCGAAACGCTCATCGGCGATGTAGTGCGCCGAGCCCGTCAAGGCCGGGACGAAGCCGCGCGGCACCTTGTGCTCGCCCTGCGTGCCGGGCTCGAAGCGCGCCAGCCCCTTTTCGATGCAGTATTCGATGCCCTGGTAGTAGCAGGTCTCGAAATGCAGGCTGTGGTAATTCCCGCCCGCGCCCCAGTAGCGCCCGTAAAGCGCATCGTCGCCCACGAAGAAAATCGCGAGCGCGATCGGCGTCGCTCCTTGACGCGCGATCTTGAGCATCAGCCGTTCGGGCATCGCCGAGCCGATGAGCTTGAAGAACCTGAGGTTGAGATAGGGCTCGTGCCCGTGGCGATAAAAAGTGTCCGCATAGAACTCGTACACGGTGTGCCATAGCGCCTCGTCCATGTCGGCGCCCGAGCGCGTGTCGAAGACGATGCCGGCCTCGGCGACGCGGCGGCGTTCGCGCTTCGCCTTCTTGCGCTTCTCGGCAGTGAAAGTCGCGAGGAAGGCGTCGAAGGACTCATAGCCGCGGTTGAACCAGTGAAACTGGCAGTCGCGCCGGGGAATGAGGCCGCCCCCCGTCAAATCGGCGAGCTCGGCTTCCGTTGGAAAAAGTACGTGCCAGGAGGAGAGCCCCTCCCCGCGAGCATGCTCGGCGACCGCGCGGATGAGCGCCGCACGCGTCGACCGCGCGTCGAGCGCCGGGGCCAGCAGCAAGCGCGGGCCGCTCACGGGCGTGAAGGGTACTGCCGAGATGAGCTTGGGGTAATACCTTAACCCGTGCTGCGCATAAGCGTTCGCCCAGGAGAAATCGAACACGAACTCGCCGCGCGAATGGGACTTGCGGTACACCGGTATCGCCCCCGCGAGCCGCCCCTCGGCATCCCGTGCAATCACGTGCTCCGGCGCCCAACCGGTCTTTGCGGTGGTGCACCCAGCCTCTTCGAGCGAGAGCAAGAATTCATGCCGCAAGAAAGGCTGTCCGGCGCTCCCGACGAGCGCGTTCCACTCGGACGCCTCGACTTCGGCAATGCTCCTGAGGAGCCGGGCTCGCGAAACGATCACGCGTGCGCGGCGCGCGGCTTGAGATGCAACTCCGCGTCGAGGCGCTCCAGATACTTGTCGGCGTCGAGCGCGGCCATGCAGCCGGTGCCCGCCGACGTTACGGCCTGTCGATAGACGTGATCCGCGACGTCTCCGGCGGCGAACACTCCGGGCAGACTGGTCGCGGTCGCGTCGCCGTCGCTCCCGCCCTTGACCACGATATAGCCGCCGCGCATCTCGAGCTGATGCTCGAACAGCTGAGTATTCGGCTGGTGGCCGACCGCGATGAAGACGCCATCGACGTGGATCGAGCGCGGCGCGCCGCCCTGCAGCGGCTTCAGGCGCGCGCCGGTGACGCCGGACTCGTCGCCCAAGATCTCATCGATGGTGTGGTTCCAGACGATGGCGAGCTGGCCCGCGCTTTCGAGTGCGAACAGCCGGTCTTGCAATATCTTCTCGGCGCGCAGCTTGTCGCGGCGATGCACCAGCGTGACGTGCGCGGCAATGTTCGCAAGGTACAGCGCCTCTTCGACCGCCGTGTTGCCGCCGCCCACCACCGCCACGCGCTTGCCGCGGTAGAAAAACCCGTCGCAGGTGGCGCACGCCGAGACGCCCTTGCCGCGGAAGGTCTCCTCCGTGGGCAAGCCGAGGTACTTGGCCGAGGCTCCGGTCGCGATGATCAGGGCATCGCAGGTGTACTCGCCGCCGTCCCCGGCCAGGCGCAGCGGCCGATGGTTCAGGTCCACGCGGTTGATGTGGTCGAACACGATGTCCGTGTTGAAGCGTTCCGCATGTCTACGCATGCGATCCATGAGCTGGGGTCCCTGCAGGTGCTCGACGTCCCCCGGCCAGTTGTCCACGTCGGTCGTGGTCATGAGCTGGCCGCCCTGCTCGAGTCCGGTGATCAGGAGGGGCTTTCTGTTGGCGCGCGCGGCGTATACCGCGGCCGAATATCCGGCGGGCCCTGAGCCCAAGATGATTAGACGACTGTGCCTGACGGTCATGTATGATCTGCCTCTCTTCGCAGCATCCCGGCGGCCGACACCGCCGGTCCAGCTCGCCAGGGATTGCAGGTCCTAGGGATTGCGAGTCCATGGTAAGTAAATCGGCGCACGCCAGCCAGCGCAACGACACCACGGGGGCGTTTCGCGGGCAGAGTTGGTGCCCCGTCGTTGGCTGCGTTACTATTCATACTATTCAAACAGTTAAGCGATAAACATCACTAAGGGTCTAGATTTGAGCGACGTTGCAGCGCTAAAGAAGCCAAAATCCAGCGTGAAGCTCTCCGTGGCGGTCACCCGCTCGCTCCGTGAGGGCACGCTGTATATATTGTCGGCGCTCGCGCTCATCCTGTGGTTGTCGCTCTTCTCATACCACGCGCACGATCCCGGGTTCTCCGATACGGGCGAGCCGGGGCCGGTCGGGAACTGGATCGGACCGGTGGGCGCGTGGCTATCGGGACTCTTCTTGTTCATGTTCGGCCGGCCGGCCTACCTATTTGCGGTGATGCTCGCGTACGCGGGCTGGCTCGTGCACAAGGACCAGTCCCTCCCGGAGGTGCGCTCGCGGGCGAACAGCCTGCTGCGCGCCGCAGGGTTCGTGCTGACGCTGCTGACGAGCTGCGCCCTGGCAACCCTCCACTGGGACGGGTCGGCCCTTCCCGATACCGCCGGCGGCGTGCTCGGCGAGCTGATCGGCCAGGGCAGCGCCAAGGGTTTGAGCATGCTCGGTGCGACGCTGCTCTTGTTCGCGCTGTGGCTTGCGGGTGTCGCGCTATTCCTGGGCGTGTCCTGGTTCGAGATCATGGACAAAATCGGCGCCGCGGTGCTCGGCGGGATCGATTGGGCGCGCGCCAAGCGCGAGCAAAAGCGCGAGCTCGCCACCGGCCGGGAGCGCAAGCAGGCGCGCAAGGAAGTGGTTCGCGAGGAGCAAAAGAAAGTGGCCGGCAGGCCGCCGCCGCGCATCGAAGCCGCTGCGCCCATCCCTGAGAAGAGCGAGCGGGTGGAGCGCGAGCGCCAGGTGCCGCTGTTCGATGCGCCGAAGTCGAGTGAGCTGCCGGCGCTGTCCTTGCTGGATGAGCCGGGGCCGCGCGAGCAGTCTTACTCGGACGAGGCGCTGGAGGCCATGTCGCGGCTCGTCGAGCTGAAGCTGCGGGATTTCGGCGTCGAGGCCGAAGTCGTCGCCGTGTTGCCGGGGCCGGTGATCACGCGCTTCGAGCTGCGTCCGGCGCCGGGCGTGAAGGTGAGTCAGATCAGCAATCTCGCCAAGGATCTGGCGCGCGCGCTCTCTGCCATCAGCGTACGCGTGGTCGAGATCATTCCGGGTAAATCGGTGGTCGGTCTCGAGATCCCCAACGAGAAGCGCGAGATCGTGACGCTCGGGGAAATCATCAAGTCCAAGCCTTACGACGAAGTGGGCTCGCCGCTCGCGCTGGCGCTCGGCAAGGACATCGGCGGCGTGCCGGTGGTTGCGGATCTCGCGCGCATGCCGCATCTGCTGATCGCGGGCACGACGGGCTCGGGCAAATCCGTCGGCATCAACGCCATGGTGCTGAGCTTGGTGTACAAGGCGACGCCCGAGCACGTGCGCATGATCATGATCGACCCGAAGATGCTCGAACTCTCGGTCTACGAGGGTATCCCGCATCTGCTCGCGCCGGTCGTCACCGACATGAAGCAAGCGGCGAACGCGCTGCGCTGGTGTGTCGCCGAAATGGAGCGGCGCTATCAGCTCATGGCGGCGCTCGGCGTGCGCAACATCGGCGGCTTCAACCGCAAGGTCAAGGATGCCGCGGAGAGCGGCAAGCCCATCAAGGACCCTATTCGGATGGCGAAGATTGCGCAGGGCGTACCCGGCATCGTCGCCGAAGATGTCGAGGATCTGACCAGCCTACCGTTCGTCGTGGTGATCATCGACGAGCTCGCCGACTTGATGATGATCGTCGGCAAGAAGGTCGAGGAGCTGATCGCGCGCCTCGCGCAGAAGGCACGCGCGTCGGGCATTCACTTGATTCTCGCCACGCAACGCCCCTCGGTGGATGTGATCACGGGCCTCATCAAGGCGAACATTCCCACCCGCATCGCGTTTCAGGTGTCCGCGAAGGTGGATTCGCGCACCATTCTCGACCAGAGCGGCGCCGAATCGCTCTTGGGTCACGGCGACATGTTGTACTTGCCGCCGGGAACCTCCATCCCGACGCGCGTGCACGGCGCCTTCGTCTCCGACCAGGAAGTGCACCGGGTCGTGGCCGGTCTCAAGTCGGCCGCCGCGCCGACATACATCGACGAGATCCTCGAAGGTCCCGGCATATCGATTCCGGGCTTTCCGGCCGACGATGAGGACGGCGGCGAAGGCGGAGCGGTGGACGCCGAGGCGGATCCTTTGTATGACGAGGCCGTGAAAATCGTCACCGAGACGCGCAAGGCATCGATCTCCGGTGTGCAGCGCCGGCTGAAGATCGGCTACAACCGCGCGGCGCGGCTGGTGGAGGCCATGGAGGCGGCCGGGCTCGTCGGTCCGTTGCAGTCGAACGGCGCGCGCGAGGTCTTCGGTGCGGCGCCCCCGGAGGATTGAGCTTGACTTCGACCCGCACCGCCGCCGCCCTGCGCCGGCTCACCCTGACCTTCGTCCTCACGCTCGGCGCGCTCGCTGCGGCCCGCACGCACGCCTCCGCCACGAGCGACGTGGAACGAAATCTCACGGGGCTCTCCAGCTGGTCGGCCGACTTCGCGCAGACCATCGAGGACGGGCAGGGCAAGGTGCTGCGCAGCGCCTCGGGCAAGTTCTACCTGCAGCGTCCCGGCAAATTCCGCTGGGATTATGCCGAGCCCTCGCAGCAGCTGGTGCTGGGCGACGGCAAGGAGATCTGGTTCTACGACAAGGATCTGCAGCAAGCCAACGTGCGCAGCATGGATGCGACGCTTGCGAGCACGCCGGCGGTGCTCTTGTCGGGGACCGGCTCGATCGCCGAGCAGTTCGACATCAAGGCGCTGCCGGATGAGGGGGGGCTGCGCTGGTATCAGCTCGTTCCCAAGCACCCGGACACGGATTTCCAGCTGGTGCGCATCGGCTTCGACAAGGACGGTGAGCTCGCTTCGATGTTCCTCGCGGACAAGCTCAATCAGATCACCCAGCTCACCTTCACGCACCCGGTCAAGAATCCCAAGCTCATTCCCGACCTGTTCACGTTCTCCCCGCCGCCCGGCGTCGACGTGATCGGGCGCGACACCAAGTGACCCGGACGGGCGAGGGTACCTATCGACCGTTGGCCGACCGGCTGCGGCCGCGCTCGCTCGATGAATACGTCGGACAATCGCACCTGCTCGCACCGGGCGCGCCTCTGCGCCGCGCGCTCGAGGCCGGCCGGCCGCATTCGATGATCCTGTGGGGGCCTCCCGGAACGGGCAAGACCACGCTCGCCCGGTTGGTCGCGAATGGCGCGAACGCGGAGTTCATTGCGCTGTCGGCGGTGCTCGCGGGCATCAAGGACATTCGCGCCGTGGTGGAGCAGGCGAAAAGCCTGCGGGGCACGCGCGACACGGTGTTGTTTCTCGACGAGGTGCATCGCTTCAACAAATCGCAGCAAGACACCTTCCTGCCTTACGTCGAGGACGGGACGCTGATATTCGTCGGCGCGACCACCGAGAATCCCTCGTTCGAGGTGAACAACGCGCTCTTGTCGCGGGCGCGCGTCTACGTGCTGAAGCCGCTCACCCAGGAGGACCTCGGCCATCTCCTCGACCGGGCGCTCGCCGATCGAGAGCGGGGTCTCGGAGATCTTCGACTCGAGCTCGAGCCTGCCGCGCGCGAGCTGTTGCTGGCTGCGGCGGACGGCGATGCGCGGCGCATGCTGAATCTCCTGGAGACCGCGGCCGACCTGGCCAAGCCCGAAGGGCAGGGACACCGTCTCGACGTCGACACCACGCGCGCGGTGATCGGCAGCACCTACGTGCGCTTCGACAAGGGCGGAGAGAACTTCTACGATCAGATCTCGGCGCTGCACAAGTCGGTGCGCGGCAGCGATCCCGACGCCTCGCTCTACTGGCTGTGCCGCATGCTGGCGGGCGGCTGCGATCCCATGTACATCGCGCGCCGTGCCGTGCGCATGGCGAGCGAGGATATCGGCAATGCCGATCCGCGCGCGCTCACCATGAGCCTGGAGGCCTGCGCGGTGTATGAGCGGTTGGGGAGCCCCGAGGGCGAGCTCGCGATCGCGCAGGCGATCGTTTTCATGGCGTGTGCGGCGAAGAGCAACGCCGTCTACACGGCGTTCGGCGCGGCGATGCAGGATGCCTCGAAACTCGGCTCGCTCGAAGTGCCGCTGCATTTGCGCAATGCCCCGACCCGTCTCATGAAAGAGATCGGCTATGGGAAAGACTACCGCTACGCGCACGATGAGCCGGACGCTTATGCTGCGGGCGAGCGCTACTTGCCGGACGGGCTGCCCGAGCGGCGCTACTACGTGCCGGTGCCGCGCGGGCTCGAGATCAAGATCGGCGAGGCGCTGGCGGCGCGGCGCGCCCGAGACAAGAACCAGCGCGACTGAGCTCGCGCTAGATCCGGAGGATGACGACGTGCTCGACCCCAAGCTGTTACGCAACGATCTGCCGAAAGTGGCCGCCGAGCTCGCGCGGCGCGGCTTCGCTCTCGACGTGGAGAAAATCTCCGCGCTGGAAGAGCAGCGCAAGGCGGCGCAAATCGAGGCCGATGGTCTACGCGCGGAGCGCAACGCAAACGCCAAGGCGACCGGCCAAGCCAAAGCTCAGGGCCGAGACGCGACGTCGCTGATCGAGCTCGGCGAGTCCCTCGCGCAGCGACTTGCGGCTCTCGAGGGCCGGCTCGAGGCGATCCAGAAGGATCTTTTGGACATACAGCTCGGCTTGCCCAACATCCTGCATGCGAGCGTGCCGCCGGGGAGCGACGAGGCCGATAACGTGGAAGTGCGCCGCTGGGGCGAGCCGCGCCCGTTCTCCTTCGAGCCGAAGGATCACGTGGCGATTGGGGCGCGTATGGGGATGGACTTCGAGGCGGCGGGGCGCATCTCGGGCGCGCGCTTCGTGGTGATGACCGGGCCGCTCGCGAAGCTCCATCGCTCGCTCATCCAGTTCATGCTCGACTTGCATGTACGCGAGCACGGCTACCGGGAGGCGTACGTGCCGTATCTCGTGCACGCCGAAGCCTTGGTCGGCACCGGGCAGCTGCCGAAGTTCGAGCAGGACCTCTTCGCCGTGCGCGGCGATCCGGGCTTTTTCCTCATACCGACGGCCGAGGTGCCGGTCACCAATCTGGTGCGCGATCAGATCGTCGATGCCGCCGCGTTGCCCATGAAATTTGTGGCCCACACCCCGTGCTTTCGATCCGAGGCCGGGGCCGCCGGCAAGGACACCCGCGGAATGATCCGCCAGCATCAGTTCGAGAAAGTCGAGCTGGTGCAGATGGTGCGCCCCGAGGATTCCTACGCGGCACACGAGGAGCTCACGGGTCACGCCGAGGCGGTGCTCAAGGCACTGGAATTACCCTACCGCGTCGTTGCCCTCTGCGCAGGGGATGTGGGCTTTTCGAGCGCCAAGACCTACGACCTCGAGGTCTGGTTGCCCTCGCAGCAGCGTTACCGCGAGATCTCCTCCTGCAGTAACTTCGAGGCATATCAGGCGCGCCGCATGCAGGCGCGTTGGCGCAATCCCGCCACGGGCAAGCCCGAGCCGCTGCACACGCTCAACGGCTCGGGTGTCGCGGTCGGGCGTACCCTGGTCGCCATCCTGGAGAACTATCAGCAGTCCGATGGCAGCGTCATCGTGCCGAGCGCGCTAGGACCGTACATGGGAGACACGATGCGGTTCGGGTGAGCGCACTGCACCGCAGCTCCGTGTCAGGCCGCCGAGTCAGCCGCAAGAGAATCGCGCGCTAAAGAGAACGCCGCAAAAAAACGCCGCCTCGACGTAGATCGAGGCGGCGTCTGGTTCGCTGGCTCTGGTGTGAGTTAGTTGCGGTTGCCCATCAGCAGTCGCAGTACGTACCAGAACATCAGGGCGATCGATGCAAACAGCTGCATCGCAGCCGACACGTACCGGTCTTCCGGATAGTAATGAATGATGTTCGAGGTGTCGTACAGCACCGCGGCGCCCGCGAAGCCGATCATCGCCACCGAGAACCAGGTGCCGAGCTGGAAGCCGAATATCGCGCCGCCCACGATCGCGAGCAGCGCGACGATGCCGCCCCACATCAAGATGGCCCGCAAGAAGGAGAAATCCTTGCGAGTCTGATGCGCAACGACCATGAGTCCGCCCGCGCCGAGGAGCGTCACGACGGTGGCGCTATCGATGGTACCCGGCGCCTTCAAATTGGCGATGTAGAGCAGGGGCACGAAAATGATCGCCTCGGCAACCACATACGCCCCGTACGCAAAGTATTGCATGCCGATCGAGGTGCTGGTTTGCGCGGTGCGCGATGCCAGCCAGCCGACCAGCATGAAGGCGCCGAGGATGAGTATCCAGTTGAAGCCCAGTACGAAGCGCACGATCGGTCCGGCAAGACCGGACTCGAACAGCCCGAGCTCCACCAAGATGAAGCCGAGGATGCCCCCGACCAGATGGGTATAGGTCCGGGTGATGAACACACTGCGGCTATCCACCCGACCTGTGGGAAATGCCGCATTGGGAAAGTTAGCCATGGTCTGTCTCGTCCTCCAGTGATTCCTGGTCGCGATTTTAGCACCCTGCCGGATATCGTGCCGAAAGGCCCGTTCCGGGGCGCAACCCGCGCCGCGCGATACCGGCGACGGCACACGCATTGGGGCGGGTTTCGAGGAATTCAATGGCGGGCGGCTTTGCTTTATGTCGCCCGCAGCGCCTCGGCGACCGGTAAGCGCGCCGAGCGCAGCGCGGGGAAGAGTCCGCCCAGCACCCCGATGGCGCACGCCCAGACGAGACCCGTCACCATCAGGGTCGTGGTGACCGTGACCTGGAAGACAATCTGGGCGAAAGCGCCGCCCAAGGTCGCGACGGTATGCCCGTTGAAAAACCACCAGGCGAGCGCCGCGCCGAGGAGTCCCCCGACCAGCGACAAGGCGAGAGCCTCGATCATCACGGACAAAAGGACCGGCAGTGCGCCGAAGCCGATGGCGCGGAGCGTAGCGATCTCCAGGGTGCGCGCGTCGACTGCCGCGTACATGCTGTTGAGCGCCCCGAACATGGCGCCGATCGCCATGATGATGGCGACCGTATTTCCCACAAGGGTGATCAGCTGGGTCAATTGCTTGGACTGCGCGGCGTAGTACTCGGCCTCGCGCTCCACGTCGACTTTGAGCTGCGGATCCGTGGTGAGTGCGTCCTTGAACGTCCCGAACTCACCCGCGCCGGTGAGCAGTCCCACGGCGGAGCTGTAGCCCGAGCGCTCGAGCGAGGAGCCCACCGTATCGACATCGGCGAGCAGCTCCGACTCGTGCACATCGCCGTTGGTCGTGAACACACCCGTGACCGTCCAGTCGACGTTGCGCAAGTGCAAGACGCTGCCGGGAGTCAGCCCGCGGAATTGCTTTGCCGCGCCCGCGCCGGCGATCAATTCGCGCACCGCCGGACGAAACATGCGGCCGGCCACGATCTTCAGCTCCGGGCGCACTTTCTGGCCCTGTAAGCCCATGCCGCGCAACGTGACGTTCGAGTCGTCGCCGGTATCGATCTTCGGCAGATTGACTACCGTGATGATCTCCGGAGAAAGCAGCGCCTTGCCTTCGGCATCCTTGGCAAGGCCGGGCGCATTGCCGATCGTGTCGATGTCGCTTCGAGTCAAGTTGCTGTTGAGCTCCGCATCGGATCCGCCGCGCAGAACGATGACCCGATCGGGACGGCCGTTATCGGCCACGGTGTGGTGGAACCCGGCCGCCATGGCGAGCACCGACACCAGGACCGCGACCACGCCGGCGATGCCGATCACGATCACGCTCGAGGAGCCGGCACGTTGCGGCAGGGTTCGTATTCCCATCGAGGTCAGGGCCAGGAGTTGCTTGAACATGGTGTTCCGCGGCGCGCGCTAGCGCTTCTCCATGAGAGCGTCGACCACGTTCAGCCGCATCGCACGCAGCGCCGGCGGGGTGCCGACCAGCAGCGCGAGCAATACCGCGAGGCCGGCTCCCTCAGGGATCAGCCACGGCAAGGTCGGGATGCCCTGGAGCACGCTGCGGACGACCGGAATCAAGCCGTAGCTCGCCGCGACGCCGACGATGGCGGCGAGCACACAAAGCAGGAGCGATTCTCCGATCACCAGGCCGACCACCTTGGCATCGCTGAATCCCAAGGTTTTCAGCACCGCAAGCTCCGGCGTGCGCTCCCGCACCGACTGCATCATGGTGTTGCCGGTGAGGAACAGCAGCGTGAAGAAAACCGCGCCGAGAATCGCCCGTAGTACAAATCCCACATCACCGAACTGCTTGACGAACGACATGGCGAAATCCTTGGCCGGCTGTGTCTTGGTCTCGTTCGGCGAATTCGCGAACAGCGCATCGATCTTCCGCGCGATCTGCGGGGATTGCGCCGGATCGACGATGCGCTCCTCGAACCACCCGACCTCGCCTTTGCCGAAGCTGCGGCCCTCGTCGAAGAGCTCATAGTGAAACAGCACGGTGGAGGCTTGCTGGGACGCCTGCGTCGGATCCTTCGCATCGAACGTGCCCACGATGTCGAAGGTCCAGTTGAGCGAGCCGTCGGA
>Ga0302324_100021011_pt1 | contig 12742 bp, 12 predicted proteins | sample Palsa_T0_1_FD_201949 | JGI IMG/M metagenome (GOLD analysis project Ga0302324, IMG submission 201949) | Peat permafrost microbial communities from Stordalen Mire near Abisko, Sweden - Palsa_T0_1 | ecosystem: Environmental > Terrestrial > Soil > Palsa > Peat permafrost | place: Sweden: Abisko...
CGCCATGCCCGTTGCGAGCATCACTTCGACCTACACCATCACGATGGGCAGCGTCGCGTTTCAGGATCTGGGCTATCGATTCCTGTCGAGCGGCCGCGGCGATTAGACCGAGCGCGCATACGTCGCGATTTAGTCCGTGAGGATGTCGAGCAGGACACCGAACACCCCAGCGACCGCGTCTCCGGCGAGGCTCGTTGCCATGTCGCCCCCAACGGTCGACGTGGGTTCGAAGTTCGGCGCGGGCCCCTGACCGAACGGCACGGCGGCCGGTGGTGGGCGCTGTGCGGCGAGCAGCGTGGAGAGCTCGCCCGCGTCGAACCACGTGCCGTGCGCACTGCAATAGTCAATCTCGATGCCGGACATCTGACGGCGCTTCATCTCGGTTCTGCATGTCGGGCAGGTCACCGCCGCGCGGACCCTGACAGTGTGGGCAGTATTTCACCGTCCCGAGCCCGCTCGACCGCGGCTGGCCGCTCGCGAGCTTGAGGAGGCTGTCGGCAACCGTGGTCTTGCCGTACCGCGCGGCGAATTGAAACATCACGTCGGCGTGGGCTGCGTAGGACGCAGGCATCGTCGGGTCGGCGTTCGCCGCGACTGGCGGGACGGCGCTGTTGTTGAGCCACGCCACACCGCCCTGAACGACGGGGTACGCGAACAAGCCTGCCTGCTGCATGCTCGAAAAGTACGTGTCCCAGTTCCACGTTCCTCCGAAGAGAACGAAGCTGTCTTGATTGTTCGGATAGCCAGGGTACCCGCTCGCGCCGTTGCCCTCGATCCAGTCCGAGCTCGGGTACTACGAGGATTGGAACGAGGAAGACGCTTGGTGGATCCTCCCGAACAACCAACCGCTGTTCTCGCCAGCCGTCTACGCGGCGATGGCCAGCGCCGACTACGATGGTGATCAACAGAGGATGGGCACGACCGTCGGTGTGAAGAACGCCGACCCGACGGCGAAGATGGTGATGGGCGGACTCTCCGGTCAAGGGCAGTCCCTCACCGACTGGGAGACCAACGTCACGACCTACGTCGACGGGATCCGGACCTGGGCGGCGATGGCGCGCGGCGGCAGCTTCCCAGCCGACGTCATCAACTTCCACTTCTACGATTTCGGCACGAGCTCGGTCGCCGTGAGCCCGGAGGCGATCGGGCTCAAGGACACGATGAGCCTCCTCAAGGCGTACCGCGACGCGAACCTACCGGGTACCGAGCTCTGGATCACCGAGTTCGGGTTCGACACCGATCCACAGTCCGTCCTCCACGCGCCCGCAATCGGGCCAAACTCGGCCACGGTCGTGCAAGGGCAGTGGATCGTGCGCGAGTATTTGGCCCTCGTCGCAGCCGGTTTCGACCGCGCGTTCCTCTTCGTGTCGCGAGACTCGTGCAACACGAGCGACAGCGCGTGTGCGACTCAATTCGACACCTCCGGCGTCATGGGCATCAAGGGGGATTGGACGCCGAAGACCTCGTATTACTTCATCGCGACGCTGCGCAATCGTCTCGCGTCGTTTGCGTATCTCGGCGAGCAGACATCGGGCAACGCGAACGTGCTGGTCTACAAGTTCAAGGACCCGAAGAGCAGCGCGGGTGCGTACGTCGTGTGGGCTCCGACGTCGAACGCCACCACGGTCCCGGGGTACGTGTTGGCTGTCGGACGCGCAAGCACGGTCTCTGCCGTCGCGCTCACCGATGGGTCGATGACCGGAACCTCGACGGCACTGACGCCGGCTGCATCGAACGTGCAGGTCGACGTCAGCGAGACGCCGACGATCGTCCTCGTTGATACGATCAATTGAGGATCCGGCTCACGAGGTTGACATTCTCAGTCTAAGCCGCAGCTTCGTCCGCGATGGCCTTCAATCTCCTACCGTTGCTGATCCACAGCGACATGGTGCCGCAAGAATCACGTGATGCGCTGAGGGCGGCGAGCACCGCCCCGTCAGACCGCCGTGACGAACAGCTCGAGTCCGCCGCACGTATGCTCTATCGCGAGACAGGGCTCGACTGCGTCGATGTACGCGAGCTCGTCGGCCTCAATCCTTGCGACTGCTAAACGGCTACCAACCTACACGAACCGCTTCAAGATCCACGTCACGGTGCCGAGTCCGACGAGGATCGCGACGAGCCATAGGATGAAACCGCGCCAAACGCTTCCGAGCTTCCGACCCCTGCGACGGTCGCACTCGAGGCAGATTGCCCACACCTCTAGTCCGCCTTCCGTCAGCGTCGAGCAATTGCCGCAGACGGGCTCACGACATGACGCACATGGACCGGCGGCAGTCGCACCGCAGTGAATGCAGCGCGCGACGAAATCGTCGTCAGCGCGTTGGAGACCGTCTGTCACGTTGGTAGCGTAGCAGCCACGCAGCTTGATTCATGGTCGCAGTAGCAAGCGAGCGATGACGTGGCCGCTTCGCTCGGCGCACGCGAAGCGATTCGAGCGCCAGCGCGACTCCATGAAGCACGCGCAGCTTGGCGTCGCGTCGCATTGCGGTGGGAGCACGCTGCACGTAGCGCCCGCTGGGCCATTCTCGGTGCAGTACTCCTCGGCTGAGCACGCCGCGCACGCGCTGACAGCGCGCGGCGGTAGCAGCGTCAAGCGCCCGTCTTCGTCACGGCACGAGTCGGCGCGTTCACCGATGCAATCGCATGTGGGCCGCGCGCCGCAAGCTTGCGGCAAGGGCAGGCACGCTAGGTTCGCGCGCGCCGTGGGCGATGGTGCGGATACTTTGCAGTACTCGCTAAGCTTGCACGCGCAATGGTCTGCGGTTCCCAGCGGATGGTATTGCTGACAATGCAGCAACGCCACCGCCGCGAGGGCGGCGAGAGCGGCAAAAATGTCTCGTAAGCGCACGGTTCCTCCAATCGCCTGATTGAGACCCGTTGCGACAAGAGCACTTGGGTTCGACACCCATAGTTATTTCTGGTGGAGGTCAGGGACGGGGACAGCAGAAAAATGGGGGAAACACGAACGCCCCGACGTCCCACCTTCCCGCGATGCCACGCGCCACGCCGTCGTCGTCGGTCGTTGGCGCACTCAGCGAAGCGAACATCCCAGTCCCTGCCCCGATCGCCTGGCTCTGTGACGTCAGGTGGAAATTCGCATCCATCAGGTCATCGAAGAGTGTCGCCGTGTTGGCGATGATCGAGTGGTGGTCCTGCCCGCTCGACGACTGCCACTGGGCGAGCGTGAGGGTGGTGTCGGACGTGTCGCTCGTCGCGTCGAACATGTCGAGCACGACGTTGTAGTCGCTTATGAAGCTCGCGGCGCTGGCGTTGTCGAGGTTGTAGGTGCCGTCCGCGCCGCCGATGAGGATGTTGTCGAAGACGACGTTGCCGACGCTCGCGTTCTCCACCTCGATGGCGACGCCGCTCGAATTGGGCTGCACGATGGTGTTGGCGACGATGACGTTGTCGTTGGCGGGCTGCCCGGCGTCGATTTGGTAGAGCGTGATGCCGTGCATGGAGTTGCCCCAGATGAGGTTGTTCTGGATGGTCGACGCTTGTAGGCCGTCGGCGTTGATGCCGTTGCCGGGGTTCGAGGGCGAGCCGTTGTCGTAGATGGAGTTGTTCTCGATGAGCGCGTTCGTGACGACCCCCGAGCCACCCTCGCTCTCGTCGCCGTTGATATGGATGCCGAGGTTCGCGTTGTCGTGGATGACGTTGCAACGCACGACGGCGCCGTCGTTCGTGCCGGAGAGGTAGTAGCCATGCCCGTCGTCGCCCGTGCCCGTCGTGCCAATGATGGTGTTGCCATCGAGCAAGAAGTCGTTCGCGAGGTCGCTGAGCACACCGAACCCGCCCGCGTTCGCGACCGTGTTCCCGATCACGGAGTCGCCTCTGCCGGTCGCCTTAATGCCCGCCTTCGTGATGGTCGAGTCGGCCTGGACGTTGAAGCCCCAGATCACGATGTGATCGCACCCCGGCTCGAGATCGATCCCGACAGGCGTCTTGTCGTTCTGCGTGTGGATGACGACAAAGCCCACCGGTGCCATCGGATCGGCCATGAAGGTGATGGGTGCTTGCTCGGTGCCGGCGATGGTGGAGTAGCTACCCTGCATCGGCCCGTCCCAGCAGAAGATGAAGCCCGGATAGCTGCCTTGGCGCACGATGAAGGTGTCGCCGGGCTGCGCCACGTTACCCGCTTGCTGGATTGTGGCGAACGGCGACGCGGACGTGCCCGCGTTCGAGTCGCTCCCAGTCGGCGCGATGAAGTACGTCGTGCCGCTCCCGGGCGTCGGAGGGGTATTCGTGCACGGTGCGGTGCTGTCGGACGCGGCGTCCAGCGATACGTCCGGAAAGTCCCATCCGCCCCCATCACTCACGTCCGCGCCCATTCCCCCATCGCTCCCCGCGCCTCCACGACTCGAGCATGCTGCTACGGCCATTACGAGCAAGCCGAGCCACGAACGCCCCATTCATAGTGAATAGCACTGCCCCACCTGATGGCTTGTCCACGGAGATGACTCCGGTAACTTCACCGCGATGGGCTTCAGCGTCGCGGTGTGGGGACGGGTGGACCTTCCCGCCGAAGGCTTCGCTTCATGGCGTGGCGCCCGCGTGGACGCCACGCACGACGATTGGACCGGCGACTTTGCGGCGCCGTTCCCGCGCGCCACAATCGTCACGAAGCACCTCGCCCGATGGGCGAAGGACAGCGCGCTCGCCTATCGCGTGAGAGGGGCCACCCTGACCGTGCGCGGGATCCTGGACGAGGACACCTACCAATGCGAATGCGCCGAGATTGCGGCGACGTTCCGGGCGGCTGCGGAGCACGGCGGAAAGGGTGAGCTCGTCTTCGTCGGCTTGGGGGCCGACATCTCGTGTGTCGTCCGCGTTCGCGATGGCAGATCGTCGTTCAGCGACGTTCCCGAGCGACCGGAGTGGCGCTCGACCATCGAGGAGCTGATCACCGCGTCGCGACATCGGTTCGAGGAGACTCCCATCGGCAAGGCGAAGCGTGCGGCCAAAGACGAGGCCGAAGCGCGAGCCAAAACCCTGCGCACCTCGACCGACGCGGCGCTCGCCGCCATCTTCCAAGCATTGGAGCCCGCGGGTCCCTTCTACAACCCGACCGAGGAGCCCACCAAGAGCGCGATGGAGAGGCTCCGCACCCTCGACGACGCACGCATCGCGCCGTGGGCCATGGCGCGGCTGGAAGGGTCGTGGCGGAGCCTGAGCGTCGTAAGCGGACTACTCTACTCCGACAACCTGATCTCCCTCATCGTCCACTACCGATACCGCGAAGCTAGAGGCTTGCTGGCGACCATCCATGCGACCAAGTCCGCGAGGTTCGACGTCAAGATCATCGCGGCGCGCGCGCTACTCGAGCTCGCGACGGATGACGAGATTCGCTCCGTTTTTCGGGCGCCGCGCCGGACGGTGGCCGAGCGCTGGGCGAAGCCGAACGCGAAGATCGATACCGCCCTCGTGAAGAAGCTCGCGAAGCGCTGAGCTCTCGGCTGAACGAGCTTGTCGGTCCAAAGTGACGCTTTTCGCGGACACGAAGATCGACTATCGATCGTTCGATGCGAACACTCATCTCGATGATTTCCGTGGCGGCGTTGGTGGGCGTGGTTGCGGGCAGCACGGACGCTGCCGCGACACCGAGCTGCGCGTTCGACGGTGTCTGGACGGCGTCGAACCCCGGTGGCGCGACGACCTTCACGACGAAAGTCGTGGCCGCGACGCAGACCATCACGGTCGATCGCACTGGCGGCGGCCTACCGGCCGCGCACATCGCCGGCACGTTCATATACGACGCGGCCTCCGGCAGGGTCACGGTCACGAACAAGTCCGTCAGCACACAAGACGCCGCCTTTTTCGCGTGCCTCAACGTACCTGGCACCTACACCGTCACGTTCACCGACTGCACGCACATGACGCTCGCGCTCGTGAGCGACCAGTGCGTGCCGCGGACGATGAGCGCCGCGCACTCGCTGTTCACCAAGCAGTGAGCACGACTCGCAACTCGCTAGTCCAGCTGTTCCTCTTGCTGGCGCTCAAGGTTTCTTGAGGATCTCGCGCCAGGTGTGAACGCGCGGAGCGTCGCGGGCGGGACTCGAGGCAATCCGCGGATCTCGCCGCGGCATGCCGGTTGCTCTTTGTTCTCCCATCAGCGGGTTCCGCTGAAAGCAGGAGATCAAGTCATCATGTTCGTTTTCAAGAAGGCAGTCGTGGTTCTCGGTGCTCTCGCAGCGCTCGTCGTTCCCGCGGTCGCTTCGGCCGACGATCGCGTCGCGCGCCGCGATGATCACGCCATCATCGCGCGGCACGAACGCTTCGAGCACGACCGGTTCGCGCATGATCACCGCCACTGGGAAGCGCGTCGCGATCACCGCTGCCGGTAAAGGGTGATGAGCTCGGTTGGGAAAGGGCGGCTGCGCCGCCCCTCCCAAGACGCTTCCGTCGATTTCAGTGCACGATGGGGCACTCGTCCAGGAGGGTCATCATGAACGTGTTGGGCGGTCCGAGCTGGAAGCTCCACGCTGGTCCTTCGTTCGTCATGCCGAGATGGAGTGAGGCGAGCGCGCTCGGCTCGGCGCCGCGACGAATCGCCTCCGCCCACACATCGACGACGCTGCACCGGGGCGGGTCGGGGATCCGCAGTCCGCTCCCGCTAATGAAGTCCATCACCTCGCGGCTGTCTCCGTGTGTGGTCACGTGGATGTAGTGCTCCCTCGACGGCGCGTAGAAGTCGAACGTGACGAAGCCCTGCGTGAGGTCCGCGTAGCCCTGCGAGTCGACGATGCTCTGCGCGTCCATTTGCACGAGCGCGGCGTCGGGTATGAGCTTGCGAGCACCAGCTTTCGCACGGACCAGCTCCGCCATGACGTCGAGGTGCGTGGTGGAGACCTCCTCCGTCAGCGCGACTTTGGAGTTTTTCTTGCGGACAAACCTGCCCACCTCCTCCGCGATCACGACGCTCACGACGACGAGAGGCACGAGAGGGCTCCAGCCGTACTGGGTGAGGCGTTGCCACACCTTGGGTGACGTCGGGTGAGCGCGTTGCGGTGTGGGTGGGTCGCGTTTTGGTGCGGCGGATGCAGCGTCGGCACGTCGCGCTTCCTCTAGTTGCTTCTCGAGCTCGGCGATGCGCTCGTGATCGTCTGCGTTCTCGGTACGCGCGGCCGCGAGCTCCTCCTCTGCAGCCGCGGCGCGCGCTAGCGACGCTTCGAGCTCCTCGCGGTAAGGCACGCGAACAGCTTACGCGGATGTCGTGAAGGCCTGCACGATGGTTTGCTGACGGTCGTTCAGCATCGCACCATACGCGTCGGCGAGGCTCGCCATTCCGCGCTGGCGCAACCACGACTCCGCCGCTCGAATGGCCCACCACGTCTGGAGCTCGTCGTGCGGACGTTCGTGGTAAGCCGCCATCGCCGCGCGCGTCGTCGACTCGGCCTCCTCGTCGGTGCCCGTCGCCGCAACACCCGCGGCGACGAACGCGCACGCCGAGGACATCTGCCAGCGGTTGTCGCGCGCGCGGGTCGAGGCGAGCCATGCCCGTGCGTGAGGCAGCGCTCGGTCGACCTGCCCACGAACACACAGCGACAGGATCAAAAGGCTCGTCGTCTGATCGACGGCGCTCGCGAGCGTCGAATGGGCGAACCAATCCACCACACGACGGCGTGCGTCTTCCGCCTCGTCGAGATCGCCGTGCAAGAAAAGCAGGGCAGCCAGTGTGTGGACGACCGCGATGTCGTCGGCCGCCGCCATGCACGCAGCCCGCTGGCTCGCGAGCGCGCCATCGAGGTCGCCCTGCAGCTGAAGCAGCTCCGCCATGTGGTGATGCAAGCGCGAGGCGATGCGTGGAGTGGTGGCTCGCGGAGTCACGTCGCGGAGCACCTCCCGAGCCTGCCAGAGCTGATCCGAGAAAAAGTGCGCGCTCGCGACGCGCAACGCGAGTCGATCCGCGACGTCGATGCGGCCCGCTCGCGTGAATATGGCGCGAGCCCGCACTAGGTTCTCGAGCGCTTCGGGGTACGCTAGAACGCTGAGCAGCTTGTTGCCCCGCGCTCGGTAGAGCTGTGCGAACGGAGGCGCATCGGGATCTGCGGCGTCGGCGAGCGCCCACCTCTCGATCACGGCGATGACTTCGTCGGCTTGGACGACCGCGCCGCTCCCAGCCAAGTTCGAGGCCGCGTCGACGGCAGTGTCGTAGGCCGACTCGAGGTCACCGGCCGCGCGAAACAAGTGCGCTCCGATCATCGTGATTTCCGGCCGCATGAGACCGTACGTGGACACGATGGCCCGCGCCGACCTCAGCCTGAGGTCCGCCTGATCGCTACGACGTGCGAGTCGGTCGAGCACCGCCTGCGCGAAGAGCTGGTGCTCGAACCTGTAGATCCCCGTGCCATGCACGCGGAGCACGCCGACGAGGAGCGTGCGGTCGAGGATGTCGTCGATGGGCCCGTCGCATGACTCGCGGAGCGCTCGCTCCTCGAAATGCACGCCGAGCAGGGCGGCGTGGATAAGCGTGCGCTCGGCTCGGTCGTTGTCATCGCCGAACGACGACAGGAGCGCATCCAGACGCCGCGCGAGTGCACCGCTCGCGCGCTGCGCAAACGTGACGGCCGGCACGTCGGGGCGTTTCACGTAGGTGTCGTCGCTTCGTCGCACCAGAAGCCCCTGGTCGATCCATTCGCGGACCGCCTCGAGGATGACGAGCGTGGACTGGTCGAGGAGCGGCGCGAGCTCCGCCGCATCTCGCTGCACGATCGGACCGACGGTCATGAGCAACCTGATGCGCTCGTCGGGCGAGAGCGGCTCCAGCGCATGCACCGTCGCGCGGGGGTGAGCCCCCACGCGTTCGAGCCAGCCACGCGTTGCAGGATGCTCCGCCGTGCCGCTTCTCACGGTCGCTACCACGAGGACGCGCGCATCGGTGCCGAGCAACCTCTCCACGAGCGGCAACGCGCCGTCGCGCGACCACGCCACGTCGTCGAGCCAGAGGTAGACCGGACGAACGTGGGCAACGGCCGTGAGTGCCGTGGTCGCGAGCGCTGCGGCCTCGTCCGTGTCGAGCTGGAACGCTCCGGGAACGAGAAAACGGTGCAGCTCGCGCACGTCTTTCTCCGTGAGCCATGGTCTCAGCCACGCCCACCGATCCCGCAACGTCTGGTCCGGCGCCGAACCGGCACGGGGTGCGCCGAGCAGCCGGCGCAGGCAAGCCCGCAGATCGACGCTCGCGCTCTGTCCGGACTCGTCGAAGCTCGCCGCCGCACCGACCATGGTCCCGGTGCGTTCGACGTCTGCGAACCCGTGGCGCGCGAGGCGGCTCTTGCCATCGCCTGCGCGGCCCATGATCACGAGTGCGCGCGGACTGCCTCCCTCCGACACGTCACGCTGCAGCGAGGCGAGGAGATCCATCTCGCGCCGTCGCGCGACGAGAGGGACCGGGCGCAGGCGTCTGACGAGCACCTCGGGGGCCGGCGCGTCGTCGAAGGTCCCGTCCGAGAGCGCTCGCCCGGCCGGGCTCGACGTGGCGTAGGTCGCGTCGCGCAAAGTGAGATCGGCTTTCGCGTGCTCCGGCATCGCGCGCGACCTGCCCCAGGCGCGCGGCGCGATGTTGGCGAGATCGCGCCGCACATGGGCGGCGAAGCGGGGTCTCATGCGAGGGTCGGGATCCGTGAGGGCATTGACGAGAGCGCCGAGCTCCGGAGGTGCCCAAAGATCATCGCGCAGCACAAAGGCCGATGGCCGGCTCAGCTTGCTCGTGATCATCTCCGCGGGTGTGGCGTCCGGTTCTTGCTCACGACGTCCGAGCAGCTGGCGGAGCATCACGCCGATCGCATAGAGATCCGCTGGCGGCCCGACGTCTTCGGGGTCGAACAACTGCTCCGGCGCCATGTAGAGCGGTGTCCCGCCCGTCGTTCGGTCTTTCCGCCCGCGAAGGGGATCAATCACGCGTGCGATTCCGAAATCCGTCATCTTGACCGTTTGGGAGCGTTCGAGCAGCACGTTGGCTGGCTTCAGATCCCCGTGCACGATCCCCTGCGCGTGCGCGGTCGATAGTGCGTCGAGCATCTCGTCGAAGGCGCCAAAGACGGCCGCTGTGCCTGGCCACTGCTGACGCCACGCGCGCAGCGTGGGGCCACGGACGAGCTCCATGACGAGAAACAGAGCGCCGTCCTCATCGCGACCGACGTCGACGAGCGCGACGATGTTGGGGTGCGAAAGCTGGACGACGGCCGCCGCTTCATCGAGGAGTCCACGCTGCGACAACGTTGTCGCGTGGGCGAGCAACGTCTTGATCGCGTAGTGCCTGCCGGTGCGGTCGTCGATGGCTTCCACCACGAGCCCGAACGCACCCCGGCCGAGCTCGGCCACGACACGATACGGTCCGATCATGGGCATTCGGTCGGCCTAAACGGGCGGTGGCCCGCGAAGCACCTGGCGCTCAGCCCGAGGTGCATCTGGCACGCTCCGGCACCCGCGGGTCGTAGCAGCGGTATGGTGCGGATCTTCGCTTCGATGCACGCGTCGAGCTTGGGTGAGCCATCCTTGGCGACGATGCTCGTGTAGTCGTTGCCCGTCGCCTGAATGTCGTAGTCCGGATTCTCGTGGAGCGGAGGATCGAAGCGCGCGTCGGTGAAGCACTGCGTGAACGGCAGCGCCTTGAGCTGCTTGCTGTAGGCGTCGGTGTCCCAGAATGGAGACATACACGCGGTGAAGAACACACCGCTCACGTAGACCGCCGCTCCGCTGTAACGATGGCGCGCGCTGACCACCGGCGCCGCGGAGCTGACACTCGGCGCTTGCTCGACCGGGGCCTCGGAAGGCGCCCCGCTCGGCGACACGATTGCCACGGACGTCGTCGGGAGGAGCGCGCTGTTCGTCGGGGCAATCGCCAGTACGGGGGTCTCCAGTCTATGCCGTTGCCAAACGATGCCGCCCACCACACCCGCTGCCAGCAAGACGGCGATCACGAGCGCGAGCCCGATCGTCCTCCACGCGCCGCCTCGACGCGCCTCGCCGCCGCGATTCGGTGGTGCGGGAGTTTCGGGCCTGTACAGCGCCTTCATCGTGGGCGCGTACTCGTTGACTCCCGAGCGCCGCCCCTCCGTCTTCGTTGCGACACCATCGGGTGATGGAGGTAATCGGGCTTGGCTGCCCCTCACCACGTGCTCTGCCAGGCTCACGCCGGACTGCTCTGCGGCGTGCCACTTCTCGAGCTCGTCCTCGAAGGTCTCGTTCATGAACGACGCGAGCCTCGACGGGGAGATGTCCGACCGCGACGCGAGAGCGAAGGCTTCGAGCGCGCGCTGGAGGTCGAGCGCCGTCGCGTAGCGCTCCTTCGGCTCCTTTCCGAGGGCCTTCTGCACGATCTTCTCGAGCTCGGGGGGGTACGTCGGGACGAGCTTCGACGGAGGGGTTACGTTCCCCTCGATGATCGCGCGGAGGCGCAGCGACTCGGCGTGCTTTGGCCCGAAGAGCCGCGTCCCCGTCGTGAGCTCGTAGAGCATGATGCCCACGCAGAAGATGTCGCTGCGACGATCGAGGGGCTCTCCGAGCACCTGCTCCGGAGACATGTAACCGGGCTTGCCCTTGATGGCGCCGTGGGTCGTTTCGCCGAGGCGATTGGTCGCCTTCGCGATCCCGAAGTCGATGACCTTGACGCTACCGTCGTAGGTCACGACGACATTCGAGGGCGACACGTCGCGGTGAACGACGTCGAGGAGCTGTCCCTTCGGCCCTCGCCTCTCATGTGCGTAGTGGAGGCCGGCGCACACGCCAATCATGATGGCGAGGGTCGCGTGGAGCGGCAGAGGTTTGTCCCCCACGCTCCGGACGATGTTCCGCACGTCGTGACCGTGGAGAAACTCCATGGCGAGGAACACGTCGCCGTTGACCGAGCCTACGTCGAAGACCTGCACGACGTTCGCGTGCTCGAGGGTGGCCGCGATGCGCGCTTCGTCGAGGAACATCTCGATGAAGTGCTGGTCCTTGGCCGCGTGAGGGAGGATGCGCTTGATGACGACGAGCTTCTCGAACCCGCCGATCCCTGCCGCTCGCGCGAGATGAACGGACGCCATGCCTCCCATCGCCAAGAGGCACAGGAGCTCATAGCGTCCGAGCTCGGCTTCACGGGCGGCGGCGGGTTGCACACGCGCATGATACCCCGAGCGTCCTCCGCGCGACCCCTGCGCTTAGAGGTGTGACTGGAGGTACTCGCGGCACGTCTGGTCGCTGACGCCGTGCTTGGGATCGATCGTGTACTTGAGCGTCCCATTCGAGAGCGTGACGTTCTTATGTCCGTCGCCGCCATAGGCGACCACGAGCTTCTTCACGTTCTTCTGGATGGCGGCTTTGCCATCACGCGGGCTGCGGATGCAGACCTGGGCGATACCCATGGCGCACTCGCGGGCGAACTGCCCGGGCTGGAAGCCAAGGTTGCCTTGTGAGTCGGCCGGGAGAGCGTCGAAGCCGGCCCACTCGAACTCCGCCGTGATGGTCGTTCCGCACGGCGTGTTCACGCCCGGGTTACTGCCGGTGAGCTCGTCGTTGACCATCTTCTCCGAGTACTCGTGCTGGGATTTTTGCCTCAGCGTCTGCGCCATCGCCGTCACCGAGACGAGCACGAAGGACACCACCGTGAGGCCTATGATCTTCTTGGAAGCTTGCATGGATCGAATCTCCTTTGCCGACTCGCGGCTCTGGGGATTGCTTGAGCACCGCGCGTGCCACGAGGAAATCGGCGCATCCTCGCGGCGCGCCGTTCCGGACCGCCAAGTGCACTCAGCAG
>Ga0302324_100021012_pt1 | contig 12741 bp, 11 predicted proteins | sample Palsa_T0_1_FD_201949 | JGI IMG/M metagenome (GOLD analysis project Ga0302324, IMG submission 201949) | Peat permafrost microbial communities from Stordalen Mire near Abisko, Sweden - Palsa_T0_1 | ecosystem: Environmental > Terrestrial > Soil > Palsa > Peat permafrost | place: Sweden: Abisko...
TTTGCCCTCGTGGGAAGCTGGGCGTAAACCTTGCGGGTCGGCGCTGCCGCGCGCACGATTTCGTCGGTATTGGATGAGCCTGCGGCCCCCGCCAAGCGCATCCCGGAGAGGCTCACTTTGTCGAGGGTTTGGGCATTCAACGCCGCAGCGCCGGGGGGAAGACCGTTGCGCTCGAGAATAAACGCCGTCACGTCCAGATATTGCGGCTGGCTCAAGCTGCCGGGAGCGTCCAAAGGCATCTGGCGGCTCAGAAAATCAAACAATTGCGCGGCCGTCCCTCCGCCATAGGCATGCAAAAACGTCGCGCCCATGAGCGGCGTGCCCGCTTCGCCTTGCAGATTCGCGCCATGGCACTGGGCGCAGCGCTGCGTATAGACCGCAGCCCCGCGCGAGGCCTGCTCGTTTGTGTAGGCTCCGGGTGGTGCTGTCTCGGCTCGCGGCGCAGCCAATGCAAGCACCAGGAGGACTGCCGCACCCGCGACGGGTGAAGTGGCACGCTGATGAGGAAGACGGAGACGGATGGCAATCATGATCAACCCCTCACGCTTTGGCCGTGTCGGACACACGGTTGGGAATCGTTTGCCCGATTACACTCCAAGCCCTAAGGAAAAGATATTGAACCTTGGTATCGATAGCGCGTGGGCGGGAAGCGGCTGGTTGAGAGGATATGGCGCGCAATCCTGATAACGTAGCGCGATGGAGGCACCGAGATGGACGTAAATACTGAGCAATTGAAGGCCCTGCTCGAACGCGAGCAGATTCGCGACTGCATAACTCGGCTTGCCCGAGGCGAGGATCGTCGCGATGCGCAGATAATCAGCGCCTGCTACTGGCCGGATGCAACGGCCGACTATGGAGTGTTCAAGGGCACCTTCTCCGACTACCTTGCGTGGGTAGTGCCGGGATCGGACGTCGTCAAGAATACCCAGCACGTTCTCGGCCAGAGCGTGATTGAAATCGAAAGGAAGGAGGCGCGCGCCGAAACGCAAGTGATTTCCTACCACCGCGTGGCCATGGGCGATGAGGAACGCGATACCTGTATCGGCGGCCGCTATCTGGACCGCTTGGAGAGGCGCGGAAGCGAATGGAGAATCAGCGCGCGCGCAATGCTTTATGACTGGTACCAGGACTGGGGGAAGTCGATCGATTGGTCGCAAGGGGTAATGGGCCTGCCCTTCAGCAACGAGCGCTACTCCGGCCGTGCGTTGGGCGACTTCAGCGAGGTCTTCTTCGGCAAACGATCGCGCACATAGAGTCGCGCGAACCCCGCCGCGCAGGTTTTCTTGCGTAGTCCAGTGTCCGCAGTCGTCCGCGGACATTGTCCGCGGGCATTCGGCCGACCGCCCTCGCAAAATAAAACCTTATAAAACAATCGCTTTGGGCGATGGCCGTCCTGGCACGGCTCTTGCTCTCTCCCTAGTGCAGGCTCGCATGAGCCGACATAGCACCAACTTAGGAGACGTTTATGAATACTCAAATCTCGTCGAAACTTGCCGCCTTCGCCGCCGCCCTGATGATGAGCGGTTTGATCATGAGCGGTGTGACCTACCTGCTCGAGGGCCACATACAGCAGCCCTCGCTCGACGTCACGCTTGCTGCTACGACGTCCCTGTCCGCGAATGACGCGGCGTGATCGCGTCCGCATCGCGCAGAAATAACCTCCTGAAAAACAATGCGTTACTTCGCAGCATTCATCGCAACGACATTGGCGGCAACGGCCGCTGACGCCAACGATCTGAAGGAGCTCTACGAGCTTGCGCTGACGCGCGATGCGTCGCTCCAGGCTGCCGGCTTTCAGCGCGATGCCGCCATCGAGACTCGACCACAAGCGCTGGCTCAATGGTTGCCGCAGATCTCCGCGACCGCGTCGGCTGCTCGCGAGAGGGCGGGGTACGACAGCGCCCAGTTAGGCACCGCCGAAGCGGCCGACTGTGCGTTGACGGCGGCGGCCGGCACCCAGCATTGCTACGGTACGGTGCACGGCCTCGGCCTCAATCTGTCGCAGACCTTGTGGAGCTTCCAAGCCTTCAGCCAATTGAAGGAAGCAAATTTTGCAGCCGCGGCCGCCGAGGCCTCCTATCAGGGGGCGCGGCAGAATCTCCTGCTTCGAGTGGCGCAGGCCTATTTCGCGATTCTTTCGGCTGCGGATCAGCTCGCGACCAACCGCAGCGAACGCGAAGCCTTTGCCGTGCTCCTGAACCAGGCTCAAACACGGGAAAAAACCGGAGTCGGCGCGCGCAGCGATGTCGAGCAGGCAGAGGCGTTTTACGACGCGTCAGTTCAGGGTGTGATCGATGCGCAAAACACGCTCGACGATGCGAATCTCGCGCTCAGCGAAATCGTCGGTGGGCCGATCGCCGGTGCGGCGCCGTTGCGCGCCGATATCCCGTTGAGCTCGCCCGAGCCGGATTCGGCCGATGAATGGGTGTCCTCCGCACGCCAAGACAACTTTGCCGTGCGCTCCGCGGCGCTCAAAGCGGAAGCTGCGGAACGTGATATCTCGGTGCAGCGCGGCCGCGGCCTGCCCACCTTCGCATTCACCGGATCGAGCTCCAAAATCAATCAGGACGAGGTACTCGGCGGCAACGAATCCCTGGACACGGTCGGGGTTTCTTTCAGCTGGCCTTTATTTCAGGGCGGCGCGGTAGCCTCGGCGGTTCGGCAATCGCGCGCGCTCTACCGACAAGCGCAAGCCGTCTACGATTCGACCCAGCGCGACACCGAGCGCCAGACCCGAGCCGCGTTTCGCAATACCGTAAGCGGCATTCAACGTATCCTCGCTGCGCGCCGCGCGGTCGATTCCGGCGCACAGGCCGTCGAGGCGAGCCGCCGGAACGTCGAGTTCGGCACCGGCACGGAATTCGAGTTGCTCGATGCGCAGAATAACTACTTCGCCGCGCGCCGCGCTTATAGCCAGACGCGCTATGACTATCTGACCAGCGTGCTCACTCTCAAACAACAGGCAGGACGCCTCACCGAGCAGGATCTGATCGCCGTCGACGAGCTGCTCATCGAGAAGAGCTCGTGAGTGTCCGGCACGTGCCCAAGGAACCGGTCGTGCTGCGCGACACCGCGGCCCAAGACCGGCCGATTGAACGTCCGAGCCTCTGGCGCCGGCACGGCAAGCTCACGGCGGCGGCGCTCGTCGCCGTGGTGGGCCTGTGCGTGCTGGTGGGATTTTGGCTGCGATATTCCGGCGCGGGCGCTTCCGTCGACCGCTCGCGGTTGACGATTGCCACGGTGGAGCGCGGCAGCTTCGTGCGCGACATCGCCGCGGACGGACAAGTAGTGGCGGCTGTGAGTCCGACGCTCTACGCGAACGCGCTCGGCACCGTCTCGCTCAAAGTACATGCCGGCGACAGCGTTGCGAACGGGCAGGTACTCGCGATCGTCGACAGCCCCGAGTTGACGGCCAAGCTTGCTCAGGAAGAAGCCAGCGCCGTTAGCCTACGAATCGATTGGCAGCGGGCGGCCCTCGATGCCGATCGCACTCTGTCGCAGCTCAAGGACGCCTTCGAGCAGGCGCAGGTCGATCAGAAGACCGCGCAGCGCGAGCTCGACCGCAGCCGCAAAGCCTATGAACTCGGCTCCTACACCGAGCTGCAGGCGCTCAAGGCGCAGGATGCCTTGGAGAAGGCGCAGTTCGGCTACACACAGGCGAAGCTGAATTACGAATCGCAGCCGAAGCAAAATAGATTCGACATCGACAGCAAGAAAGCGCTCTACGACCGCCAGCAGTTGCTGGTGGCGGATCTGCACCGCCAAGTCGAAGGACTCGACGTGCGCTCGCCGGTCGACGGCCAGGTCGGGCAGGTCGAGGTGGCCGACCGCGCCAGCGTCGCCAAGGATTCACCGCTTCTCACGGTGATCGATCTGTCCGCACTCGAAGTCGAAATCAAGGTGATCGAGAGCTTCGCGCGCGATCTTCGGCCGGGCATGAGCGCGGACCTCGAGGGCGGCGGGGGCCACTTCAAAGCGGTGGTGAGCGGAGTATCGCCCGAGGTCATCGCCGGACAGGTAACCGCCCGCCTGCGCTTCGTCGGCGACAAGCCCTCGGGCCTGCGGCAGAGCCAGCGTATGTCGGTACGCATTTTCATCGACCGGCGCGAGAACGTATTGATGGTCGACCGCGGCTCCTTCATGGATCAGGAGGGCGGCGGTGTCGCCTACCTCGTGCACGGCAATGTCGCCGAACGGCGTCCCGTTCGCTTGGGAGCCGCCAGCGTCACCAAAGTCGAGATTCTCGACGGCTTGAGCGTCGGCGATCAAATAGTCGTCTCCGGCACCGATGCCTTCAACGGCGCGGAACGCGTGATCTTGAGCCGCTGAAATCGAGACCCCCGGAAAATGCATAGAATGATAGAAACGCTGCACGAGGCCGAACCATGCTGAAAATGAACCATCTGTCGAAGGCTTACCGCACCGAAGTCGTCGAGACCTACGCGCTGCGCGACTTTTCCATCAATGTGCGCGAGGGCGAATTCGTCGCCGTGACCGGCCCCTCGGGTTCCGGCAAGACAACGTTCCTGACCATCGCGGGTCTGCTCGAAGAGTTCACCGGCGGCGAATACCTGCTGGACGGCGCTGACGTGCGCGGTCTCAACGACAATCAGCGCTCCAAGCTGCGCAATGAGAAAATCGGCTTCATCTTCCAGGCGTTCAATTTGATCCCGGACTTGAACGTCTACGACAACATCGAGGTGCCGCTGCGTTATCGGGGCCTCGGCGCCGGCGACCGCAGGCACCGCATCCAGGAATCCCTGCAACGCGTCGGTCTGTCGGCGCGCGCGCGGCATTATCCGGCCGAGCTCTCCGGCGGCCAGCAACAGCGCGTCGCGATTGCGCGCGCGCTTGCCGGCTCGCCCCGGCTGCTGCTTGCCGACGAGCCGACCGGCAATCTGGACACGCAGATGGCGCGCGGCGTCATGGAATTGCTCGAGGAGCTGCACCGCGACGGGGCCACCATTGTCATGGTCACGCACGATCCGGAGCTCGCCGTGCGCGCGCAGCGCGAAGTGCACATCGTCGATGGGCAGGTCGTCGATCTCACGGCAACGTCGCGCCGCGTGATCGGCATCAGTGCTCAACTATAGAGAGAGTCCATGTTCGTCTACTACTTCAAGCTCGCTCTGCGCAGCCTCAAGCGCAACGTGGTGCTCACCGCGCTCATGATCGCCGCGATCGGCGTCGGCATCGGCGCCTCGATGACCACCCTGACCATATTTCGCGCCATGGATGCAGATCCCATACCCGCCAAGTCCAGCCAGTTGTTCGCGCCGCAGATCGATAACTGGGGACCGACGAACAAGAAGGTGGTCACGGGGGATGAGATGCACCTGGAAGATCAGATCACCTATATCGACGCCGTCAACCTCATGAATGCGCATGCGGCAACTCGTCAGGCAGCCATGTACGTGACGGCGTTGCCGCTGACGCCGCCCAACCGGGAGCTGCTACCGTTCCAGGTACAGGCGCGAGCGACATACACGGACTTTTTTCAGATGTTCGACGTGCCCTTTCTTTACGGGGGCGCCTGGAGCGGCTCGGACGATGCGGACCGCGCCTACGTCGCCGTGATCTCGCGCGACCTGAATGACCGGGTGTTCGGCGGTGCGAATAGCGTGGGTCGGACGCTGAACCTCGACGATCACGAGTATCGGGTGGTTGGGGTGCTCGACCGCTGGCGGCCGCTGCCCAAATTCTACGACCTCACCAACAGCAAATACGGCGAGGGGGAGCAGCTTTTCATCCCGTTCTCCCGCGCCATCGAAAGTCACATGGAGAGCTGGGAGACGAGCAACTGCGCCGGCGAGGTTGGCGCACCGGGGTGGGACGGGTTCCTGAATTCTGGGTGCGTGTGGATCCAGTTCTGGGCTGAGCTGCCGACCCGGGCCGACGCCGCCCGCTATCGCGCTTTCCTCAACAACTACGCTGCCGATCAACAGCGTTCCGGCCGTTTCCATTGGGCCCCGCGCACGCGCCTGCGCGATGTAAAAGACTGGCTGGTTCATTGGCATGCCGTTGCCGACGAGGTGAGGATTCTCGTGCTGGTGGCGTTCAGTTTTCTCTTTGTCTGCCTCCTCAATGCCATGGGATTGATGCTCGCCAAGATCATGAACCGCGCCGGCGACATCGGCGTGCGGCGCGCCCTGGGCGCGAATCGCAGCACCATCTTCGGCCAGTGCCTGATGGAGGCCGGCGTCGTGGGTCTCGCCGGCGGCTTGTTGGGCCTCGCGCTCACGGCGCTCGGTCTTGCCGGCGTTCGCCTGATCGTTTCGGAGGGAACCGCCCGGCTTACGCATCTCAGCGCGGCCGATATTGGCATCGCGCTCTGCCTGGCCGTGGGCGCGACCACCCTGGCGGGTCTTTATCCCACCTGGCGCGCCGCACAGGTTCAGCCCGCCTGGCAACTCAAAGCTCAATGAGGACGAACCCATGGAACTCTTTGTCATTCTGAAGTCCCTGCGTCGAAACAAGATTGGCGCCGCCGTCATCGCCGTGCAAATTGCCGTCACTCTGGCAATCCTGTGCAATGCGCTGTTCATCATTCAGCAGCGTCTGGCGGCGAGCCATAGGCCTTCGGGCGTCGACGAGGCGGACATCTTCATGATCAAGAATCAATGGGTGGGCGACCCGAAAGATCTCCCCGCGCGCACGCACGCGGATCTCGATACGCTGCGCAGCCTTGGCGGCGTCGTCGATGCGTACGCGACCAATTCGGTTCCGCTCAGCAATGCCGGAGACGGCGAGGGACTCGGGCGTGATCCGGATCGAGTCGAGGATACGGCGCTGACGGCGATGTATTACGGCGATGAGCACGCGATCACGACGTTGGGCGTCAAGCTCATCGCCGGACGCAATTTCCAGCCGGATGAGGTCAATGACCGGGATAGCTACAATCAGCGCACACCCCCCGGTGCCGTGATCATCACGCGCGCTTTGGCGGAGAAATTGTTCCCGCACGAGAGCCCGCTCGGCAAGCCCGTCTACATCTCATTCGACAAGCGCGCCGTTCCCGTGGTCGGAGTCATCGACATGCTGCAGGTGCCCTGGGCCTCCGGCTGGGGGAGCCGCTTCTTCTACAACTCGATCCTGGTCCCCATGCGGTGGTGCGTGCTGTATTCGAGCTATGCTGTCCGGGCGAAGCCCGGACAGTTGTCGGCGGTCATGAAGACGGCGCCGAAGGCGCTGATCGACCTGAACCGCCAGAGGGTTGTGGTGAAGGTCGAGCCGCTTGCCGACGCCCGGCTTGAATCCTACAAGGATGATCACGGTTTGGCAGTGATCCTGGGGACCGTGTGCGTGGCGCTGCTGCTGATCACCGGATTCGGCATCGTGGGGCTGACCAGCTACTGGGTGGCCCAGCGGCGGCGACAGATCGGCATTCGCCGCGCGCTCGGCGCGAGCAGGCAAGCCATCGTGCGCTATTTCCAAACCGAAAACCTGCTCATCGCCGCCTCCGGAACGGCGCTCGGCATCGCCCTCGCCATTGCCGCCAATCTCTGGATGGTAAGCAGCTTCGAAATGCAGCGGCTCAATCCGGTATATGCCTTCGTGGGCGCGCTCGCCGTGTTGGCCCTGGGACAGCTCGCCGTGCTTTGGCCTGCGTTGCGCGCCGCCTCGATCCCGCCGGCGCTCGCCACGCGCGGTGTATGACAACCGCTCCACACCCGATAACATTCAACCATGCGCAGCGTACTCATCATCGATGATAACCCCGCCGTCGGCCAGGCGTTGGGGCTGCTCTTCCGTCTCCATGACATCCGCACGCACCTCGCGGCGACGCCCGAGGAAGGCTTGGCGCTCCTGGCCCGCGAACCGGTCGACCTCGTCATAGCCGACATGAATTTCAGCGCCGACACGACGTCCGGCGACGAAGGCACCAGTCTGTTCCGGGCGCTGCGCGCTGCGCAGCCCGACCTGCCGGTGATTTTGCTGACGGCGTGGACACATCTGGAATCCGCCGTGCAGCTCGTCAAGGCGGGCGCTGCGGACTATATGGGCAAGCCCTGGGATAACGACAAACTGCTGGCGACGGTCGAGAACTTGCTCGAGTTGGCCGAAGCGACGCGCGAGCGCCGCTTGCAGCAGGAGCAGCAGCGCAAACGGCGCGAACGCCTCGCGCAACAGTATGACTTGCGAGACACCGTGTTCGCATCCGATGCGATGGAACGCGCCGTGGAGCTTGCATGCCGCGTCGCCCGCGCGGATGCGCGCGTGCTGATCACCGGGCCCAACGGCGCCGGCAAAGAGCGCATCGCCGAGATCGTGCATGCAAATTCCGCTGTGGCCAAAGGCCCCTTCGTCGCGGTCAACTGCGGTGCGATTCCCCCGGAGCTCATCGAGGCGGAACTCTTCGGTGCCGAGGCCGGCGCGTACACGGGGGCTACCCGCGCACGGATCGGACGCTTCGAGCTCGCGAACGGCGGGACGCTGTTCTTGGACGAAATCGGCGATCTGCCGCTGACCGGACAGGTGAAGCTGTTGCGAGTGCTCGAAACGGGAGAATTCCAGGCGCTCGGCTCGAGCAAGACGCGTACTACGCGGGTGCGTGTGGTGAGCGCCACCAATGCCGATCTCGGCGCGCTGATCCGCGATGGCCGCTTCCGCGAAGATCTCTATTATCGGCTCAATGTGATCGAGATTGCGTTGCCGCCGCTGGCGGAGCGTCGAGCCGACATCTTGCCGCTCGCCAGGCATTTTCTCGGTTCGGAATGGCGCTTGAGCGAAGATGCCGAGGCGGCGCTGCTCGCGCATGATTGGCCCGGCAACGTGCGCGAGCTGCGCAACTCCATAGAGCGCGCCAAGCTGCTCGCGCGCGAGAGCAGCGTCACGGCTGCGGATCTTAACTTGCCCGCAGCGCATCGCGGCGCGCCCGACGGCGAAACTCATCGGCGCGGCGCGGAACCGGGCGGCGGGCGTGCCGATCGCGACGTCGAACAGCCGAGCCGCGAGTTGATCGAGGCCAGCCTGCGAGAGACAGGCGGCAACATCAGCCGCGCGGCGCAAAGCTTGGGTCTTTCGCGCCAGGCTCTATATCGCCGTATGGAGCGGTTCAACTTGCGGCCTTGAGCCCAAGAGCGTTATGTGAGCCTGCGGACTCGATTGGCGGTGTTCCTGTTCATGGCGGCGTTGGCGGCGGCAGCGGCCGGTGCATGGCTCGCGCAGGCGCTGCACAGCCCTTTACGTGGATGGCTCGTGACGGCAATCGCCGCGGCACCGTTGGCGCTCTGGATGGCGGCGCGGCTGACGCGACCAATTCGGCAGGTCCTGCGCGCCCTGACGGGCATGGTGGCAAGCTATCGCGAGGGCGATTTCAGCATGTCGCTGACTGCGGACCGGAAAGATGAGCTCGGTGCGCTGCTGACCGCCCACAACGAGCTCGCTGCCGCGCTGCGCGCACAGCGGGCGCACCTGGTGCAGCGCGAGCTGTTGCTCGATACCGTCATGCAGAACTCCCCGGTGGCCATGGTGCTGGTCGATGCGCATGGACGCGTCGCTTTCGCGAACATCGCCTCGCGGCAGCTCCTGGGTACGGGCCGAAGTCTCAACGGGCTGCTGTTCGCCGATGCACTCGCACAGGCGCCACCGGCATTGCGCGACGCTGCGCAGCGCGAGGGGGATGCTTTGATCGCCGCGGAGATCGAAGGCGTCGAGGAAACGTTTCATCTCTCGCAGCGCGCGTTCATTTTGCAAGGGCAAAGCTTCAACTTGTATCTGTTCAGGCGGCTGACCCGCGAGCTCTCGCGACAGGAGGTCGCGACCTGGAAGAAGCTGATCAGAGTGCTGAGTCACGAGCTCAACAATTCGTTGGGCCCGTTGTCCTCCCTCGCGCACTCCGGCGCCGAAATTGCACGCCGCGGCGAATACACCATGCTGCCGGGGGTGTTCGCCGCAATTGCCGAGCGTTCCACGCATCTGCGCGACTTCGTCGGCGGCTATGCCGCGTTCGCCAAATTGCCGGCGCCGCGGCCCGAGCGGATCGAGTGGGATGGATTCATCTCCGATCTCGCGCAGCAGTATTCCTTTTCCCTGCCGGCGGACGTGCCGACGGTGGCCGGATGGTTTGATCGTGTGCAAATGGAGCAAGCGGTCATTAACCTGTTGAAGAACGCGCACGAAGCAGGCGGCCCGGCCGATGCGGTCGAGCTTCTGATCGTCTGCAACGGCGCCGAGCAACGCATCGAGGTTCGCGACCGCGGCGCGGGGATGAGTCAAACCGTGCTCGCGCAGGCGCTGCTGCCGTTTTATTCGACCAAGCGCAGCGGCACCGGTATCGGCCTCGCGCTGGCTCGAGAAATCGCCGAGGCGCATGGCGGCCGCATCCAGCTGGCCAATCGCGAAGAGGGTGGCCTGTCCGTGAGCCTGGATCTGCCCTGGATTCGCCCTGCCGAGTGACGGGCATCTGCCCTGGGGGATGGCATTGCTCGGCGCCTTAGTGGGAAGATAGCCGATGATATGCGAGACGAACCAGTGACGCAGATCAATGTGTGTCGTGAATGCGATACCGCCTACGCGGACGTCGAGCTTGGACGCGACGAGGTCGCGCGCTGCCGTGCTTGCCGCGCTGTCGTCGCCCGACATCCGCATGCCGATGTCGATAAAGCCCTCGCAATCGCAATTGCCTGCGCGATCCTCTTTCTCATTGCCAATCTCACGCCGGTCCTCGGCATCGAGGTCGCCGGAACGCGCACGGAGGCGAACATCTGGACGGCCGTTGTGTCGATGGACAACGGCTGGATCACGCTGTCCGCCGGCGTTCTCGTCGTGACCATGTTGCTGGCGCCTCTCGTACAGGTCGTGCTGGTCATTTGGCTGTTGAGCTTCGCGCGCGCTGAGCGGCGCGCGCCGGGGTTTGCGCACATCCTGGCGCTGCTGCACGTGCTGCGGCCATGGAGCATGACAGAGGTGTTTCTGTTGGGCGCGCTCGTCGCGATCGTCAAGCTGTCGAGTTTTCTGCCCATCAGCACCGGTCCGGGAGTCTGGGCTCTTGGCGCGTTGACGATCTTGCTGGCGGTGCTCGGCCGCTTCGAGCCGAGCGCCTGGTGGGAACTCGAGCATCGCGGGAAAGCCTGATGGCTTTGACCCGCGCCATCGATCTGGGTCTCATGAAATGCCGTGTATGCGGGCAGGTGGCTCCTCAAGACAAGACCGCAATGGAGGTGCGTTGCGGCCGCTGCCATCGAGTCGTCACGACGCGCATGCCGGCGAGCGCGGAAAAGACGCTCGCCTGGCTCATCACAGGCATCATTTTGTATTTTCCGGCAAATATTCTTCCGGTGATGCATACCAGTACGGTGACTGGACAGGACGACAGCACCATTATCGGCGGCATCATCGAATTCTTGCGCGGAGGTGCCTGGGACATCGCGGCCCTCATTTTTGTCGCGAGCGTGGCTGTGCCGGTCACGAAGTTCATCGCCCTCGGATTGTTGCTTTGGTGCGTCCGACGACGCAGCGCCTGGGCGCGGCACGAACGGGCGAGACTCTACAAGGCCGTCGAATTCATCGGCTATTGGTCGATGCTGGACGTGGTGGTGGTGGCGATCACTTGTTCCCTGCTGCAATTGAAGTCCCTGGCAAGCGCTGAACCGCGGCTCGGCATCGTCTTTTTCTGCGGCGTGGTCGTGTCGACCATGATGGCGGCGCTCAGTTTCGATCCGCGCCTGATCTGGGATGGTCCGGCGGGTGCCGCATGAGTGTCCCCGAGCCCCACGTGGAGCAGGTGCGCCGCTTTCGGTTGCGTCTCGTATGGATCGTTCCCATCGTGGCCGCCATCGTCGGCTTGACGATGATGATCCACAGCTGGAGGGAGCGTGGACCGAGGGTCTCCATCACGTTCGAGAGCGGTGAAGGACTGGAAGTCGGCAAGACCTTGGTCAAGTATCGCGACGTCACCATCGGCCGGGTCACTCAAATCACCTTGAGCGAGGATCGGACGCACGTCGAGGTCGTCGCCGATCTCGTGAGAAGCGCCTCCGACTTGGCGGTGGAGGGCGCTCAATTCTGGGTTGTGCGCCCCCGGATCGGCGTCGGCTGGGCCTCGGGTCTCAGCACGCTGCTTTCCGGGGCATACATCGGTGTGGAACCGGGGGCGGGCGGCGGCAGCCGCATGCATTTCGTCGGACTCGAGATTCCGCCGCCGCTGGCTCACAGCACGCGAGGCCGACGGATCGTGCTGCAAACGCACGACCTCGGATCGTTGAGCGCCGGATCGCCGGTGTACTTTCATCGATTTCAAGTCGGCCGGGTGATCGATGCGCATCTCGATGACGACACGGGCGAAGCCCGGGTCGTCATTTTCATCGATGCCCCGCACGACCGAGTCGTGACCCCGGCGACACGGTTCTGGAACGCGAGCGGCGTGGATGTCGACTTGAACGCCGAGGGCCTGAAGGTCAGAACGCAATCCGTCGCCACGGTACTCGCGGGCGGCATCGCATTCGCGGATGCAGCCTCCGGCCCCGACGCAAACGTCGCCGGGCCCGGGGCCGACTTCAGGCTGTACCGCGACGAACAGGCGGCGATGGCGCCGCCCGACGGCGAGCCTCACATCATTCGCATGCGTTTTGAGAAACCGCTGCGCGGCCTTGCCGTCGGTGCGCCGATCGAGTTCATCGGCGTCGAGATCGGCATGGTCACAGCCATCGATGTGGGGTATGAGCCAGAGACTCAGCACTTTCCAGTCTTCGTGACCGGCCAGATTTTTCCGCGCCGCATGGGGCTCGCCTATACGACCCT
>Ga0302324_100021013_pt1 | contig 12741 bp, 9 predicted proteins | sample Palsa_T0_1_FD_201949 | JGI IMG/M metagenome (GOLD analysis project Ga0302324, IMG submission 201949) | Peat permafrost microbial communities from Stordalen Mire near Abisko, Sweden - Palsa_T0_1 | ecosystem: Environmental > Terrestrial > Soil > Palsa > Peat permafrost | place: Sweden: Abisko...
TCCTTGATCTCCAAGGTCAGAATTCGACAGAGGATCATGGCGGCCATCATGCAACGAAATCAATCACCGGTAATGGTCAGCCGTTCTCTACAGCGCGCCGCCAGGGATCGCCGCAGCGGAGCCATGACCGCCGCGGCCCCCGGGACGCTCAGCGCGGGTGCCGAAATCTTTCGCCGGATCGAGCGGCGGCCACGCCAGCCGAGGTGGCCGATTGCGCTGATGATCTGCGTGGCGGTCGTCGCCGTGGCCGGTGGCGTGATCGCCTACCAGGCGGTGCTTTGGTCCAGCCATCCGCCCGTCGTTCACACTATAGTACCGGGAGACTAGCAGGCCGCGACCGTCGCAGAGCGCCGCCGCCTCAGACTCCCAGCAGGCGCCGGACCGGGGTTGGCCAGGCGCGGGGGTCGACGCCGTGGGTGGCGAACATGGCGACGGCGAGGCGGTCCATGCCGAAGGCGACGCAGGCGGTGTGGACGAGATCGCCGGCCCCGTCCTTCAGTTTCCAGACCTCGCCGAAGTGGTCCTGGTGGTAGTTGAAGCTCATGCACGCGGTCGGCGAATCCTCTGATTTCACCGGCACCACCAGCTCGAACTTCAAGGTCTGCTCGACCTGGCTCAGGGCCATGATCTGGCCGCCGCGGCCGAAGAACGGATCGCTCGCGACCTCGAGGCGGTGGGGGAGGCCAAGATCGCTGGCGATGACGCTCGCCCGGCCCTTCCAGGCCTCGCGGAAGGCCATCACCTGGTCGGGCGAGCCGATGGCCACGAACTCGCGCATCCTGAACGACTGGAAGCGGTCGATGTCGCGCGAAGGCTCGCGGCGGAAGCAGTCGCAGCCGACGTCGAAGAAGAGCCCGGCGCCGGGGATCGGCCCGCGGGCGGCGACGATCGGATAGACCGGATAGCAGGCGGCGGGGGTGAGCACGAGATCGGCCGCCCCCAGGGCCTCGACCCAGGGGTCGCCGTCCTCGAACCGCTGGACCGCGCCCCTGATCTCCCGCTCGTCGCCGTGCAGGCAGCTGACGCAGCCCAGCAGGTTGGGAAAGCTCATCAGGTATCCGGAGCGCTCCAGCGCCATCCGGCTCATCACCGGGGGAAAGCGCAGCATCTCGCTCCGCTCGGGGCGATGGCGGGAGATGAGGCCGGCCAGCGCCATGACCACCCGCTCGTAGGTCTCGCCGCGGGCGTAGACGCCGTCGACGCCCATGCTCTCGCAGAGGCTCTCCTCGATGAGGTCGAGGCGGGGGGAAAATTCGATCGCGCGGGCCGCGAAACTCATGGTCGCCTCATCCTCTCAAGGTCGCCGGCGTTTCGCCGATCACCGCCGAGCCCCCCAGTCCCGCCAGGATCCGATCGTTGTTGATCATGATCGGCGAGGAGAGGATGTCGCGCAGGTGGCGTCCGATGCTGACGTCGGTGTCGTTGCGGTAGCCGGAAAGGCCGCAGGCGCGCAGGGCGTGGAGCACGGTGGCGACCGCCAGCTCGGAGACCTCGACCTTGAGAAGCGCGATGTCGGTCTGGAAGCCGACCATCGAAAGGGCGGCGCTGTCGCCGGCGATCGCCTCGTAGCGGTCGAGGCTGGCGCAGATGAGGGCGCGCAAAGTGCGCAAGGTCGAGGCGGCCTTGGTGTAGTGGGCGGCGCCGGGCGGAAGCTCGCCGGTCCCGTTTCGCGCCGCCTTGCGGATGTACTTTCGCGCCCGCTCGACCGCGCCGGCGGCGACGCCGGCCCAGACGCCCGACCACATCAGGTGGGCGCAGGGGACCATGGTCTGGGCGTGGATGGCCTCGTAGGGCTCGGGCAGGATCTGCGCCGCTTCGCCTTGGGCGCGGAGCGTGAAGCCGGCGCTGCAGGTGCCGCGCATGCCGAGCGTGTCCCATTCGAGGGTGCGTTCGAGGCTGTAGTCCTCCTTCAGGAAGACGGTGAGGACCTGGTCGGAAGCCACTGACGCGGCGTCGCGCCTGGCCGTCGTCACCACCGCGTCGGCCTCGACTCCGTAGGAGATGACGCTGGCGAGCCGGGTCAGGCTGATCGCCTCGCCCTCGCGCTCGATCGGGGCCTCGCTGGAGCGGACCGCGCCGCCGTTGTTCCCCTCGGTGGTCGAGGAGGCGACGAGCAGCTGCTCGCGCAGCAGCCGCTGGATGAATTGGGCGTGCCAGTCGTTGGCGAGGCCATGGCGGATCACGCAGGCGACCTTCACCTGGTGCATCGCGAAGATCATCGCCGTCGAGGCGCAGCCGCGGCCGAGGCTGTAGCAGACCTCGGCGATCTCGGCGACGCTGGCGCCTTCGCCGCCGAAGGCGCGGGGGACCATCAGGCCGAGCAGTCGCTGCTCCCTGGCCGCCTCGATGGCCTCGATCGGGAAGCGGCCGTCGCGGTCGACAGCGTCGGCGTGGGCGGCGGCGACGGCGGCGACCGCCTTGGCCCTTACCGGGATGTCGCCGGCGAGGGCGCGAAATCCAACAACGTTGGGGGTCCGAAGCGGAACGGTCATCGGCGCGGCTTCCAAAGGGCCAGATGGTTGAAATCAGGTCCGCCGCTTTCAAGTAGCGTGCCAGCCCACCGCCCCCTCCCAGCCTCGAAACGGCCCAGGTCAATCAATACTTTACCCTCCTGGGCCAGGATGATCGGCTCTTAAGGGGCGGTCCCGACGCGGGGCGCGGGGCGTTTTAAAATGAGTGGAGCGTAACCATGGCCGACGGATCGATCGCGCTGGCCAGCGACCGTATTTCGCAGCTTGTCCGCGGGCTTCTGGCCAAGCGGAACATCATGGTGGCGCCTGAGCCGAGCGCCGATCTGCGCCGCTGCGGCCTCACCTCCCTCGATATGGTCAACCTGATGCTGGCGGTCGAAGCCCAGTTCGACATCGAGATCCCGCAGAGCGAAATGACGCCGGAGAACTTCCGCTCGATCGCCTCGATCGACGCGGTGGTGAAGAAGCTCGTCCCCGCCTAGAGGCGGACGCGGCCCTCGACGAGGTCGGCGTAGGCCGCCGCATCCAGTCCGGCGTAGCTCCCGGCCCGAATGTCGAGGAAGAAGAGCGGGTCGGTAACCTGGAACGGGTCGAAGCCCTCCCGCGTCAGGGCGGTCTTCTGCGGCTTGAAGGTCTCGGTGGCGGCGAGCGAGGCTGCGATCCTTACGAAAAGGGGCCGGGCGTAGGACGCCAGGCGCGCCTCCAGATGCGCCGCCAGGCCGTCGATCTCGAAGGCCTCGCCCACGACCAGCGTCGCCATCCCGGCGCGGCCGTCGGCGCCGGGGACCTGGACGCCGTAGACGCAGGCCTCCTCGACACCCGGGTAGGAGGTCAATGCCGCGGCGACCTCGGTCGTGGCCACGTTCTCGCCCTTCCAGCGAAAAGTATCGCCGATCCTGTCGACAAAGCGGAAGAATCCCCGCTCGTCCTGGCGCATCAGATCGCCGCTGCGCACCCAGGCGTCGCCTGGCGCGAAGACGTCGCGGAGCACCTTCTTGTCCGTCTCCGCCTTGCAGGTGTAGCCCTCGAACCGCCCGCCGCTCTCGCCCCCGTGGCCGAGCCTGGCGATCGCCTCGCCGGCCGTCCCGGGCGGACAGCGGATGCACCGCCCCATCTCGTCCCTGGCCGGGGCCTGGGCCCCGTCGTCGAACGCGACGATCGCCAGGGGAAACCGGTGGGCCAGGAACCCAGGAACCCGGCCCAGGGCGCCGCGCTCCCCTTCGAGGTTGTAAAGCGAGAAATTGCCCTCGGTGGCGGCGTAGAATTCGACGATCCGCGGAATCGCGAACCGCTCCTGGAACGACTCCCAGACCTCGCCGGTGAGTCCGTTGCCGCAGGCAAGGCGAAGGCGGTGGCGCCGCTCGAGGGGGTCTTCGGGCGCCGCCGCCAGGTAGCGGCAGAGTTCGCCGATGTACTGGAAGATGGTGCAGTCGAACTCTGCAATTTCAGCCCAGAATCGTCCGCGTGAGAACCGTCTGGAGACAGCGACGGACCCTCCGGCGACCATCATGGAGCCGGGCGCGAGCACCCCGCCGACACTGTGATGCAGCGGAAGACAGTCATAAAGGCGGTCCTCGGGGGTCGCGCCCATGATCCCCGCGAACCAGTGACTCCACGTCATCACCCGGTGGTGGCTGACCCTGGCGGCCTTCGGCAGGCCGGTCGTTCCCGAGGTGTAGATCAGCAGCGCCGGGTCCCTGAGCGAAGTCCCGCGCCGCTCCTCCGCGGTAAGCGGGCCGCTATTCAACGTCCGGAGCTGGTTCTCGATATCGTCGTGGCCGGCGCCCGCGCCAAATACCCAGCTTTTGCCCGCACCGCTCAAAGCATCTCCAACGCCCTCTACAAGTTCCGCGTCGACGATCACATGCTTTGATTTGGCCACGGCCAGGCAACGGCCGAGCGACTGTCCCCGAAGACTGGTGTTGATCAGGGCGACGACGCCGCCGACCCCGGTGATCCCGACCCACGCGGCCAGGTACTGCGGCCGGTTGGGCATGATCAGCGCCACCGCCTCGCCCGGCGCGATCCCGATGCTCAGCGCCCAGCGCCCCCATTGGTTGGCCCTCTCCGCTAATTCCTTGTAACTAAAGCACTCTTTCTCAGAGATCAGGGCCGGCGCATCGCCCAGCCGCGCCGCTTGATCGGCGATGAGGACCGCCAGGGTGCGCCCGGCGTCGGCCTCCGCCACCGCGGCGAGCTTCAGGGCCCGAAGCCAGCCCTTCGACGGCGATTCCGTCGTTCCTGCCGCCAATGCCAGCCCCATCGCCTTCTCCACCAAGGGTTTGGCTGCGCGGCCTGCAAGGCGGGGGCCAGCGGCGCCGCGCCCGCGGCATGGTTCATGCAGCCCGGCGCATCGGAGAGGCCCCGCCATGCGCCGCGAGACGATCGCCATTCACGCCGGCTTCGACGCCGATCCCACGACGCGGGCGGTCGCCGTGCCGATCTATCAGACGGCGGCCTACGCCTTCGACAGCGCCGACCACGCCGCCGCCCTGTTCGACCTCGAGGCCGACGGCTTCCGCTACAGCCGGATCAGCAACCCCACCAACGCTGTCCTCGAGGCCCGGATCGCGGCCCTGGAAGGCGGTGTCGCGGCCCTGAGCGTCGCCTCCGGCCAGGCGGCCCTTCACTACGCCGTCGTCAATCTCGCCGACAACGGCGGCAACATCGTCTCCCCGCCGCAGCTCTACGGCACCACCCACACCCTCTTCGCCCACGTCCTGCCAAGGCAGGGGATCGAGACGCGGTTCGCGCCAAGCGACCATCCCGACGCGATCGCCGCCCTGATCGACGACAAGACCCGGGCCGTCTTCTGCGAGAGCGTCGGCAACCCGGCCGGCAACATCTGCGACATCGAGGCCCTGGCCGACCGCGCCCACGCCGCCGGCGTGCCGCTCATTGTCGACAACACCGTCGCGACCCCGATCCTGCTGCGGCCGATCGAATACGGCGCGGACATCGTCGTCCACTCGCTGACCAAGTTCCTCGGCGGCCACGGGACCACCATGGGCGGGGCGATCGTCGATTCCGGGACCTTCCCCTGGGCGCAGCAAGCGGCCCGCTTCCCGATGTTCTGCGAGCCTGACCAATCCTACCACGGCCTGGTCTACGCCGATCACTTCGGCCGCGAGGCCTATATCGCCAGGGCCCGCAGCGTCTATCAACGGACCACCGGTGCGGTCCTCTCCCCGTTCAGCGCCTTCATGCTGCTGCAGGGGATCGAGACCGTGGCCCTGCGCGTCGAGCGGCACGTCGAGAACGCCCGCGCTATCGCCCGCTTCCTGCGCGACGATCCCAGGGTCGACTGGGTCGCCTACGCAGGCTTCGCAGACAGTCCGCACCACGCGCTCTGCCTGAAGTACCTGGGGGGGCGGCCTCCCTCGCTCCTCACTTTCGGCGTCAAGGGCGGCCTGGAGGCCGGCAAAGCCTTCTACGACCGGCTGGGGCTCATAAAGCGGCTCGTCAACATCGGCGACGCCAAGTCGCTGGCCTGTCATCCCGCTTCGACGACCCACCGGCAGATGTCGCCGGCCGAGCGCGAGAAGGCGGGCGTCAGGCCCGAGACCATCCGCCTCAGCATCGGCATCGAGCACGTCGAAGACATCATCGCCGACCTCGACCAGGCCCTGGGCGTCCGCCGCGTCGGGGCGGCCACCGCGCGGCGGCCCAAATTGAGCCGCGCCGCGTGAACCCGCCTTCCGCTCGCGGTCGACCCGTGCCCCGCCTCGAGATCGGACTCGTCAACAACATGCCCGACGGTGCCGTCAGCGCGGCCGAGCGCCAGTTCCGAGGGCGACTAGAGGCCCTGGCCCCGGAGTTCGACATCCGCGTTCGCCTCTTCCGCCTGCAAAGCGTCGCGCGCAGCGCGTTCACGCTCTCGAAAATGAACGGCCGTTACGAGAACGCCGCGCGCCTTGCCGAGTTCGATCTCGATGCGGTGATCGTCACCGGGGCCGAGCCGCGCGCGGCGGACCTGCGCGACGAGCCCTATTGGCGCGAATTCGAGGCCCTTGTCGGTCAGGTCGTCGCACGGAGTTTGCCCTGCTTGTGGTCCTGCCTGGCGGCCCATGCCGCGGTTCTCTGCCTCGATGGCGTCGCCAGGCGCCGTCTCGGCGTCAAGCGCGCCGGCGTCTTCGCTTGGCGCCGCCTCGAAGAGCCTCCGGCGCTCGCCGGGCTCCCCCCGCAAGGCCTGACCCCGCATTCGAGATACAACGACCTCGCCGCCGACGACCTCGCCGCCAAGGGCTACGACATCGTCTCCTGGTCTCCGCGTGCCGGCGTCGACATGTTCGTCAAGCGATGTGGTGGCGAATTCCTCTTCGTTCAGGGCCATCCCGAATACGAGGCCGACACCCTTCTTCGGGAGTATCGGCGCGATCTGGCCCGCTGGATGGAGGGGGAAGGTCCGCCGCCGGCGGTTCCATCCGGCTACCTTCTGCCTGCGCTCGAACGCACGCTCGATCGCCTGAGCAGCGGCCACGATCGGGACGCCGGCGGCCCGCGGGCACTCGCGCTCGCCGGAATGCTCGAGGAATTCCGACCGGCGGCCGCTTGGATGCCGGCCGCGACGGCGATCTTCGCCAGCTTCGCGCGGATGGCGGCGTGCGAGAAGGCGCGACGCCCGGCGAGCCGGGTCCTGGCGAACGCGACCGGGACCTGACCATCGCCCCGTCGACGTCGCCGGCTCTCGACGGTTGAAAAAGCGCCAATTCTGGAACAAAGCTCTCGCGGCCACGTTGTGAAGCTTCGGGAGCAGCGGGCCCAGCAGGGCCGTCCATTACCAACTCACGATGAACGCGGTGCTTGAACTCGAGCTGAACGTCGCGTCCCGCGGCCGTTCAGCTTGGCTGGTGCAATCTCCCGACACCACTTGAAGTGGTCACGCTCGCTGATCGGTGATCGACGCGCACAACATCAACCGGATGGAGATCCAATGCGTAATCTCGTCTCGACCGCGGCCACGATGGCCCTGCTACTCGGCGCGGGGGTGGCGGTATCCGCCGCGCCCAACGCCAGCCATGCCCAGATCGGCATCGGCATCAGCGTCAATTTCGCGCCACCGGCGTTGCCTGTCTACGTTCAGCCTCCCATTCCGGCGGTCGGGTACATCTGGACGCCGGGTTTCTGGTCGTGGGACGCCGGAGCGCAGGACTACTACTGGGTGCCGGGCACCTGGGTGCAGCCGCCAACCGTGGGCGTGCTGTGGACTCCCGGCTACTGGGGCTGGAATAACGGCGTCTACGCCTTCAACCAAGGATACTGGGGCCCAACGATCGGATTCTACGGCGGAATAAACTACGGCTTCGGCTACACCGGCATCGGCTACGCTGGCGGATACTGGCAGGGCGGCCAACTGTTCTACAACACATCGGTGAACAACATCGGTGGCGTCCGTATCACCAACGTTTACAACAGGACGGTGATCAACAACGTCACCAACGTAAGCTTCAATGGTCCTGGCGGTGCTCGCGCCCGACCGACGGCGGCTGAACTCGCCGCCGCTCGTGAACGCCACATCCCGCCGACGGCCGACCAGCAGCGTCAGGTCCAGGTCGCCAGGACCATCCCGGCCAATCACGCCAGCATCAACCACGGCAAGCCTGTGGTGGCGGCGACCGCGAGGCCCGGTGTGGTGAAGGGTCCGGGCGTCGTGCCGGCTAGGTCCGCGCCGGTCTTCAATCGGCCCGCGAACGCGGCGCCGGCCAAGGTCGGCCCGGCGGCCGCAGCCCGGACACCGCCGGCCCGTCCGGCGGCAGTGAAACCGGCGGCAAGGCCGGAAGCCAACGCTGATCGCGCCGGCGCGAGCGAACGGGGGACAATGGCTCCGGCGCCCACCCGCACGCCCGAGACGCGAAAGGCGGCCGGGGAGGGCATGCGTCCCGCCGCCGAGCGCCCGGCGAGGGAAGCCGCGCCCGCGTCCGCGGCGGCGCGACCCGCTCGGCCCGAGACGGCTCGTCCCGCCCCAAGGCCGGCGGCGGCCCGTCCGGCGCCAAAGCCGGAGGATCGCGCTGCCAAGCCGAAGCCGGAAGAGAAGGATCGCCCTCAATAGAAAGGCATCGAAGCTGACGCCGCGCGGCGGACAGGCTTCTGGCGGCCGCTCCTCTTCGGGGAGCGGTCGCTTCTCTTTAGAGCAGCGCCGGCGGCTTAGCGCTCGTGCAGACTTTCCTGGGTCTTGCGGGCCAGCGGCGAGAGCAGATAGTCGATGATCGTCCGCCGGCCGGTCCTGATCTCGGCGGTCACCGCCATATCGGGGACCAGCGCGTGGCGGACGCCGTCGACCACCATGGACGAACGCTCGAGGCTGATCCTGGCGACGTAGGTCGCCGCGCCCTGGGCGGCCGCCTCGGCGGGATCGAGCGCGCCGGCTCCGCCCGCGCCGGTGTCGGCCACCCGCCGGTCAGCCGCCGAGACCGCGTTGCGGCTCACCTCCATCACCTTGCCCCGGATCTGGCCGTATTTTGTGAAGTTGAAGGTCTCCACTTTCACCGACACTGGCTGGCCCGGATGGACGAAGCCTACGTCGCGGTTGGCGAGCTGAGCCTCGACCTGCAGGCGATCATTGTCGGGAACCACCACGAGCAGCCGCTGCGCGGGGGTGACGACTCCTCCGACCGTGTGGACCGCCAGCTGCTCGACGACACCGTCGGTGGGAGCGCGGAGCTCGGTCTGGGTGGACTTGCTCTGGGCCTTGACGAACTCCTGGGCGAGTTCGTTCTCCTTCTCCTCGGCCTTGGCCAGATCGTCGAGAACGCCGGCCGCGAACGTCGAGGCGGCCGCGTCCCGCTGGCGTTCCAGAGACTGGCGCGTCGCACTGGCTTCGTCTCCGCGCGCGGCCTGCACCGCGAGGTCGTGGCGCGCGTCGCTCAGCGCCTGCTGGGCGTCCAGATTGGCGAAGCTGGTACCGTAGCCCTCGTCCCGGAGCCTCTGGTGAAGCCGCGCCTTCTCGGTCAGCATCGGCAGACTGGCGGTGAGCTTGGCGATTTCGGCGGCCACTTCTGCAGCTTCCGCCCGCTTCTCGCTGATCTGCTGGTCGAAATCGGCAAGCTTGGCGGCGCGCTCGTCCGACTGGGCGCGCAGCGAGGCCCTGGCCTGCTCGACCTCGGCGGGATCGGCGCCCGGCGGGACGATCAACGGCCCCGCCGGCGCGCCGGTCTCGGCGGTCCGCTTCAGGGCGGTGAGTCGGGCGACGTCCACCTGCGCCCTGGCGAGGTCCTGCGACAGCTTCTCCCGATCGGCGCCGGCAACGGTCGGATCGAGTTCGATCAGCAACTGGCCGGCCTTCACATGATCGCCGTCCTGCACATGGATGGCGCGAACGACGCCCGGGTCCAACGGCTGGACGATCTTGATCATGCCGGCTGGCACCACCCGCCCAGGCGCGGTCGCGGAGATGTCGACCTTGCCGAGAAAGGCCCAGGAGACCGCGATCAGGAAGAAGAGGCCGATGGTGATGGCGACCGCGCGACCGGCTGGAGAAGGCGGCGTTTCGAGGATCTCCAGGGCCGCGGGAAGAAACTCGCGATTGTCTCTCTTGTCGATCCGCTCCACGCCTCGCCGCAGGACGCCGGTGAAACCCTTGCCGAGACCGGTCATGCGCTGACCACGGTCATCGGCGACATGTCGCCGGCCTGCAGTCGCCACAGCTGGGCGTAACGTCCGCCGGACCTCAGCAGGCTCTCATGGGTTCCATCCTCGATCAGCCGGCCGTTTTCGACCGTGACGATCCGGTTCGCGTTTCGCAAGGTCGAGAGACGGTGGGCAATGATGATCACTGTGCGATCCTTGCAGATCCGCAGCATGTTGGCCTGAATGGCCGCTTCGCTCTCGTAGTCCAGCGCCGAAGTCGCCTCGTCGAAGATCAGGACGCGCGGATTGCCCACGAGCGCGCGGGCGACAGCGATTCGCTGGCGCTGGCCTCCCGAAAGCGAGGCGCCGCGCTCCCCGATGATGGTTCCATAGCCCTCCGGGAGGCCAAGGATGAATTCGTGGGCGCCGGCAAGCTCTGCGGCCGCTATGACCCGATCCATGCTCATGCCTGGATCGCCCAGGGCGATGTTCTCCCGCGCGGTGCGATTGAAGAGGACATTCTCCTGCAGGACGACGCCGATCTGGCGCCGCAGCCAGGCTGGATCGGCGAGCGAAAGATCGATCCCGTCGACGAGCACCCGCCCGGTCTCGGGCACGTAGAGGCGCTGAATCAGCTTGGCCAAGGTGCTCTTGCCCGACCCCGAGGAGCCGACGATGCCCAGAACCTGGCCGGCGGGAATGAACAGCGAGACGTCACGAAGGACCAGCTGGCCATCGATCCGATAGCGGAAGTTCACGGTCTCGAGGCCGATGTCGCCGCGGATCGCCGGCAGGCTCGCCTGGCCGGTCTGTCCGGGCTCCGGCGTCGTGTTCAGGATGTCGCCGAGGCGGTCGATGGAAATCCGCACCTGCTGGAAATCCTGCCACAGCTGGGCGAGGCGCAACACAGGCGAGGTGAGTTGGGACGAGATCATGTTGAAGGCGACCAGTTCGCCGACGGTCAGCTTGTTCTGAATAACCAGGCCCGCCCCCATGAACAGGATCAGCACCATGGTCACCTTGCTGATGAGCGTGGTGGTTTGGGTGGCCACCATGCCGATGCCGATGACCTTGAAGGCGCTCATCACATAGGCGGCGATCTGCTCCTCCCACCGCCGCTGCATCACCGGCTCCAGAGCCATCGACTTGACCGTTTCGACCCCGGAAACCGCCTCGACCAGGAAGGCTTGGTTGTCGGCGCCGCGGCGGAAACGCTCGTTGAGCCGTTCCCGGAAGATAGGTGTCACGCCCAGGCTGAGCATGACGTAGAGCGGCAGGGCCCCGGCGACGATCATTGTGAGGAGGGGACTGTAGATGTAGAGCACGACCAGGTAGATGATCGAAAAGAACAGGTCGAGAACAAGGGTGATCGCCGAGGAGGTGAGGAACTGGCGAATGGTGTCCAGCTCCCGCACCCGGGCCACCGTGTCACCCACCCGTCGAGCCTGGAAATAGGCCATTGGCAAGGCCAGGAGGTGGCGGAACAGCCTGGCGCCGAGTTCGACGTCGATGCGGTTGGACGTGTGGGCGAAAAGGTAGGTCCTCAGTCCGCCAAGAACCACCTCGAAGATCGAAAGCGTGCCCAGTCCCAGGGCCAGCACCTCGAGCGTCGACATGCCTCGATGCACGAACACCTTGTCGATGATGACCTGGAAGAAAAGCGGCGCGAGAAGCCCAAAGATCTGGAGGAAGAACGAGCCCGCCAAGACCTCGGTCATCGGCGCGCGGTACTTCATCACCGCATCGAAGAACCAGGCCACTCCGAAGCGCCGGTAAGGGTCGTTCAGGCTGGCCCGACGCGTCATCAGAATGATGCGGCCCGACCAGCGCTCGGCGAAAACTTCCCGAGTGAGGATCTCTGCCCCGGAGGCGAGAGGCGCCTGGACCAGCACCTTGCCATCGGCGGCCTTGCCGATCACCAGCCAGCGACCGTCCTTCAGCTTCCCGAGCGCGGGGAGGGGCAGACTTTCGAGCCGTTCAGGGCGCGCCGAGATGGCGCGTGCCTTCACCGGGAAGTTTTTCGCGGCCCGCAACAGATCGGCCTCGTCCATGTTGGCCTTGCCGCTCTGGTGGAGAAGCTGCGCGGGGTCGGCCGGCAAACCCAGGAGTTGCAGTTGGAACGCCAACGCCGCCGCGCCCGGGTCGATCGCCACTGTCCCGCCGACGTCGTTCATCAGCCTCCTCTCACGACTCGCGAGGGTTCATCCAATAGCCTTGCGGCGCCAAAAGACAATCATTGCGCCTGAGGCGCGCGCCGGCTCACCGCCACGGGGAACGTCGATCTGTGCCCCGCGGTCAGTGGTGTTGCCGACTCCGCTGAACGTCCGCTCTTCCCAGTTCCGGTCGTTTCAGGCCATGCGCCAATTGATCGCGGCCAGGCCTCTTCCACCCGAGATATTCGTTGGCGTAGTTCATTTGCACCTAACCCCAGGGTCGGTGGCGGGGCAGACTGACGGTGCGGCTGGCGTATCGGTGCGCTTTCCGCGGACTTGAAAGTTCTAACAGATGGTTAATAGTGGCGGTGGGCTTGGCCGGAGGTTTCTTCGAGCTTGGCCATGGTGAGCCGGGAGCCGGGCAGCTTCGAGAAGTTCGATGACTGCCCACTGTCAGTATTCGCCTCGAGGTTGTGCCGGTCATTGTGACCGGAGCGTGACAAGCACGAGCTGGGCGCCCTGGGAGGGGACAAATGCAAGTTGATGTAACA
>Ga0302324_100021014_pt1 | contig 12741 bp, 10 predicted proteins | sample Palsa_T0_1_FD_201949 | JGI IMG/M metagenome (GOLD analysis project Ga0302324, IMG submission 201949) | Peat permafrost microbial communities from Stordalen Mire near Abisko, Sweden - Palsa_T0_1 | ecosystem: Environmental > Terrestrial > Soil > Palsa > Peat permafrost | place: Sweden: Abisko...
GTGTCCGAATCAGCGCTGTTGGTGGTCACGTCGGTGCTCGAGGGCTCATCGACGTAGTTGAGGTCATCGTCCAGGCTCGTTGTGCCGGACGAGATTCCCAAGATTTGCTCGAGCTGCGGCGTCGGCGCTGGGCTTGTCAGTGGGCCCACGATCGGCCATGAGAAGCCGAGCGCTGAGAGCAGCGGCGGGATCGACAGCGTGTCGCCCCGGAAGACCTCGTAATCGTTGTTGATCGAGGTCGCACCGGTGGTGCTGTTCTTGCCATAGGTCGTCGTAAAGTCGATTGGCGCCGTGGAGTTCTTGGACGAGTAGCCGAGGTCGAGCAGGCCGACGATCGCGGCGTTGACGTCCGCCGGCAGGACCGGCTTGGCAAGCGGCATCTTCGAAATCTGCTCGGTCAACTCGCCGTTGCTGCCAAGGGTCACCTCACCGCACAGATCGAAGCCGGTGCTCCCATCAACGTCGAGCGGTGTCGGCACGTCAAGCAGCGCCGGCGTCGTCGTGACGACCGGCGTGCCACCGTTCGGTGGGTAGTACGTGGTGGTCCAGTTGAACTGGAGAAGCTTGAGGATCGCGCCCTCGGAACCAATCTCTTTCTCGACGTCGGCGAGGACCGTGTTGTAGACGCCGTCGTAGACCTTGGCGATCAGCGCGTCGGTCGCCGAGTCGATGTCCGCAATCGCAGGCGACAGCGGATAGGCGTTGTTGAGGTTGACGCCCACGCCTTCGGTGAAACTCGTCGGCAGCGCGGTCAGCGTGCAGGTCGGGGAGAGCACCTGCTGTGCGATGTCGAGGCCCTGGGACAGGCCCAGTGAGGCGAGCGTTCCGAGCTCGCCCTGCAACTGCGCTTCAAGCTCAGTGGCTTCCGCCTCAACCGCCGCACCGCCGGCGCTGATGTTCAGCGACTGCAGCGCCGTAAGCGTCGCTGCCACGTTGGTCTCAAGGTCGGTCGCCGCCGTCGTCAGCTGCGGACCGAGGTTCGTCTCGATCGCCGTGGTCGCCGACGAGACCGTCGTCAATGTGGACCCTAACCCGGCGAAGGTGCTGTCAAGCGTGGCACCCAGGGCGTTCAGACCCGCGCCGAGCGTGATCGGGGAGCTCGGCGACGTGAGCGTCGGCAGCGTCACGCCGGCCGCCGATGCCGTCGGCGCACTCAGCGCAGCAACACCTCCGGCTGCACACAGCGTGCAAAGCAGAAGCACGACACGAATGCGTGAAGCCGACCTCACGCCAGAAGACAGCTGCCGGCCAACCGGTCCAAACATTTCTCTCTCCCCAGCTCTGCCCTGCTTGACGACACCCGTCCCTCGCGGATACTCCGCGCCGGCCGAACGCCGATGACAGCGGGCAACTTATGCCCAAACGGGTAACGCTGTCAAGCGCAGGCAACCTTCATTTCACGAACAGATCTGTACGCCGCTCAATCCCACCTGTACGCCGATCGGCGTACACCTACCGCTGCGTACGTGAATCGGCTGCGAGCGCTCGCTGCGCGGGCGTGTAGTTACCGCGCGCACGCTTTCGTGCATGCCCGGTCGCGGGCTCGATCGAGAACACCTCGGCCGAGTAGTCGCTCGGCAGCGTCAACACCAACCCCGCCTCCAGTGTCGCTCCGGTGTAGGTCCCGAACACCTTGCCCGTGCGGACATTGGTCAGCACGTAGCTCGTGCTCAGACCGAGACCCTGGAGCGGCACCGTCTGCCCTGCCGGCCCATCCTGACGAAACGCGAACAGGTACCCGCTGGACCCGTCCCAGGGCTGGAACGCTGCCGAGGCCGTGCCGTTGACCGGATCGACGTTCGAGTCCTCATAGACAAGCCCGGCAAGGCCAGCCCGGTTGGCCTTGTACCACTTGATCCACCACGCGGTCTGCCGCAGCTGTTGCGGCGTCAGCTTGGTCAGGTCGGTCCAGAAGGTGATGTGGCCGAGCAGTGCGATCGGCATCAGGTAGTTGGCCGTGTAGGGCTTCACGAGGTCACCGTCGTAGAGACCGAACCCGAGGTCCGATGGCGGGATCCACGGCGCCGCGTCGTAGACGTCGTGCAGCAGCCGCGATGGGTAGCTCGACCCCTGCAGGTGGCCGTTGTCAAACCACGACGGTCCGAGCGCAACCGACCGGAACGGCCACAGGCGCTGGTCGTTGGTCTCATCGAGCTCAAACGTCACCCCGGGATGCAACGCCTGCTGCTGCTCGACCCAACCCACGTAGGCGTCCTCGTAATCGAGGTAGTTGAACGGCGGGCAGTCGAGCCAGACGACGTAGTCGAACTTGAATTCTCTGACGCCGTCTTGCGAGATCAGCCGGTCGACCACCTCGGTCAGGTGCTGGCGGACCACCGGCAGGTTCATGTTCCAGACGCCAAGCCCGGAATCGTCCTGGATCTGCGCCGTGACATCGCCGGTCGGTGTGCACGCCCACAGCGGGTGCTGCTTGTAGGTGCTGCTGCCGGGGTTGAACTCGGCCGGCGACATCCACAGGCCAAGCTTCAGCCCCAGCGAGTGGATGTAGGTGACGAACTTCGGCACCCCGTCGGTCCCCATCGGATACCGCTGGGTGTCCCACTCCCAGTCGCCGGAGCTCTTGCCCTGCCACTGGTCATCGAGCATGAACACCTCACCGCCGAGCTGCGCGAAGATCTTCGCCTGCGGCTCGAGGTTCGCCGCGCTCATCCCCGAGCCGTGCTCCCACGGATGGAACGAGTTGAGGTCAACCGTCGTGCGGGAGGTCGCCATCACGTGCTCGGCGAAGTCGTCGACGAACGCCGCGGCGGCCTGCTGGGCGCCGCCGTGGTAGACCCCGAGGAACGCCTGGCCGAGATCGAGCGTGTCGTCACCAAGCAGCGTGCGGCCCCGCAGCGGCACCGGATATAGCGGGTTGTTGAGGCGGTTGTAGTCCGGCGGGCTGGTCAGGATCGGGCCGAAGTCGAACAGGTCACGGGCATTGTCGACGCCGACCCAGGTGCGGCCGTCGGGGTCCTTCACGACCCGGCTCATCACACCGCTGCGCCGCTGGGAGACCTCTACCCAGCCCTCGCCTGCGCCGTCGTCGTAGCGGGCGAGCTCACCTTCGGCGTTGAACGCACCCGGGTAGTCGGTCGTGACCCGGAAGTCCTGGCGCCAGTCGGCGCCGCCGTGATAGGTCTCGATCAGCGCGCTGACGTGCGCGTCGGAGCTCAGCTGGACGAGCGAGTAGAGCCCGATTCGGAAGATCAGAGGCGTGTGGTTGATCAACTCCTCCGACACGTTCTCGACCGAATCCCCCGGGTAAAGGCTCCACGTACGGACGAGTTCGATCAGCCCGTTGCCAGGAGTGATCCCGTAGCGGAAGACGATCTGGACACCGGGCCCTGCCGCAGGCCGCGCCGGGTTGTACGGAATCTGCTGGGCCTTGGCGCTCAGCAGATGCCAGACCTGCTCCGAGGAGGTGGCGACCGCGTTCAGCGTCAACTGGAAGTCCGGCGCCGAGGCAACCGCCCAATCGCGTCCGATCGCGGGATCCTCGAACTGCACCGTCGTCACCTCGTCCTGCGGGCTGAAGTGCCAGCGCTGGACGACCTCGCCGTCGTAGAGCTGCGCCCCGCCGGCACTCACCTGGGCCGTAGCGTCGCCGACAGTGGCGATACTCGAAGCGATTGTGGTCGCCGCTGGTCGTGGCGCGCGTATCTGCGCGCTGACCGGACCAGCGGCGATCCCATGCGGTGCTGCCAGCAGTGCCAGGGTCGCAGCGGCTGTCGCAGCGCTGATCACGCCTTGCGGTGGTGATGGCGGCGCCGCTGGTGGGCTGCCGGCACCGGGATTGGCGCCAGCGAATCCCCCACCGGGATCGTTGAGCAATCTTGTATCGGCGCGGTTAGCCCCAGCAGCCGCGAGGTGATCCATGGAATCGCTTGGGCAGCGAACGGCACGAACGCGTCGACGTGCGTCAGGTTGTAGGTCGAGAAGTCGACCGGCACGCCGTGCTCGCAGTACTCGTGCGCAAGCGCCTCGACGTCGGCGGTGATCATGATCCCGTCGCCGTCCCAACCGTTGGCGGCAAGACCGCCGCCGTTCTCGAGCAACATCGGTGACTTGGGGATCCCGTCGGATCCCATCGTCATCTTGTTGAACGCCTGCGGCACGCCGGGGAGGTCGGTGATGTTTGCGTACTGTGGCTTCAGCAGCTGCTGGTAGCGCGTGAAGCCATTGGTCGTCAGATCGTTGATATAGGCGGTTTGATCCTCGGCCACGATCTTCGTCCCCAGCGGGCTCAGATACGGGGCGATGTTGAACCCGAACCCGCGCTGGTAAACGATCAGGAACACCGGGATCACGTCATCCCAGCCCGAGGCGCCACCGTTGATGTATTCGAGGTTGTGGATCGGATCGACGAACACGCCGCCGGCTGCAGTGCCTACGACATCGAGCCGCGGCGCATAGGCGGGCGCCAGCTCAGCCGCCCACTGCGAGGCGATCGCGCCACCCGAGTAGCCGATCATCGCGACCGGCGTACTCGGTTCGAAGTAGTGCAGGTAGTTCTCGGCCGCGCGAATGCCGTCGAGCGTCCCGTACCCCTCCAGCTGGCCGGCGCCATAGACCTCGTTCGTGTCCTCGTAGTCGGTGACCACGATCGTGTCGCCCTGGCTGAGGAAACTCGCGGCTGCCAATCCTTCGGCCTGGCCGAGTAGGTCGCAGCTTGAGAAGTACGCAGCTCCGAGCGTCGTACCCCCGCCGCGCAGCTCATACGAGGGGTCGCACTGCGCACCGAGCGTGTCGTAGAACGGCTGCCAAGAAAGGATCCGCGGCAGCGCTGGACCGGTCACCGGCTGAATCACCGTCGTCACCGCCAGCGCCGGGTGCCCAATCTCGTTCGTCGTGCGAAACAGCAACTGCGTTGCCGGGATCGGCGTCGAGAGGTCCGGGGGCAGCGTGATCTCGACCTTCCGTGACTTCAACACGGTCCCGGGGGTGATCCCGGCCAGGCTCCCGGAGTAGGTGTAGAACGGATCGCTACTCGGCGGTGGGATCGCTGCCGACGCCTTCGCCGCGCTACCCAACATCAGCACCGCCGCGGCACATACGGCCGTGGTCAAGATTGCGTGCACGAGTCCGTGACTCGTCCGCCGACTGTGTTCCGTGCGCAGCATCGCTCAACCCCTCCGTGAAATGGCTCATGCTGGTACGGCCCCTCGAACCGCACCGAGGTACAGCACTGTACGGTACAGATATGTACTGTGCAACCGTGTACGGTCCGCCCGACTGAATGAGCACGGCAAGCGAACAGCCCCTGGACGACGACGCCTCGATCGGTGGATTTCGCCACGGTCGAGTCCCGCGCGAGCTGCGTGAGCAGCAGTTGCTTGACGTTGCCGAGGAGGTCTTCACCGAGCTCGGTTTCGACGGCGCCTCGATCGAGGAGGTCAGCCGCCGCAGCGGCGTCAAGCGCCCGCTGTTCTACACCTACTTCGGAGGCAAGGAGGGGCTCTACCTTGCCTGCTATCGCCGCGCCCGCCAGCAGCTCGATCAGCAACTCGCCAGCTCAGCGGCGGCCGCGATCGCCGAGAAGGGAGCGGGCGCCGGCGTACAGGAAGTGCTCGAGGGAATGCATCACGCCTACTTCGAGTTCCTCGCCGGCTCGCTCAGCCGCTGGGAGATGCTCTACGGACCGGGCGCCGCCACCGCCGGCCCGATCGCCCAAGAAGTCTCACAGCTACGCCGCAATACCGTCGAGCTGCTCGCCGGGGTGTTTCGCAACTACGTTGATCCTGCCGTCGATGACAACACGGTGCTGGCGTTCGCGCATGCCGGTTCCGGCGCCGCCGAGCAGCTCGCACATTGGTGGCGTCATGCCCCAGAGCTGACAATCGATCAGCTCAAGGACGTCGCCAGTCGCTTCAGCTGGGCCGGGCTCGCCCAGCTGCTGCCATCCGACGGCTAGCGCCGCCCGCGCCGGGCCGCCGCGAGATCTACTGGTACAGGGTCAACGTCCCCTGCCACTTGCCCGTCTGCGAGCACTTGACAGTCACGCCGCTGGGGATTGACGAGGACGGAATGCCGCAGTTGGGCCTCGCGCCCTGCTTGGGGTCGGAGGAGATCGTGATCGTGACCTTTGAGTAACGCTCAAACTCGCTGATCGGAACCGTGACGCTGCTCGACTCGACGAAGTTGCCGACCTTGCCGCCCGGCACCGCCGAGCCCGGGTAGCTGTAGTCGCAACTCGCCACCGGCACCGCCAAGCTGACGATGAATACGAACGACGATCCCTCTTTCTTCAGCCTCATGCCTCCACCGCCGACACCCGCAGAACCGGCCTGCTCGATCACCGAGTGGTTGCAATTAGTCGTGGTCGAGGGCGGGGTTGCCGGCTGCTTGAAAACCTGAACCTCCTGACCGTCCGCCCCCATCCGTCCGTGGCCGGCATCCCAGATCGCGCCACCACTTGGCTTGTAGCCTTTGAGTAGCTCGAGCGCGCAGTCTGCGTCGATCTCCGAAGCGCTCTCCTCCCAGCTGTAGCTGCTGTTGCCTTCGATCGTGTCCGAGGTCACGTTGGCGGTGACGTTGCTGTTGGTCGTCACTTCGTCGGTGTGCCACCCGCCGGTGCCGGACCACTTCGCGCCGAAGCACGCCTGATCCTCGCTGTGGTAGGTGCTACGGCCAGAGCCCTTGTAGGACTTCGGCGGCGCCGGGTGCTTCTTGCCAATCGCGGGGCCCGCAAGTGCGAGGCCGGCGATCGCACCGACAGTCACGAGAACAATTACAAGCCTGGCTCTGGACAGCGATCCCATCAGTCCTCCCGACGTCAGCGGTGTGCAGGTCGCGCGCAGTCTAAACCGGCGCACGACGCGTCAGGGATTCAGTGTCAGGAGACGGAGCCGGCCGGCAACACGAAGCGCTGCGGCTTGCGACCGGCCGCCGCGTCAACATCAGTCAGGCGGGTGCCGTGGAGACCCCGGTTGCGTACCGGCGACACGGCTGTGTCGGGCACCCCGTCGTGGGCGACGATCCATTCGATGATGGCTGGGAAGTCGCTGCCCGAAGCCTGGATTGCTGCGCGCTCGATCACGACCCCGCCTGAGGGGTGCGGACGCGCCAATCGCTTAACCACTGCGTTGATCTCAAGCTCGTCCATCGTTACACCGTAGCTCCTACGAGCGGCGTTGGCGAGCAATCACGCCGACCGCGTATCGCGAGATGCCCTAGGCCTGGAAGCTCTGCCTGTACATCAGGCCCACCGGGCTGCAAGCCGAGCAGGGTGCTCAGCAACAGCAACGGGGTGCCAGCGGCCCATGCTTGAGGCTGTGAGGCGGTGGGGAATGCCACTGGGACCGAGGTCAGGGCAACCGGAAAGCCGGCGAAGACCTCGGGCAGCCGGTACTCAAAGAACGGGGCTGCGGCGAGGACCGCCGCCGCGATCGTTGTCGCCGCCTCAATGTGCCCGTAACGCGCAAGGCCGGCAGCGATCAACGAGTTGTCGTGCGGCCAAACCGTTCCGGTGTGGTAGCCGAGTGGGTTGTAGCCCGCTTCACGCCGGCCGAGCGTGCGAACGCCCCAGCCGGAGTAGAGATCTTCGCCGAGTAGTCGCTCAGCAGTGGCTGCCGCTTCGGCTGGATCGACGATCCCCGACCACAAGAGATGCCCGATGTTCGAAGTCAGACTGTCAACTTGGCGCTTGTCGCCGTCGAGCGCCAGCGCGTGACAGCCACGTCCCGGCATCCAGAAGTCGCGGCGGAACCGCTCGCGGAGGGCGGCGGCGCGCTCGTCCAGTCGGTCGGCCAGTGCTTCGTCGTGCCAGACCTCGCGGGCAAGTCGCGCGCAGCGTCGCTGTGCGTCGTAGACGTAGCCCTGAATCTCGCAGGTCGCGATCGGCCCGCGAGCGAGCTTGCCGTCGGCGTACTGGATCGAGTCCCAGCTGTCCTTCCAGCACTGGTTCACAAGCCCGGTGGTTGGGTTGCGCCGCAGGTACTCAACGTAGCCGTCGCCGTCAAGGTCGCCGCTGTCCTCAATCCACGCCAAGGCGGCGCGCGCGTTGCCTTCAAGGGCGAGGACCAGTTCGTCGTCGCCGGACCATCGGTGGTACTCGTCCAGCAGGACGAGGAACAATGGGGTGGCGTCGGCGCTCCCAAAGTAGGGCGAGTGGGGCCGCTGGCCGCTTGCCGTGAGCTCGCCGAAGCGCTGCTCGTGAAGGATCTTCCCGGGCTCCCGCTCGTGGAAATCATCGCGGTCGGTGGCCTGATGCGCGGCCAGCACACGAAGAGTGGTGGCAGCCAGCCCCGGCAGATAGGGAAGTGCCTGGAAGCTCGTGATCAAGCTGTCACGACCGAACAGCGCCATGAACCATGGCAGCCCGGCCGCCGGCAAGGTCGAGCCGGTCCTTAGATCTGGTTGCAGACGAAGCGCAGCAAGATCACTGAGACTGGCCCGGTACGTGCGGGCCAGGCCCTGGTCGGTTGCCTCGAGCCTCGGCGCCTCGGCCAACCAGCTCTCAAGCTCCGCCGACTTGGTGTGATGCAGTTCCGTAACCGTCCCGCGGGCCCCCCTTCGCGTGAAGCGAGTCCCGGGCTGCGCCGCATAAGAAGAGACCGTAAAGGTGGCCGACCACTGCTCCCCTGGATCAAGCTCCACGAGGTAGCTAAAGCCGCCGGCCGTGACGACGGCCGGCGCGGTCGTGGCGATCGTCACCGAGCGATGAAAATCGCCCTGCTGATAGGCCAGCGTCAAACTGAGGTCGTCGTGCTCGACGGTCACGGTCCGTCCGGCACTGACTCCGTCCTTGACCTCAAACAGGTCCGCGAAGTCCGTGCCGACTTCAAGGCCGATCGTCAGCCGGTTGCGCTGGTGAAGATGGTTGGTCACCGTCACCTCTTCCATCCACACGTGGTCGACGAGGCGGTGTCGGACGATCGAGCATGGCGCCTGGTCATCGGGGCCCACGGTTGGGGTGAGAAAGAACTGCGCCTCAAAGTGTGCGCCCTGGTTGAGGCTCAGCAACTGCAGTGGCGTAGCTCCCACGCTGAGCACCCAGCGCGAGATAAAGCGTGTGTCCTGCGCAAAGAAGCCATGCTCGCGCCCTTCGCCCGCACGCACGTCACCGAGCCTGTCGCCGACGACGAAGGTACTTCCGTCGAGAACGCTCAGCGTCCGCTCAGCCACTTGCGAGCACTCCGCTGAGTTGGGGAAGCGCTACAGCCCGGTAGATCTTTTCGTAGGCCGCGGCGACAACGGCGACATCGCAGCGTTCGCTGACCCAGGCTCGGCAGTCTCGAGGATCGATCCGGCGAAGCTGGCCGATCGCTGCGGCCATCGCGCCTTCATCCTTGACGAGGAAGCCGGTCTTCCCGTCGACCACGAGTTCACTCGCTGCCCCTTCCGGGAACGCGATCACCGGCGTTCCGCAGGCAAGTGCCTCGACCATCACCATCCCGAACGGCTCGTCCCAGCGGATCGGCATCAGCAACCCGCGGGCCCGCCCGAACAGCGAACGCTTGGTCGATCCGCCGACCTCGCCGACGAAGCTGACAGCCTTGCCGTCGACGTGGGGCGCGATTTGTTCGTCGAAGAAGGTCTGCTGCCCGGGCTGGATGATGCCGGCGAGCACCAGCGGCACGCCGACGGCGCGGGCGGCGGCGATCGCGCGCTGAGGGCCTTTCTCAGGGGTCATCCGTCCGATCCACAGCAGGTAGTCGCCTTTGCGCTCCTGCAGCGGCCATGCCCGCAGATCGATTGGGTTCGGAATCGAGTCGATCCGTCCGAGCGCTGCGGGCGCGGAGTCGAGCTGAGCGCGGCTGATGCCGACGAGCGTCGCCTTGTGCCCATGGCCCGCGTAGAAGGCTGCGGTGTCCGCCGTGAACGGCCCGTGCAACGTATGCACGAACGGTGTGTGAAGGCGGTTCGCCATCGCCATCCCAGCAAAGCCACAGTGGTCGTGGACGACATCAAACGCCTCGCTGGGCTCTGCAGCATCGATCAAATCGAACGCCTGCCCAACATGGTCGACCTCGTACAGCGAACGCTGAATCTCGTCTGGATGGGAGCGATTGAGCAGCGTCACGACGCGGGCGCTTGACACCGAGCCCGGCGCACAGAACAGCGTGACGTGATGGCCCCTTTCGACCAGCGCCTCGGTCAACGCGCTGACGACCGACTCCACCCCGCCATAGCCGGGCGAGGGCACCGAGATCCAAGGCGGCGCAAGCATCGCTATCCGCAGCGGAGCACCAGAAGTGCCGTCGAGCGACAGGGCGGGCGGGCGATCAGCGTTCGTCCGGGCAAAAATCTGACGCGGCGAGCGACGTGCAAATGCAGCATCGGCTACGTCCATCGACGCTCCTCGCGTGCCTCTCAGGCGGGGCGCTCGCGGGGTAGAGAGGTCAGGAAGGACCGGGAGAGCGCACAATCGCCAGCAGCGCGACCGACCCCTTCAGGGTAACAGGCTGAAAGTAAATCCGAGTGTGCGGGTCGGAATACGCTACGGTTGATCGTGCGCCTCGGAAGTGCCGCTCTTCTTGCTTTCCCGGCGATATTTTCCAGCGAGAAGAGCAGAGAGGCGGCCGACCGTGGCCACCGCAGCAACGAAATCCCCGGCAGCTAGCGGGCAACATGAGTACGCCTGCCCGTGCGGGCATCTATTGCGCGTGTTCGGCGGCGGACATCACCGGATCTATTTCGAGCCGGCCAGCCGGCGGCTGGACGACCCGATCATGAACGGCCTCTGCCCGCAGTGCGAACTGCCGCTCCCAGGAAAGAGCTGATGCTTATGCACGCCAGCGATCGGCGCCACGCCAGCCAGTTCACCGGAGCGGGCCGATGACCGTGCCCTGTTGCGGCGGATGCCGGCTGCGATTCAGCGCCGCAGCAGCTGCCTACCTCCCCGCATGCCCGCGCTGTGGACAGCCACTCCAGCAACTCGCCGGCAAGACCGAGGCTCTCGGCTTCCGCCTGTTCGGCCTCGACGAGGCGCCCAGCTCGACGCCGACGGCCGCGGCGGTGTCGATGCCGATTCCCGATCCCGAAGGAGGACGCTCAACGTGACCACACAGATCGACCACCCCCGAAGCGACGTCGCGCCGACGCCGAGCGCGGAGGCACTGACCGTTGGTTGCACATTCCGCGTCGAGGCGCCGCAGCCTCTAACGGCGATTCTGCAGGTTGCCCCGGGCCCGCAGCCTGGCGTGCAGATGGAGAGCGAACGGTGGCAAACCGACGCCGATCACCACGGCTATCTCGATCACTACGCCAACCGCTGCGAGCGCTTCACACTCGGTGCTGGGCCGTCCGAAATCTTTTACGAAGCGAAGCTTCTACTGACCGAACCGCCCGACCTGATCGTTCCGGAGGCGAAGGAAACGCCCGTCGCACTGCTGCCGGACGAAGTGCTCACGTTCGTGATGCCGAGCAGGTTCTGCCTGCCTGACCAGCTGGGCGCTGAGGCCTGGACTCGCTTCGGCAATCTCGCGCCGGGATGGGGACGCGTCCAGGCAGTCGTCGACTTCGTCCACCACCACCTCGTATTCACGCCGGGCGCCTCCAATCCCTGGACCACCGCACTCGATGCGCACCGCGCAGGCCAGGGCGTGTGCCGTGACTACGCCCACCTCGCGATCACTTTCTGCCGCGCACTGAACATCCCCGCCCGCTACGTCTTCGGGTATCTCCCGGACGCAGTGCCGACTAACGAGCCGATGGACTTCGCAGCCTGGTTCGAGGTCTATCTGGACGGTGTCTGGCACACCTTCGACGCACGCAACAACACACCGATGCATGGCCGAGTCGTAGTCGGGCGTGGACGCGACGCGGTCGACGTCGCGCTGCTCACCTCGTTCGGCGCGCACACGCTGACCGGCTTCGAGGTCATCGCCGAGACAACGGCAACGACACCTGCGTAAAGGTCAGCTGGTCACGGCCGAGACCAACTGTTCGATCGGCGGTCGGGGGTCTGGGTCAGGGGAGACATAGCTAGCCGGCACCCCCGGCAGCGAGCTCCGCGCGGAGCGCCTGGTGACAGACCCAGCTCAGTACCACGATCTCCGCGCCATACATCGCGAGCGGCAGCCAGTAGGTGAGGGCGCCCTGGAACGCGAACGGTCCTGTCTTGAAGAACGTGCACAGCCCGCCGAGCGCAAACACCACTTCGAAGGCGACGCCGAAGTAAGCGACCCATCGGGGGAAGAGCGGGTCGCCGGGGCGTCCCGGCGCGCTGTCGTCGAACACAAACAGCGTGATCGCGATGCTCTGCACGACGAACGGAACAAACCCCATGAAGAAGAAGAACCAGCCGATGTCGTGCAGCGCTTGCGTGACATCGGGCGCGCGGTATGGATGAAACGCCGCGGCTGACAGCACCATCGTCGGCACGAGCAGAAACAGCCAACTCGCGGTCCCGGCGCCGAGTTGAAGCCAGGCGACAGTGCTGTTCGGAGCGCGGCTCAGCATCAGCCGCGTGATCACCGCCACGAGCGGCTCGTAGGTCATAAACGAGACGAACACGACCAGCAGACCGGCACGGATCGCGGTCGTGTCGTGCTGATAGAAGCGCGCGATCTGCATCGCCGAGTCCGCCGCTGATGGCGGCGGCATGTACCGAGCCAGCGGCCAGAATCCGACCACCAGCAGCACCAGGCCGACCGGTGCCAACCAAACAAAGACCGACTCCGTCCGCCTGCTCATCGGGCTACACCTCTCATAACGCGGCGCGGCTGTCAAGTTCGCCGATCGAATGGAGACAAAGCCGTACAAAGTTGGGTGACTTTGTAAGCTTTCGCGCTCGAT
>Ga0302324_100021018_pt1 | contig 12739 bp, 6 predicted proteins | sample Palsa_T0_1_FD_201949 | JGI IMG/M metagenome (GOLD analysis project Ga0302324, IMG submission 201949) | Peat permafrost microbial communities from Stordalen Mire near Abisko, Sweden - Palsa_T0_1 | ecosystem: Environmental > Terrestrial > Soil > Palsa > Peat permafrost | place: Sweden: Abisko...
CAGCCGCTCTCGTGGAGCTTGCGGAATTCAGCGCTAGCCATGGCAGCTAGAGCTTAACAAATTAACCGTTTCTTAATGTGATAGCATGCGTCTTGACATTTCGAACGGAGTGAAGCCTAGTGAAAGTATACGAAGGTTCCGAAATCAGAAACATCGCCCTGATTGGCCACGGACACAGCGGCAAGACCACCCTGGCGTCCGGATTCCTGTACACCGCCGGGGCCACGAATCGCCTGACGCGAGTGGATGAAGGCACATCCATCACGGATTTCGACGACGAGGAAATCCAGCGCAAGCTGACCATTTCCACGGGCCTGGCTTTCGCCGAATGGGCCAAGAAGAAAATCAATCTCATCGACACGCCCGGCTTCAATATCTTTCTGAACGACACCAAGGCCGCTCTGGTTGCCGCCGACGCGGCGCTGGTGTTGGTGGATGGCGTGGCTGGCGTCGAGGTCCAAACCGAAAAGGTCTGGAGCTTCGCCGACGAGTTCAATCTGCCCCGCGCCGTCCTTATTAATAAGCTGGATCGCGAGCGTTCCTCCTTTGATCGCGCACTGGCCAGCGTGCAGCAGGTGTTCGGCCGATCCGCTATTCCCGTGCAGCTGCCGATCGGCGCTGAAAAAGACTTCAAAGGCGTCGTCGATCTCATTCGCATGCAGGCCTACACATACACCATGGACGGCGATGGGAAGGGCAAGGAAGGTCCAATTCCGGAAAATCTGGCCGAGGCTGCCAAGCAAGGTCACGAAGCGCTGGTGGAAATGGTGGCCGAGGGCAATGACGCGCTGCTGGAAGAGTTCTTCGACAAGGGAACGTTGCCGGTAGAGCATATCGTCGACGGACTGCGGCAGGCGATTCGCGAGCGCCGTATCTATCCTGTGCTGTGCGGCTCCGCGCTGCACAACGTCGGACCGGATCTGTTGATGAATTTCGTAGTTGAAAATTTCCCGGCGCCCACCGAACACGAACCCATCCCCGGGAAAGTGAATGGCGGCAGCGAAGTACAGCGATCCATCAAAGACACCGAGCCGGTCTCGGCGTTTGTGTTTAAGACCATCGCCGATCCTTTTGCTGGGCGTGTTACGTATTTCAAGGTGATTTCGGGAGTCATTAAGAACGACGCTAACCTGGTGAACGCGCGCAGCGGAGCCACCGAGCGGCTGGCGCACGTGGGCTGCCTGGAGGGCAAGACCCTGCAGCCGGTTACCGATATCAGGGCCGGCGACATCGGCGCGGTCGCGAAACTCAAGGAGACCGTGACGGGCGACACGCTGTGCGACAAGCCGTCGCTGATCAGCTATTACCCGGTGCACTTGCCGGAGCCTTCCATTGCTTTCGCGATTTCGGCCAAGAGCCGGCAGGATGAAGATCGCCTCGGCAATGCGGTGCAGCGGATTCTGGAAGAGGATCAGTCTTTGCGCTTCTATCGCGATCCGCAGACTAAGGAGTTTTTGCTGGCCGGCAGCGGACAGCAGCACGTAGAAGTAATCGTGAGCCGTCTGAAGAAGCGCTACGGCGTGGATGTAGAGCTGCACGCTCCGAAAATTCCCTATCGCGAAACCATTCGCGGCAGGGCCGAAGTGCAGGGCCGTCACAAGAAGCAGACGGGCGGCCACGGCCAGTTCGGCGATTGCTGGATTCGGATGGAACCTCTGCCGCGCGGGTCGAAATTCGAGTTCGGCAACGAGGTTTTCGGCGGGTCGATTCCACGCAATTTTATTCCCGCGGTGGAAAAAGGGATTGTGGAAGCGGCTGCCAATGGATACCTGGCCGGCTATCCCGTGGTGGATTTCAAAGCGACGGTGTACGACGGCTCGTATCATGACGTGGATTCTTCGGAAATGGCGTTTAAACTGGCCGCGCGCAAAGCATTCAAGGCCGCCATGCAGCAAGCCAAGCCAGCTCTTCTGGAACCGGTGATGAATGTGGAAATCCAAGCGCCGGTGGAATACGCGGGCGACCTGATGGGCGATCTCAACAGCCGCCGCGGCCGCATTCAAGGCATGGACATCAAGGGAGCCACGCAGATTATCCGCGCGCAGGTCCCGATGTCGGAAATGCTTACATATCAGAACGACCTCATATCGATGACGCAGGGCCGGGCCTCCTATCAAATGGAGTTCGATCATTACGATTACGTGCCGCAGCTGCAGGCCGATAAAGTCATTGCCGCCGCTAAAGCCGCTAAGACTGGCGAGGAAGAAGAAGAGGAATAAACCCGATTCGCCTGGAAATGCGCTAGCATTTCTCATAAGTGCACGAACTTCGATACGCGTTTCGTTCGCTCGCGCGGCAGCCGGTCTTTTGCGTGGCTGCGATTCTGACGCTCGGGCTCGGCATCGGCGCCAACACCGCGATGTTCAGCGTGTTCGACGCGGTGGTGCTCCATCCGCTGCCGTATCGCGACGCGAGCCGCCTGGTGCTGGTATGGCAGAAGCCTCCCCATGGCGATAATGAGGCTGCGGTGGCTGCCGTCAACTACCTGGAATGGTGCAAGCAGGCCAAGTCGTTCGAGCGCCTGCTGGGAGTGCACTACCTGTACTTCAGCTATCGCGGCCGCGAGGAATCGCAGCAACTGCTGGGCGCGGAGGTGTCGCGGGGATTCTTCTCGACGCTTGGTTTGCAACCTGCGCTCGGACGCGAATTTCTTCCGGGCGAGGAAAGCTCCGATCATAATCACGTTGCGATTTTGAGCTACGGTCTGTGGCGGCGCGAATTTGGCGGAGACGCTCGGGCGCTTGGAACCGCGGTCCAAATGAACGGCCAGTCGTACACGGTGATTGGCGTGGCGCCTCCGAACTTCAACGAATCGCTCGCGCTGAAGGGCATCGACGTCTGGACGCCGCTGTATTTCGATCGCAATTCCGTGATGCGGGCGAACACCATGGGCGTGATTGGCCGCCTAAGGCCGGCAGTGACAGTGCAAGAGGCGGATCGCGAGATGCAGATGGTGGCCAAGCGCTTGGAAACGGAATTCCCTGACATCGATCGGGGGTGGTCCGCAATCGTAATGCCGATGCAGGTGTATGGTGTCGGCAGGCTGCGATCCACCATCGCAGTGCTGCTGGCCGCGGTGGGAATGGTGCTGTTGATCGCCTGCGTCAACGTTGCGAATCTGCTGCTGGCGCGGGCCGAGGTGCGTTACAAGGAAATCGCAATTCGCGCGGCGCTGGGCGCCAGCCGTGGCCGGTTGATTCGCCAGTTGCTGACGGAAACACTGCTGCTTGCGTTCGCGGGCAGCATTGGCGGTATTGTGATCGCCTACTTCAGTGTGCGCCTGCTGATCGCCTTGAAAGGAGTGAATCTGCCGGGCCTCGAGCATGCCAGCCTCAATGGCGGCGTTCTGGCATTCACCTGCGCGGTCACCCTGCTCACGGGCATTCTATTTGGGCTGCTTCCCGCGCGCCAGTTGCTGGCCGGAGATTTGACTCAAGCGGTCCGGGAATCGGGCCGAAGTGCCATCAACACGCGACGCGGAAATGGCTCGCGTAACGCTCTGGTGATTTCCGAGACGGCGTTGTCTTTCGTGCTGCTGGCCGGAGCGCTGTTGATGGCCCGCAGCCTGCTGTGGCTGCAAAACGAAAATCGGGGATTTGTCGCGGATCACCTGCTCACGTTCCGGGTGTCTCTGGCGCGCTCGGATTTTCCCGACGCCGCAGCGATGGCCACGTACCATCGGGCGTTGCTGGATCGTCTGGCTGGCCTCGCTGGCGTTATGAGCGTGGCCGCGAGCACGAATCTGCCAATCGACGGGTTTTTGCTCACCGGCCAGCATTTCAGCCTGCCGGGTTCGGTGACGCCTCCGTCCGAGCTTCCGGCCGCTGCCTGCGGGTCGATCAATGCTTCCTATTTCCGCACGCTCGGAATTCCACTTCTACAGGGCCGCACATTTGACGATCACGATGGCGCCGGCGCGCCTTTGGTGGCTATCGTGAGCAGTTCGCTGGCGCGGCGCTTTTTCCCGGGGCGGAATCCGATCGGCGGTAAAATAATGGTCCCCAGTCTCGGGAAGTCCGCGGTCGAGGCGCGGGAAATCGTGGGCGTGGCGGGCGACATCCGTTATTTGACGCGCGGGGCGGAGGAGTCGCTCGAAATTTACTTGCCGTACCCGCAAAGCACGTGGCCAAATCTTTACGTGACATTGCGGACCACGCGCGATCCGGACACCCTTGCGCCTTCGGTGCGCGCGGCCCTTCACGAGCCAGGCTTGAACCGGCAATCCATGGCCGACCTTCGCAGCATGCAGGATCGTATCGCAGCATTGAGCGACAAACCACGGTTCAATTCGCTGCTGGCCGTGGCCTTCGCCGCCATCGCGGTGTTGCTGGCGGCCGTCGGTGTGTACGGCGTGGTGTCCTATTCGGCGTCACAGAGAGCGCAAGAGATCGGAATTCGCGCGGCATTGGGCGCCGCTCCGCGCGATATCGTTCGCTGGATTCTCGGACAAGCCCTGCGGTTGACCTCTGCCGGGCTGGCAGCGGGCTTGATCCTGTACTTCGCGCTCTCTCCCCTCCTCGCAAGTTTGGTCTTTGGCACCAGCCCGCGCGATGCCTTGTCGTTATTGCTCGGCGTGCTGGTGCTGGGATCGCTCGCGCTCGGGGCTAGTTATATCCCCGCCCGGCGCGCCGCGCGGGGCGATCCGATGGCGGCATTGCGATCGGAGTAGGGCGATCGGAATAATTGGAACCACCCGCGTGGACGGCACGTTACTCTTCTCAAGGAGTCTTGCGCAATGGCTTATGCGTCTTCCAATCCGTCCAATGGAACGGCTGGCGTGGGCCGGCCGATGGTCCAAGCGCTCTTCGTGGCAAGCTGCTTGCTCTCCGTTGTTTCCTGGTACACCACGTTCGAAGGCATGCGCTTGTATCTTTCCGTGTGGTTCTCTGTACTGGCTTCGCTGGGAATCCAAAGCGCGCTGGTGCTGGTCGCGTGGCTGATCGGATTCAGCTCGTCGCTAAAACACGCTGGCCGACGGCCGCTGCTCATCGGCGTTTACATCGTCACAGCCATCGTCTCGATTGCCTTCTCCTATAGCAGCCTCTATGCGTGGTTTAGCGCGCGCGAGCGCCCGGCCAGCATCGAGCGCAAGCTGTACGACGCGCTGCAAGATTCCGCCGGCCAGACGGGCAAAGCGCTGACCGCGGCCATCGGTGAACAACAGAAGCACGTGCTCGCGCTCGAGGAGATGACCGAGGCTGAAAAGACGCATGGACTCATCTCGCGCGCCGAGGACGCGGATCCTTATTTGGCGGATATTCGCGCCGCGGTGGCTCGCGAAGCTCGAACGTACGCGGAGAACTACAAAGAAGGCGCGGGCGCCGGGGTGCGATACTCCGCCTTTGACCGCTATACCAAGCTGGCCCAGCAATCGCTCGGCGACATGCAGCGCTCCCAAACGGAACTGGCCAGTTTTGTTTCAAACACCAAGCCGCTGGATTCCACCGCGCAGCAGCTGGAAGCCTACCGTAAGGTTTATACGAACGTGCCGTGGAACGAAATGGAGCAGACGCTGCACTCGGGGCAACTGCTGAAGCCGCCGCTGCCGGTTTACAGCGATTTTGTGGATCGCACGGTGTCGGGACAAGAAGATCTACTGGTGGCTTTCGAAGAGCTCTTCGTCGCGCCAACCCCGCGGCACGTATTCGCGCTGCTGCTGGCGGCGTTCATCGACCTGGTGGTCTTTCTGCTCGCGTTTGCGACCGGTCCATACTTCTTCGGAGCCGCGGAGCAGCGCTGGATCTCGGCCGGAGCGGCGCTGGAGGGATTGGACCGGCAAATCTTCACCCGCGATTTCCTGCGCAAACTGGCGCCGGGGCCGCGTGGAATGGCGCGCGTGGAAGCGGCCGCATTGACACCGGGAGAACAGCAGCTTTGTTTGCTGCTGGCCGCCAAGGGACTAGCGGTGGTGATGGAAGAGGACGGGCGGCGATACTACATGCTGGATCAAAGCATTCACGAACAGTTGCTGGAGTCGCTGGCCTCGCAGGAGTTTCCGCTGCGCGCGGCCTCGGTGGCGTAACCTCCGCTTGCTCACGAAGCCGACTCCCTCACGGTCGCGGTTCGCCTTTCCGGCGCTTTTTGCGCGCCTTCTCTGGCTCGATCAGCGAAAACTGCAGCTTGCGTTCCACCGGATCGACGCGGTCCAGAAGCACGCTGACCGTATCGCCGATGCTGAACTCTCGCCTGGTGCGCTGACCGACGATCTTGCGAACCTTCTCCTGGAACATGTAGCGATCTCCAGGCAGTGTGTCGATTGGAACCAGGCCTTCGACGAACAGATTTTCGAGCTCGACGAAGAATCCGAAGCGGGTGGTGCTGGTAATCAGGCCGCTGAACTGCTCGCCGACGTGGTCCTCCATAAAGCGGGCCTTCTTCCATTCCACAAGCTCGCGCTCGGCGTCGGCGGCGCGGCGCTCAGTGTCGGAGCAATCGTGAGCGATGGATTCCAAGCGCTCGGGCGAGATCAGGTCCCTGCGGCCGTCGAGAAAAGCGCCCAGAATCCGATGCACGATCAGATCGGGATAACGGCGGATGGGCGACGTGAAATGCGTGTAGCTGGAAGCCGCCAGCGCGAAGTGGCCCCGGTTATCGGCGCTGTAGCGGGCCTGCTTCAACGAACGCAGCATGAGGTAGCTCAGAATGCGCTCCTCCGGCTTGCCTTCAATTTGCGCGATCAACTTTTGATAATTCCGAGAAGAGATTGCGATGCTGTCGCTGGCCAGCACGATATCGCGATGTACCATTTTTCCATCGCGCCGGCGCATGGGCGTGCGGAAGCGCTTCACGGGAATCGCGCCGATGCCGAGCGAATAGCCGAAGTGCGCGGCGATCTCCTCGAACTCCATCACGCGCTTGGGATCCGGCTTTTCATGGATGCGGAAGATCGAGGGGACACCGGCGTGTTCCAGGTGCGACGCCACGGCTTCGTTGGCCGAGAGCATGAACTCCTCGATGATGCGGTGCGCGATATTGCGGGCGCTGCGCGTAACAGCAGCCATTTCGCCAAACTCGTCGAATTGGATCAGCGGTTCCGGCATGTCGAAATCGATGGCGCCGCGCTGGATGCGTTTCTTGTTTAGGATGAGCGCCAGCTCGCGCATTAACTCGAACCGGTCCACTAAACGCCCGTAGCGTTCGCGCAATGCCGCGTCGCCTTCGAGCAGCGCGTGAACATCGGTGTAGGTCATGCGCTCGACGCTGCGGATCACGCCCCGGCCGAAGGTTTGCGCGAGGATATCGCCGCGCCGATCGATTTCCATTTCGACGGAGAGCACCAGTCGATCGACGCCGGGCTTCAACGAGCAGATCTCGGTGGAAAGCTCGAGCGGAAGCATGGGAACGGCGCGATCCGGAAAATAGACGCTGGTGCCGCGCAGGAACGCCTCTTCGTCGATGGGGCTGCCCGGCTTGACGTAGTGGCTGACATCGGCGATGTGGACGTCGAGCGCATAGTTGCCGTTGGGCAAGCGATCTACCCACACGGCGTCGTCAAAATCGCGCGCAGTTTCACCATCGATGGTGACGATGTCGAGCGGCCGGTAATCCTTGCGTCCGGTAAGTTCATCGAGCTGAATGACGTTCACGAAGTTTTGCGCCTGTTCCAGCACCTCGAGGGGAAACTGATGCGGGATGTGATGTTTCCGGATCATGATTTCGACATCCACGCCAAAGTCATCCGGGCGGCCCAGGATCTCGATCACGCGGCCGATGGCGTAGCCGCCGCCTTCGGGAAACTCCACAATCTCGGCGTTGACAACCATGCCGTCGAGATCTTCTGGCGAGTGGACTTCCAGCGGAGCGACACCCACGCGATCGCGATTCAGCGAGGCCGAAGGCATTTCCATCCCAGCCGGAATTTGGATCCACTGGCGGATTTTTTCGTCATGCGGTTCGACGAAGTTTCCGCGCTTGCGAATCCGAAACTCGCCCACTACGGTTTGGTGCGCGCGACGAAGAATCTTGACGATTTCGCCGTCGGCCCGGCCGTCCTTTTCGATTCTGGCGATGCGCACCACTACGCGATCGCCGTGCATGGCCGCTTGAGCGGACTCGCGCGGGATGTAGACGTCGCCGCGCAAGCCTTCGATGGGATGATCGGGAATCAGAAACCCATAGCCGTCGCGATGCATGTTCAGGCGGCCGACCGCGTATTCGCGGCTGAAGCGGGTGACCACGAAATGGCCGGAGCGGACTTCGATAAGCTGGCCGCGCTCAATCAATCGATCCAGAGCCTGTTCCAGCTCATCGCGCGATGCGATGCGAGGCCCCAGCTCGCGGACCAGTTGTTTGAAGGTCGCTCGCGCGTGCGGCAACCGCGCGACATGTTCGAGGATGGCGGCGTCGGTCACAGGGGCTGCACGAATCCCCGGGGTGTCATGGGCAGCGATCGAAGCCGCGTGCCGGTGGCGTGAAAGATCGCGTTGCCGACCGCCGGAGCCAGGCCGACAATGGGCGTTTCGCCAGCGCCCGCGGAAGGCAGATCCTTACGATCCACCAGAACAGTCTCGATCACCGGCACATCGCTGAAGCGAGGCACGCGGTACTTGGAGAGGCGCGAATTCAGGATGCGGCCGTTTGAAAACTCGACGGCTTCAAACAGCGCCCCCCCGATCCCCATCATGATGGAACCTTCGATCTGGTTTTTGAGATGCTCGGGATTCACGATGGCGCCGCACTCAAAGGCAGTAACGACGCGCTCGATTTTCACCTTCGGAGGACCGGGCGTTACTTCGGCTCCGAGAAAGTCCGGCGGAACGATAGAGATTTCGGCGCAGGTGGCGACGTAGCCGCCCTTCTCGACGCCGCAAGCGAGGCCGAAGCCCTGGGGCGTTGCAGAGCGAGGTTCGTTCTTCGCAGTGGCCCAGCCGAATTTCTCGGTTGCGGCTTCCAGAACGGCGCGCAGCCGGTCGTTCTTGAGATTCTTAAGGCGAAATTCCAGAGGATCCATCCCGACGGCGGCCGCCAGATCGTCCATGTGCGATTCGCGCGCGAAGTGATTGGCGGTAGCGGCCAGGCCGCGGTACGAACCCTGCCGCAACGGCGATTCGGTGGCGTGAAATTGGCTGATGCGGTGGACGATATCGTAGGGCGTTTCAATGCCGAAAGATCCGGAGTTGTAATTGTGAAAGTCCCACGCGGAGATCAGCCCGTCGCTGGATACGCCACTGCGAATCTCGATAACGCCGGCCGGGCGGAAGTAGGCCCAGGTGAACTCTTCTTCGCGAGACCAGATGAGCTTCACGGGCCTGCCCGCGGCTTTCGCGAGCCGCGCCGCTTCGATGGCTGCTTCGCCGGTATGTTTGCCGCCGTAAGCCGAGCCGGTGTCGGGCACGATGACGCGGACACGCTCCTCGGGGATCTTGAAAGCTTCGGCAAGCTCGCTCTTAACGCTAAAAGGCCGCTGCGTGCCGGTCCACACAGTCAGTTTGCCGCTGCTCCATTCAGCAACGGCGGCGCGCGGCTCGAGCGGCACGTGCGCGATGTAGGCGACAGTGTACGTGGCATCGAGTTTATGCGCGGCGGCTTGCAGTGCCTCGTTGATGTCGCCATGCGCGCGGACGTTTCCGGGCTCGCTCGAGCGTTGAGGCGCGACGTTTTTCTTCAGGTACTCGAAGAGCTCTTTGTTGGACGGCGGTTGGGGCGCGGGAGTCCATTCCGCCTGGATGGCGCGAATGGCCTTGTCGAGCGTGAGTTCATCGGACGCGACGGCTCCGGCGAAGTCTCCATCGCGCATAACGAGGATGTCGGGAATGGCGCCGGCTTCTTTCGCATCGAAGGATGCGAGCTTGGCGTTGAACGCGGGAAGACGCAGGACGCGGCCGTAAAGCATGCCGGGTCTCGCGATATCGGACGTGTAGCGATGCGCGCCGGTGACCATGTCGAGGGCATTCACTTTGGCGGCGGACGTGCCTTCGATCTTCCATTCGCTGGCGGGAGTGACGCTCGATTCGGCCCCGCCAACATTCCTGAGCAATTTCTGGCCGCGCGTCAGTGCGCCAAAACCGACGGCTTCGCCGGTAGCGTTGTTTTTGACGGCACCCGCGGCGACGGTAATCGAGGAGCGCTCGATCTTCCATTTCTCGGCGGCCAGCTCGATGAGCGCTTCTCGCGCGGCCGCGCCCACTTTTTTCATCTGCGGCGCCATGAGCGGGGTGGTGCGGCTCCCAAAGGTTCCCATGTCGTAAGGCGTAAGATCGGTGTCGGCCATCACCAGATGGATGGACTGGATTGTGGTGCGCAACTCTTCGGCGACGGCTTGCGCGAGCGAAGTGCGGATGTTCTGGCCCACCTCGGTCTTGCCGGTATAGACAGTGATGGCGCCGTCTTCGGCGATGTGCAGCCAGGCGGCCAGCTCGGGAGGGCGGGCATCGCCACGGGATTCTTGCGCACTCCCGGAGTTGTCCAGGGCTAGTAAAAGGACCAGGCCTCCGCCAAGGAATTTGAAAAAGCCGCGGCGCTCGATCTCAGGCATGTTGGCGTCCCGCGGCCATCTGAACCGCCGCAATAATTCGCGGATACGTACCGCAGCGGCAGACATTGCCTTCCAGCGCGCGGCGGATTTCGGGCTCAGACGGCTGGGGCGTTTTCTTGAGCAGTCCGACCCCCGACAAGATCATGCCGGGCGTGCAGTAGCCGCACTGCATGGCGTCGGCTTCCATGAAGGCCTCCTGCAAGGCATGCAGCTTCCCGTTTTCTGCCAGGCCCTCGATGGTTGTAATCTGCTTTCCGGCGACGGCGGATGCGCGTGTGACGCAGGACCGGATGGGAGCTCCGTCGATCAAAACGGTGCAGGCGCCGCACTGGCCTTCGCCGCAGCCGTACTTGGCGCCGGTGAGTTCGAGCTCGTCGCGCAGGACCCACAGGAGCCTGCGATCCGGATCAACCAGCAGCCGGTAACGTTTTTGGTTGACGACGAGTTCCATGCTCCGATTTTACGCCTGGGAGCAGGGGCGGTGAGCAGTCACAAAAACGCTAATTATTTTCGCCACGCGCCGATAAGCGAGCCAAGGAGCAATTCAAGTGATCTTGAAGCACACAAGCCGTGCCGGTTGCCTTCTGGTTTTTCTTCCGCTGATGCTGACCGCGCAGCGGGCTCAGGAGCCGGCCGGGGAGAATGTAGTCTCGCTGAAAAACTGGGCAAATCCTCTGTACTGGCATCCCAACCGGGTGGAGAGCGCAGCCGCCGAGCGTGCCTCGCTGCAGAACGCGTCGTCGCAGAACGCGTTGCCGGAAAATGCCTTGCCGCAGCTCCAGTTTCCAGGAAATGTGGTGTCGGCGGATGCACTGACATTTGTGGCGATCACCCCCTGCCGCCTGGTGGACACGCGGGGCGACGCCGTTAGATTTGACGGGATCGTACCTTTTATAGGGCCGTCCATCCCAGGCTCGGCAACGGTGACGTTTCCGGTACAGTCGTATACGGAAGCCATCACCAACACCACGCCCGCGCCCTGCGGCTCGATTTCATCCATTGCCGAGGCCTACTCGTTTAACGTCACGGTGATTCCCCACGCGCGAGGCGCGGTCAACTATGTCACTGTCTGGCCGGCAGGCTCGCCGCGGCCCGTGGTCTCGACGTTGGACGACACGCCAGGACTGACCGTGGCCAACGCGGCTATCGTTCCGGCCGGTGAAGCTGGCAGCGTGAGCCTGTATAACTCGGGCCCGGCCACCGTCGACGTGATCATTGACATGAACGGCTACTTCGCCGCGCCAACCGATCTGATTGGGAATACCGCCATCGGAGTGGGAACGCTGGCGGTCAACAATGGCGGGTACGACAATACGGCTACCGGCGGCCAGGCGCTTGCCAGCAACACCTCCGGCGGCTACAACACGGCCAGCGGTTTCGACGCGCTGCAGTCCAATACTACCGGCGCCTACAACACGGCCACCGGCCTGTCCGCTCTGCAGGCCAACACCATCGGGGCGCAAAACACGGCCACGGGCTTGTCGTCGTTACAGGACAACACCACGGGGAGTTACAACACGGCCAGCGGCATGTTCGCAATGCTGCACAACACCACCGGCAGCTACAACACAGCCGGCGGCTACTACGCGCTGCTCGACAACGTGAGCGGAAGCGACAACACCGCCATCGGCAGCAACGCGATGAATTACAGCACTTCCGGGAGCAACAACACGGCCATTGGTAACGGCGCGCTATATAACAACACCAGCGGCGCCTTCAACATCGCCGTCGGGAATGGCGCAGGCTCCAATGCACCATTCACCAACAGCAACAGCATCTTCATAGGCAGCCAGGGCACCGGTACGGAGGGCAACGGCGCCGTCGAGATCGGAGTCCCCGGAACGCAGACTTCGTTCTTCGCGGCCGGCATCAGCGGGATCACCACGGGCCTGGGAGACGCCGTCCCCGTGGTGATCGATTCCAATGGACAGTTGGGCACGTTAGTCTCCTCGGAGCGCTTCAAGGAAGATGTCCAGGACATGGGCGACGCGAGCACCGATCTGCTGCGTCTGCGCCCGGTCACCTACCGCTACAAACAAGCCTATAAGGATGGATCCAAGCCCCTGGATTACGGACTGATCGCCGAAGAGGTAGCCGAAGTTTATCCGGACTTGGTGGTAAAGAGCAAGGACGGCCAGATCGAGACGGTGCAGTACCAGAAACTCACGCCCATGCTGCTGAACGAGCTGCAGAAACAAGCCGACCAAATGCAGCGGCAGTCCGAACTGAATGAGCGGCAGGCGGAGCAGAATCGACAGCAGGAGG
>Ga0302324_100021019_pt1 | contig 12738 bp, 13 predicted proteins | sample Palsa_T0_1_FD_201949 | JGI IMG/M metagenome (GOLD analysis project Ga0302324, IMG submission 201949) | Peat permafrost microbial communities from Stordalen Mire near Abisko, Sweden - Palsa_T0_1 | ecosystem: Environmental > Terrestrial > Soil > Palsa > Peat permafrost | place: Sweden: Abisko...
GCGGCAACCAATATTGGTGCAACGAGCGTGAACCAGCCGTATCCGGCGGTTACCCATGTCAGATTCGTCACGCCTGTTACGAGGCGGCGCATCGCGGTGAGAACCGCCTTGAGGTCCTTCTCGATGCGCCGTGCCTCATCCGGTTCGCCATCGGCGAGGGATATCGAATCAATATGTTCGTTGACACGTACGAGGGAGAAGCGCAGATCGGCCTCGCGGGCGTAGCGCTCGGCGTTACGCGCAACGAGGCTGCGACCCACCCATAGGCTCAGCAACGATGCCGAACCTGCGTAGATGATGCCGGCCCAGACCATGTAGCCAGGAATGGCGATGAGTCTTTGGCCGACGTGCAACGCAAAGCCTCGCGACAGTCCCCAGAGCACTTCGATAAAGGAGACGAGCAGGATGGACGCTTGCAGCAGGCCGACGCCCAGGTCCGCAGTAAGCTCGGTCAGATGGCGCGCGTCCTCATCTATGCGCTGATCCGGATTGACGCCGAGTGGCCCAGCGTGCGCCAAGCGAAAGGCACGCCGCGGCAGCAACCAGTGGCCGATGAGATCGAGCGTTAGACCCTCGCGCAACCTGACCTTTACCGTCTCGGTAAGCCAACGCTGCGCGACGTTCAGGATCAGCAGGATTCCGGCGATGATGACGAATACGCCGAGCTGCATGAGGAATCCATCAAAGTCACGGTGCGATAGCGCATCGTAAAACGGCTGATTCCACCGATTGAGACGGATCTGGCCGTACGCTGTGAGGGCAATGTCAACAAAGAGACTGCCCCCGAGCAGCAGCAGAGCATTGCGTTCCCGTCCCGCCCACAAGGCGCGCCGCATCATGCCGAGTTGCGGCACGAGCCCCGAATGGGCAACCTCCTCCGGGGAAGGCGTGCCATTTTTCTTCTTCGCTGCTTTTTCGTTCATGATGTCTTGCCTGCGCGGGAGCACCCCATCGTGCCAGTACTCGATACCTTGCCATTAGCGCACCCAAGAAAGGAACTGCTAAGCGGCGGGCGCTTCGGATGGCTGTTCGGGCGGGTGGGGGGAAGGTGAGTCGCATCGACACCCTGATCAACGCCATGACGCTGCCTGAGAAACTCGGGCAGCTCACCATGGCGTCGGGTTCGTACGCCCTGACGGGTCCGCTGCACTTCGCCGATCCGAGCGATGCAATCCGTGCGGGTACGCTTGGTAATCTGCTCAATGTCGTCGGGGCTACCGAAGTCCATGCGTTGCAGCACATCGCTATCGAGGAGTCGCGTCTGGGCGTGCCGCTGCTCATAGGCTTCGACGTACTCCACGGCCATCGGACGCTGTTCCCGGTCCCGCTCGCGGAGACTTCTTTGTTCGACCCGGCGATTTGGGAACTCACCGCGCGCGAAGCGGCTGCGGAGGCCTGCGCCGATGGCATTTCCATGGCGTTTGCGCCGATGGTGGATGTTGCGCGTGATCCGCGCTGGGGTCGCGGGATAGAGGGGCCGGGCGAGGATCCGTGGCTTGCGCAGCGCTTCTCGCAAGCCAAGGTGCGCGGTTTTCAGAGCGGCAATCTCGCCGCAGGAACTTCGGTTGCGGCCGTCGCCAAGCACTACTGCGCCTACGGCCCAGTGATGGCGGGGCGTGAATACGCTTCGGTCGACATCTCCGAGCGCACGGTGCACGAAGTGCACCTGCCGCCCTTCGCAACAGCAGTGGCGGCTGGCGTGGCCGCCATCATGCCCGCCTTTCACGACCTTGCGGGCGTTCCGATGACCGCGCACGTCGCGTTATTGCGCCAATGGTTGCGCGATCATTTGGGCTTCGACGGGGTTGTTGTAAGCGACTACAACGCAATCGGCGGGCTGATTCTGCACGGTGTCGCGGCGGATCTGAGCGAGGCGGCGGCGCTCGCCCTAAATGCCGGCGTGGATATCGACATGATGGCGGGCGCGTACTTGAGTGGACTTCCAGGCGCGCTCGAGCGCGGGCTGGTGCAGCTGGCGCAGATCAATACGGCGGTGTATCGCGTACTTACGCTAAAAGAGCGGCTCGGCCTGTTTGACGATCCTTATCGCCGCGGCGCGACCAAGGAGGCCGCCGCGATGCTCGGCCCGCGGCGGGCGCTTGCGCGCTCGATCGGTGCGCGCGCCATCGTGATGTTGAAAAACGAGCGCGCCGCCCTGCCTTTGGCGCAGTCGCTGCGCCGCGTCGGGCTCATGGGCCCGCTTGCGGACGCGGCGGAGCAAATGGGCGGACCTTGGCCAGCTGCGGGAAATACGGAGGCGCACGTCAGTGTGCTCGCTGGCCTGCTGTCTGCCCTGCCGCAGACGGAAGTACGCCACGCCGCGGGCGTTGCCCTTGGAGGCGACGGCGCCGTTGATGCGCAAGGGGCGCTCGATCTGTGCGCTCAGGTCGATGTCATCGTTCTGTGTCTGGGAGAGGCGGCGCTCATGAGCGGCGAGGCCGCATGCCGCACTCACTTGGGCCTTCCCGGCAGACAACGGGAATTCGCCGAAGCTGTGCTTGAGCGCGCAGGCGCACTGGGCAAACGCGTCATTGTGATGCTTTTCTCAGGTCGGCCGCTCGTGGTGCCTTGGCTCGTCGAGCGAGCCGATGCAGTGCTCGCGTGCTGGTTTCTTGGCAGCGAAGCGGGCAATGCCGTCGCAGATGTGCTCACGGGACGCGTCTCACCGAGTGGTCGCACGCCGGTCACCTGGCCTCGGTGTGAGGGGCAGATTCCGATTTTCTTCGGTCAGCGCCCCAGCGGCCGGCCCGCTAATCCGGCCGATTCGTTCACGAGCAGATACCTTGAAGCGCCGAATGAGCCACTTTTCGCTTTTGGGCATGGCCTCACTTACGGCTCCTTTGTTTTTTCGAATCTGCGCGCGACCCCGCGCTGCGCACGCAGAGAAGAAACGATCGATGTGCACGTTGATGTCCTGAACGAGGGTACGCTCGCGGCCGAGGAGACCGTGTTTCTCTTTGCGCACGATCGGGTAGCAAGCGTCGCACGGCCGCTTCTCGAGCTTAGGGGTTTTGCGAAGATCTTTCTGCAGCCGGGCGAACAAGGAACCGTGAACTTGCGTCTACCCGCAGCGGAGCTGTGCTTTCTCGGGGGTGATCTGACGGTTGTTTTCGAGCCCGGCGAGGTGGAGATTCTCGTCGGACCGTGCGCAGAGCGGGCTCGACTCCTGCACACCAGTGTTCAGCTGCTTTAGTTGCGTCGACGCGACGCGCCCACAGGCGCAGCGCAGGCAAGGTGTCTCGGCAGCTCGCAGCTCCTCGCCGCACGCATTTAAGAAGGAAAATTCGCGCCACTGACGTTGGCGCAGCGATAGAGTGGCGCGATGAGCGATTCGCACGACAACCCTACCTCACGGGACACGCGCCGCGACTTTCTCCGCGGCGCTGGCGAAATTCTTGCCGTTACCTGGGTCGCCGGCAATTGGCCTGCAATTGCTGCCGCGCAGGCGCACGCTGCATCTGCCGCATCCAGCGGGCGCGCCGCGCTTGTGTTTTTGTCGGCAGCTGACGCTGCCGACGTAGAGTCGATCGCAGCGCAGATAGTGCCGAGCGATGATACGCCCGGAGCCCGCGAGGCCGGCGCTTTGTACTTCATCGACCGATCCATGCGCACATGGCTTGCAGGCCGGGCTGGGGATTTTCGCGCCGGCCTGCGTGACTTTCAGACGAGGTTCGCCGCAGCACACTCGGGCACTGCGTTCGCAAGCGCGGACGATACAACGCAGCGTGCGTTTCTTACAGCCAATGAGGCGAGCGAGTTCTTCAATAGCGTGCGCATGTTGACCTTAGTCGGACTGTTTGCACTGCCGAAGTACGGCGGCAATCGCGACGCTATCGGCTGGCGACTCATCGGTTTTGAAGATCAGCACGTATTCGCGCCGCCGTTTGGTTACTACGACCGTGACTATCCGGGCTTCAAAGCGCGCTAAGCACATTCACCATGGCTAAATATCGGGATTCGGAGACCGTCGATTTTCTGATTGTCGGCTCCGGTGCTGCCGGCGGGGTACTAGCGCGTGAACTTGCGCGCGCCGGCTTCACGGTAATCATCATGGAGCAGGGGCACAAGCTTCAGCCCCAGGATTTCGAGCACGACGAGCTCAAATACTGGCTGCGCAACGGAATGACAAACGACCCGGCGTTCAGCCCCCAGACCTTTCGTAAAACACCGACCGATGTTGCGCAGAAGACCAGGCCGGGATCTTGGAATCCGCTTTGGTATGCACGTACCGTGGGTGGCAGCAGTGTGCATTTCACGGCTAACTTTTGGCGATTTCACCCCGTGGACTTCGAGGAGCGCAGCCGGCTTGGCAGCATAGGTGGCACAGGATTCGCGGACTGGCCGATCAGCTACGCCGAACTTGAGCCCTATTACACCAAGGTCGACTGGGAAATAGGCGTGTCGGGTCTTGCGGGCGCATATCCGAATGAGCCGCATCGTTCGAAGGGTTACCCGATGCCCCCCATGCCGGTGAAGTCCTCCGGTGTGTTGCTGGAGCGCGGTGCGCAACGGCTGGGATTGCATCCGTTTCCGGCGCCGCTCGCGATCGCATCTGTGCCTTATCGCGGCCGTGCGGCGTGCGTGCACTGCGGCTTATGCATGGGCTTCGGGTGTGAAGTGCGGGCGAAGTCCTCTGCACTCTTTACGGTAATCCCGGAGGCGGAGGCAAGCGGACGTTGTGAGCTGCGGACCCGCAGCTATGTCGTGCGCGTAGCAACCGACGCGCGCGGCCGTGTAAGCGGGGTGAATTACTTCGATCCTGAAAAGCGCTCGCGATTTCAGGCGGCACGCGCGGTAATCCTGTGCGCAAATGGCGCCGAGACGCCGCGGCTACTGCTCATGTCCGCGGGCCCCTTGTTTCCGTATGGGCTCGCGAATTCAAGCGGCCTGGTTGGCAAATACCTGATGTTCAATCAGGGCGCGGGTGCCTTTGGCGTATTCGAGCACGAGCTCAACGAGTATAAGAGCGTGCAGGCCACACGGCTGGTGCTGGATTTCTACGACTCGGATCCCAAGCGCGGCTTCTACGGTGGAGGCGGCATCGATGCACGAATTGGCCCAAACCCGATAATTTGGGCGCTCGAAGCTCCGCCGGGCTCGCCCAGCTGGGGCAAGAGCTTCAAGAACCACTTACGTTCGTTCCCGCGAACGATGCTCGCGTCGGGTCACACGACAACACTGCCCGTGGAGACCAATAGTGTCTCGCTCGACCCTGAAGTCAAAGATGCCTGGGGAATGCCAGCGATCCGCTGTACCCACAAAGATCATCCCGATGACTTGCAGTTTGCCGGGTGGCTGCAGCAACGCGCCGCCGAGATTATCGACGCCGCCGGCGCGCAACGCATCTGGCTCGAGCCGGTTAAGGACGCAAATGTCTCCGTGCATCTGCTCGGCACGTGCCGCATGGGCAACGACCCGCAGTCATCGGTTGTGGATCGCTATCATCGTGCGCACGACGTACCGAACCTTTTCATTTGCGATGGCAGCAGTTTTGTGACGAGCGGCCGTGGCCAGCCGACGATGACCATTCAGGCGCTCGCCTTTCGGGCCGCCGAGCACATCGCGCAGTTCGCGCGCCGGGGCGAGATCTAGCGCGCTGCGCGCAACATGCTCTGCGGCGCAGCGGTGAATGCGGGCGGGCGAGCCGATTGTGGAACTCTCAAGTCAGGAGGACGTTAGGGCTTGCAGGACATAGCCGCATATAAAGAGGAGAGCCAAGAGTGTCTTACGCCCTCATCGGTCTTTGCGTTATGTCAATTGTGGTCATGCTCTCCGCCGTGCTGCGCATCTTGAGCACAAATAGACATGTCCGCCACTTGGTCGCGAGTTACGCCCAGCACCTTGCGCGCTCCGCAGGCGCGGGAGGTTCATCCAGTATCGTGCTCGGATCAGCCGCTACTGGAGAGGGGTGGGCCCTTATCGATCGCGCATTGCGAGCACGCAGCACCGTGCGATTTGATGTGAGGTGATTGCGCTGCGCCTTCGCGGGCACCGCGCGGCGCTAGCTCAGTGCAAGTGCAATCCACCGTTGCCGGACAATTCCAGCAGCCCGATCACGATCAAATAGATCGCGACAATGTAGTTCAAAAGGCGCGGCATGATGAGAATCAGGATGCCGGCGATGATTGATACCAACGGTCCAATCGTCATATGAAAGTGCATACATTCCCTTAGCGGTGACGGATTTGTTGGGGTCGCAGTGGCAAGGCGTGTTATTCATTTGATCGTGTGCCTGGCTCGCCCCAGGCAGCCTACTACAGTCAATTGCGGGTCGCTCGCGAATCCAAGCCGTGAGCTGAGCCGCTGCATTGAACATAAGTTGCGTGGCGACGGAGTTCCTCGATAGGCTGCGCACGCGTCGGGGCCTTTGGCGACTCAAACATAGCCCAGCGATAAGCCAAGCAGGCCAATGAGAACAAGATAGATCGCGACGATGTAATTGAGCAGCCGGGGCACAACGAGGATCAGAATTCCGGCGACGAGAAACGCAATTGGACCGATTGACAAGTGCAGGTTCATAACGTCTCCGAAAAAAGGAATAGCTAGCGCTGCGTCATGGTGCGGCGTGTCTTATGAGTCCGCAATGCCGTCGCGCCGACGCTTCGATCTTTCCGCCGTCTTTGAGAAAAAAGGCTTAGGCGCTAGCCGAGCCTAATCGGCGCGGCCAAAGCACTTGCCGGCACTCTGTAGGCAAAGATGCGGCAATGCAGGAACCGAGTTCGGAGCCGGGCATTCCTAAAGTCAGGGGTGGGTCGAACTAGTCGTGGGTCGCTGCAGCGCTCCTAACGGGAGTCGCTCGCGCAAGGAATGGCGGCGACGCAATTGCTTAATGGGTGGGGTAACTCGCGTGACAGTATGTTGCGAAGATCTATATCGCGGTTGCGACGTGGCTGCTAAACGGCGGAGCAGCCGTATCGTTGTGGTTTCGCCGCATCTGGATGATGCGGTGCTGTCCTTAGGCTCGACCGTCGCCCATGCGGTGCAGGCGGGCTCCAAGGTTGAGATCCTCACCGTTTTCTCGGATTCGCCCGTTTCGCAGGCCGAGGCGGGCCCGTGGGATAGCCGGTGCGGATTTACCACTGAAGGAGAAGCTGCCGCCGCGCGGCGTGCAGAGGACCGGACGGCGTGCGCCGTCTTGGGTGCTGAGCCGCGGTGGCTCGATTTTGGCGACGAATGCTATGAGCGGCGCGGCAGCGACGAGGACATCTATTCCGCCGTGATCTCGGTCGTCGACGGGGCGGACGCAGTCTTTATTCCGGGTTTTCCGCTCGTACACGCGGATCATGCTCGATTGAGCTCGCTGCTGTTGCGCAGGGGGCTGAATTGCCCGCGCGTCGCGCTGTACGGCGAACAGCCCTATATGTTTGCCCAAGGAAAGGCGCCGACTGACGCAGACTTCGCGCCCACACCCGTGCTTGCTGCGACGCTGCCGTGGCGGTACGTGCGCACCCGTCGCGCCCACCGCCGTACCAAATATCGTGCGGCGCGCTCGTATCGCGCGCAGCTCTATCACCTGGGGCTTGCGCGGTTTGGGCTGCATCAGATGCTGTGGCGCGAGGCCGCTCGAGGCGGCGAGCCCATCGTTTGGTTGTCATGACGCGTTAATAGGGCGCGCAGGCCCCACTTCCGGGAGCGCATATCGCGCGGCCGCAGTGCGCGTATTCGAACTGTGCGCGAAAACCTGGCGGATGCAGTGGTCCGACGCTCGTCATACTCATCCGTTTGGTCTGGCGGCCGGCGCTGTGCCGCGTCACTTCTCCGGCTTCAGGTGCCTGTCGTACCACTCCAGGATGCGCTCGAACATGTCGATATTGTAGGTACCCCGACGCGGCGAGTGCCCCTCACCCGGATAGGTCACCATTTCGCTTTCGACACCAAAATGTTTAAGGGCGCGGTAGAAGCCTTTCGACTGGCCGACGGGATTGTTAGCGTCGTTGTCACCGGCGAGAATCAGCGTCGGAGTATGCGCATTGCGGACGTAGGTCGACGGTGAGTTCCGCGCGAACACCTCCGGGTCCTCCCATGGGGTCCCGAAGTACCACTCGTCACCCGCCGGATCGTTTTCGGTCTCAAATTCCGCCGCCTGATCGAAAACTCCGGCGCCGAAGACTGCCGCTTTGAAGCGAGTCGTCTGTGTGATCGCCCATGCGGCCATCTCACCCCCATATGACCAGCCGCCGATGCCCAGCCGTTCCGGGTCCGTTTGGCCCTGGGCCACGACGGCGTCGAGGACGGTCAAGAGGTCTCGATAGTCGCCGCCGCCCCAGTTGCCGCGGTTAGCTTTGAGAAAGTCTTCGCTGTAGCCGTTTGAGCCGCGCGGATTGACCATGAGCACTTGATAGCCATGTGCGGCCAGCAATTGCGCCCAAGCTGTTTCCCAGCCGTACCCTGCGGTGAAATTGGCGGACGGGCCGCCATGCACGAGCAGTACGAGGGGCAGTTTTGCCGTGATCGCCGGCTTCATCAGCGCGGCCTCGATGACGAGACCGTCCAAGCTTGCGGTACGAAAGATCGCAGTCGGTGCTAGAGAGACTCCGTTCCATCCCTGTTGGATATGCGAGAGCTGACGTACATCGCCGTTCTTGCGCCTGATGTAGATCTCGGGAAGGTGTGCGAAATCTTCTCCGACGAACGCAATAGATCCCTCGTGTGATACATCGAATGCAGCGACGGAAAGCGGTAACTCGATGCGCTGTGGAGCGGTGCCCGATGTGATGCGATAGATTCGATTTTGGAACCCGTCAATGCTGAGCAGCCATATCGCGCGCGGCTCGTGCCATCTTGCGTCCGCCACCGCCAGACCCGTGGGCGCCGAAATGTTGCGTAGCGCCTGACTTTCCAGTGTTCCGACAAAGAGGTCACGTGCGATCGGTCCGTTGACCCCCGTCGAGCGGACCGCAAATCGCTTGCCATTTGGCGATACAACCAGACTGTCGAATGGCTGCGGTGGATTTGCAACGAGCGTGAATTCGCGGTCGCGCGCGGCAACACGATAAATGTGGTCGTTGAATTCCTCCTCGCGCGGCCGGTCGGTGGCGGAGACGAGCAAATGCGTCAAATCCTGCCACTGAAAGTCCTCAATGCGGTAACCCGTCCCTCCAACGCTGTGCCTCGTACCGGAGCTCACGGCAATAACCCACAGCCGTGACAGATCGTCGCCACGATCAGCGACCTGCGGGCCTTCCTCCGAATCCGGGGCAGAATCATCCTTGGCGAGGTAGGCGATCTGGCGCCCGTTCGGCGACCAGTGGAATTTTTCGACGCCGAACCTACTCGCCGTCAGCGGCTTGGGGTCGCCACCTGCGACAGGCATGACATAAACTTGTGTCTTGCCATCGCGGTTCGAGAGAAAGGCCAGCGTTCTGCCGTCAGGCGCCCATTGCGGCGAGCGCTCGGCCTTCAGCGGCGGTGTGATCTCGGATGTCTCCCCAGTACCCACGATGGTGATTCGCAGGCGAGGCAAGGCATCCCACTGGTAGCTGCCAACGATGTAAGCCAGCTTCGACCCATCAGGAGAGAAGTGAAGATCCCCGATCCGCACGTAGGCCAGCGCTTGCGCGGGGCTAAGAAGCTGGTCCGACCAAGATCGTGGTGCGACCAACATACAAGTTGCCGCGACGATCAGAGTCCGATAGCAGGCCATTCTCATGGAACACTCCTCACTGCTCCGTGCACAATACCGGGCTGGCGCATACAGCGCCTGCACGCCCCTAGCGCGTTTGCACTTCGCTAGCGCACGGCACGAGCGCCCGATTTCAAAGCCGGAGAGCCGATCATGCCTTCTCACACCGAGTTGCAGATTCGCCACTATTTGGCCGGGACGGTCATGGGACCGCACGCGCACGAGGCAGCCTGTCTAAGCCTTCTGGTCTGCGGGGCTTTCATCGAGCGAATCGGCGCCGGCGAGCGCGCCTATACCAGAGGCCAAATCGCGTACCTGCCCGTCGGCGTGGTGCATTCGCAGAGATTCGGCGCGACGGGTGCAAAACAAATCATTATCCGGCCTCATTCGGACTGGCTTGAATATCTCTCCGACTGCAAGACGCCGTTAGCCGATGCGCCGCACGCGAACGCTCCAATCTTCCGCGAGCTCGGTGATCGGCTGCTGCGGGAACTTGCAAACGCTGACAGTCTCGCCGCGATCGCCTGCGAGGGAATCCTGCTCGAGCTTGTTGCGGCATTCGCCCGGCGAGCCGGATCGGGAAAATCGGCCGGCAAGCCACCATCGTGGTTATCTGCCGTGCGGGACTATCTGCTTCAACATGCGTGTGCGCCGCTTTGCATGCCGCAGCTCGCGCGCGTGGCCGGACGTCATGAGATTCACATCGCTAGGGAGTTCCGTCGATTTTTCGGCGTACCAGTGGGCGAGTTCGCCAGGCGTCTCCGAATCGACCAGGCGGCGAGACTTCTGGCGCGCTCGAGCGCGAGCATCAGCGACATCGCGCTCGAATCAGGATTTAGCAGTCATTCGCATCTATGCCGGGAATTCAAAGCACGATTCGGCGTGACCCCATCCACTTACCGTTGCGACCGCGATCGCGAGGCCGCGCCGCAGATCCCAATGTAAGCGCTGAACACCCGCGCTGCTGCGCTTTGCGTTCTCGGCAGCGCTGGCCCTGCGATGGATGCCAGGCCTCTTTCCGGACAAAAAGGACTGGCGCGGGGGCCGGTGGCTATGCTGGTCCTGGCAAGACCCTCGTGAATGACTTCCGCGGGTTTGACTAGTCGCGTTGGCCTAGTGTTAATCGCCCAACTGATGCTCCGCTCCACTCTCTCTTCTACGAGCGATGTTAGGCAGCCCTGCAGCCGCCGAAGATGAGATCGCTGCGTCCCCCTGACGCTGGTGCCGTATTGAATATCAAGCCGAGCCGCGACCGCGCTTTGCGCGCCATTGCGAGGCCCTCGGATCGCCAGTAACCTTGCTTGACCGGCTCGCGGGGCGACGGGGGAGGGGCGCGATGAGAACCACCCATTCATCATCGGTGTTTGTGGCCGTACTGCTTGGCGGCTTGATCGCAGGAACCATCGACATTGGCGCGGCCGCGCTAATCAACTCCGCTAGCCCGTACGTCATCATGCAGGCCATTGCAGGCGGTGTTCTCGGCAAAGACTCGTTCCACGAAGGTCTGCCGGCTGCCGCGCTCGGGGTTTTCGCGCAATGGCTAATGTCGTTACTGATCGCCTGGATTTTCGTTTTTTCAACGCGGTGGTTACCGGGTCTGAAGCGTTGGTGGCTGCCAGCGGGGCTGGCTTACGGCATCCCTGTATTTTTCGTTATGAATTACGTGGTAGTACCGCTCTCCGCACTCAAACATACACCGCATTTCACCGCAACCCGCTTTGCCGAAAATATGCTGGCGATGATGCTGTTCGGTGTAATCGTCGCATTTTTCACGCGCCGCGCCCCACTTTGACGGGCTGCTACCTGATTGATTAGCCGCACCTTGTTGATGCACTCTTCCATAGCGCGTAGGATCGTTGGCAACACGCTGCATTGTTCGAAGAAGAAGTCCGGCTGGCAAACAGCGCTTGGAAAAATTTGGCAAAACTTCTCGGCATCGATGATCTTTTCTTTTGCGCGCGTGATCCTCAAGCTCTCAGTGCGTGGTATCACAGGCATTTCGCAATTACCACCGCGCCTGCCGACTACAATCAAATGCCGTGGCAACAGCAAGGCGGCGCCACGGTATTTGTTCCTTCCCTGCCGATACCGCCTACTTTGGCAGCGCGAAAAGCAATTAGATGGTGAATTTTCGTGTACGCGATTTGGACGCCAGGGTGGCACAGCTGCGTGGCGCGAATGTCGCTGTCGAGATGGATCCCGAGCCGTATCCGAATGGGCGGTTCGCGTGACTCTATGATCCCAAGGGCAATCCGATCGAGCTGTGGCAGCCGCAAGGGCGCGACGACGCACACGCTTCGGCGAGCTAGCCGAAGTGCCAAAGGCTCGCGCGTCGCTATTTTCTCGCGCAATCAGGAGATTATCGTGACAGATGAATTTCGCACTTCGCGTGAAGTAATCATTCGCACTCCGCAGTGGTCTGAGGCAATTCGGTTTTACGAACATGTGCTCGGTCTGCCGATCACATATCGCAGCGACACGATCGTCGGATTTGAAACCGGTGCCTTCTGCCTGTACGTGGAAAAAGGCGCCAAGCATGCGCCGGTGTTCGAGTTCCTGGTGGCGGATGTGGAGGCGGCAAAGCGTCAGTTGACAGCCGCAGGCTGTGTTATCGAGGAGGAAGACGCATCTCTGCCGCGCTGCTATATCCGCGATCCATATGGGGTCGTGTTCAACATTGGCCGCGGGTGATTTCGCGAGTTGGGCTGCGCAAAGAACAGCGGTATGTGCGGGAGGCTTCATGATTAAGGGTCTGCGAACAGTCATTTATCCAGTCTCGGACATGAGCCGGGGCAAGGCGTGGTACTCCGAGGTGCTCGGGTGTTCGCCGTACTTCGATGAGCCGTACTACGCGGGCTTCGCAGTCGGCGGATTCGAACTGGGGCTCGTCCCCGATGGTGTGGCTGGGACCGATGGTGCGCTCGCGTACTGGGGGGTTGCGGATGTGGCGGCGGAACTGGAGCGCCTGCGTCAACTGCAGGCCGAAGTGCATCAGTCCTTGTTAGACGTTGGTGGAGGCGTCAGGGTCGCAGCGATTAGGGATCCATTCGGCAACGTGTTCGGCATCATTGAGAATCCACACTTCAAATTGCAAGACGTGCGCTGACAGGCGTGCA
>Ga0302324_100021022_pt1 | contig 12737 bp, 13 predicted proteins | sample Palsa_T0_1_FD_201949 | JGI IMG/M metagenome (GOLD analysis project Ga0302324, IMG submission 201949) | Peat permafrost microbial communities from Stordalen Mire near Abisko, Sweden - Palsa_T0_1 | ecosystem: Environmental > Terrestrial > Soil > Palsa > Peat permafrost | place: Sweden: Abisko...
GTGCCGACGCTTGCTGACTTCTCTAAAATGTTCACGTTCCCAAAAGCGTTCACACGATTGTGGACGCGGCACGCAGGAGTGCGCGCGCCACAACTAAGGCAAGTCCAAGAGAACAAGTGGGTTGGAGCGATGATATTCCCGCTTTAAACCCTAAGAAAGCCAAGACTTGTTGCCGATAGAGAACAAGGATGCTATCCGCAATGGCAATCGGTGCGCTCGGTCTTGCGCTGGCTGCCTGCGCGGTGGCTTATGTGCAATCCCGGCGCCTCGGGGAAAGCCTCCGGGATCGGGAGAAACTGGAGCGTTCCTCTCGAGTAATGGAGGAAGAACGGCGCGTACTGGAGCTGATCGCCAAGGGCTGCTCGCTCAAAGAGGTCTTGAACGCCCTGACCGCCGCCATCGAGCGGATGGCACCGGAATGTTACTGCACGGTGCTCCTGCTGGACGAGGAAGGCAAACAGCTATGGGAAGGGTCGGGCGGAGGGCTGCCCCCCGAATACATGCAAGGCGTAAATGGGCTCGTCATTGGCCCCGAAGTCGGCGCCTGCGGGTCGGCGGCTTTCCGCAACGAAACTACGGTCATCGAAGACATCGCCAACGACCACCGCTTCGGGGCCGCCAGAGACTTCGTCTTGAGCTTCGGGCTGCGAGCTTGTTGGAGCGTCCCCATCCGGGATTCCAAGCAGAAGGTGCTCGGAACGTTTGCCATGTATCACAAGCACCCCGCCACGCCGCACGACAGCGACTTGAGGGTGGTGGAAGCCGGCGCACACCTGGCCGGCAACGCCATCGAGCGGCTGCGCGCCGAGGGGAAACTGCGGGAGAACGCCGAGCGCATCGCCATCTCGGAAAAGGCCGCGGCCTTCGGCATCTGGCAGACTGACGTTCGAACGGACATGTTGTCGTTCTCGGAGGGATTCGCCGCATTGATAGGCCTGACTGGAAAACCCTTGCGGATGCACCTGGAGCAGTGGAAAGAGATGATCCACCCCGAGGACCTGGCTGGGCTGCATGCCGCGGCCGAGAAGGCGATGGTGGTCGACGGATCGTTCAACGCTGAGTTTCGGGTGATACTCCCGGACAAAACCGTGCGCTGGATGCGCAGCCAGTCCCGGGTGGCTGGGGAGGACGGGAGGCCCCAGCTGGTCAGCGGCGCCATGATCGACATCACGCGGGAAAAGGAAATGCTTCTGCGCTTGGAGCAGGCGCTCGGGGCCGCCGATGCCGCCAATCGAGCCAAGTCGGAGTTTCTGGCCAACATGAGCCATGAGATCCGCACACCCATGAACGGAATCATCGGGATGACGGAATTGACGCTCGAAACCGAGCTGGATCTTACACAACGCGAGTACTTGAACGCGGTGAAATACTCCGCCGACGCGCTGTTGAGCGTGATCAACGAAATCCTGGATTTTTCCAAGATCGAAGTGGGTAGGCTGGCCCTGGATCCGATCGAGTTCAACCTGCGGGATCATCTCGGCCACGCCATGAAATCGCTCTCGGTGGGCGCGCATCGGAAAGACTTGGAACTAGCCTGCTTCGTCCCGCCCGAATTGCCCGAATGCGTGGTCGGCGATCCCGTCCGCTTGCGTCAAGTGGTTCTGAACCTGGCCGGGAATGCCATCAAGTTCACCGACCGCGGCGAGGTTGTCTTGCGCGTGGAGGCCGAAGAGAGCGGCCCGGACAGCCTGAGCTTGCATTTTTCCGTAACGGACACTGGCATCGGCATCCCGAAGGAGAAGCAGAAGCTCATCTTCGAGCCTTTCACCCAGGCGGATACGTCCACCACACGACGCTTTGGGGGCACCGGACTGGGGCTTTCCATTTCCACCCGCTTGATCGAGATGATGGGCGGCCGGATCTGGCTGGAAAGCGAAGTGGGCAAGGGATCCACCTTTCATTTCACGGGTCGGTTCGGAGTGGCCCAAGACGCCGTGCCGCGCTCCACGCCATTGGACCCGGCGGTTCTCGACGACGTGCGCGTCCTGATTGTCGACGACAACGCGACCAGTCGCCAGATTCTGGAAAGAACGCTTGGCTACTGGCGGATGCGGCCCACGGCGGTATCGAACGCCACCGCGGCGCTCAATTTGCTCCACGAGGCGAAGGCCGCCGGAGTGCCCTTCAGCGTGCTGGTGGCGGACTGTCACATGCCCGATGTGGATGGATTTATGCTGGTGGAGCAGATCCAGCGATCGCCCGATTTGGCGAGCCTGGTCACCATCATGCTGACGTCCGGCGGCCAACGCGGCGACGGGGCGCGCTGCAAGGAACTCGGAATCGCCGCCTACCTCATCAAGCCCGTGCTCCAGGCCGACCTGCTGGACGCGCTGCTGCAGGTGCTGGAGTCCTGCGACGACATCGTCAAGCCCACTCAAGTGATCACGCGGCATACGCTGCGCGAGGGTGGTCTGCCGTTGCGCATCCTGCTGGCCGAAGACAACCTGGTGAATCAGAAGCTGGCGTCGCGTTTACTCGAAAATCAAGGCCACCTGGTTGTCGTGGCGTCCGACGGCGCGCAAGCTCTGGACACTCTGGCAAAACAGAGCTTTGACCTGGTTTTGATGGACGCCCAGATGCCCGTGATGGATGGATTCGAAGCCACCGCCGCCATTCGCCGCCTGGAAGAAGCCACGCGCGCGCATATTCCGATCATTGCCATGACGGCGCACGCCATGGTGGGCGATCGCCAGCGCTGTCTGCAGGCCGGCATGGACGGCTACATCGCCAAGCCGGTCCACGCGCACGAGTTGTTCGAGACCATCGAAACGGTGCTCGCGCATGCCGAAAGAAACGCAGCCGAGCATCCCGTGGAACCGATCCACAGCTAGTCTCCTGTCCCAGTGGTTCGTAACATATTTCGTTGTGGGGCGGACGCCCTCGTCCGGCTTTTCCAACACACTCAAAGCGAAGGCCGACGAGGGCGTCGGCTGCGGTCACTGCGCCTAGCAGCCGGGGGGGACCGCCCCACTTTGCGCAGATTTTCAACAAACTTCTGGGACATGAGACTAGTAGCAGCCTGTGGTAGAAGTCCGAGCACACCGCTCACTGACGTGCGCGGTTCAGTAGATTCGTACGTAGGGAGCCGGTTTTGCCACGGGCTGCTACTGTCATGCCGCGCGTAAGAATTGACGATACGCTCGGGCTTGGTCAACCCCGAACGAGGGCGTCCGGCGAGCAGTCAATTACACTAGACTCAAATATATCGAGAGACTTGGATACGGAATGACTCGTGCACCCGTGGAGTCTCGCGTGCGCATCAACGGCATCGACATCGCCCTTTCGGATTGGCCGGGCCACGGACGGCCGGTTTTCCTTTGTCATGCCACCGGATTTCACGCGCGCATCTGGGAGCAGGTGGCCGCTCAACTCGGCGAACGTCGCTGCATCGCTTTCGACGCCCGCGGCCATGGGCGCAGCAGCAAGCCGGCGCCGCCTTACGACTGGAGAGACTTCGGCCGCGATGTCGCCGCGCTGGCCGAATCCCTGGGGCTCGGCGGCGCCGTCGGAGTGGGTCATTCCATGGGCGGCCATTCGATTACGCTGGGTGCGGCCCTGCAACCGTCCGCTTTCTCGGCGCTGGTGCTGTTCGATCCCGTAATTCGCGCGAAAGATCGCTATCGCGGGCCCTGGAACAAGACCGGGTACATCGCAAAACGGCGCAATCGATGGACGTCGGCCCAGGAAATGTTCGAGCGCTTTGAAAACCGGCCGCCGTTCGATTCCTGGCACCGGCAGGTGTTGCGGGACTACTGCGATCACGCGCTGGCGCCCGCCGAAGAAGGTTTCGTGCTGGCCTGCTCCCCTGAAATCGAAGCGTCTATTTACGACGGCAGCACGGCCGTGGAATCGAACATCCATTCAGAGATCGCGACCATTCGGATTCCCGTGCATGTGGTTCGGTCCGGACGCCATCTTGACTCTTCCAACCTGATGGGATCGTCGCCTACCATGCCGGACCTAGCGGCGTGTTTCGCGCGCGGTACCGATAGTTGCCTGGACGAGTACTCGCACTTCCTCCCCATGGAATCGCCGGAGTTGGCCGCCAAGTTGATCGTTGAGATGCTCACCCTGCTTTAATAAGGAAGGTGTCCATCGACGAACAGTTGACGTACTTAAAGAAGGGGCTTGCCGATCTGATCCGGGAAGACGACCTGCGCCAGCGTCTGCTCCAGGCTGAAAAGACGGGCCGTCCGCTGCGCGTAAAAGCGGGCTTCGATCCCACCGCGCCCGACCTGCACCTGGGCCATACGGTGCTGCTGCGCAAGATGAAGCACTTCCAGGACCTGGGTCATCGCGTGATCTTCCTGATCGGCGACATCACCGGACTCATCGGCGATCCAACGGGCCGCAACACCACGCGCCCGCCCATGACGCGCGAACAGATTGTCGAGAACGCAGAGACGTACAAGACCCAGGTGTTCAAAATACTGGATCCGGCGAAGACGGAGGTTCGTTTCAACAGCGAGTGGCTGGAGCCGTTGAAATTCGTGGACGTGATCCGCCTGTGCTCGAAATATACAGTGGCGCAAATCATGGAGCGGGACGATTTCAACAAGCGCTTCAAAGATGGCATACCGATTTCCATTCACGAGCTGTTATATCCGCTAGCCCAAGGCTACGATTCGGTGAAGCTGGAATGCGACGTGGAGATGGGAGGCACCGACCAGCTCACTAATTTGCTGGTGGGGCGCGAACTGCAGCGCGATTCCGGCCAGGCGCCGCAGATTGTCGCCACCGTTCCGCTGCTCGAGGGAACCGACGGCGTGGAGAAGATGTCGAAGTCCAAGGCGAACTTCATCGGCATCACCGAACCGCCCAAAGTGATTTTCCGCAAAGTGATGGGGATCAGCGACACGCTGATGTGGCGCTACTGGGAGCTGCTGACCGACAAGAGCATGTCCGAGATCGCCGCGATGAAGGCGGAAGATCCGATGCAGGTGAAGATGCGCCTCGGGCGGCAGATCGTCGCGGACTTTCACTCGGCCGCCGCGGCGGACCAGGCGCAATCGGATTTCGATCGTGAAGTGCGCGAGGGCCAGCAACCGGCCGATATGGAGACCTTCAGGCTGCCGAGCGATGTGGGAAACAGCTTGCCGAAGATCTTGCTTGCGGCCGGTCTGGTGGATTCGCGGACGGACGCGGAGCGCAAAATCAAGGCCGGCGCTGCGGAAATTGATGGCGAAAGGCACACGAGTCTGACGGTGGTGATCCCGCCGGGCGGCATTGTGATCCGCGTCGGCAAGAAGTGGAAGCGAGTGCGAGTTTCCTAAATGCCAGAATACCTCGTCTCCCCTGCCAGAAGTTTGTCGAAAAAGTCCGCAGTGTGGGGCGGTCCCCCGGGCTGTTCGGCGCAGAGACCGCGGCCGACGCCCGCGCAGCCGGACCAGGGGTCCGGCGCGGGCGAGGGCGCCCGCCCCACAGCGATCCGCTTGGACAGAAGACTGGCCTAAACATGGAAAAACGTCATTTTGTATGGAAGCTGGCCGGCCGCGAGCTGCTGCTCGGTGAGCGCACTCTGCTGATGGGTGTGTTAAATGTGACCCCCGATTCGTTTTCGGACGGCGGCAAATACATGGATCCCGACCGGGCATTTGCGCGCGCCATCGAACTGGAGGAGCAAGGCGCCGACATCATCGACATCGGCGCGGAATCCACCAAGCCGGGTTCCCAACGGATTTCGGAAGCCGAAGAGTTGCGCCGACTGGTTCCGGTGCTGAAGCGGCTGCACGGCAAGCTCGCGATCCCGATTTCCGTCGATACCTACAAGTCGGCCGTTGCGGAGAAGGCGCTGGAGCACGGCGCCGCGATGATCAACGATCCTTCCGGCCTGACTTTCGATGCGCAACTGGCGCGCGTCGCGGCCCAGCAGGACGCTGGATTGATCATCACGCACATGCGCGGCACACCCGAGACTTGGGCCAAGCTCGCGCCCATCAAAGACGTGATGGGAACCATCCGGCAGGATTTGGACGCGTCCGCCCACCGCGCCGTTCACGCGGGCGTGGACCGGTCGCGCATCGCCATCGATCCGGGCCTCGGCTTTGGGAAACGCAAAGAGCAGAACGCCGAGATCCTGGCGCGGCTCAGCGCTTTCGCGGCGCTCGAATTTCCATTGGTGGTGGGCCCGTCGCGAAAATCGTTTCTACCGCAACTGGAGAAGCCTTCCGATGGCTTTGTGCAATGCGCAACGGCTGCCGCGGTAACCGCTGCCATCCTGGGCGGCGCGCACGTAGTCCGCATTCACGATGTTCTCGAGATGAAAGCCGCGGCCCTGGTGGCCGATCAAATCTTCAGCTTCGCTGGCACTTTGGACAATAGTGCGTCCCGCGCTGTGCCACCACGATCCGGCGGATCGGGGTTCCGCAAATAGGACACGGGTCTCCCGCGCGTCCGTAAACCTGGTGCTGTTGTTGAAAACTGCCGCGCTGTCCGTCGGCATCCACGTAGTCGGAAATCGACGAGCCTTTCAGCCGGATCGCGGTGGTAAGAATATCGACCATCGCAGCGTGCAGGCGAGCGACGCGCTCTTTGCTCAAGCTGGCCGCGATGGCGCGTGGATGGATGCGCGCTTCATACAACGCCTCATCGGTATAAATGTTGCCCATGCCGCGCAGGAATCGCTGGTTGAGCAGCAGAGGCTTGATGGCGGAGCGTCGCGTCTTCAGCAGCTTCCGAAAATCGTCGAGCGAAATGCTGAGCGCGTCGGGACCGAGCGCGGCGGCGCGTTCCGGCAATTCCTGGCTCCATTCGATGCGGCCGAAATGGCGGATATCGTCATAGACCAGCAGGCCGCGGTCGAGTTTGAAAATGGCGCGCGCGTAAGGGCCTGGTTCAGAATCCAGCAGCAGCTTTCCCGTCATGCCTAAGTGAATCACCAGCACGCCCCGATCGAGCGTGAGAACGATAAACTTGCCGTGCCGCTGCACCGATTTTACGAGTTGATCGCGAACGCGCTTGCGCAGCGCCGGGAATTTCTGGCGCACCACGTGGTGCGAGAAGAACTGCGCGTCCACAATGCGGCGTCCGGTGAGCTTGGGGGCAAGCGAACGAACTACGGTTTCGACTTCCGGCAGCTCAGGCATGAACCGCGGGATCGATCAGAATGTCGTCCCCGTCGGCCTTGACAGGAAAACGATGCAGCCTTATTTCGGGGTCGAAATCGTTTTCACCCGTGCGGCAATCGTACGACCATTCGTGCCACGGACAGATCATCATGTTGTCCTGCAAATTTCCGTGCCCTAACGGTCCGCCGGCGTGGGGACAGATTCCATCCAACGCATGCAACTCGCCGTTCACGTTGCAAAGCGCGTACGAATTTTCTCCAAGAGTCACTTCGGTAACCGAGCCGGGCGGCAGAGAAGAAAGCGATCCGACTTTTACGAATGCCATACCAGATGTTCTACCACGTCTCTCCGTCGAGACGCGACGAACTCCAGCCATTCATCCATGCCGCTCCCGGTTTTCGCCGAGACTCGCAGGATCTCGATGCCGGGGCGCACAGCTTGCAGGTTCCTCAGGGCGGCCGCACAATCGAATTCCACCGCCTCGGAGAGATCGGTCTTGGTGATCACGGCGACGTCGGCGCTGTTGATCATGCTGGGGTATTTGAGCGGCTTGTCTTCGCCCTCGGTGACCGACAGCAACACAACGCGCAGATTTTCGCCCAGATCGTAGGACGACGGGCACACCAGGTTGCCTACGTTTTCGATGAAGAGAAAATCGAGCTCGCCAAGATTCCAATCTTCAAGGCTGCGCTCGATCATGGCGGCTTCCAGGTGACAAACCGTGCCGGTAATGATTTGGCGCACGGGAACCAAGCTGCGCGCCAGACGTTTGGCATCGTTCTCGGTGGCCAGGTCGCCCACCAGAGCCGCGACGCGAAAGTCAGAGCGCAGCTTCGTTAAAGTGGATTCGAGAAATGCGGTTTTTCCCGAACCGGGGCTGGAGACCAGGTTCACGACGAAGACGCCGGCTTGCTCAAATCGATTTCTGAGCGAGTGCGCGAGCTCGTCGTTGTGCTTGAGAATGTTTTTTCGGACTTCCAAGATTCGCGGTGAGGTGACTCGTGGTGTTGGATTCACGATCGCAGCTCCAGGGCCACCACTTGCAATTCGCGGCCTTGCAGTATTTCCGACGACGGGGTTTCACACTCGCTACAACAAAACTGCTGGATGGAATGAACGCTGCGGGGTGCCTGACAGCGCTGGCAATAAATTATCACGGGCACTTCCTCAATCACTAATCGCGCCGTTTCGAGCGTGGTTTCGGTGCGAGCCAGATCGTAGGCGGACAACAATGCTTCTTTCACGATGCCGGAGAGCGCTCCCAGCTTGACGTGGATCGCATCCACTTCGGCGCTTCTGCGTCCTGCTTCTTCTTCGGCCATATCCAGGATGCTCATCGCGATGGAAAGCTCATGCATAGCCCACCACACAACCCCGGCCCTGCCAGCCGATTTGCAGGACTTTGCCGTTTTCAAGCAGCACCGGAACCGTCCGCTGCCCGCTGGCTTCGCGCATGCGAGTGAACGCCGCGGCGTCCGTATCAACGTCAAATTCGATAAATTCACGCCGCGAGAATTCCAGCCACTCCCGCATCTCCTGCGTGTAAGGGCAACCGGAGGAGCCGAAGAGTTCAAGCATCGTCAGCTCCCTCTTGTGCCGCGCGGAGCGAATGATAGATGGAGGCTTGGACCTCTTGAATACGCGGAATATAATCGCAGCGCACGATCAACGGGAAGTCGGCCAGGCCGCGGCGCAGAATTTCGCCACCGTCGTAACCGAGCAGGGCCACCGTGAGCAGTCCGCGTTTGCGAGCCTCTTCGAGCGCCGCGATGATATTGCGCGAGCCGCCGCTGGTGGAGATTCCAATGGCTACATCTTCCGGGCGCGCGTGTGCAATCAACTGGCGCAGAAACACGACGTCGGTACCGACATCATTGGCGATCGCACTGATATTGGCGGGTTCCAGCGACAGAGAGATGGCCGGAATCGGGCGCCAGCCGTTGGGCGGAGCGACACAATCGATGGCCCAATCGTTGGCGTCGGTCGCCGAACCACCGTTGCCGAAGAGGATGAGCTTACCTCCACCCCGTACGCGTGCGTCGATGGCCAGAGCGGTTGCGGCGATCTGCTCGGATTGGTCTTCGGCAACTTGATCGCGCAGGCGGGCATCCTCGCGAACCTTCATGCGAATGGACTCGGCCACCTCCTTTTCGAGTGACGCGGCATCGTGCTTGTTGTGTCCGAGGAAGGGATAGAGAAAACCAGCGGGACCCGTATCGCGACCTAGCTCGCGGTGCTCAAGAAATACGTGCACCGTTTCCCACAGCGTGTGGTACAGCACTTCAATCAATTCCTGATTGACAAACGCGTCGTCGGTGACGGCCGGGAACCAATAGGAGCCGCTGGAACCCGAGAGCGCGAGTGTCATGGCGTTCCGCGCGTGTGCTGAGTCTAACGCGGCCTGGACCTCGCGATCGCCTTGGGGCGGAGCGAATCCCATCACGATGTCCTCGGGCCGCACCAGGGCGTCTAGCCAATGGGAGAATTCAGAGGAAAGGTCGAGCGCCGGCAGCGCGCGCTTGCCGACAATCACCGGATGCACGAATTCGACCGACACATGCTGCGCATCGGTAGCGCAGGCCCCGCGCCCGAAGGCGAGCAATCGACCGCCGCGCAAGAAACGCTCCGCCATTTCTCGGGAAACGGCCGCCACCCTGGGAGCTTCCTGCGAGAAGAAATCTTCGAATATGCGATTGCGCGCCAGCAGACGTTCGATGATTTTCCGTGCGAGCGTGGACTGAGTGGGTGTCATGTTTTAGCAGATGCGCGGAAGCGGATCGCCCACCAGCATGTCGATCACGCGGGTTCCGCCATAAGGCGCGATTCCAAGCACCGTGGCGGCCGGGGTTTCTCGAACTTCGCCGATGATGGCAGCGTCTTCGCCGCCCGGAGTGCGCTGCAGCGCATCGAGAGCGAGTTCGGCAAACTCGGGCGCGACCACCGCGACAAACTGGCCTTCGTTCGCGATATGGAGCGGGTCCAGCCCAAGCAGTTCACACGCTCCGCGGACGGCATCGCGGACCGGAATCCAGTCTTCGTGAAGCACGATGCCGAGGCCGCAATCCCGCGCCAGCTCGTTGAGCGACGTCGCCAGGCCGCCCCGTGTCGGATCGCGCATCCACCGCAGACCGGGCGCAGCCACGCCTACCAGCGCTTCCACGAAGGGCAGAACCGGCCGCGTATCGGAGCGAAGATCGGATTCGAGATCCAGATCGCCCCGCGCCAAAAGAATGGTGATGCCGTGATCGCCGACCGGCCCGCTGAGAATCACTTGATCGCCCGGCCGAACCGAGCGCGGCGACAGCTTCAGTCCAGGAATCACGCGACCGATGCCGGCCGTGGTGATGTACATCCCGTCGGCCTTGCCGTGCTCCACAACTTTAGTATCGCCACTCGCAATGATTACGCCTGCGTTGCGCGCTGCATCGGCCATGGCGCGCACCTCTGCCTCGAGAACCGGCGTGGGCAGGCCGGCTTCGAGAACATAACTAACCACCAGCGCTTCAGCGCGCGCGCCAGAGACGGCCAGATCGTTCACCGTGCCGTTGACGGCCAGTTCACCAATGGAGCCGCCGGGAAAACGGAGCGGGCGGACCACAAAGCTATCGGTGGTGAATCCGAGGCGCGTTCCATTGAAATCGAGATGAGCGGCATCGCCCAGCGGTTCGGCAGCGCCGGACTCAAAAAGCAGCGGAGCGAACAATCCTTCCACCAGGCGGCGGCTGGCTTTTCCGCCGGCCCCGTGCGCCATTTCCACTTGCGCGTCGCGGAAGCGAACTTTGGGCGGGGCTGTGATGGTGGCCATGTCTATGCTCCGATGCCGACGAGTTCCCCGCTCTTGCGGTGCTCGTAATTGAAATACGCCGCGCACGAGCCTTCCGAAGAAACCATGAGCGCGCCGATGGGATGCTCGGGTGTACACTCTTTTCCGAACAGCTTGCACTGCGAAGGCTTCAGCACGCCTTTGAGAACTTCACCGCACTGCGCGGCCTTGGGATCGGTGACGCGCACACCGGGAACCTGGAAACGGTGTTCGGCGTCCCACTCGGAAAATTCGTCCTTGATCCGAAGTGCGGATTGCGAGATGAATCCGAGGCCACGCCACTCGAAATACGGGCGAAGTTCGAAGACTTGGGCCATGGCGCGAAGAGCGGCGCGATTGCCATCCCACGGAACTACGCGCTGGTATTGGTTCTCTACTTCGGCGCGGCCGTCGTTGAGCTGCCGCAGCGCCATGACGATGGATTGCAGAAGATCCAGAGGCTCGAAGCCCGAGACCGCGATGGGCTTGTGCTCGCTCTCGGCGATCCAGGTGTAGGGGCGGCATCCGATCACGGTGGAAACGTGGCCGGGACCGAGAAACGCGTCGATGCGCATATCGGGCGAATCGAGGATCGCGCGGATGGCCGGAATAATCGTGACGTGATTGCAGAATACCGAGAAATTATGCAGGCTTTTGTCGCGTGCGCGCAGCAGTGTCAGAGCAGTTGAAGGGGCGGTGGTCTCAAATCCGATGGCGAAAAACAGGACGTGTTTTTCGGGATTGTTCTCGGCCAGCTTCAACGCGTCGGCGGGCGAATAAACGATGCGAACGTCCATGCCGCGCGCTTTGTGTTCCAGCGGACTGCCATTGGCGCCAGGCACTCGCATCATGTCGCCAAAGGCCGTGAAGATCACATCGGGCTGCGCGGCGATGGCGAGCCCATCGTCAATGCGACCCATCGGCAGCACGCACACCGGGCAGCCCGGACCATGCACCAGTTCCACGTTGTCCGGCAGCAAGTCCTTGAGGCCGAACCGGTAGATGGCGTGCGTGTGACCGCCGCACACTTCCATCAAACGATAGTGGCGCTCGGGATCGGCAATGCGGCGGATCTCCGCGGCCGTTTGCGCGATGGCCGCGGGATCGCGAAACTCATCCACGTATTTCATGGCGATGTCGATACTCCCTGGCCGTAGCCGCTGACTTCCTCCATGGCGGCTTCATCTTCGCCGAGCATGCGCAGCATTTGCATTTGCTCGTGAGCGCCTTGCTCGCTGATCTTGCTCATGGCGAAGCCGACGTGGATCAGCACCCAGTCGCCCGGGACGGGATTCTCGTCGACCAACAGCCCGAGATCCACCTTGCGGCGCACGCCGGTTACGTCGACCAAAGCCAGCAGCGGCGGACCGGGGATCAGCTCAAGAATTTGTCCTGGGATGGCGAGGCACATGGTTAGTCCTTTTTGCGTGCGACAAAATCGAACGTCACTTTCACGTCGTCTTTGATTTTCATGGTCCCGCCAGCAACCGACACAGGCTTGATTCCGTAGCCGGACTGACGTACATTGAACTCGCCGCTGGCGCGAAGCTGATCGCCGCTCACAGTCACCTGCGCCGTAACTTGTTGCGGCTGCGTTACGCCGTGGAGAGTGAGTTTTCCAGTCAGGTTGGCCCAGTAAAGCGCCTCGCCCCCCTTCGACAAGGAAGGGTTGGACGCTTCAAACACTACTTCGGGGAACCTCGCGGTCTCGAGAACGTCATTGCGCATGGTCCGTTCGATCTCGCGGCGATCTTTGTCGCTTACCTGGTCCGTCAATTCGAGAGATGCCGATTGCACCACGACACGCAGCGACGATCGTTCCGGAGCTTCGCCCGAGAACTTCGCTTCCCCGGCGAATTGCCGAATGG
>Ga0302324_100021023_pt1 | contig 12736 bp, 10 predicted proteins | sample Palsa_T0_1_FD_201949 | JGI IMG/M metagenome (GOLD analysis project Ga0302324, IMG submission 201949) | Peat permafrost microbial communities from Stordalen Mire near Abisko, Sweden - Palsa_T0_1 | ecosystem: Environmental > Terrestrial > Soil > Palsa > Peat permafrost | place: Sweden: Abisko...
TTCGCCTCCGAGTGCATCACGACGACCGATTCTCCGAGCGCGTGCAGGTGCTCGGTGAGCCGCAGCCCGAGCCCGTTCAGCCCGCATACGATGTGGTGCTCCTCGTACGCGCTCGAGCTTGGAACCGTTGTGCCCTCCCCCATGCGGTGCCGATCATATTCGGCCCTGCTCCACCATGACCTGGACGTTCGCCCCTGTCAGAGCAGCGGATAGGGGTCCCAGGCGGGACCTGCCGCCGGTGCGCCGGCAGCCAGGATCGAAGCCTCGATCAGCCCGTAGGGACGGTCCTCCACCCGGAAGATCTCGCCATCGTTGGACAGCCCGAACGGCTCAAGATCGACCACGAAGTGATGGCGGTTTGGCATCGACAGCCGGACCTCCACGATCTCCGGCCGCGTCTCGATCGCGCCCTTCGCCATCGCGTACAGCGTCTGCTGCAGCGACAGGCTGTTCAGCGACGCGAAGCGCTCGAGCATCACGGCGCGCACCGCTTCGAACGACGCCGGCCAGTCCCCCGACACGCCCGCGTGGCGCCAGCGGGCGGTGACCGAGGTCGACAGGATCCGGTCGGTGGTCTCCTGAAGCGTCGTGTAGCGATCCTTGATGTAGCCGCTGAACTCAGAGCCCGTGGTCTTCAGCACGACCAGGTTCTGCAGGCCGCAGAGCACCCACTCAGCCTCGGCCTCGCACACGGCAGTCGCCGTCCGCACCTCGTCGGAGCTCTTCACGAAGGCGTGCGCGTGCGGCGTTCCGTCGACGGCGATGCGCTGCCAGCCCGCCGACTCGATGTGGACCCGAGCGCGCCGGATCGGATCGGACGACGCCACGAAGTGACGTCCGAGTCTCAGCGCGAACTCCTCGATCTCCCCCACCGGCGCCTCTTTGGCGAACGCGAACACCGTATTCTTCTGCGTGTCCGTGGGGACGACGTTGGCGTTGTCGCCACTGAGATGCACCTCGTCGAGGTCGCCCGAGAGCGTGATCCCGACATTGAGGTCGCAGAACTCGTGCCGCGGGCCCTCCCGGTCGACGGCGACCATCCTGACCTCGGCCTTGCCGTACTGGTTACCCCCAACGCGCACCTCCATCTTCGGAGAACCTTATCGTCTGCGCGTGTGCACAATTGGGTCCCCCCGCACCAAATCAACGACTGGATGTTGGTCCAGACGGCCATTGCGGCGACGCGTACAGCTGGCCTAGCGTGGCGAGTCTTGCCAGCGAGGGAGAACACCAGAGGAATGCGCGGAACCAACCAATGGGAAGCGGGCCGTTGAGCGGCCGTGTCGCAATCGAGGGCTGCCACGTGGCTTGCTGCGACGCCGCCGGCACCGAGTTCGCCGATGGCCACGTGGTGTTCGAGGCGGGGCGGATCGTCGCGGTCGGTCCGGGCCCGGCGCCCGCCGAGCCGCGCCCCGGGGAGCTGATCGACGGCCACGGCTGCCTGCTCACGCCCGGCCTCGTCAACGCCCACCACCACCTGTACCAGTGGGCCACGCGCGGCGTCTCCCAGAACGAAACACTGTTCGGTTGGCTGACGACGCTGTATCCGATCTGGGCCGGAATCGACGAGGAGATCACGCACGCCGCCGCCGCCGCCAACCTCGGCTGGCTGGCGCTCACCGGCGCCACCACGAGCAGCGACCATCACTATTTGTTCCCCACCCGCGGCGGCGACCTGCTCGAGGCCGAGATCACGGCGGCGCAGAGGATCGGCCTGCGCTTCCAGCCGGCCCGCGGCTCGATGGACCTCGGCCAGTCAGACGGAGGTCTCCCGCCCGACTCGGTCGTGCAGGACCGGGACATCATCATGACGGCGACCGAGGCGGCGATCGACCGCTGGCACGACCCGTCCGAGGACTCGCTCCTGCGGATCGTCGTCGGCCCCTGCTCGCCGTTCAGCGTGACCGGTGAGCTGATGCGGGAGGCAGCCGAGCTGGCTCGGCGCAAAGGGGTGCGCCTCCACACTCACCTGGCCGAGACGCTTGATGAGCACGACTTCTGCCGCGAGCGGTTCGGCTGCACGCCGGCGCAATACGTCGAGGGGCTCGGGTGGCTTGGCGACGACGTGTGGATGGCGCACTGCGTGCACCTCTCCGACGAGGCGATCGGTCGCCTCGCGCAGACTGGAACCGGCGTCGCCCACTGCCCGACCTCCAACGGCAGGCTCGGCGCCGGGCACGCCCCCGTGAACCAGCTGTTGCGCGGCGGGGTGCCGGTCGGGCTCGGGGTCGACGGAGCCGCATCGAACGAGTCGGGACGGATGATCGACGAACTCCACCAGGCGATGCTGGTCGCCCGCCTGCGCGACGGACCGATGGCGTTGAACGCTCGCGAGTCCCTCCAGATCGCCACCGCCGGCGGCGCTCGGTGCCTGGGGCGGGACGGCGAGCTCGGCTCGCTCGAGGCCGGCAAGCTGGCCGACCTCGCCCTGTGGCGAATCGACGGGCTCGCCGGCGCCGGCATCGAGGATCCCGTCTGCACCCTGGTGTTCGGCGCCCCGAGCCTCGACCGCCTCTTCGTGGGCGGCCGCCCGATCGTGGCGGAGGGACATCTCCTGACCGCCGACGAGACGACCCTCGCGCGGGAAGCCGAACGGGCCGCGGCGGAGCTGCAGACCAGAGCCGCCGCCTGAGGACCGATGGACCTGCCGTTCGTCGAGGCGCTCGAGCCCGCCGCCGCCGCGTCACTCGCCTCTTGGCGCCCGGGAGACGCCTGGCTCGCGGGCGGCACGTGGCTGTTCTCCGAGCCACAGCCGAACGTCCGCCGCCTGCTCGACCTGCACGCCTTCGGCTGGGAGCCGCTGACGGTGACCGCAAGCGGCCTCGAGATCGCGGCGACGTGCACCCTCGCCCAGCTTGCCGCGTTCGCCCCGCCTGCCCGCTGGCCGGCTGGTTCACTGCTGCGCCAGGCGTGCCAGGCGCTGCTCGGATCCTTCAAGATCTGGCACGAGGCGACGGTCGGAGGCAATCTCTGCCTGTCGCTTCCGGCCGGCCCGATGGTGTCACTGACCGCCTCGCTGGACGGAGTCTGCACGATCTGGAATCCCGACGGCAGCACCGAGGAGGTGCCCGCCGCCGAGTTCGTGACCGGCCGGGGGCGAAACATCCTGCGGCCGGGAGCGCTACTGCGCTCGGTGCTGCTGCCGGAGCCGGTGCTTTGCTGGCTGACCGCCTTCAGACAGTTCTCGCGCACCCCGGTCGGCCGCTCGGCCGCGGTGGTGATCGGACGGCGCGACCCTGCCGACGACGCGGTCGTGATCACGATCACGGCGGCCATCACCCGCCCCCACCAGCTCCGCTTCGACGCGCCTCCTTCAGCCGGCGAGCTGCGCGCGGCGATCGAGGAGGCCGACCTCGAGTACTTCGAGGATGCCCACGGCACCCCGTCCTGGCGCGCGCACCTGACCGGGGTGATGGCCGAACAGGTGCGGGCCGAGCTGATCGGATGACGTTCGAGCTGCACGTCAACGGCGAAGGTGTGCAGGCCAGCCCGGCGCCCGGTCAGTGCCTGCGCACGCTGCTGCGAGAGCTCGGCTGCCTCGGCGTCAAGAAGGGCTGCGACGCCGGCGACTGCGGGGCCTGCACCGTGCACGTCGACGGGCGGCCGATCCACAGCTGCCTGTACCCGGCGCTCCGCGCGGGCGGACGGTCGGTGACGACGATCGAGGGGTTGTCGGGTCCTGACGGGACGCTGCATCCGGTCCAGCAGGCGTTCGTCGACGCGCAGGCGTTCCAGTGCGGGTTCTGCACGGCCGGGATGGTGATGACCGCCGCGGCCCTGAGCGACGTGCAGCGCGAAGACTTGCCGCGCGCGCTGAAGGGCAATATTTGCCGCTGCACGGGATATCGGGCGATTGACGACGCGCTGCGCCGCGTCGTCAACGTCGCCGCCGCCGGGGCGGTCGGAGCCGAGGTCGGCGCCCCGGCCTCGCGCGCGCTGGTGATCGGCGACGCCCGCTTCACCCTCGACGACCCGGTCCCTGGCCTGCTGCACATGAAGCTCGTACGTTCGCCCCATCCCCACGCCCGGATCCGCTCGGTCGACGCGACGAGAGCGCTGGCCGCCGACGGCGTCGTGCTGGTGCTCACCCCCGAGGACTCGCCCGTCCACCTCTACTCCACGGCGCGGCACGAGCACTACACGGAGGACCCCGACGACACCCGGCTGCTCGACCATGTTGCCCGCTTCCAGGGACAGCGGGTGGCCGCGGTCGTGGCCGAGTCGGTCGCGGCGGCCGAGCGCGCGGCCGCGCTGGTCGAGATCGACTACGAGCTGCTGCCGGCGGTCACCGATCCCGAGGCGGCGCTCGCCCCCGGGGCGCCACAGCTCCACGCCGACAAGCCGCTCGAGTCGCGGATCGCTGATCCTGCACGTAACCTCGTGTCGGAGATTCACAGTCACATCGGCGACGTCGACGCGGCGCTCGCCCAGGCCCACGCGAGCTATGAGGAGACGTTCAAGATCCAGCGCGTGCAGCACGTCCACCTCGAGACCCACGCCTGCCTCGGCTGGCTCGACGAGCGCGGCCGGCTGACCATACGGACCAGCAGCCAGACACCATTTCTGACGCGGGACGCGCTCTGCCGCATATTCGAGCTCCCCGCCGAGCGGGTGCGGGTGCTGTGCGCCCGGATCGGCGGCGGGTTCGGTGGCAAGCAGGAGATGCTGACCGAGGACATCATCGCGCTCGCGGTCCTGCGCCTGAAGCGACCGGTGTCACTCGAGTTCACCCGCGAGGAGCAGTTCACCGCAGCCACCACGCGACACCCGATGAAGGTGACAGTTACCGTCGCTGCTGACCGCACCGGGAGACTCACCGCGATGTCACTCGACATCCTCTCCAACACCGGCGCCTATGGCAACCATGGGCCGCCGGTGCTGCACCACTCCTGCGGCGAGTCACTCGAGCTGTACCGGTGCGCCAACAAGCGCGTCGACGCCCGCTGCGTCTATACCAACACGGTGCCGGCCGGCGCTCTGCGTGGCTACGGGCTGAGTCAGACGACGTTCGCCGTCGACTCTGCGCTCGACGAGCTCGCCCGGCGCCTGGAGATCGACCCGTCCGAGTTCCGCCTCCTCAACGTGATCGGGCCCGACGACCCCCTGGTGTCGGTGCAGGATGATCCCGGCGACGTCGAGATCGGGAGCTACGGCCTCGACCAGTGCATCGACGCGGTGGGCGGGGCGCTACGGCGCGCGCGCGACGAGCCGCCTCCGGCCGGCGACTGGCTCCTCGGGGAGGGCATCGCGCTGTCGATGCTGCACACGACCCCCCCCGGCGGGCATCGCTCGGTAGCCCGGATCGAGGAGCGCGAGCCGGGTGGCTACAAGCTGTTCGTCGGCACGGCCGAGTTCGGCAACGGGATGACGACCGTGCACGCGCAACTGGCCGCGGAGGCGCTCGGCACGACGCCGGATCAGATCGAGGTGGTCCAAGCCGACACCGACGCGGTCCGCTACGACACCGGCGCGTTCGGCTCGACCGGCGTGTCGGTGGCCGGCGCGGCGACGCTCGAGGCCGCCCAGCGGCTGCGGGCGCTGATCGACGCGCGCCGTGCGGAGGGCGAGTGCGGCGGTGGTCCGCTCGCCGCCGAGGGGAGTTGCGATGGGCTCGCGCGCTCAGTGATCTTCAACGTCCACGGCTTCCGCGTCGCCGTCGCCCCTGACACCGGCGAAGTGAGGATCCTGCACAGCGTCCAGGCGGCCGACGCCGGTACCGTGATCAATCCGCTTCAGTGTCGCGGCCAGATCGAGGGAGCCGTCGCCCAGGCGCTGGGCGCGGCGCTGTACGAGGATCTGAGGATCGACTCCGACGGAACGGTGCTGACCCGGGTGCTACGCGACTACCACGTGCCGCTGTTCGCCGACGTCCCGCGGACCGAGATCGCCTTCGCCGAGACCCGAGATCACCTGATGGGCCCGCTCGGCGCCAAGCCGATGAGCGAGAGTCCGTTCAACCCCGTGGCTCCGGCGCTGGCCAACGCGATCCGCGATGCTACCGGGATCCGCTTCACCGCCCTCCCCCTGACGCGCGATCGGATCTGCCTCGGCCTCGCCGCGGCTTCGGCCTCGGGGACGCCCCGGTGACCGGCGACGATCTGCCTCTAGGCAGCCGCGGCGCTCGCGGCCGCGCCTACACGCTGATCACGCCCGAGAACCACTACGTCAGCCGCCTCCCGACCCTCCCTGGCGCCCGCTTCGTCAAGCTCCTCACCCCCCGCCTGGCCCCGGCCCGGTTTGCCCAGTTCCGGCTGGGCGCGGCCGCGACCGGCTCCGCCTGCGAGCTCGATCCCGGCTTCGAACACTTCCTGTTCGGGCTCGACGGCGCGGCCGAGGTCAGCGACGCGGGACTGCGCTTCGAGCTCCGCGACGAGGGCTACGCCTACGTCCCGCCCGGCTCGCGGTTCACGCTCCGCGCTCCTGCGCAGTCCGCGCTGCTGTGGATCAAGCGACGCCACGAGCCGTGGGCGGGCGTGGCGCCGCCGGCGCCCCGCGGCGGCCACGCCCGCGCGGTCGAGGCGACGGCGACCGTCGTTCCCGGACTGACGCGGCGAGAGCTGCTGGCACCCGACGACGCGGCACTTGACTTCAACATGTCGCTGATGGCGTTCGAGCCCGGCGTCGCTCTACACCAGATCGAGATCCACGACGAGGAGCACGGCCTGTATATGACCGCCGGCGACGGCATCTACCGGCTCGACGAGGACCACCGGCCGGTGCAAGCGGGCGACTTCATCTACATGGCGCCCTACTGCCCGCAGGGATTCCGCGCCGGTGATAACGGCGCCGAGTACCTGCTGTACAAGGACGTCTACCGGGACGGCTTCTGAGGTGACGCGGGCCCTGAGAGCAGCCTGCCGCGCGGTTCGCCAACGAGGTTCCCGTCTCGCAGGACGGGGGCTCCTCTGAGTAGCGTGTGCCTGACCCGGGCGCTGAGCGTCCTGCCGACGTAGGGGCTCATGGAGTGCCGGTAGCGCAGCTCCTTCGCCGACAGCGACCGCTCGGGGCCGAGTTCCACGAGCGTGATGTCGGCGTCCATCCCGACCGCCAGCGTGCCCTTCCCGTCGAGTTCGAGGCGCGCGGCCGCGGCACCGGCCAGCACCTCGCCCGCCAGCCCGAGCGGCAGCCGCCCGTCGCTCAGCAGCAGCTCTAGAGTCGACTGGACGCCGGAGATCCCGCCCCAGCTCGCCAGCAGGTCGTCCTCACGCTTGAGCTCGGGCGGGGCCGGCGAGTGGTCGGAGACAACGAAGGCGATCCGGCGGTCGCTGAGCGCCTCCCACATCGCCGCGGTCTCGGGGCGGGGGCGGAGGGGAGGCGCGCATTTGGCGAGCGCCCCCAGCCTCTCGGCGTCGTCCTCGTCGAGCAACAGATGGTGGGCGGTGACCTCGCAGCTGACATCTACCCCCGCCGCCTGCGCCTCGGCGACCAGCGCCACCCCCCGTCCGGTCGAGATATGGACAATGTGCAGGGCGCAGCCGGTGGCGTGGGCCTGCTCGATCGCCCGCGCGATCGCCTCGGCCTCGGCCACGGGCGGGCGCGTCGCCAGGTAGTCGCGCATCGACGTCCGGCCCTCGGCGCGCGCCCGGGCCGCGAGCGCCGCGGTCAGCTCGTCGCTCTCGGCGTGGACGGCGAACGGGAGCCCCAACGGCGCGATCACGCGCATCGCGTCGTACAGAGTCACCGCATCACACGCCGGGAAGTCCTCGACGCCGCTGGCCGACATGAACGCCTTGAAGCCGACGACGCCCCGCTCGGCCAGCGGCGTGAGCTGGTCGAGGTTACCGGGAACGACCCCGCCCCATAGGCCGAAGTCGACGTGCGAGGCGCGCTGCGCTGCGGTGACCTTCGCGTCGAACGCGGCCACGTCTACCGTCGGCGGGCTCGCGTTCAGCGGCATCTCGACGACGGAGGTGATCCCACCGGCCGCGGCGGCCGCGGACCCGGTCGCCCAGCCCTCCCAGTCAGAGCGCGGACCCGGCTCGTTGAAGTGCACGTGGGGATCGACGCCGCCGGGCAAGGCAAGCAGGCCCTGCCCGTCGAGCTCGTGTGCGGCTGCCGGAGCCACCGAGGCGCCGATCGCCGCGATCAGGCCGTCCTGTACGCCGATCTCGACCTGCTCGCCGGACGCCAGCCTGACGCCTCGGATGAGGAGATCGAGGTCGCTCGCGCTCATCCGGCTGCTGCGAGCCGCTCGAGCGCGCCGGCCAGCACGGCCACCCCCAGCTCGAGCTGCTCCGGCGCGGTGTACTCGTCCGGGTGGTGGCTGATGCCGTCCCGGCTCGGCACGAAGATCATCCCGATCGGGAGCTGTGAGCCGAGCACCATCGAGTCGTGATAGGCGCCGCTGGTCATCCCGAGGTAGGGGGTCCCGAGCGCCTCGCAGGCATTCCGCACGGCTTCGACGATCCGCGGGTCACAGGCCGCGGGAGCGTCCCTGGCGATCAGCGCCACCTCCACCGCCAGACCGCGGCGCTCGGCCACCGCGTCGAGCTTGGCGAGTACGCCGTCGATCACCGCCTCCCGCGCCTCCAGGTCGCTGTCGCGGATGTCGATGTCCATCCGCACGTGCCCGGGGACCACGTTGACGGCCCCGGGCGAGACCTCGAGTACGCCGACCGTCCCGACCGTGGCGCCGCTCGGCGACTCGCGCGCGAGTCGCTCGACCTCCAGCACCAGCTCGCTGGCGCCGGTCAGCGCATCGCGCCGCAGCCCCATCGGCGTCGAGCCCGAGTGGCTGGCCGTCCCGGTCAGCTGGATCCGGAGGTCGTGGGGTGCCGCGATGTGCTCGACGACCCCGATCGGGATCCCGCGGTGCTCGAGCACCGCCCCCTGCTCGATGTGCAACTCGATCAGCGAGTCGTACGTGGCGGGGTCGATCCGGGCCGCGGCGATCCGGTCGGGGTCGACGCCGACGCCGCGCATCGCCTGAGCGATCGTCACCCCGTCTCGGTCAGCCATCCGATCGAGATCCTCCCGGGTGAGTGCGCCCACCATCGCGCGGCTGCCGACACAGCCGGCGCCGAAGCGCGGCTCCTCGCCGGCGAAGCCGGCCAACTCAATCCCGCGCCGCGGGGTGAACCCGGCGTCGCGCAGGATCCGTACCGCCTCGATCGCGCCAAGGACCCCGAGCACGCCGTCGTACTTTCCGGCGTTCAGCGTCGTGTCGAAGTGCGATCCGGTGAGGATCCGCGGCAGCTCGGGCGCGCTCCCCGGCCACAGGCCGAAGAGGTTGCCGACGGTATCCTCGCGGACCTCGAGACCGACCTCGCACATCCAGCCGCCGACGAGCTCGACCGCGCGCGCGTACTCGGGGGTGTACACCTCGCGGGTCAGGCCGCCGCCGTCGTGCGCTGAGTCAATTGCGGCGAGTTCCTCGATTCGCGCGTGCAGCTTCATCGCGTCAGGTGCCCCGGTAGACCGTGTACCCGTAAGGGCTGAGCAGGAGCGGGACGTGGAGGTGTGGCTCGTCGGTCACCGTGAATGTGACAGTGACCTCCGGAAAGAACGGCGACGCGGTCGCGAAACTGAGGCGATGGCGGCCATTCTCCACCTGCGGAAGCCCGCCCAGGCGGCCGTCGGCGTCAGTCACTCCCGAGCCGAGTTGCTGCCAGGTCCCGTCGGAGTCGCACGCCAGCAGCGTTACGTTGACGCCGCTCGCCGGCACGCCAGCGGCGGTATCCAAGACGTGTGTGGTCACCCGGGTCACCCCATCAGCTCCCGGATTCGCAGCCGGGTGATCTGGCGCTGCTGGTCGGCCGCGTTGCGGAGCTCGACCTCGGGCGGGTTGCCGACCCGCCGGCTGAGTGCGGCCAGCATCTGCTCGGCGCTGAGGCCGGCCGCGCGAATCAGGAACACGTGGCCGAAACGCGCCTCGTAGGCGGCGTTGGCGGTTTTGAGCGCCGCGAGGGTGTCGGGCGTGGCGCCGGCGACACCCGACTGCTCAGCGACGCCGGTCGCGTCGCCGGGGTGGGGCTCGCCGATCCGAGCGTGGGCGGCGAACGCCTGGCGCCAGTCCTCGGCGGTGAGGGCGGCGAACGCGCGCTCGGAGGCCTCCTCGAGCTCGTGCGCCGAGTCGTATGGAGCGCCCGCCTCGACCAGCTCGACCCAGCGCTCCGACGCGCAGCACTGATGGAGTTGAGCGGCACCGATGACCATGCGGCCGAGCAGAGACTACCCCTGGACACGTGTGGGATCGTTCTGAGATGGCTCGGCCCCAGGCAACCCCGCGCGCGCTGGCGGTCGCGCGGGGGGACGAGCCGGCCGACCTCTTGATCCGCGGCGGGCGGGTGTTCAGCGCTGGGACCCGGGAGTGGATCGAGACCTCCCTGGCGATCGCCGACGGGTTCATCGCCGGCTGGGGCGAGCGGGATGCGCACGCGGTCGTCGACGTCGGCGGGGCCGCTTTGACGCCCGGGTTCGTCGATGCCCACATGCACCTGGAGTCGACAAAGCTGTGGATCGACGAGTTCATCGCCACGGTGCTCCCCCACGGCACCACCGCGGTCGCCGCCGACCCGCACGAGCTCGCCAACGTGCTCGGGATCCCAGGCGTGGTAGCGCTGATCGAGGCCGCCGCGCCGCTGCCGTTCACATTCGGGGTACTGGCGTCGAGCTGCGTGCCCGCCTCACCCTTCGAGCGCTCGGGCGCCGAACTGGACGCGCGCGACGTGCGCGAGCTGATCGAGCGCCACGGGGCGCTGGGCGTCGCCGAGGTCATGAACTTCCCCGGGGTGATCGCGGGCGAGACGGAGATGCTCGCGCGGATCGCGGCCGCGGGGCACCGCCGGGTCGACGGGCATTGCCCCGGCGTCAGCGGGTTCGCTTTGGACGCGTACCTGGCGGCCGGCGTCGAGTCAGACCACGAGTCGACCCGTTTGGAGGAGGCCGAGGAGAAGCGGCGCAAGGGGACGTGGGTGTTCCTGCGACAGGGCTCAGCCAGCCAGAACCTGGTCGAGCTGGCGCCGAGCGTCGTCCGCCACGGCCCGGATCTGGCTGCATTCTGCACCGACGACCGCGAGCCCGACACGCTGCTGCGGATCGGCCACGTGAACGACTGCGCGCGGCTCGCCGTGGCGGCCGGGGTCGACGAGATCGACGCGATCCTGCTGGCCAGCACCAACCCCGCCCGCTTCCACGGCTTCACCGGGCTCGGGAGCCTCGGTCCGGGGCACCAGGCCGACATCCTGGCGTTTGCCGAGCTGGGATCGTGGCAGCCGGACCGTGTATGGCAGGCGGGGCGGTTGATGGCGGTGGAAGGGGAGATCGTGCCGGGCGCGGTGCCGGCCTCGCCTCCGCCCTCGCTGCTGCGGGATACGGTGCGGATCGGATCGCTCCCCGCCGGGGACTCGCTCGTGCTCGGCGTGCGCGCGGGCGCGCGGGCGCTCGCGGTCGGAGTCGAGAGTCACAGCCTGACGACGCTGCGGCGCGAGGTGGAGATCGGTTCCGGAGACGACATCGCCTACGCGGCGGTGGTCGAGCGCCACCACGCGACCGGGCGGATCGGGCGCGGTTTCGCTACGGGCTTCGGGCTGCAGCACGGCGCGCTCGCCTCGACGGTCGCCCACGACGCCCACAACGTCGTCGTCGTCGGCGCCTCCGGCGACGACATGGCGGCGGCGGTCGCGCGGCTGGCCGAGCTCGGCGGCGGGCAGGTCGCGGTGCTCGACGGACAGGTGCTGGGCGAAGTTCCGCTGCCTCTTGCGGGGGTGATGAGCGACCTTCCCGCTCGCGAGGTGGCACGGCAGATCCGGGATCTGGGAGCGGTGACCTGTGAGCGGCTCGGAGTGACAATCGAGGAGCCGTTCATGCAGCTCTCGTTCATCGCGCTGTCGGTCATCCCCCACCTGCGGCTCACCGACGGCGGCCTGATGGACGTGGACGCCGTCGCGTTCGTTCCGGTCGAGGTCAGCTAAGGGCTATCGACGGTCGGCCGACCATCGCCCAGGCGATCTTGGCCGCGTGGACATGTCCAGGGACCGGACACGCACATAGATTCCCGGAGGCGTCGGGATCGACGGCTCGGGCACGACCGCGATGGAGGTTTGCAATGGCGACAGTCGCGTCAGACTTCGGCATCACCCTACCGGGGGGCTCAGTCGCGGACGAGCCCACCTTCGAAGTCCGCGGGATCGACTACATCCCGCTGTCGGAGCGGCGCGGGGGACCGCTCGATCTCGCCTGGATGTGGGCCGGTGCGCTGTTCAACGTCGAGTACGTCGTGTACGGCGCGCTGATCATGTCCTTCGGGCTGCGCTTCTGGCAGGCGGCGCTCGTGATCATCATCGGCAACCTGTCCTACATCGTCACCGGGCTCGGCTCGCTCCAGGGACCGCGTGCGGGCACCGCCGCGTTCACGATCAATCGCGCGCCGTTCGGGCCCGCTGGGGCGAGGCTGATCTCGGGATTCAATTGGATCACGCAGGTCGGCTACGAGATCGAGGGCCTGGCGCTCGTCGTGCTCGCCGGTCTGGCGCTGTTCAACAAGGCCGGCGTCGGCTCCTCGACCGGGCTCAAGATCGCGTTGATCGTCGTCGCCGCCTGTGTCCAGCTGACGTTGCCGCTGTTCGGCCACAAGGCGATGCTCCGCATCCTGCGCCTGATGGTGTTCCCGTTCGTCGGCCTGTTCATTGTGTTCACGATCCTGTCGATCGGCAAAGTCCATCTTGGCGCCGGCCACAACGCGAGCTTTGCCGAGATGCTCGCCGGCCTGGCGATAATCCTCTCGGCCGGGGGCTAC
>Ga0302324_100021026_pt1 | contig 12735 bp, 9 predicted proteins | sample Palsa_T0_1_FD_201949 | JGI IMG/M metagenome (GOLD analysis project Ga0302324, IMG submission 201949) | Peat permafrost microbial communities from Stordalen Mire near Abisko, Sweden - Palsa_T0_1 | ecosystem: Environmental > Terrestrial > Soil > Palsa > Peat permafrost | place: Sweden: Abisko...
CACAGACATGAGCGGCACAGACATGAGCGGCACAGACATGAGCGGGCCAGGGACCAACGAGTCGCTTTTCGAGCGCGCGTGCCGGGTGACACCCGGAGGGGTCAACTCGCCGGTGCGGGCGTTCAAGGCCGTTGGCGGCACGCCGTACTTCGTGGTGCGCGGCGAAGGGGCGTACGTGACCGATGTCGAGGGCAACCGTTACGTCGACTACGTCCAGTCCTACGGCGCCTCTATCCTGGGCCATGCCCACCCCAAGGTCGTCGAGGCGATAAGGCGCGCCGCCGGCGAGGGGACAACGTTTGGGGCACCCACCCCGCGCGAGGTCCAGCTCGCTGAAGAGATCTGCGCCAGGGTGCCCGGCTGTGACGAGGTGAGGTTGGTGAGCAGCGGGACGGAGGCCGCCATGTCAGCGGTCCGGCTGGCACGGGGAGCCACCGGGCGCGACCGGGTCGTGCTTTTCGAAGGCTGTTATCACGGGCACAGCGACGGGCTGCTGGCGGGCGGCGGGAGCGGGGTTGCGACGCTTGGACTGCCAGCGTCGGCTGGTGTCCCGAGAGGCTCGGTGGCCGAGACGCTTGTTGCCCCCTACAACGTCGTCCCCGAACTGGGAACCGACGTGGGGGCGGTCATCGTCGAACCGATCGCAGCGAACATGGGCCTGGTACCGCCCGCACCGGGGTTCCTGGAGGGTTTGCGTGAGGCGTGCACAAAGGTCGGCGCCCTCCTCATCTTCGACGAAGTGATAACGGGTTTCCGGGTGTCACGGGGCGGGGCCTCGGCCCTGTTCGGGGTTATCCCCGACCTTTGGTGCTTCGGCAAGGTCGTGGGCGGAGGCCTCCCCTTGGCTGCCTTCGGCGGTAGGCGAGCCGTGATGGACGAGCTTGCTCCGGTAGGGCCCGTTTACCAGGCGGGGACACTGTCGGGTAACCCTGTGGCGACTGCAGCTGGCCTCGCATGCCTTTCCCTGCTCGATGACGGCGACTACAAGGAACTGGCCGCGTTCTCGGGCCGCCTCGGGGCGGGGTTGGCAGCAGCCGGAGCCGAAGCAGGGTTGGAACTGCAGGTGCCGGTTTTTGGACCGCTGATAGGGATGTTCTTCGGTCGCTCCGTGGTGCAGGACTACGAAGGTGCTCGGGCATCCGCCAGCACTGGCCTCTACCCGCCGATCATGCGAGGACTGCTCGAGCGCGGCGTCGCGATAGCACCCGGGCCGTACGAGGTTTTGTTCCCGAGCCTCGCCCACGGCGAAGCCGAACTCGAACGCACCGTTGCGGCTTTCTCCGAGGTCGCCGGGGGCCTCGCCTGTTAGCTCTGTCGCTGCGCCTGTTTCAGCTCAGAGGGGGTTTTGGCCCTGGCAATGGCCGCTATGGCTTTGTAGGCGGCCTCTGCCGGCCCCATCTCGTCGGGCCGCAGCAGGTTCGACATGATGCGCAGGAGCCACTCCATGAGGCTGCGGCTCTGCATACCGGTCGCCGTACAGGCTCGCATCACCTGGGGCCGGCTGATCGCCCGGACAAAGGCCCGCGCTACCCGGTAATAGAGACCGTACTCGGCCTGCAGGCGCTCTTCGTAGAGGCTGAGCATGGCGGCGTCACCGGAGCTGAGCGCCTCGTGGAGGACTTGCGCAGCCATGCGGCCGGTTTCGTAACCGTAGGTGATGCCCTCGCCGTTGAAAGGGTTGATCGAGCCGCTGGCGTCGCCCACAACCAGGTGGCTGGGGCCGGACCTCGGGCCAACCGATAAACCCATCGGGAGGCGGCCTCCCGTGGCCGGGCCGAGGCAGGTCTCAGGCTTGATCCCCCACGAAGCGGGGGCCTGGCGGCAGAAGGCTTCGAGCATCTGGGTGGTGTTGACGCCTTTCCACCTGTCGCCCGAACTGAGCAAGCCGATGCCTACGTTGATGCGCCCGTCCCCGATCGGGAAAATCCACCCGTAACCGGGCATCGCGTTGCCCGCTTCGTCATTCAAGTCGAGCCAGGAATCAATCCAGGGCTCGTCGTGGCGCGGGGAGCTCCAGTAGCCGCGCAACGCCATGCCTTGGGGGTACGCCCGCTTACGCTGGTTCCCGAGCGCCCAGCCGAAGCGGGAATTGGCACCGTCAGCCACCACCACATAACGGGCAGTCACCTGGCCGGCGTGGCCGTCCTCCCCCTTGGCCGAAAGGCGGGCACCGCGCAGGGACGGCCCTTCCATGATCGGCTCGACCGCCTCAGTGTGCTCCCATAGGGAAGCCCCGCTCTTGGCGGCGTTCCCGGCGACAAGTCCGTCGAGGTCCTTGCGGGTCACCACGTAGCCGTAGGGCGGCAAGCCCTTCACCTCCGGCCAAGGCATTACGAGGCTGCGCCCGAAGCCATGGGAACGCAGCCCCTCGAAGCGATGGCAGGATGCCAGCTCGGGGCCCAGGCCCATGTCCTGCAGCTGGCGAACCGAGCGCGGCGTGAGCCCGTCCCCACAGGTCTTTTCTCTGGGGAAAGCCTTCTTCTCCACCAAGACCACGTCGTGGCCAGCCTTGGCAAGCCAGTAGGCGCACGATGACCCCGACGGCCCGGCACCGATGACCAGGACGTCGCAGTCGTACTCACCAGGAGTAACGGGGATGGTCGTCGTGGTCACGAGGCGGTCTTGGTAGTCATCGGCTTTCTTGGCTGATGCTAGCCGGCAAAGCCCGCGGTACCACCGGTCGGGCGCGCCCCGCCTGGGCCCTCTGGCCGAGCTCCGCGCGAAACACGGGTAGGGGCCCCTACCAAGCGGCCGGCGAGATGTGCCCGCCATGCCACTGGCGCTAGCGTAAAGCGGTGATGGACCAGTACCTGCCTATCTTGCTGATTGTCGTCCTAGCGCTGCTGTTCGCAGTCGGCTCGTTCATAGCCTCCGGCACGCTCGGGCCCAAGGTCAGGCTCGACCCGGCCAAGCGTGGCCCGTACGAGTCCGGCATCGCTCCCCGCCGCGAGCCCTCGGCGCGCTTCCCGGTGCGCTTCTACCTCGTCGCGATGATCTTCGTCATCTTCGATATCGAGGTCGTGTTCCTCTACCCGTTCGCTGTCATGTACCGCGAGCTGGGCCTCTTCGGCTTCGTCGAAATAGCATCGTTCACAGTTATCGTGTTCATCGCCTTCGCCTACCTCGTCTCCGAGGGCGCCCTCGACTGGGGCCCGGGGAAGCGGTTCGGCACCCGAAGCGGGGCGCCCGTCACCCGTTCTCTGAGCGCGTCCGTCCGGCGCGTGAGCAGGCCCGGCGCAGCTCCCTCCCGCGCTTACAGCGGTGCTGGCGCGGGAAGCGGGACGGGCACTGGAGGCGGCGCAGCCAGCCCTCCCGCCGTTGCCGTCCCGGCCGGGGAGGCGGCGCAGTAAATGGGCCTCGAGGAGCTAAACCACAACTTCTTCACGGGAACGCTCGAAGGCGTCGTCAAGTGGGCTCGCGCATCGAGCTCGTGGGGGGCCAACTTCGGGCTCGCCTGCTGCGCCATAGAAATGATGGGCACCGGCGCGGCCAACTACGACTTGGCCCGCTTCGGCATGGAGGTCTTCCGTGCTTCGCCCCGCCAGGCTGACCTCATGATCGTCGCAGGCCGGCTCAGCCAGAAAATGGCCCCGGTCCTTCGCCAGGTCTACGACCAGATGATGGAGCCGAAATGGGTCATCTCGATGGGGGTCTGCGCCTCCACCGGTGGGATGTTCAACAATTACGCCCTAGTGCAAGGCGTTGACCAGGTCGTACCCGTCGACGTGTACACCCCCGGCTGTCCCCCTGGGCCCGAGACTCTCATCCACTCGATACTCACGCTGCACGAGCAGATCCGCCGCGGCGAGATCACCCGCCGTCGGGCCCAGACTGGTGCCGGGGCCGGCATCCACGTCGAAGAGATCCGCTCCCTCCAGCCCTCGTCACCTGCCACCGTTCACACGGTGCAACGATGAGCGAAGCGGGGGCGACGGAGCCAACCGGACCAAACGAGCCGGCGGTACCCGAAGGCCCGGCCCCGCTCTACGGCTGCCCGGTAACTGAGCGCTTTGGCCAACGCACAGTGCATACCGACCGGAGCCGTTACCTAGCTCTGATGGAGGGCCTGTACAAGGACGGCTTCGAGGCCTGCATAGGTGTCTCCGGTGTGGACTACTTGACCCACCCTGGCCGGGACCTGCCAACGGGTGTTGGGGCAGAGCGCTTCGAAGTCGTGGTCGAACTGCTCTCTTTTTCCAAGAAGGAGCGCCTGCGTGTGCGCTGCCAGGTGCCGGCCGGCGACCCCGTCGTCGCGAGCTTGTTCGACCTCTGGCCAGGCAGCGAGGCGCACGAACGCGAGACTTTCGACATGTTCGGGATCCGCTTCAGCGACCATCCCGACCTCACCCGCATCCTGATGCCGGAGGACTGGGAGGGACACCCGCTGCGCAAGGACTACGCCCCCGCCCACGTCCCGGTGCAGTTCAAGGAGGCACCCAAGTGAGAAGGCCGGCCGCGCCGTCGCGCCAAGAGGACGAGCTAACCGACCTGTTGAAGGCCAAGACCTCGGAAGGCGCTCAGGAAATGAGCACCCGCGCGAACACCACCGCCCGTGAACTGAGATCCGAAGTCGGTGGTGTGCTGCGCCTGCCTGAGGGGGTGTCGCTCGATCCCGACGACATCAACTACGAAGCTCCCGACGACGAGACGATGATCCTGAACCTCGGGCCCTCGCACCCGTCCACGCACGGGGTGCTGAGGGTAATGGTCGAGATCCGAGGCGAGCAAGTGCTGCGCACCAAGCCGGTGATCGGCTATTTGCACACCGGTATGGAAAAGACCGGCGAAGAGCTGATGTACCAGCAAGGTGCCACGAACGTAACCCGGATGGATTATCTGTCGCCCTTTTTCAACGAGCTCGCCTACTGCTTGTCTGTCGAAGAGTTGGCCGGGATCGAGGTGCCCGAGCGAGCAGGTTGGATAAGGATGCTGATGTGCGAACTGAACCGCATATCTTCACACCTTTTGTGGCTCGCGACCAACGGCGCTGACCTCGGCGCGCTGAACATGCTCGTTTATGGCTGGCGCGACCGCGAGCTCCTGCTCAGTTTTTTCGAAAAAGTAACTGGCTTGCGGATGAACCACAACTACATCCGCCCGGGGGGCGTGGCCGCGGACCTCCCCGACGGCTGGCGCGACGACGTGGCCGCGATATGCGACACGGTGATGAGACGGATGGACGAGTACGACAACCTGCTCACTGGCCAGCCGCTACTTCAAAACCGCATGAGCGGGGTCGGCGCCCTCGACGCCACCACCGCTGTGGGCCTCGGTCTGACGGGCCCGCTGCTGCGCTCGACGGGAGTGGCCTACGACGTGCGACGGGACTTCCCGTACCTCTACTACGACGACGTGCGCTTCGATGTCATCGTCGGCACCGTCGGTGACTGCTGGGACCGTTTTGCCATACGGTTCAATGAGATCCGGGAGTCAGTGCGCATAATCCGCCAAGTCGCCAAGTCGATGCCTAATGGGGACTACCGGGCGCAGGACAAGAAAGTCACCCCGCCACCTCGCAACCGCATCAACGAGTCGATGGAAGCGCTCATCCATCACTTCAAGCTCTTCACGGAGGGCTTCCGGGTCGCCCCAGGCGATGCCTATGTGCCGGTCGAGTCACCGCGGGGCGAGCTGGGCTGCTACATAGTCTCCGACGGCACGTCTAGGCCGTACCGGCTCCACGTAAGGGCGCCCTCGTTCGCGAACCTGCAGGCCTTGGCGCCAATGGCGCGCGGGGCGTTCATCCCCGATGTGATCGCCTGCATATCCAGTATCGACCCGGTACTGGGGGACGTGGACCGTTGAGCACAATTAGGCGTGGACCGCTGAGCACAGCTAAGCGGCTCGATTGGGCCCAAAGCGGGCTTCTCGGCAAAGATCGATAGACGTGGCCCGGCTGAACGACGACAACCTCGTGCGAGCGCGAGAACTGATCGCTTTGTACCCGGTCGAGCGCTCCGCCCTCATCCCGGTCCTGCACGTCCTGCAGGAGCAGGACGGCTACTTGAGCCCCGACGGGCTCGCCCACATCGCCGAGCTGTTCGAGCTCACAGCCGCCGAGGTAAGAGGCACCGCGAGCTTCTACGACATGTTCTTCCTCGAGCCTGTGGGCCGCTACGTAGTAGCTGTCTGCACGAACATCGCGTGCATGCTCGCCGGCGCCTACGAGCTCCTCGACCACATCGAAAAGCGCCTCGGGGTTAGTGCCGGAGGCACTACGGCAGACGGGTCGTTCACGCTCGAAGATGCGGAATGCCTGGCACTTTGCGGCAACGCCCCCTGTCTCACTGTCAACTGGCGCTACTTCGGGGATATGACCCCTGGGCGCTGGGAGACACTGGCCGAAGATCTCCTCGCCGGTCGCCTTGCGGACGAGGTCCCCCCCCACGGCACCCTCAACCGGGTCCGTCGGGCCGTCGGGCTGCCCGCGAGCGCGCCCGCCTCCGGCGGCGCGGTCACTGGGAGCCAGAGCAAGGGGGCCGCACAGGGCGGCGCCAAGCGGCAGGCCCGTCCAGCGCTCGACAACTCCGGCCCGCTCGACCACGCTGGGCACGCGGTGCAACTGGCCACCTCCCGCTCTACCGCTGCGGTGGGCAGCACTCTCGCTCCGGGCGGCTCGCCTCGTGAAGCGGCAGGGGAAGGCGAAGCGACGGGAGACGCCCCATGACAACCACCGGTCCCACGGGCGCCAAGCTTGGGCCGTACGTGATCAGCTCGCGATTCGGGCTGGAGCAGAGCTGGGGCATCGAAGCGTACCTGGCCCACGAGGGGTACGAGGGTTTGCGCAAGGCCCTGGCGATGACCCCTGAAGACGTCCACCAGGCAACGCTCGCCTCGAGCATCCTCGGACGTGGCGGGGCGGGCTTCGATGCTGGCCGCAAGTGGGGGATGCTCCGCAAGGCAAAGCCTAACTACCTGGTCGTCAACGGGGACGAGAGCGAACCGGCCACCTTCAAGGACCACGCGATCATGGAAGGGGACCCGCACCAGCTGATCGAGGGCATTCTCACCTGCGCCTATGCCACCGGAGCCGACCAGGTGTTCCTGTACGTGCGCGGTGAGATGGCCCTGGCTCATGAGCGCCTCCAGGCGGCCCTCAACGAGGCCTATGACTACGGCGCGGTGGGCCGCAACATCCTGGGCTCGGATTTTTCGGTCGACATCGTCATCCACCCCGGCGCCGGCGCGTACATATGCGGCGACGAGACCGGGATGCTCGAGAGCCTCGAAGGAAAACGCGGCTACCCGCGCATCAAACCCCCTTTCTACCCGGCGGTAATGGGCCTGTACGGGGCTCCCACGGTCGTAAACAACGTCGAGACGCTTTCCAACCTCCCGTGGATTATGCGCAACGGCAGCGATGCCTTCTCGGCCCTGGGCGAAGGCCGTTCCCGGGGCACGAAGATATTGTCTCTCTCCGGCCACGTCCGCAGGCCCGGGAACTACGAAGTCGAGTTCGCCAAGTTGACGTTCCGGGACCTTATCTATGACGCCAAGCTCGGCGGGGGCATCAGGGAGGACCGCGAACTCAAAGCCATAATCCCCGGCGGTGCCTCGTCACCTTGGTTCGGGCCCGACCACCTGGACCTGTCCCTGGCCAACGAAGCGATCGCCGAGGCCGGTTCGATGGTCGGTTCTGGAGCTATCACGATTATGGACGAGACGACCTGCACGGTACGGGCCGCGTGGCGCATAACTCGGTTCTTCCATAGGGAGTCCTGCGGCCAGTGCACACCCTGCCGGGAAGGCTCGGGCTGGGCCGAAAAAGTGATGCGCCGCATAGAGGACGGCGAGGGCAGGGAGGCCGACCTCGACCTTCTCATGGACATTTGCGACAACATTTCGCCCGGGGTCGTCTGGCCTCCGGCCCAGACGACGATATGCCCTCTCGGGCCGTCAATCCCGAGCCCGGTGGCGTCGGCTATCCGCCTGTTCCGCGACGAGTTCTTGGACCACATCCGCCAAGGCCTTTGCCCCTTCCCGCCCGACCGGTTGCAAACGAGCCCCGCTTATGCCTGACCCAGTGCCGCCCAGCCAGCAAGTCACCCCCGCCGCCGTCTTCGATGACACCGGCACGCCGATAACTCCTCACGTCGAGGCCGAAGGCGTCACAATCACCCTCGACGGACGCCAGGTGACGGCCAAGAAGGGGGAGATGCTTATAGCTGCCGCCGAGCGGGCTGGGACGTACATCCCCCGTTTTTGCTACCACCCCCGCATGAAGCCGGTGGGGATGTGCCGGATGTGCCTCGTCGACTTGAAGGGCCCAAGAGGCTCCAGCTTGCAACCCGCCTGTTTCATCGAAGTCGCTCCGGGAATGGAGGCTGTGACCGACAGCCCCAAGGTGAAAAAGGCCCAGGACGGGATCCTGGAGTTCCTGCTCGTAAACCACCCGCTCGACTGCCCGGTATGCGACAAGGGTGGCGAGTGCCCGCTGCAGGACCAGACCATGGCTTACGGGCCTGGAGAAACACGCTTCGTAGAGGAAAAGCGGCATTGGGACAAACCGACCCCTCTGTCCCCGCTGGTGCTCATCGACCGCGAGCGATGCATCCAGTGCGCCCGCTGCACGCGTTTTGCCGATGAGGTTGCCGGCGACGCGGGCATCGATTTCGCCTCGCGCAGCGACACTACCGAGGTTGCAATTTTCCCCGGTGAACCCTTTGTTTCAAATTTCAGCGGCAACATCGTACAGATTTGCCCTGTTGGCGCGCTCCTGGCGAAGCCGTACCGTTTCAAGGCGCGGCCGTGGGACCTGGAACAGGTCGAGACCACTTGCACTCTGTGCGCCGTCGGATGCCGGACCGCCGCGCAATCGAGCTCGGACGAGATAGTACGTTTCCTCGGGGTGGACAGCGACCCGGTCAACTGGGGTTGGCTCTGCGACAAGGGGCGTTTTGGGTTCGAGGCTCTCAACAGCCCCGAGCGGACGGCTCACCCGATGGCCCGCCGCGTGACTAGCGCAACGGCTGGGACAAACGGTTCGGGCGGCAACGGAAATGCGAGCAAGGAACTGGTACGGGTTAGTTGGTCCGAAGCTTTTTCGGAGATCGCCAGCAGGGTGGCCGGGGTCGCTGGCGACGCTATCGGCGTGATCGGTGGCGCCCGCCTGCCCAACGAAGACGCCTACGCCTGGGCCAAGCTCGCCCGCACGGTACTTCACACCGACAACGTGGACGCTCAACTGGGTGACGGACTGCCTGGCGACCTCGTAGCCAGCCTTCCCCGGGCGACGATCGACCAGGTCTGCGACGCCTCGCTGATAGTAACGGTGGCCCCCGACATCAAAGAGGAACTGCCCGTCCTCTACCTGCGCCTCCGTCATGCTGCGGTCGAAAGCGGCGTGCCGATCATCGAGTTGAGCCCCGTCCCGACCGGGCTCTCTTCGCTCGCCTCGCAGTGCCTGCGTTATATGCCGGGCGAGCTCGGCGCGCTGGCACAGGCTTTGTCCTCTGATAGCCCCGTGACGAGCGAGGTTGCCGGAGTCGCCGCCGGGGAAGTCGAGCGGGCGCGGGCAGCCATCGCCGCCGCCGGGCCGCGGGTCGCAGTTGTGCTCGGGAGGCCGTCGGTAGCCGAGCCTTCCACCGGTGTCGCTGAAGCCACGCTTGCACTGGCCGGGCTACCGGGGGTTTCGTTCTTGCCCGTGCTCCGGCGTTCGAATGTCAACGGGGCGATCGACCTCGGGCTCTCCCCTGGCCTGTTGCCAGGCCGCGTGGCGCTCGCCGACGGGAGGGCGTGGTACGAACGCCTCTGGGGGACCAAGCTCCCCAAAGAGAAGGGCCTCGACACGATAGGCATGCTCACCCGGGCCGCGGCGGGAGCGATGGAAGTCCTGTTCCTTATCGGAGCGGACCCCCTAGCGGACTGCCCAGACAAGGAGCTTGCGGCGCTCGCCCTCGAACGGGCACGTTTCGTCGTAGCGGTCGACGCCCTTCCCACGGCGAGCACGGCTCACGCCGACGTCGTCCTCCCGGCTGCGATGTACACCGAACGGCGCGGGACCTTCACCAATATCGAGGGGCGTATCAGCTGGCTCGGAAAAAAGGTGACCGCTCCCGGCACTGCCAGGCCTGACTGGATGATCGCCGTCGAACTGGCCAGGCACCTCGGGGGAGACCTCGGTGCCGGTTCGCTCGAAGACCTTTGGGCTGAGATCGAGAGCGTCTCGGCGCTGCACCGGGGCGTTTCGAAGGCTCTCCACGAGTCGCTCAGCGGCCGCGACGGTGTCGTCGTCCCGCTCGTGCTCGACGGCGGCCTGGCGGGACATCCCGAGGCGCCCGAGCCGCTCGACCCGATGGCCGACCCGGGTATTGCCTCGGCCGACACCCATCCGGTACCCCCGGCTGCCGGCAGCGCCCTCGTCTCCATGCCAGACGGCACGGCCGATTTCTCGGTCGAAGTAGCCGGCACATCCCAACTCACGCCCCCGCCCAGGGTGCAGCTGGTACCGCCTGCGCGCACCGGCAAACCAGCGTCGCCGGCGCCCAGCCCAGAAGTCGGCGGGGCAGCCGGCAGTGAGCGGACGCTCCGTCTCGTGGTGAGCAGGCCGATGTGGGACGGCGGAGCCCTCATCCAACGCTCGCCCTCGTTGGCGTCACTGCACCCGCCGCTCGAGCTGCGCGCCAATCCCGAGGACCTCGCCCGCTTCGGGATGAAGCCGGCCACGCAGGTACGGGTCAGCTCCCAGCGAGGCAGCGTCGTGGTAACCGCTATGCCTGACCCGAGCATCCCGACTGGGATCGCCGTCTTGCCCTTCAACCTCCCCGGCGGGGGTGCAGGGGGGCTCATCGACGCGTCTGCTCCTCACACCGACGTCCGCCTCGGGCACGCGGAGGGGCTATGAGCGCTCTGTTGGCCTACACGGGAGACCCGCTCTTCGCAAAGGGCCTCGACCTCGTCGTCTGGATAATCCTCCTGGTCAAGCTCATCGCGGTGTTTGCCCTCTTGATGCTCTCGGTGCTTTTCATGATCATGTACGAGCGCAAGGCAATCGCCCGGCTCGGGACCCGCTGGGGGCCGAACCGAGCAGGCCCGTTTGGCTGGCTGCAGTCCCTTGCCGATGGCCTCAAGCTGTTCTTCAAGGAGGCGCTCCTCCCGGCCACCGCTGACAAGTGGGTGTACCGGATCGCCCCCGTTATAGCGGTGGTCCCTGCGTTCGTGGCCTTTTCGATCGTGCCGGTTGGCGGGACGATCACCATCGATGGCTACACGACCCGCCTCCAGTTGGCCGACCCCTCCTGGGGCATCCTGGTCATGCTGATGGCGTCCAGCGTCACCGTCTACGGGGTGATGTTGGCCGGGTGGTCGTCAGGGTCCAAGTACCCCTTGATCGGCGCAGTGCGCGCGAGTGCACAGATGATCTCCTACGAGGCTGCCCTCGGGTTGACTGTCGCAACGGTCGTGTTGCTCACCGGGTCGCTGCATACGAGCGCGATCGTGGCAGCCCAGCACGGCGGGTTCTTGTACCACTGGAACCTCTTGCGGGCCTTCGGCGCCCCGGCTGCAATCTTCTTTATAGCGATAACTGCCGAAATGACAAGACCTCCTTTCGACCTCGTCGAGGCCGAGGAAGAGTTAGCCGGCGGGTTCAACCTCGAGTACTCCTCGATCGGCTTCGCGCTCTTCTACCTCGGCGAGTACATGGCTCTCGTCACAAACTCAGCAATATTCACGACCCTGTTCCTAGGCGGCCCGGACGGGCCTTTCATTGCCGGCCATTCGATCGGCCCGTTCTGGTTCGCCCTGAAGGTACTGATATTGCTCTACATCTATATATGGATCCGAGCAACGCTGCCCAGGCTTCGCTACGACCAGCTCATGGACCTCGGCTGGAAGTGCCTCATCCCCGCCTCTCTTGCCCTGCTCCTGATCGTCGCTGGAGCGCGCATCGGCAAGGACGGGTTCTGGGGCTGGCTGGCATTGTGCGCCAGTGCCATCGGGTTCCTCGTCCTATCCCGCGCTGTCGACGTTGGCAAGTCACAGCCCCAAGACGGCCAGCTGGCCGAACTGGACACGCCATGAGCTTCCTGACCGACAACGCATTCGTCAACTTTTTCAAGGGCTTCGTGGTTACTGGCAAGCAGCCTTTGAAACCAAAGGTCACTGTCCAGTACCCCGAAGAAAAACGCCCCAAGCCCGAGCGTCTCCACGGTCGTCACGTGCTCAACCGCTACGAAGACGGTATGGAGAAATGCATTGGGTGCGAGCTGTGCGCCGGGGTCTGCCCCGCAAAATGTATCTATGTGCGGGGAGCGGACAACCCCCCGGACGCGCCGGTATCGCCAGGCGAGCGTTATGGCTTCGTTTACGAGATCAACTTCCTGCGCTGCATCCACTGCGATCTTTGCGTGGAGGCCTGCCCCACAGAGGCGATAACCGAGTCGAAGCTCTTCGAGTTCTCCTTCAGCAACAGGCAGGACGCCATCTACACCAAATCCGAACTTGTGGTCGACGATTCAGGCAAACCCAAGGTGCTGCCGTGGGAGGACTGGAAGCCGGGCGACGATCAAAACACCTCCGGCTGGGTGAGGGCGACCTCCCCATCGGGACGAGCCGACCTGGAAGGGACGCCGTTGTGGTCGGGCGAGCTCGGCTACGGCGTCCGCCCGGCCCAGGCGGGCCAATCCGACCCCCAAGCCGCTGACGTGCACGCCGATTTCGACATCTCGGTGCGCGAAGCCGGAGCGGCTGAAGTCAAAGGTGCCGGGGGCAGCACGGTAAGCCCGGTCAGGCGGC
>Ga0302324_100021027_pt1 | contig 12735 bp, 11 predicted proteins | sample Palsa_T0_1_FD_201949 | JGI IMG/M metagenome (GOLD analysis project Ga0302324, IMG submission 201949) | Peat permafrost microbial communities from Stordalen Mire near Abisko, Sweden - Palsa_T0_1 | ecosystem: Environmental > Terrestrial > Soil > Palsa > Peat permafrost | place: Sweden: Abisko...
CGACGCTTTATGCAGGCTTCCTCAGCGGTGGCCGCCGCGCTAACTTTCGATATGCCGAAGCTGCTCGATGCGCAGCGGGTTGAGAATGCGGCGTCTGTCACTCTTAACGTAAATGGCAAATCCCAGGTGCTTACACTTTATCCGCGAACGTCGCTGCTCGATGCGTTGCGGGAACAGATGGAGCTGACCGGAACTAAGAAGGGTTGCGATCATGGCCAATGCGGAGCGTGCACAGTTTTGATTGACGGCCGTCGCGTGAACGGCTGCCTGACCCTGGCTTGTGCCGCTCAAGGCGCGGAGATCGTCACCATCGAGGGGCTGGCCAAACCTCCGATCCGAAAGATATCGCTGACCTGAGCCCGATGCAGCTTGCATTCCTCGTGCATGACGGCTATCAGTGCGGCTACTGCACTCCCGGGCAGACTATTTCGGCTACGTCTTTGCTGAACGAGCAGTCGAAGGGCGAGTTATCGCTCGTCAGCTGGCAGGCTGGCAAAACTGAACGTCCGGAACTGACCGACGACGAGATCCGCGAGCGCATGAGTGCAACGTCTGCCGCTGCGGAGCTTATCCGAATATCGTTGCTGCTGTGCGGGCTGCGGCAAAGGAAGTCTCGGCATGAAGAGCTTCACTTGTGCGCGCTTGATCAGAAACGGCTGCGTGCCACACGCGATTCATGAAATCGACGAGGTTCCGGGCGCAGCAAAGCCACTCGAAGTAAATCACAAACAGACGTCTGAAGGATCGGGAGTTGCTATTTCTTCTTTCGCGCTGCTGCATTTTGGCGGACCCGAAGTGGACATCGAATACATAAATCAAGATAACTCCACGTGGGGGACTGAAATGTGGGACGCCACCAAGGGACGGCTAAACGGCACGAAGTTTGTTCAAGAAGACGGCTTGCAGCCGCTCTCGAGATAGAAACTCCCTGAGACCGCGCTCTCTCCTTTCGACCGCAATTGAAGTCATTCAGTGACTGTCGCATAAACAGCTGCAGATAATGGCGCGGATCGGTGATTCGAATAACAAATAGGGATTCGAAACGAGAGCAGCCGAATTGATTCGTTGCCCGGGCTTTCCAGCCGCAATTGGCTAAAGTTACAAAAACCGTGCGGTTCAAAGCATCGCAGGTGGAGCAAAAGCATTCGCCCCATCCTCTCCCGCGGCTTGCTAAGGATTTCCCCGCAGGAAGGCTGCAACCTTCGGGCCATTACCCCCCGCGGGCTTACGTCAAAGAGAATGCGGGGCGGGGTAGTGGCTCAGTTGAGCCACTATCCCGGCCGACTGGATCGAAAAATGCTGAATCTGGACTGCGAGAACCGCTTTAGCCCGGTAGTGCCGCCGGGGACACCTATACTGTTGCGTTCACGGAGGCGCTACTCTATCCTGAAAAGGTCCCTTGCCGAGTTGAACGACCGGCGAATCTAGCATATGCGAATTCCCTGGCCTTCTCGCGTTAACTTAAGAATCGTGATGTACCTAGCGCTGGCACTAATGGTAGCGCAGCTGCTGATGGGTACGAGCCCGGTCTTTGCGATGGGAGTTTTCTACTTCATTATGGTAACGGCGGTGTCGTTCAACATGGCCGGCGGCATGAACACCTTCTCCGGTTCATTTATCGCCTTCATGTCGCTGGAAACGATCATTATTTCGCAAGTGGCGAAATTGTTTTACGGGCAGGCTGCGGACACCAATCTGATGACGCCGCTGACCACAATCTCGGTCTACGATGCCGGAATAACCTGCATCGCTTTCGCGGCTTTCATTACCAGCAAGTACCGACGGAAGTCTCCGATTTTCAACGCGGAAAAAGACGCTAATCGCTTGGTCGGCATGTCTATTGCGTCGTCAATTATCGGGATCGCCTCACTGTTGCTCGTAGGCCTGTACGGTTTCGACGGCGACTTGTCGGTAAAGAAGGGCGATATATTCGGATTTCTGAATCAGTTTGGCGGCTTTGTGCCGCTGGGTGTCTTGCTGGGAACCGCTTTCATCATCCAGAAATCGAACGGGACGCGCAGTGCACGCTGGTGGACCATTCTGCCGATGATATTTCTCACTCTGGACGGCATCGCCTTGCAAACGAAGGCAGGTATTTTCAGTCCGGCCCTGATGTGGCTGCTGGTGTGCGCGGCCTATGGATACCGGTTAAACAAGAAGCAAGTTATCGGTGTGGTTTCGGTTGCGATTTTTGCGGCGTACATCATCTTCCCAGTGGTGCAGTACATGCGTGGGTTCACTCGGACGGGCGACTTGATCAATCGTGGCAGGCTGGTCTATGAATATCTGGCCGAAAATTCGCTACTCTCGATTCGCGAAAATTACATTGCGACAGAGCAACTGAAGGAGGAGGGATCGGCGGACGGTTACTTTTACTATGGTACGGATAAAGGAATGCTGGACCGCATGTCTTTGATCGAGACAGAAGATGCGATCATCTATCGAACAGAGGTTTCGATGCCGAGAGGCGCCGGGCCGATGATCGACGGGTTCCTCTCCATGATTCCACGCGTGATCTGGACAGATAAAGCGAAATGGGAGGCCGGTTCAATTTCCATGGTGAATGTCATGGGTCGAGAAATTGGAATCTTGGCGCCCACGGATGAGACCACATATATCTCGTTCAGTATATTCGGGAGCACCTTTTTTATGGTGGGTTGGGCATGGAGCGCAGCCCTCATTCTTGTGGTCATGATCCCGATGTTTCTGCTGATGGATTCATTTTACGGAAGTGTGCGCACCAATATGTTTGCGCTTTTCGTGGTGCTAGGAAACATGCATGGCGCGCCCGAATTTACTCTGCCGGCGATTTTTGGCACGCTCATTCACGAAATCATCCTTACCGCGATGATCCTTTGGTTCATTCGAGCCCTCTCCCCGGCGATCACGATGTTCCTGGGCAAGAATGGCCTGCTGAATGTACAGGAGGCGCCTCGCGCAGTGATTGCTGTGGCGTCCGACCCAATCCTTGCTCCTCGTTTAATTGTCTCTCGCCCGGCCGCCGGATGGCCCGGTAGAATGCAAAAAAGCAATTCACAAATAGACTAAGGCCTTGCCATGAACAAATTGGCTTGGGCTCCTATTGACTGTTAACGTCGGGGCATCTATGTCTTATCTCGCGTCGAAGTTCATTCCTGAATGTAAGTAGCATCGGGTCAATCACTACGTCTTTACTGCAGGCGTTCGAGAGTGCCGCCGTAAGTATAAGCAGCGCCGGCGAAACTTGTAGGCGAGACCGAAATCGATATGGTGTTGATACCTCCAGCGAACAAGAATGTGAAAGCTGGGAAGGAGACGTAATTCCCGGATGTTGTTAAGGCCAATGTACCTAAAGAGACCGTTTGAGACTTCGTTCCGTCATTAAATACCATTGAAAACGTTATTGTAGGAGCTCCGCCAAGAGCAGTTGACGTTACGGCATAACCACTATAGCGATAGAGTCCTTGTGGACAGGAACTACCAGTGCAAAGCATAGTTGATCCTCCGGCGCTCAGAGAACCCGAAGTAGAACTGTAAATGACTGGTTGCCCTGAGCCGGCAGTCGCGTAGCCTTTGTAACTCGTAATTCCGCCTGCAAGTGTCGCGCCTCCGGTGACGTCGAGCGTGCTAGCTACTAAGCTTCCGTTAATCACTGTAGTGTCCATATACGCTGGGGTGCCAAAGGTGCTAGTAGCGCCGCCGTACATCGTGATGTTGCGGAAATTGTTTGTTACCAGACTCATTGCCCCGCTCATCGGTTGGGCCTCTAGGCCATACTTAGCGGGAGCATATGAGAGGTCTCCCGTATCAAATCCGGCAATGAAAAAGTTGTCATACACTCCATTTCGACAAGGGTGTGCATCTCCGCCGGATAAGCTGCTGTTTGCGCATATTCCCATTAATAAACCGCCCTCAATGCTCGGCGAAGAAGCGTTATATCCCCCGGGAGTCGCAGGTGGATAGAGGGAATAATGGTCGTAGTTTGCTTCACCCAGATAACCAATGCCTTCATAAGCAGGGGTCGTTAGGGTCGGCGAGATCGTAACAGTCCCTCCTTGAGCAGTGTTTGATAGAAGACCAGAGGTCGACACGCCTGGCGAACAAACTCGCGGATTTGTGCCAAACGTGCCTCCGGGTGGGGCGTTTGAGTTCCCCTGCGCGGGGTTTCCTACCCACGTAAATGTTACTGAGCCGTTGGTAACTGAGCCACTCGCTGGCCACGAAGGAGGCGCGGTTCCTGTAGTTCCTGCACCGGTCACCTCATAAATATATGTCGAACCCGAAGAGACGCCGTATACCCATGAGGTGGCACTGGTAATACTTGTACTTCCGAGCCCATAGGCGGTGCCAGGCTTCCACGGAAGAGCACAGAACTCGGTGGTATAGGTTCCGCTCGGAGCGTTAGAAGCGCTAAGAATGCTTTGGTCATACCAGGGATAATTGACGTTCACTTGAGCCGCGTTGAACGGCGGCGTACCGTTTATGTTTTCCTCCCAGACTGAACGATTGCCAGGGCTTATACCCCATTGCTGAAACCCAAATTGCGAATTGTCGGTAACCGCTTGAAAGTAGGGTGGCGGCTGGTCGATATAGTCGCCGGCAGAAAACGCCTGCGAGTTGCCTGTAAACAGTGCCGCTGAATAAACAGATGCTGTGCATGACATTCCGCTGGCTGGCACCGTTGCCGGACAAGCATAGGGATTTGGCTGCGCTTCTGTACCACCGAAGGTGTTCCCGTAGCCATTTGTGTTCCCGCTGGGGGAATAATACCCCACTCCCGACGCTTTCACGGCAAACTGCGAGAGAACATCCGTGACTTGTGTGATCGGAGCAATGTAATAAGCGTTCGGCGTGGAAGTGGGACCGGACGCCGTCATACCAGTAAAGGAAGAACAAGATCCGGTCGTGTCGACGGTAATGCTGGATGTATAAAAATAGTTACCGATCGCGTTATAAGCTGATACAAAGTGCGCGGTCGGGTAAGTGGTACAACTACCACCAGTAAAAGTAACCGGAATGCTTCCTAGCTGATGTCCCGGTTGATATGCGCCGCCGTTCGAAAGTGTGAGGCTGGTAAGCGAAGTTCCCGAATAGTTTCCGCTGCCGATTGCGGCTACGACTGGCTGAACATCATTAGGCTGAGAATTAACGCTGCAACTGGATCCCGCAGAACCATTGGTTCCGGTAAATGATTCAGTTAGCGTACAGTGGTAGGCGTTGCCTTGATAATTATTATTGCTACCTCCAGTCCCCAACGAAGTGACACCGTTTGGAGTGGTCCAAATATACACATGACCAGAGTTATCTACCTGCGAGATCGGTCGAATTTGTTGGATAGTTGAACCGCCCGTCACATTCGACGGTGTGGTGTCGGCTTTGAAGCCAAAGCCAAGCCCCACGCCCGGACCTTGATAAATAACACTTTTTGTCGGCCCGTAATCATGATCGCAGGTTGCCGTCGCAACCATATGAGTTGAATCGCTGTAGAGGACCTGAGCGGTTTCCGAGCATATCAAACTTGTGATTTGTACGTAGCTACCAACGGCCGGCGGTGTCCCGCCGGAAATCTGATAACAAAATGCGGCGAGAGGATAAGGCTGCACGGAGGCGGACCCTACAACGGGAGCGCTGTTGTAGTTAGGTGTTCCCGATTGACATCCCCAGTATGCGGCTGTTGCGGAGGAGCCCGTATATGGCGTTGCGCCAGATGCGAATTGTGATTGCGCGCTTGTTGGCAGCGGTTCCGAAATATACCAAGTCGTGTTCCCAGAAGACCCAAATAGTGTCTGCCAATTGGCCGCGCTGTCGCCTGTAAGTGGATATTCCCCAATGGACGAGTTCAGTCCAATGTTGATCACGTTTCCCTTTGTGTAACCGCCTTGCGGACCAACTGACTGGACCCAAACCACGCTGCCGTCGACCGTATTTCCACTAGCCGCCCAAGTCGGAACTGTTGGACCTGAAGTCCCAGCAGTTGCTACAGTTTCAACGTTTCCGCTGCGATCCGTTATCACAGTGCCAGCGGCATACGAGTGACTCTGCGCCCACGACGCCGCTGGACCCATGTCGATCACGAAATTATTGACACCCGAGACGAGTGAGCCTGACGATCCGTTTCCGAACCTTTGCACTGCGGGATGGGCCGCTACCGCCGACGTCGGCACGACGAATCCAAACTGAGCCGGCGTGTTGGTACCTACCGAAATGGTAGCGGGATAATTCTCCGTACCCACATAGCCCCAATACAATCCAACCCCTTGATCCGCGCCGCTACTGAACCCTCCGGTTGAGACATGAAGATTATTGACAAAGACGTCGCCCCCTCCGGCCAGGTTACCGAGTGTAGACCAAATTTGTGACACTTGAGCGTTGGTTCGGCGAGTGACATTAACCGTCTCTGGTGCCACGTTTGTTATAGACCGGCCTCCCACGGCGGAGTTCTCGTTATGCCCACCTTCATAGATGTAAAGACTCAACTCATGACCAGCAAAAGTAGGTGGGTCACCGCCGCCTGCGTAGGGAGGCGACGTAAAATTAAAGGTTTCCTGTGAAGGGGGAGTTATAACTGCATTACAGTTAGCATAAGGGGTGATGGAAGTGCCACTATAAGTAGTCGCATAAAACGGAAACGGACAAATACCAGGATTGTTATATGTAATGTTAGATGTGTCACTGCTTTGCAGCGCCACTGTATTGTGAAAATATCTCGCAAATGTGCTTATCTGCGGGTCATATACTGACGGAGGAACAATACTTGGGTTGAGCCCTCCAAAGTATGAGCCCCCGGAACCAGGTGAGGCGTCGTTGGGAGCGTAGCCGCCGTCCAGGAAAAACTGATAGTTTGACGGTATTGTTATCCAGCAAGGCTTGAAGAATATCGAATTTGATCCGCTTAAGCCGGGATATTGAATCTGATTGTTGGATGTGCAATCTCCTAACGTGTTATATAAGCCGATCCCATACTGTATGTCCGTCCCAGTTACGTTGTTTCCGTTGTATGAATACGGATTGTAGAGAAACTGATCATAATTGCCATCGCGATAATTAAAGAAGAAGCCCGCACCATCCGGAGCTACGATTTGGACGATGCAGTTTCCTTGGCCTGTCGTAGAGATGCCATCGATTGGCTCAGCTACCCCCGGAGTTCCACTTGGTGCAGTTCCTGAATTGCAGAGAGTAGTATTCGCCAAACTCGCGATAGAGTTGGAAAACCAAGTGCGGACATCCGTTACAGTTGTGATGGTGGAGCCCGAAGTTACCACTACGGCTATTGGTAGATCGCCGGCCGTAAATGCGGTGGTTTTTACTGCAGGCGCACAGCTGGCGGACGAATTCAAGTACACATAGTTGGTCGCGCTTGCCATCATCGAAAGCGTGCCGCTACTGAATGTCTCAATAGTCCCTTGACAGATTGCAGTCCCGCCAGAAATGTCAAGGGTTAAGCCCGATCCACTTGTTGGCCAATAGCCTGGGGCTACACCATTAGCCCACTGGGCATTTGTTGAAGACGTCGTAGCCTGTGTTTGAGGCTGCTGCGCACTGATCTTAGTTGATGGCATGATCGCGGTCAGGCTGCTGGCCATCAGGAAAGCGAGCATTCTCAACCTCCCGAGTTGTGCATACCTCAACATACGCATACGCCAGAATCCGCGGAAGTCAGTGAACCTGAAGATGTCAAGAATCCTGGGATAGGTATGGCCGAGAAAGGAAGTGTCTGTGTAACTTTTCATGGGACCCTCGGATAGCGTTACTCGCGCAGTGATGCAGGAATGGCGGCAACGTTACATGGAAGATGCAAATCCGGCAAGGAACAGAAGGACTAACTCACGAGTTAGTCCTCCGTAATCCGATGTATTACATTCTAGTAAATAGGTATAGATCCTGAAAACATGCACGGATAATAGGGCGCAAAATGCTGTAAATTACAGAGATTGAGTGAAGTGGGATGATGAAAGCTATTCAGGAAAGCGACTCTTTCGAGCGCAAAGCGAGTGTCGATTAGGTTACGTTCCATGAGTTACTCGAAAAGCTGAATCGTGTGTACCACGGAATCGCAGCACTCCGACGTAGCTTGGCAAAAATTCCGATTTAAAGACGCTTCACCACGTAAGCCCCGGTTTACCCCTTCTATGCACTCACAAGTAAAGAAGCCGCCGCCGGACCTCGAAGGATCATAGGCCAGAGGAGTGGCTCCGTCGTCGCTCACGTATTGCAGCGCGACTACTTGGCGGAATTACGAAGTAACAGTTGGAATGCCCGGCGTTTTTTGAACTAGTTGCTTTGATAGAAACTGGGATTCAAGGAGCGGACGATGGCGCGACGAAAGAAGCATACGCCTGAGCAGGTGGTGAACCTGCTCAGGCAGATTGAAGTGGCAGTGGCTAACGGTAAGACGACGTCTGTGGCGTGCAAGGAAGCGGAGATCACCGAACAGACCTACTACCGGTGGCGGAAGGAGTACGGCGGGTTGCTGGTGGACCAGGCGCGGCGGCTCAAGGAGCTGGAGTCGGAGAACGCGAAGCTGAAGCGGCTTGTGTCCGACCTCAGTCTGGAGAAGTTGATCCTGAAGGACACCGCCTCGGGAAACTTCTAAGCCCTGAGCGACGCAGATGCGCGGCGGATCATGCTCAAGAGCAGGGCTTGAGCGAGCGACGGGCGTGCCGGCTGGTGAACCAGCCACGCGGCACGCAGTGCTATCAGCCGGCACAGCGCGAGGACGAAGATGTGCTCACGCAGGCCATCGTTGCGCTGGCCAGCCAGTACGGTCGCTATGGGTATCGTCGGATCACGGCGCTGCTCAAGCGTGACGGCTGGGAGGTCGGCAAGGACCGCGTCGAGCGCATCTGGCGTCGTGAAGGTCTGAAGGTGCCGCAGCGGCAGAAGCCGCGCAGACGCCTGTGGTTGAACGACGGATCGTGCGTTCGGTTGCGGCCCGAGCGCACCAACCATGTATGGAGTTACGACTTCGTGAGTGCGAAGACGTACGACGGAAGGACGGTGCGGATGCTGAACCTGATCGACGAACACAGCCGTGAGTGCCCGCTGGTGCGGGCGGAGCGGCGCTGGTCATCGGCCAAGGTGATCGAGGCGCTGGCCGACGTGATGGTGATTACAGGGTGTGCCGGAGCACCTGCCGTCGGACAACGGGCCGGAGTTCGTTGCCCGCGATCTGCGTAAGTGGCTGGCGGATACCGGAGCCAAGACGCTGTACATCGAGCCGGGTTCACCGTGGGAGAACGGCTACTGCGAGAGCTTCAACTCGAAGCTCCGCGATGAGTTCCTGAACGGGGAGATCTTCTACTCGATGAAGGAGATCCGGGTGCTGGCCGAACGCTGGCGGGTCCACTAAAACACGGTCAGACCACACTCGTCGCTGGGCTATCGCCCGCCCGCGCTGGAGGCCTGGATCGCATCGAGCCTGGGGTGTGGGGAGGCGGGAATCGCTACGCACATCCCGCCTCCCCACACCCCGAACGGCAGTTATCTGAACACAGAGATAGCTGCGCTACACTAACAAGCAACTTGGTTCAAAAGCTCGGGCAGGCCACAGAGACTGAGGGCATGTCGGCCGAAGGATCACCAATAAGAGGACTGTCGAATAGGCCCGATCAAAAGGATGGAGGCGTGTCCTCGATTAGTTAAGAGGACCCTGCGTATTATGCCGCCGGCCTAGCCCTTGCTGGTAGATGCAGCGCCTTCGGACTCATCTTGAGTGGAAGGCGAGCCCGAATGAGCGCTCGAAGATTCAAACGGCAGAATTTGAGGCGTGGACGGCGGACGCACTGCGCTTAATATCATTGACTTCCAAAGAAAAGGGAACCTTCCCACTCCGCGGAAACGGATTTCCGTAAAACCAGTTTCCCGCAACAATCGGGCCAAAGTGTTGTGACTCCACAGTTTAATGTGGCCACCTCGCCAGAAGGGATCGATGTGCGCGTCCCAACGATTTAATAGAGACAGGACGAGATTTTTTAGATAGCCATGATAAGGCGTGGATATTAGGAATAAACCTCCCGGACGTGTCGCCGCGAAACAGCCCTCGGCAAAAGACCGCGGATCATACAGATGTTCGATGGTCTCCGTGGAAATTACAACGTCGTAAGGATCTTCATGCAGACGCGACAGAATTTCGTCATCAGCCTCCATGACTTCAAAGCGGCCCAGTGGATATGCGGCCCGAGCGACCTCCACTCCTTCACGACTGAGATCGATACCTGTTACTTTACATCCGCGCCGAAGGAACTCTGCGGCCATTGCCCCATTTCCGCAGCCGACGTCAAGGACACGTAAATGGCCTCCAAGGCGGGGAATTAGACGCAGCAATGGCCGTGCCAAGTAGAAGTGGCTTGGTAAAGGGGCAGGCTTCTTATATCCGTATTCTTCGTATGCGAGTCGCTGGTCCATGCAACGGTCGGCCTAGATCGTACTATTGCACGCTTTCAGTCTTAATGGAAGCTCGCATCGCTCCGTGAACTCGGTCAGTGCGTCCTCCCACGAGAAGTTTCACAAATTTCATTTTGGGGGACGCAAGCTCGAGCAGTTGCTGAATTTCTGCGATCGACCTGCGTGGCTCGAAGGCGACTGAAAAGTCTCTGTCTACGGTGCGATCGGTCAAATCTCGCAGGTGCCCGCGAATGTGACGCCGTCCCGATATTGCGCCAAGACTTCCGTGAGATATTTCTCCGTGCCCTTGAGCATGAGATCCGTGGAGCCCGCAATGTGAGGCGTGACGAGAATGCGCGACTCAGCAAGCAATGGATTGTCGGGCTTTACTGGTTCGCCCTTGACCACGTCCAGTGCAGCTCCATACAAATGTCCACTCTTTACGGCGGCGATGAGAGCAGGTTCGTCAATCAGGACTCCTCGCGCCACGTTCACCAGCACTGCGCCTTTCTTCATCGATCCCAGCACATCCCCGTTAATCGTATTCTCGTTTTCCTTTGAGCCCGGGATCGCCAGCACGACGTAGTCAGCGGCTGCTACGGCCTGCTTCAACTGATACGTGCCGTATGCTTTGACGCCTGTCGGGGCACGTCCGGATGGACGTCAACACCGAGCAAGACTACTCCGAATCCGCGCAGCCGTTCCACCAGGAGATCACCGATGCCCCCAGGTCCGACGATGCAGACGGTCTTGCCATAGTGCCTTGTTCACTTCGGGCTTTTGCCGTCGATTCGCGACCGGGTCGCGCGCACGCTAATTCCTCGTTCAGGCGGCGAGATGCCGACAGCATGAGCAATACCGCAAACTCCGCCACTGACTCGCCGTTGCCGGTCTGAGTCGTCGGCGCCGAGGCAACCCAGATTCAGTCCGCGGTTGCCGCTTCACCCCAGTTACCCAAGTAAGAAACTCGTCCTGCGAATGCTCTGTCCTCAAGTTTCTTAACAATTCCGCTGCCATTGAATCTTGTTTACCAAGAAAGCCGATTTTCAAGATGCCCTCGTTGCTACTTCGAAGCTGTTAAAGACTTATACGCAAGATCGAGATTTTCGAACTCACTCAAGAGGTGTTCAGCCAATTTGCGGCAGTCGAAGAAAGTTAGACCCTTCGCCAGTTTTCCGTGAGGTTGCACTGCGGCTGGGCGGCTTGTTCGAAACAGGAGGCGTGCCAGCATTATTCCCCGGCAATTGATCGTGCAGAATCACGTTGAGGAGCGACTTGTGCACACGAATGCGGCCGTTGTATTGGATAAAGCCTAGCTTCCGAAAGCGATTCATGAAAAAGCTGACCCGCAGTCGAAGCAACTGTGCAAAAGCAAACGGGACAGATTGCTTCATAAGAACCGTCCGCATTGAATCGATGGAAATATTGGATGACGCGCTCATACAGCGACTCACGAAACGTATAGCGTGGAATGATCCGTGACACTCACTCAAATCTTCTCCGAGTTAGTCGTCGCGTTGCTGCGGACAGCTCTCAGGCCGTGTCGTAGTACCGCCTCCTCGTCGAGATGGAAGCAAGATGAGAATCGGCTTCCTGGCGCTCCGTTGCGAAGGCTCTGAAGCGGAGCCCGACGGAAATCTCATCAAACCCGTATCGCTACTTGGACTTCGTCGCTGCCTTGATTGCCGCCCAGCGCTTCTTCTGGGCCTCAGCGATGGCCTTTCGACCTGCCGCGCTGAGTTTCGTGCGCTTTCTGATCGCTGAAGTCGGCAGTTTCGTCGTGGCGGCGGGACGTCCGCGGCGCGCAGGGATCGCGCTGATTCCTGCCAATAACGCCTTGGCTTGTTGAAGCTTCGCGACTTGCTCATCAATCTCTAGAATTGCACCTTCGAACATACATACCTCGTAGATAAGAACCTAGTAATGGCTTTAAACGATGTCTTCGGGAGATGACATAGCTTTGTTGCGGGCCTTCAAATTCCGGCCGATTGCTGCAACGGGGGATTGAGACCATAATTAATCGGGCGCAGAACAGATGTGCTCGTTAGCCCGAAGTTTCGCGAGCGCGCTTCGTTTCGATAACATTTGCTCATGCCAATGAGGTTCAGTCTCGACCCACCAAATCGATTTGTACCTAGTTAGAAATGGGAACATTTCGACACACAAAGAACGATAAAGGCGGGTGGGAATCACCTCTTGCTACACGAACACCTTACGAGCCTTTCATTTAGGAGCGGATCTACCCATCGAGACATCCTTGAGAAGATTGCTAGCCACCTACGAGAAAAAGTACGATGACGACGGTTGCAATATTTAGCAGGTGCATGAGCGGCTCCTATTGATACGTTTTCTTTAAACTAAGCAGGGATGTGA